>Ga0326727_10025642_pt1 | contig 11032 bp, 8 predicted proteins | sample MB2enrmetagenome_FD_207643 | JGI IMG/M metagenome (GOLD analysis project Ga0326727, IMG submission 207643) | Lab enriched peat soil microbial communities from McLean, Ithaca, NY, United States - MB29MY | ecosystem: Environmental > Terrestrial > Soil > Wetlands > Peat | place: USA: New York... | reverse complement strand
GTTCTCCTGTTGCTGGATGCGGCGCTCCAGGTCAGGGATCGTTTCGGCCGCCACAGAAACCAACTCTTCCGCTTGGCGAACGTCGAGCTCGGTACCGGAGCCGCCGTCTGCCAGCGTTCTGGTAAGCTGCAGCGACTCCTGGCGCGAAGCCAGGGTCTGTTTTGCGATCTCAAGCTGAAGGTCGTAGGCGCGCAACTGGAAATACGAGGCGGCGATATCGCTCACCAGCGTACTCATGACTTGTCGGCGCGCCCATTCCGAGGCCAGCAGGTTGGCGCGCGCGGCTTCCGTGGCCCGGCGATACTTGCCCCAAAAGTCCAGATCCCACACCAGGGAGGCATTCACCGAATTGCTGCTGGTGTTGTACTCCGGCGGCAGGTTCTTTTGCCGCGGGCTGCGCTCGTCGGCGGCGGAGGCTCCGGCATAAACCGACGGTAACTGCGCCCCGCGGGTAATGCCGACGATTGATTGTGCTTCCAGGATTCTCGTCGCCGCAATCCGAACATCGTAGTTTTGTTTCAGGGCGGTGCGAATCAGGTCCTGCAACTGCGGATCCTGAAACACCTCCCACCACTTCTGCTCTCCGAACGATGGCTCTGAGGACTGCGGCGTATTCTGCTGCGAATTGCCGGCAGACTGCGAGGCTTGCGGCGCAGACTGTTGCGCCGGTTGCGAAGAATTCTGCTGAGGTTGCGCAGGCTCCACGGGCGGAGCGCCGCGGTAGCCGCCGGGAACATCGACCTGCGGCCGCTGGTAGTTGGGCCCGAGCTTGCATCCCGCCACAAAGACGGTCAGCATGAAGAGAGCAATTGCCTTTTTCATGTTAGTCGGCCTCCACTGGAGCCGGTTTGGCGGCATCTGCTGGTGTGTGAGCATGGCGCTTTCCGACACTCGCCACCCGTTCCACGATTACGTAGAGCGCCGGGATGATGAAGATGGCAATCGCAGTCGAGGCCAGCATTCCTCCGATTACAGTGGTGCCCATGATCTGGCGGCCCACCGAACCTGCACCGGTCGCAATCCACAGCGGCACGCAGCCGAGGATGAATGCGAACGACGTCATCAAAATAGGCCGTAGCCTCAGTCTGGCTCCTTCCAGCGCAGCATCGACCAGCGGTTTGCCCCTTTCTTCATACTCGGCCTTCGCGAATTCCACGATCAGGATGGCGTTCTTGGCCGCCAGGCCGATCAGCATCACGAGTCCGATTTGCGAGTACACATCGTTCTCGATCTGCACCATGAATGCCGGGAAGATCATGCCGAGGATGGTGCGCCGCAACCAAAGCACGCCGAATGCTCCGAATACCGCGACTGGCGTGCTCAGCAATACGCCGAAAGGCAGCGACCAGCTCTCATACAGCGCCGCAAGAATCAGGAATACGAAGACCAGCGACATGGCGAAGATCACCGAGGAGGGAATACCTTCGCGCGCCTTCTGTTCCTGCCGCGACATGCCCATGTAATCAAATCCCATCCCGACGGGCATGGTCTGTTTAAACACATCTTCCAGGGCAGCAGTCGCCTGGTCCGAGCTGTAGCCTGGCGCCGCGCTGCCGATGATCTGCGCCGCCGAGTATTCGTTGTAGCGCATCTTGAATTCCGGCCCGTATCGCGACTCGAAATGAGTCAGCGCGGAGAGTGGCACCATCTCTCCACGGTTATTGCGGACATAGTACTGGCCCACGTCATCCATGCTGGAGCGATAGGGCGCGTCCGACTGCACGTACACCTGCCACGCGCGGCCGAACTCGTTGAAGTAATTAACAAATGTTCCGCCCATGAAGGCCTGAAGAGTGGCATAGACATCGCTGATGTTGACGCCCTGCTTCAGGACCTTCTCCTTGTCTACCTCCAGGAATTTCTGCGGCGTGCTGGGAATATAGGTGGTTTGAATCAGGCCGATCTCGGGGCGTTTGCCAGCAGCATCGAGAAACTTGTTCAGGTTGTTCACCAAGAATGCGGGATCGCCTCCGGTGCGGTCTTCCAGTACGAACTGAAATCCGCCCGAAGTGCCCACTCCCTGGATCGGCGGCGGCGAGAAGGCAAATGTAGTTCCTTGCGGAAGGGTAATCAGCTTCAGGTTCAGCTTGGCCTTGATTACCTGGTACTGCTCCTCAATCTTTTTTCGGTCTTCCCATGGATCGAGCGTTACATAAAAGAACGCGTTGTAGGTGTTGCGGGTCAGGCTGAGAAGACTGAATCCCACCGCGGTGGTGCAATACTTGATCCCAGGAGTATTGCTCAGGACATCTTCCACGGCCCGGGTTGCTTGCGCCGTGCTCTGTATGGAGGAGGCTTCAGGCAGCTGCATCTGGATGTACATATATCCCTGGTCCTCATCGGGCAGGAAGCTGGTCGGCACTGCCTTCATGAAGAAGACACTGGCGACGCCAAAACCGGCCAGCGCCACTACGGCCACGACGCTCTTGCGAATCAGCGCACCCGAGGTCCGCATGTAAAAGTTGCTGCCCCGTGCAAACACTCGATTAAACCAACCGAAGAACTTTGCCACGGGTCCATGTGTTTCCTTCTTGGGCCGGAGCAGCAAGCCGCCAAGCGCGGGGCTCAAGGTTAATGCATTGAACGCTGAGACGATCACCGAGATGGCGATGGTGATGGCAAACTGCTGATAAAGTCGGCCGGTGATACCGGGGATGAAGACCGTCGGAACGAACACGGCCGAGAGGACCAGAGCGATGCCCACCACCGGACCGGTCAGCTCTTCCATTGCCTTACGAGCTGCATCCTTGGGAGCCAGGCCGTCTTCAATATGCCGCTGAATCCCCTCTACGACGACGATGGCGTCGTCCACCACAAGGCCGATCGCCAAGACTAACCCGAATAGGGATAGCGTGTTGATGGAGAAGCCGAAGAGGGGGAAGACCATAAACGTGCCCACCAGCGAGACGGGCACCGCCAGCATGGGAATAATGGTCGCGCGCCAGTCTTGCAGGAAGATATACACGACAAGGATCACCAGCACGAAAGCGATCCCCAGAGTCATGACGATCTCATGCATGCCTGCCCGTACCGCATCCGTCGTGTCCAGCGCTACGATGTAGTCCACGTCCGTCGGAAAACTCTCCTTCATTTTGGCCATGAGCTTGCGGACGGCCTTTGCGGCTTCGACCGCATTGGTGCCCGGTAATTGATAAACGCCGATGCCTGCAGCTTCCTTGCCGTTGAGGCGCGTGGCGATGTTGTAATCCTGCGAACCCATTCCGACCCGGGCGACGTCCTTCACGCGCACTACACCGCCGTCAGGATTTTCGCGGACCACAATGTTGCCGAATTCTTCCGGCGTTTTCAATCGCCCCTGAGCGAGAACGGCGTATGAGAACCTCTGGCCCGGGAGGCTGGGTTCGCCGCCCAGTTTCCCGCCGGGGTTCACCGTATTCTGGGTTTGCACGGCATTCACGATTTCATTGACCGTCACGCCCAGCTTTGCCATCTGATCGGGTTTGACCCAGATGCGCATCGCGTACTGCCCGGCATAGATATCGGTCAAACCTACGCCGTAAGAGCGCTGAAGCGGGTCTTTCAGATTGATGTAGGCATAGTTGGCCAGCCACTGGAAATCGTGTGTGCCCTTGGGCGACGTCAGGACGATGATCATCATCGGAGACGTCAAAGACTTCTTCACGTCGATCCCGACCTGGTTGACCACATCCGGAAGCTGCCCGTTCGCCAGTTGCTGGCGCGACTGGGTGAGCAGCAGGTCCGTGTTGGGGTCGGTCCCCAAATCGAAATCGACCATTAGTACCGAACTCGAGTCGCCGGTCGAGTTCAGCGAATACATATAGTCCATGTTGTCCACGCCGTTTACCTGCTGCTCAATCGGAGTGACAACGGCTTTCTCCAAAGTCTCGGCATCGGCGCCCGGGTACAGAGCCTTGACGCGAATCTCGGGCGGAGCAATATCGGGAAACTGAGCGACCGGCAGGCGGGTGATGGTGATGGCGCCGACGATCACCATCAGGATGGAGATGACGATGGCGACGATGGGCCGCCGAATGAAGAAATTTGACATGACTCAGAGGCCCTCCGCCTGAATATTTGCGGGCTTGGGAACGACCGTAGTTCCGTCTTTCACCTTCCCCACACCCTCGACGATGACCCGTTCACCTGGCTTCAGACCCTCGTTGATCACCCACATGGTGCCAACCTTCTCTCCCGCCTTGACGGGCCGGATGCTCACCTTGTTATCTGTGCCCACAACGGCCACCTGGTAACCACCCTGAAGGTCTTGAAGGGCACTCTGCGGGACCAGTAGGGCGTCTTTACTCACGCTGGTCTGGATGCGAACGCGCCCGTACTGGCCCGGACGGAGAATATTGCCCGGATTGGGGAATGCGGCTACGAGGCGAATGGTGCCGGTGTTCGGGTCTACTTGGCGGTCTGTCAGCAAAATCTTGCCCTTGTGCGGATACACAGTGCCGTCGGCAAGGATCAGCTCGGGCGCACTATCGAAAAGATCCATCGGCTGCCCGGTCGAGCTGAGGTGTTTCGCTTGCAGATACTCCTGTTCGCTGATTGGAAAGTAAACCTTGATCGGATCGACCTGCGAAACCGCGGTGAGGCGCACGCTGGGACCAACCAGGTTGCCCATCTGGACCTCCGCGATTCCCGCAACCCCATCGACGAGCGAAGTGACCTTGGTCCAGCCGAGATCAAGTTCTGCCCGTTCCACTGTCGCCTTGCACGCTTCCACCTCCGCCTCCGCTGCAAGTTTCGCCTGGATCTCGTTATCCAGCTTCTCCTTAGGGACGGCTTTCTTTTCCGCTAATGGCGTATCGCGTTCGACGTCGATCATGCTCTTGCCCAACTGCGCTTCCGCCTGCGCAAGGTCGGCCTTCGCGCGGTCAAGAGTCGCTTGAAACGGTCTCGGGTCGATTTCAAACATTATTTCGCCCTTGTGGACAAAAGCGCCTTCTTTGTAGTCCTGCTTGACGATGTACCCCGAAACCTGTGGGCGAATCTCGGCATTGACGTATCCATCCGTCGTCGCAACCCACTCGTTCTGCATGGGCACGTCTCGCTGCACCGGAGTCGCAACCAGCACTTCCGTGTCCGGCAACTTGAGCGCGGCATTGGCTTTGCTGCATCCGGTGACTGCAAGCATGGGGGTGATTGTGAGAATGCACGCCAGGACTGTCAATGTCTGACTAACTGCGGGCCTGGCCGTCAGCGTTTCCGTGATCGCTGCGCTTCTGCTAATGCGACCCCGCGGTTGTTTCGATGTCGTATTGGTCCTCATATGTCCTTTTTCACAAACCTCAGTTAATGTTGAGTTCTTACGGTAGAACCCTGACCTCGTGCCGCACGCTTACGGATCTGAGACTGCAATCGAGATGCGGTTCTACGTCGACCATGAGAAGGCGCATTTGGGAAATCGCAGCCTACTCTCTCGAATTTGCAAGTCGAATGCCAAAGATCAAAAAACCGCTAATCACCCTAAAATGAGCGCGCGGAACGCCCGAACTCGGGATAGGGGTTGTCGGGAGTCGCAAGTGTCGACGCAAGTTCGACAGTCATGAATGAACGCAGAACTCAATCAGGTTGCCTCACTTGACTCACCGAGGTTGAGGGGGCTACGCTCAGCCAAACGGCCAAGATTTGAGGATTTACGAAACCCTGTTGAGAAAATCGCTGTCTAACGGGGCGACGACTTGAAATCTCTCTGGAGTGGGATTTCGTCTCCTGCGGGGGTTTATTCCGGCCTGGCCATTGCAGAGCAGACTGTGACCCGACTTAGGTGGTTTTTTCGATGAAAAGCATGGACGTTGAAGTGGAACTACAGCGTCAGATCGAGCGCCTTCATCTGCTCCTGAATCTGACGAACAAGATCACGTCGAACCTGGACCTGCGGGAGGTCGTCCGCGCTATCTCTGCCTCTGCCCGGGAACGGATGCTGAGCGATATAGCTGGGATAGCATTGCCCGACGAGGCGTCGGGGAAATTCAGAATATACGCGCTTGATCTTCCAGAGAGCCCAGGAATCATAAGAGAGGGAATGCTGATCAGTTTCACAGGGGCAGGAAGAACTGCGTTTGAGACTCTCAAGCCTACGATCGCAAACACCTCAAATCCTGACGACTTTTCCCCCGAGGAACAGCCGCACAATGCGCTCCTCACGGAACAGAAGACCGTTTGCAATATTCCGCTTGTAAGCCGCGGCCGCGCTCTCGGTATCCTGAGAGTCGGACGAACAGCAGAACGTCCATACGATGCCGACGAGGTCGACTTCCTCCGCCTGGTAGCCGGCCAGATCGCCATCGCAATTGAAAACGCCCTGGCCTACGAGGAGATTTCCAGGCTGAGAGACAAGCTCGCAGAGGAGAAGCTCTATCTCGAGGAGTCGTTCCGTAGCGAGATGGGCTTCGAGCGGATCATCGGGAGCAGTGCGGCAATTAAGCACGTTTTGCAATTGGTCGAGACAGTCGCCCCGAGTGACTCCACAGTCCTGCTGCTCGGCGAAACCGGAACCGGAAAAGAACTGATCGCACGCGCCATCCATGAACGCAGCCGGCGTAAAGAGCGCACATTTGTAAAGCTCAACTGCGCGGCCATCCCCACCGGGCTGCTGGAGAGCGAACTTTTCGGGCATGAAAAGGGGGCGTTCACAGGCGCGATCAGTCAAAAGGTCGGGCGCATGGAACTCGCCGATCAGGGAACTCTGTTCCTGGATGAAGTCGGCGATATTCCAACCGAAATCCAACCGAAGCTGCTGAGGGTCTTGCAGGAGCGGGAGTTCGAACGTCTTGGCAGCACAAATACCCGCAAAGTCAACGTACGGATTGTGGCGGCAACCAACCGCGACCTGGAAAAGATGGTCGCTGACCGGGAGTTCCGCAACGATCTCTACTACCGCTTGAACGTGTTTCCCATCCGCATTCCGCCCCTTAGAGATCGCAGGGAGGATATTCCGCTGCTTGTCAGCTATTTTGTGCAGAAGTGCGCGAAGCAAATGCAAAAGCGCATCGATGCGGTTCCAGTATCCGTGATGAAAGGACTTTCGGCCTGGGACTGGCCCGGCAATATCCGCGAACTCGAAAACTTTGTCGAGCGTGCCGTAATCCTGACCCGCGGCAAGTCACTTGAGGCTCCAATGGGGGAGCTTCGCAAATCGAAGAGGGATGAACCGGTTCAGGCCTCGGCTGCAAAATCCGAAGACGATATTGCACGAATCGTCAGAGAGACGATTGCTTCGATGAAGGGTAAGAGCGTTCAAAGCGAGCATGTTAAGCGGCAGCATGACGAGATCGTTCGCGTATTGACAGAATGCAAAGGCCGGGTTGGCGGTGCCGAAGGTGCTGCAGTTCGGATGGGTATCAGCCGCACAACCCTGATCTCCCGGATGAAGAGGCTTGGAGTCAATCCGTACGACTACGCCTGAATTCAAATCCCCTCGCACCATATGAACGACTAGGCACCGATTGAACCTCCGACTCGGAAAGGTCGGCGACTCTGTAGGTGCGCATCCCCGTCCTGTCGTCGACACTTTCGACCTTCGACACGTCGATACCGACAATATCCAGAAAATAAACGAGTTAGCATTTGGCAAGATGATTGCATTCAACTAAGCGGGTGATCGGCATGTTAAAGATTTCCCTCGTCAAGAACGGGGCTAAGCGCCAAGTGGTTTTAGAGGGTAAGCTCGTGGCGCCTTGGACAAACGAGCTGAAAGACGTGGCTCAATATGCTGCCGCTGATTGTGACCATCTTGAACTTGTCATCGACTTGCGGAGTGTGACCGCTATTAGCGCAGACGGAGAGGATTTATTGCTGACTCTGATGGATCAAGGTGCCAGGTTCCGTGTAAGCGGCGTCTTTATGAGACAGGTCTTGAAAAACCTGTCCCGGCGATTGCGGCTCGCAAAAGGAACGAATGGACGAACGGTGGGCGCCATTGAATGAGTCGCAGCGGGATTGAAGGGATTAGAGCGCCCTCTTGCAGGGAATAGGAGAGGCACGCGGGAGGAAGAACATGAAGACCCTCGAGTGTATTCAAATTGTGTTTGGCATGCTGTCAATCGGGACCGGCGCAATCGTGTTACGCGACGTCTTCAAGAGAGCGCCTAGATGCAAATGTACGGTCCGCTTTCTGGAATTCAGCCTTCTTGCGAGCATCGCTGGCCTTCTACCTCTGACTCGCCACCTCACATCGCTTCAGGCGATCTGCATGCTTTCAGTCTATTGCTCGGGAACGCTCATTCTGGCATGGATCAAGTTGAGGCTTGCAGGCAACTGGCGCTCTCTCTTTGCATTTCTCATTCCGGTGGTTCTCTATCTGAATGTTGTTTCGCTCGCGGTTCGGCTGTTCCTGCCGTTCCCTACCCTAGCAAGCACAGTACTGGAAGCTCCCTTAAGCGCTTACATCGCGCAATTGCTTTTCGCTGTGTTCTTCGCCGTCCTGGGGGTTCTGGCGGTGAGGAAATTCCATGCTGAGCCGGTCCGGTTTTCCAGGGTGGTTTCGACCCGCGCGCACCTGATCAATTAATGTCTCTTGGAACGTGAGGTCCGGAAAGATACGAATGAAAAGCGCACTTCAGTTTAACAGCAATCCGTTCAATTCAATTGAAGTGGAGTATTGCGTGATGACTGACGATTTCGAAGAATCGCTTTGAGGGCCTGAGCGATGACCGACCTATTTCACCCGTTCCAGAGTTTTAGCGCCGATGCTGAGAAGGCGGAAATCTGTCCCAATCTTGCAGTGACGGGCCGTCTTGGCAAGTCGGGTCTCGTTCGGCTTTATCCAATTGTCCGGCATCAGCTTTGAACGCATTACTCGAGACGCTATCGTGTTCAGCCCATCCATTCCGTTTGAACGCATCGATCTGAAATCCATCCTTGTGGCGACCGATTTGACTGGGGCCTCAGATAAGGCCTTACAGCATGGGATTGCCATCGCGCGTCATTATCGCTCCACCCTTTATGTCGTTCATGTGGTTTCTGCGCTTGGAATTACACTTGCCGGCCCGGAGGCCATTGAGCTTGCAGCTGAAGTGACAGAACGGGACCTCGACAGCCTAGTAAATCAGCTGGTGATGTCGGGAAAGCTCAATGGAGTCGAGATCCATCCCATTGTTCTCAAAGGAAACATCGACGAGCAGATGGAGTCCTTCGCATGCGCTCATCACGTTGACCTGATTGTAGTTGGCACTCACGCGCGGCAAGGCATGGACAGGTTGCTTTTCGGGTCGTTTGCCCAATTGATCTCAAAATGTTGCTGCAGCCCGGTCCTGACGGTCGGTCCGCATACCTCCGCTCCCTGGCTCAACGATCAAGCCGATCCTGAAAGGCCGCTGCTTTTTGCCACTGCATTCGACAAGGCTTCGGCCAAGGCCATACGTTATGCGATCACGATGGCAAACGATTTCGAACGTCAGTTGACTGCGCTGCATGTCATACCTCTTCATCATACGCATCTCCTCAACAAGGACCGAGGAGCCCACGAGAATATCGAAGCAGCGGCACGCGAGCATCTCAGCGCACTCATCCGCCCAGCCACCGCCCTTAAGCACGCAGCTAACTTTCTTGTCGAGTTCTGCGATCCTGCCGATGGCATTCTCCGCACAGCATCGCGCATCCATGCTGCCGCCATCATCATGGGAGCGCATCGGGATTCATTTTCTGACCTGACCGTCCGGCTCCCCTGGGCTATTGCCCACCGTATAAATCGAGAGGCAAAGTGCCCAGTCCTCACAGTAAGAGAGTAGCCTCATGTCTCCGCGTGGTCCCCCTATCGGACCAATCCGGCCCGCTCTGAAACTCTCTGTTTAAGCGTGCAGGCTCCGAAAAGTCGCGGAGCCCTTTGATCGATTTTGCAGGTCAGCAGGTTGCTGTGCAGCGATTCCATCCGCAAGTTGTCCGTGCCTGCCTGCTGGCGTAAACTAGCGATTGTTATTGGCAGCCCGGTTCACGCTCTCGATCCGAACCAGCGTACCAAGCAATACGAAACCAAGGTCGAGCTATGAGTGACGCACCCAACTGGATGCCAGGAAGTCTAGTTCGGCGGCCATTTCGGCTCGTTCCGATCCTGCTGATTGCCGCCTTCGGCTTGCAAGGGGCGATGGCGCAAGCCGTAGCGCCCGAAGGTCCGCGGATTACCCATGAATCCTGGACATTCAAGGATGGCGCGCCGGACGCAGTTCAGGCTCTGGCGCAATCGACCGACGGTTACCTGTGGTTGGGCAGTGAATCCGGACTGTTTCGTTTCGATGGCGTTCGCTTCGAGCTTTTCCGCTCGCCCTTTGGCGATCAACTCCTCTCTACACGAGTCTCGGCCTTATTTGCTCCGGACACTGGCGGACTTTGGGTCGGCTACGTTTTCGGCGGTTTCAGCTTTCTAAAGCGCGGAAGGGTCACGAACTTTACCGAGCTGGCCTTCCCCACAGGAACCGTGAACGGTTTCGCTCAGGACCGGCATGGGATCGTGTGGGCCGCTACAAATACCAAGGACGGCGGGCTGTGGCGATTCGACGGATCCTCCTGGCGGCACATCGGAGCCGGCTGGAATGCTCCAACTACACTGGTCGCTCAAGTGGGGTTTGATCGAGACGGCATACTCTGGGCTTTGACAGAGAGCAGAGGTCTTGAGGTTAGCAGGCAGCTCTTCTATCTACTGCCGGACAGCGAGAAATTTCAAAAAGCTGCGGATAATCTCTTCGTACAAGGCTTTACATGGGATGCCGATTATCACGTCCTCACGACCCACGCCAATGAATTCTCCCAACCTGAATTCGGTATAAAACGGGAAGACTCGGTTCCTGCATATCCAATTCTGAAGAAGAACTCTGAACAGATCGTTGATCGCGGGAACGGCATTTGGTTTTTACCTACAGACCCTTTCGTCCTACGTCATACCGCAGAGGAGCCTCTGGCCGAGGCCGTAAGTAAAGCCACGCCTCAAAACTCCGACGTTTACAACGTGAATCCGTACCGCTTTTCGAAGCTCGTGGACCGAGAGGGCAGCATCTGGATTGGAGATCCGCACGGTGTTCACCGCTTTTCTTATAGCCCTTTGATGGAG
>Ga0326727_10025641_pt1 | contig 11032 bp, 7 predicted proteins | sample MB2enrmetagenome_FD_207643 | JGI IMG/M metagenome (GOLD analysis project Ga0326727, IMG submission 207643) | Lab enriched peat soil microbial communities from McLean, Ithaca, NY, United States - MB29MY | ecosystem: Environmental > Terrestrial > Soil > Wetlands > Peat | place: USA: New York... | reverse complement strand
CTTGCCGATGGCCATTTCCACGACGCTCTTGGGGCCGCCGTCGAAGACGTTGACCACGACCCGCGTCGACCCGGCCATCGATCGGGCGATGGGGCCGCGCAGCAGGGCGCCGATGGGGAATTCGCCCATCACCTCCGGCTGATCGCGATGCAGTTGACTATCCAGCATGATCCGCATGTGGCCGCCGTCGCGGTCGTGGGTCGCTACCAAAGAGACCACGGCCTTGTTGCCGTCCACCGCCAACAGCTTGAATCCGTTGGGGCAGCCGTCGGTCTGGACGGTGACCGGAATGCCGCGTTCATCGAACGGACCGCTCCACCAACTGCCCGATGCCGCAGTCAGTACCTGATGGTGGTGTTCGCCGGCCGCATAACCGTCGGCGGCACCGAAATACCAGTGCTCGTTGGTGTGGGTGTGGCCGGCAAAGCTGATGGTGTGCGGGTGGCTGGAAATGGCCTCGAAGAATGCCTTGGTATCGGTATTGGCCTCCGCCGGATCGGCTCCCTGCAATGTTTTCAAGGGGATGTGGAACGAGAAGACGATCAGGCTGTCCTTGGCGACATTGGCCAGAACGTTCCGTACGAAGGTCAGTTGCCGTCCCCCGAATTTGCCCTGATATTTGCCGAAGCCGTTCGGCCTTGCCGGATCGGTACCAAGGTATTCGACGTTGTCCAGGGTGAAGAAGGTGACGCCGCCGTACTGGAAGGCGGCGTAGTGCGCCCCGAAAGTCCGCTTGTAGGTCTCCCGCGACAGCGTGTTGTCGACGGCCTCCAGATTCATGTCGTGGTTGCCGCAGCAGTTGTACCAGGGCAGCCCGATGGTGCCGATGATCCGGTTGAAGCGGTCATAGAACCCCAGGTCATCGAACATGATGTCGCCATGGGTGATGCCGAACGCGGCCTCGATGCCGGTGGCGCGCGACACCACATCGTCGCGAACATATCCGACCTCGGCCAGGCTTTCCGGTTGCGGGTCGGTGAACAGCAGGACATTGAATCGGGGCTGCTCCTCCTGGCGCTTCAGGGCGAAATCGATGCTAGGCGGCAAAGGGCCGGAGGGCATCACCCCGGCAAAGCGATACCGGTCCGGTTCGGGCGTTCCGGCGGGGGCGTGAAGATAGGAGAAGCGCGGCAGGTTGGTCTCGGGGTCAAGCGGGGTCATCCATCCGGTTGGCTTGATGACGAACAGGGCGTCGCCGTCGGAGACGGTCAGCGACCAACGGCCTTGCGCATCGGTCTTGACCACGTCCTGGCCGTTGGAGACCATCACGCCTTCGATGCCAGGGTTGGAGGGCCCCGGTTTGCCGGATCCGTCCCGATCTTCGAAGACGATGCCGCGGGCCTGGGTCGGCTCGGCGGCCAGGACCGATCCACCGGCAAGGGTCAGCCCAAGGGCGGCGGCGCCCACCAGGGCTTCTCGACGGGTCATTTCAAACGGGGACGTCATTACGGGGTGCTCCCTCTCTCTGCCATTGACGAAGGCGAACGGTGGGAACGGTTACCGCACGGTGGCCGATTCGGTGTGAAGATTCCGCGAAATTGCAATGGGCCGGCGGCTGGACCCCGATCGGCGGTTATGGTTGCGGCCCCTGTTCCTCCGGTTCGGCGAAGGGGTCGGCCAGGGACAGCGGCAACGATGGTCCCGGTAACTTGCTGTCCCCGCTTCCCAGCGCCCGTTGCATCATGACGCTGTCGATCCAGCGTCCGAACTTGAATCCCACCGAGGGCAATAGCCCGACGCGGCGGAATCCGCAGGCTTCGTGCAGCTTCAGCGACGGCTCGTTGGTGGCGTCGATATAGCCGATCATCTGCAGGTAGCCGGCGGTGGCGCAGGCCTCGACCAGCGCCGGCAACAGCACCCGTCCGATGCCGGCATGCAGATAGTCCTTATGAATGTAGATCGAGTGCTTCAGGGTATAGCGATAGGCGGGCCGCTTGCGGAACGGGACCGCATAGGCATAGCCGGCGATGACGCCATCCTGTTCCGCCACCAGATGGGGCAGGCGCCGCTTGCGCATGTTCTTGCGGCGCTGCTTCAAATCCTCGGCATGCAGCGGTTCGCTCTCGTAGGTTCCCAGGTCGCCGACGCCGCGCTGGATATGGTGGGTGTAGATCGCCAGCATGGCCGACACGTCGGCATCGGTCGATGGTCGGATGCGCACGTTTGGTGACATGTCCCGCCTTCACTCCTCCCGGATGACGTAAGTATAAAAGCGAATGCGTCCGTCCGCCTCCGTTTCGCGGAACAGACCCTGGATCTCGGCCTCGAACCCGGGAAAGAGGTTGGCACTGCGCTCGAACATCTTCAGATAGTCCAGCATCGGACGCGCCCGCTCGCCCAGCCGCTCGCCCGGCACGACGGTGGCGATTCCCGGAGGATAGACGACGAACAGGGTGGTGGCGATACGCCCGTCGATCTGGTCGATGGGCAGATAGTCGACATTGTTGCGGGTCAACTGTCGCACCGCCTCGTGGGGGGGCATCACCATTTCGGGGAGATGTTCCGGGGCAAATTGCGCGTTCTGCAAGGCACTGACGCCGGCGTCGCGATAGAAGGAATGCATTTCGGCGCACAGGTCGCGCACCCGCACGCCCCGGTAGCGGTGCGGGCGCCGACGCACGAAGCGGGGAATCAGGTCGTCGAGCAGCGCGTTCTCGTCATGGCGCCGCTTGAAGGCGACCAGCGTACTCAGCAGCGTTCCGGCCTTGCTCGATTCGACGCCGGGGGTCAGCAGGAAGAGCAGGGAGTTGAGGTCGTTCTTTTCCGGAACCACCCGGTTCGCGCGCAGGTATTCCGCCACCAGCGGGGCGGGGATGCCATAGCGGCTGTATTTTCCGGTCAACCGGTCAAATCCCGGCGTCAACAACGTCAATTTGTTGGGGTCTGTGATCGCGTAGTTGCTGGCGACATGGCCGAAGCCATGCCATTTGGCCCCGGGGGTCAGCTCCCAGAAACGGCTGTCGGTCGCCAGGTCGTCGGTGGGCACGCTTTCCCAGGCGACCTCGCGCGGGGGCTCACCCGGCGTGACCGGCGGCAGGGTGACGCGATCGGGGACGAAGGGCTCGAAGAACCACCGCCGTTCGGGATCCTTTTCCTTGTCCTCGAACTCGCGCCGGATCGCTCGCATCTTTTTGCGCAACTCGATGCCCAAGCGAATGGTGTCGTCCCACAGGACTTCGCCCTGGCGGCCGCGCATCATCTGGGCGCCGACGTCCAGCGAGGCGAACAGCGGATAGAATGGCGACGTCGAGGCATGGATCAGGAAGGTTTCGTTGAAGCGCCGGTGTTCCACCCGGCGGCGCTGGCCGATCAGGTGGCGGTCCCGGACATGGATCTGCGAAGCCTGGGAAAAGCTGGCCAGCTGCTTGTGGGTGGACTGGGTGGCGATGATTCCCGGGGACGTCTCGGTCAATGTCTTCAGGCCCATGGCGAAACGGCCGCCGAACAGCGGGTGGAATTTCATGAAACCGGCCCAGGCCTCATCGAACAGGATATAGTCGCAAAGATGCCCGATCTTCTCCACGATGATTTCGGCATTGTTGATGCTGCCGTCGTAGGTGCACTGCTCGATCACCGCGACGCGGAACGGCCGTTCGGCCTTCCAGGCATCGGGGTCGGTCACCAGCGGGTTGGCGCGGATTTTCTCGCGGATCGCCGTCTCATCCAAGGCTTGGTAGCGGATCGGCCCGATCAGCCCGTGGGCGTTGCGGTTGGTTTCGAGAAAGATCGGAATGCCGCCGCCCAGCAGCGTGGCGCCATGGTGCGCGGCCTTGTGATTGTTGCGGTCGAACAGCACCAGATCGCCCTCGGCCACCAGCGCCTGAAGCACGATCTTGTTGGAGGCCGAGGTGCCGTTGAGGACGAAATAGGTTCTCTCGGCGCCGAAAATCTTGGCGGCCTCCTTTTGGGCCGCCAGGGCCGGCCCTTCGTGGACCAGCAGATCGCCCAGTTCCTGAACGGAGTTATCGATGTCGTCGCGAAACACCGCCTCGCCCAGATGTTCGACGAAGATCCGGCCGATGGGACTGCGGCTGTAGAAGATTCCGCCGTTGTGCCCCGGACAGGTCCACAGCTGGTTGCCTTCTTCGGCATAATCGACCAGCGCCCCGAAAAACGGCGTCTTCAAGGTCTCGGCATATTGTTTCAGCCGGCTGACCAGGTTCTTGGCAATGAATTCGGGGGTTTCCTCGGTCAGGAAGACATAGCCGTCGATGTAGTCCAGCACCTCGACAGGAATGTCCTCGAGGCGCTTGCGCCGGACCAGGATGACGATGGGCATTTCCAGGCCGCGGCGGCGCATCAGATTGATCAGCCCGACGGTCTTTCCTTCCAGGCCGCCCTTGCGCCAGTCCAACAGGATGCCGCCGATGGCGGCGTCGGTTTGCACGGCGACCTCGGCCTCTTCGATGCTGCGCGCCCGCACCACGGCAATGCCCAGCCGCCCGACCTCGGTGATGATGTGCTGGATTCGCGCCCCTTCCAGGTCATCGGTGTCGAAGGCCGGCGCACACACCAGGAACGTGAAGCGTCGAAAAAACTCCATGGCCACCCCTCGCTCCGCAAACGCGTCTCCGGCTGGATCGTCGCCAGGCAGCGCCAAAGTTAGGGCATCATACTTATCGTGAATCCGGAAGTTGAAAATGACATCATTGTGAAACGATCGACGGGGGAAAGGGGCTGCCCCAGCGGACTGCAAACGTCCGTGCCCGCATCGCGGATCATCCGGGGGGAATGACAATACCGGCGACAAGCCGCCCTCGGCGGAACGGCCTGTTGGCGGCTATCGGCGCCCATCGGCGTGCGCCTGCGTTCTGCTGTCACGAAAGACGGCGGAATTAAGCCATTCCCGGTTCGCCCGAAGGGCGGGCGCTCATCTCTCCCGGAAGCGGAAGCGTGACAGGCGAAGCGCGTTGCCGGTCACCAGGACGGTGGCGCCGGTATCGGCCAGGATGGCCATCCACAGTGGCGTCATGCCCAAAAGGGCGGTGACCAGGATGGTGGCTTTCAGCCCCAGCGCGATCACCAGGTTCTGCCGGATGTTGGCCAGCGTCGCCCGCGACAAGGCGATCAGTTCGGCGACGCCGCCGATGCGATTCTTGAGCAGGGTGGCATCGGCGGTTTCCAGAGCGACGTCGGTGCCCCCGCCCATGGCGATGCCGACCGAGGCGGCGGCCAGGGCAGGCGCGTCGTTGATGCCGTCGCCGACCATGGCGATGGGGGCTTCGCGATGGAAGGCGGCAATCGCGTCCAGCTTGTGTTCCGGCAGCAGTTCGGCTTGCGTCTCGATGGCCAGGGCATCACCGATGGCATTGGCGGTGCGGGCGTTGTCGCCGGTCAGCATGACCGGACGGATGCCCAGATCGCGCAATCCGGCCAGTCCGGCGGCGGCGTCGGGGCGCGGTTCGTCGCGCAGCGCGATGATGCCCTGGATCGTCTGCCCGACGCGCACCACCACCACCGTCTTGCCGGACGCTTCCAGGTCGGCCATCGTCCGGGCCAGATCGGCAGCCAGCGGCCCCGCTTCGGCGGCGTGACGGGGCGAGCCGACGGTCAGGAGCCCGCGCGCCAGCCGGCCCGCGACCGCCTGGCCGGGAATGGCGACGCAGCTGCGGGCATTTTCCAGGACCAATCCCTGATCCTGCGCTTCTGCAACGATGGCCCGGGCCAGCGGGTGGCTGGAGCTGGTTTCGATGCTGGCGGCGGCGGCGAGCAGATCGGCGGAATCGGTGGTCAGGGCGACAATGTCGGTAACCCGTGGCGTGCCGGACGTGAGTGTCCCGGTCTTGTCGAAGGCCACTGTCTGCACCAGGCCAAGGGTTTCGAGCGCCGCGCCGCCTTTCACCAGAAGGCCGCGGCCGGCCGCACGGGCCAGACCGGCGGCGATGGCGGTCGGCGTCGAGATGACCAGGGCGCAGGGGCACGAGATCAGCAGGACCGACAGGCCGCGGTAGATCCAGACCGGCCAGGGGGCTCCGAAGGTCAGGGGCGGAACCAGGGTGACCAGCAGGGCGACCGCCATCGCCGCCGGGGTGTAGACCCGGCTGAAACGCTCGATGGAGCGGGCCAGGGGAGCCTTGGTTTCCTGGGCCTCCTGGACCAGATGGATGATGCGGGCCACCGTGTTGTCGGCGGCACTGCGGGTGATGCGGATGTCCAACCGTCCGTTGGCGTTGATGCTGCCGGCAAAGACCTCGGCTCCGGCCGACTTGGTGACCGGCATAGGCTCGCCGGTCACCGCCGCCTCGTTGACGTCCGACAGCCCCTCGACGACGATGCCGTCCGAGGGGATGCGATCGCCCGGATAGACCGCCACCAGATCGCCCACCGCCAGGGACTCGATCGGCACCATGTCGATGGCCAGGCCGTTGCGCCGCCGGGCGGTGCGCGGCACCAGATCGATCAGGGCACGGATGCCGGCGCGGGCGGATGCCGCGGCGACGCCTTCCAGCAGTTCGCCGACCGCGAACAGGAACACCACCACCGCCCCTTCCTCGGCCTGGCCGATGGCAACGGCGCCGACCGCCGCCACCGACATCAAGATCTCGATGGAGAAGGGCGAGCCGGAACGGGCCGCGGCCAGGCCATGGCGGGCCACCGGAGCCAGCCCGCACAGGGCGGCGACGGTGAAGGCCGCCTGGGTCCAGGCCGGGTTGGCCAGACCCACCGCATAGGCGGCGGCCAGCGACAGGGCGTTGGCGATCACCAGGCGACCCTTCGGCAGGGACCACCAGTGCGGACGTTTGGCGGACCCGGACGCCTGGACCCGAGGCGCGACAGGCTCGTCGGCTGGATCGAGCCGGTGGTCATGGTCATCAGCGTGGTCATGGCCGCAGTCGCCGGCGTGATCGTGTGGGGCGGACGTGGGTCGGGTGCTTGCCGGACCTTCGCGGGCCAGGAAGCCCAGCGCGCGGATCTCGTCGATGACCCGCGCGCGGGGGGTGGCGACCTCGTCGAGCGCAAGCGCCAGGGACTGGCCGACGTAACTGATGCGGATGTCGGCGATTCCCGGCAGCCGGTGAAGGGCATTTTCGATTTTTGCCGCGCAGGATCCGCAGTCCATGCCTTCGATGCGGAACGTCAAGCGGCTGGCCAAAGCCATAATGTCACCTCGACAAAGACGATGTGACGGTTCATATCGACCCTGTAGCTACTACAGAGTCAAGCGATGATGATGCCCTTCATGACCATCGGGGAGTTGGCCCGCAAAACCAACAGCAAGGTCGAGACGATCCGCTACTACGAACGCATCGGCTTGCTGCCAAGTCCCGCCCGCACTGCCGGCAACTATCGCAGCTACAGCGCCGACCACCTGGACCGCTTAAGCTTTGTGCGCCGGTCCCGCGACCTTGGGTTTTCCCTGGACCAGGTCCGCGCCCTGCTCGATCTGGCCGACCAGCGGGACCGACCCTGCGATGCGGTCGATGCCATCGCCAAGGAACATTTGGCCGAGGTCGACCGCAAGATCGCCGATCTGCAGGCACTGCGCCGCGAACTGGACAGCATGATTACCCAATGCGGCTGCGGTCTGGTCGCGGAGTGCCGGATCATCGAGGCGCTGTCGCCCTAGGAGTCAAAATCGGACCGACGAATCCTGAAACCAGGAGTGGGCAGGCGTCCGAGGTTCTAGAAAAAGGTGTGGGACAGGCCCGAAGCGCCTGTCCCACTGGGGATTTTTTCACATCCTCTCGTCCTCGGGCGGGAGGAGGGCTGGGATCGACACTTTTCAGCCGGGGGGATTGGGTGTAACATCACTGACATGTCAGTTGGATGTTAGAAAGTTGGTGCGTACCATGGCGCAGACCAAACTTCGAGACCAGGCCTACGACGCCTTTGCCCGGCAATTGCTGGACCGGCAATTGATTCCCGGCCAATTCGTCAGCCAGCGCGAGCTGGCGGCGCGGACCTCCATGTCGCTGGGGGCCATCCGCGAGATGATTCCAAGGCTCGAGGCCGAGGGGTTGATCAAGGCCTTCAGCCAGCGGGGACTGCAGATCGCCCATGTCGATCTGCAGATGGTGGTCGAGGCCTTCCAGATGCGCGAAATGATCGAGGTGACCGCGCTGACCGAGTTTTCCCGCCACGCGCCGGACAATGACATCAAGGCCCTCTACGACCGGCTGCAGGCCATCAAGGAACGCGCTGCCGCCGGTCCGGTCAGCGAGGATTTTCTCAAAGAGGCGCAGGCGGCGGATTGGGAGATGCACGATACCTTCGTTGCGTTCCTCAACAATCGGTTGATTGCCGATCTGCACCGGGTCAATTCGATCCGCATCCGCATGATCCTGGGTGAGCGCATCGGCCTGCCGGCGGCACGCCTGCCGGTTGCGCTGGCCGAACACGACGCCGTGCTGAAAGCCTTGCTGGAGCACGACCATGACGGCGCCATCACGGCGCTGCGCGCCCACCTGCACAGCTCTCGCCGACGCTCGCTCAGCGTCGGGCCCTTCGACGAAGGCGACGGGGCGGCGTAGGGCGGAAGCGACGGCAGACCAAGACAAAAGAACACGTCAAAGGGAGAACAACCTATGTCCAGTATCGACGCGACGGCGGCACCGCCATCGCCGCCAACCCGTGCAACCGACACTCCTGCTCCCGCCCGGATCCGGCGTGCCCAGGCGATTTCGCTGGCGCTACTGATCCTGACCGGCGTCATCAATTACATGGATCGTGGCACCCTGGCCGTGGCCAACCGCAGCATCGCCAGCGAACTCGGCTTGTCGCTGGGGCAGATGGGCCTGCTGCTGTCGGCCTTTTCGTGGAGTTATGCGCTGGCCCAGCTGCCGACCGGCGGCCTAGTCGACCGGATCGGCCCACGGCGGTTGCTGGGGACCGGGCTGATCCTTTGGTCGGTGGCCCAGGCGGCTGGAGGCCTGGTCAGTTCGTTTGGCCAGTTCATTGCCGCGCGCATCTGCCTTGGTATCGGTGAAGCGCCCCAATTCCCCTCGGCGGCTCGCGTGGTCGGCAACTGGTATCCGCTGCACCGGCGCGGGACCCCGACCGGCATTTTCAATTCCGCCTCGCCATTGGGGACGGCCTTGGCGCCGCTGATCCTGACCCAGATGATCCTGCTGCTGGACTGGCGTTGGATGTTCATCCTGACCGGGGCCATCGGCATCATTGCGGCCATCATCTGGTTCTGCCTCTATCGCGATCCCCAGGACCTGCCCTTGTCGGCCGAGGAGCGCAGCTATCTGCAGGGACAGGCCACCGAACCGGTGCGGGCCAGGGTGACCGTTCGCGACTGGCTGGACCTGTTTTCCTACCGCGCCACCTGGGGGATGATCCTCGGCTTCTTCGGCTCGGTCTATCTGAACTGGGTCTACTTGACCTGGCTGCCTGCCTATCTGACCACCGAGCGCCACATGAGCCTGGCGCGCACCGGCGTGATGGCCTCGGTCCCGTTCTTCTGCGGCTTTCTGGGATGCCTGGTGGCCGGCTGGTTGTCCGACCAGGTGACCAAGCGCACCGTCGGGGCGCCGGTGACCGGCCGGCGCATCCCGGTGATCGTCTGCATGCTGGGGATGGCCGCCTTCACCGTTCCGGCCGCCCTGGCGGAAAGCAACACGATCGCCATTGCCTGCATCTCGGTGGTGATCTTCCTGGCCAATGCGGCTTCGGCCTGTTCCTGGGCCCTGGCCACCGCGGTCGCGCCGTCCAACCGCATCGCCTCGCTGGGGGCGTTGCAGAATTTCGGCGGATTTATCGGCGGGGCCTTGGCACCCATCGCCACCGGTTTCATCGCCCAGTCCTTTTCCTTCGTTCCGGCCTTGTTGACCGGAGCGGTCATCGCCTTCGGCGGAGCCATGAGCTACCTGTTCCTGGTCACGCGCTCCATTCCCGAACACTCCAACTGAGCTCGCGGGGGATTCCCATGACATATCCTGCTTCACCGATCCAAGGGATCATTCCGGTCATGCTGACGCCGTTTACCGACGATGGGCAGATCGATTACACCGGCCTGGAACGGCTGATCGAATGGTATCTGGCCAAGGGGTCCGATGCCCTGTTTGCCGTCTGCCAATCCAGCGAAATGATGTTCCTTTCGCTGGCGGAACGGGTGGCGCTGGGACGTTTCGTCGTTGACAAGGTGGCCGGACGGGTGCCGGTGGTGGTGTCGGGCCACATCAGCGACGCCATGGATCGCCAGATCGAGGAACTGACCGCGATGAGCGCGGTCGGCGCCGATGCTCTGATCCTGGTGACCAATCACCTGGATCCGAAGCAGGCCGGCAGCGCGGTGTTCAAGGACTCCCTGACCACACTGCTGGATCGCCTGCCCAAGACCGTTCCGCTGGGCCTCTATGAGTGCCCCGCCCCCTACCGGCGGCTGCTGAGTGACGACGAACTGACCTTCTGTGCCCAGTCCGGTCGGTTTCTTATGCTGAAGGACGTCTCTTGCGACCTGGCCACGGTCAAGCGCCGTCTGGCCCTGACCGCCGGAACACCGCTGAAGATCCTCAACGCCAATGCGGCCATCGCCTGGGATGCCATGAAGGCGGGAGCGCCGGGATTCAACGGTGTCTTTGCCAACATCCATCCCGACCTTTACAAATGGCTTCTCGTTTCGTCGGACCGTCATCCCGACCTGGCGCGCGAACTGGCGACCTTCCTGGTGCTGGCGGCGGTGTCCGAGGCCCTGGGCTACCCGGCCCTGGCCAAGATCTACCACCAGCGTATCGGTACGTTCGGCTCGATTCGCTGCCGTGCCATCGACTATGACGTTCGTGCGCGGTTCTGGGCTTTGGATGCGGTGCTGGACAAGATCGTCGAAGGCACCGAGCATTTCCGGGCGAGAATTGCCGCCTTGCCGGCGTGACCAACACCGATCGGAGATCGTTCATGTTCCTGGGTACCCTGGCCGATTGGGCCACGCAGAAAAACGTCCTTCCCGCCGCCCTCGTAAAGGCTGTCGATGTCCTGCGCGAACGGGATCTCGACAGCCTGGCCGTCGGCCGCCACGAGATCGATGGGGATCGCCTGTTCTTCCTTGTGCAGGAGATGCAAACCCGGCCTCTGGCCGACACCCGTGCCG
>Ga0326727_10025640_pt1 | contig 11033 bp, 9 predicted proteins | sample MB2enrmetagenome_FD_207643 | JGI IMG/M metagenome (GOLD analysis project Ga0326727, IMG submission 207643) | Lab enriched peat soil microbial communities from McLean, Ithaca, NY, United States - MB29MY | ecosystem: Environmental > Terrestrial > Soil > Wetlands > Peat | place: USA: New York... | reverse complement strand
TCCGGATTTTCTCCGGGGAGGCCAGACTGATGCGGATGGAGTCGAAATCCGCAATCAGATTCGCACGGTCATATGGAGAAGATCGATACATTGGTTGCCTCTCTAGCTCTCTTGTCCGCTCAAAACAGTTTCAGCCACGAAGTTGCACGAATTCATACAAATGTGGGCAGGTTCCCAGCCTGCGGCGGCCTCTCAGGCCGCCTTCCGTGTTTACTCGTGCTCGTGCGTGGCCAGATCATTAATCCGCCGCAAGCGCCGTGTCGGCAATCTCCCGCGGCTTCTTCATCAGCTCCACGTCCAGACAAAGCGACTGCAACTCGCGAATGAGTACGTTGAACGATTCCGGCACGCCCGGTTCGGCGGCGGCCTCGCCCTTCACAATCGCCTCGTAGATTTTCGCGCGCCCGTAAACGTCGTCCGACTTCGCCGTCAGTAGTTCCTGCAGCACGTAAGCCGCGCCGTAGGCTTCGAGCGCCCACACTTCCATCTCGCCGAATCGCTGTCCGCCGAACTGCGCTTTGCCGCCCAGCGGTTGCTGGGTGATCAGCGAATACGGTCCGATGGACCGCGCGTGAATCTTGTCGTCCACCAGGTGCGAGAGCTTCAGCATGTAGATGTATCCCACTGTCACCGGCTGCTCGAACGGCGCGCCGGAAAGCCCGTCGTAGAGCTGGATCTTGCCGGAGGTCGGCAGCTCGGCTTCGGTCAGCCGCGCCTTGATGTCCTTCTCGGTGGCGCCATCGAACACCGGCGTCGCGAAACTCACGCCCAGAGCCTTGGCCGCCCAGCCGAGGTGCGTCTCCAGAATCTGTCCGACGTTCATACGCGAGGGAACGCCCAGCGGGTTGAGCACTATCTCCACCGGAGTCCCGTCCGGCAGATACGGCATGTCCTCTTCGGGAACGATGCGCGCGATCACGCCCTTGTTGCCATGCCGGCCGGCCATCTTGTCGCCCACCGACAGCTTGCGCTTCATGGCGATATAGCACTTCACCAGCTTGATCACGCCCGGCGGCAGTTCATCGCCCTTGCGCAGCTTGGCGATTTTCTCTTCGGTGATTTTCTCCAGCACGGCGATCTGCCGTGAGGTCATTTCCTCGATCTCGTCGATCTGCTCGTTGAGCCGGGGATCCTTGTTCGCGATGCGCATGCGCTTGAGGTCGCGCGAGCGCAGCTTCTCCAGCAGGTCACGGGTAATCAGCACGCCTTTGCTGAGCAGCTTCTTATTGGTCTTCTCGTCGTGCAGATCGGCGAGCACTTCCTTGCCGCCCACGATGTTTTCGAGCCGCTTGGAGCGCTCGTCGCTGAGAATGCGTTTCTCATCCTCAAGGTTGCGATGCAGCCGCTCGATCGAAAACTCCAGAATCTGCTTCGACCGCTCGTCCAGCTCCGCGCCCTTGCGCGAAAACACTTTGGCGTCCACCACCACGCCCTCAATACCGGGTGGGCAGTAAAGCGAGGCATCCTTTACATCGCCGGCCTTCTCGCCGAAGATGGCTCGCAGCAACTTCTCTTCGGGAGTGAGCTGCGTTTCGCCCTTGGGCGTGACTTTGCCCACCAGAATATCGCCGGGCTTTACGGTGGCGCCCACGCGAATAATGCCGCTTTCATCCAAATTCCGCAGGAAAGACTCCGCGATATTCGGAATATCCCGAGTGATTTCTTCCGGCCCCAACTTGGTGTCGCGAGCTTCGATTTCAAACTCCTCGATGTGGATGGAGGTGTAGTAATCGTCCTTCACCAGCTTCTCGCTCACCACGATGGCGTCTTCGAAGTTGTACCCGCGCCACGGCATGAAGGCCACCAGCACGTTCCGCCCAAGCGCCAGTTCGCCGCTCTGCGTGCAGGGTCCGTCCGCCAGCACGTGGCCTTTCTTCACTCGCTGGCCCTTGAACACGATCGGCTTCTGGTTGATGCAGGTGTTCTGATTCGATCGCTTGAACTTGGTGAGCTGATAAATGTCCGCGCCCACTTCGCGCGACATCTGCCCTTCCTGCCCGGCGCCTTCCACGCGCACGATGATGCGCTCGGAGTCCACCGAATCCACCACACCGGCGCGCTTGCAGATCACCACCGCGCCGGAATCGCGCGCCGTTACCCGCTCCATGCCTGTGCCCACGAACGGAGCTTCCGCCCGCAGCAGGGGCACGGCCTGGCGCTGCATGTTCGATCCCATCAACGCGCGGTTGGCGTCGTCGTTCTCGAGGAATGGAATCAGGCTGGCCGCCACCGACACAAGCTGCTTCGGACTGACGTCCATGTACTCCACTTCGCCGCGGTGAATCAGCACGAAGTTGCCCTGTTTGCGCGCGTTCACCAGATCGGTGACGATGGAGCCGTTCTCATCGAGTTGCACGTTGGCCTGGGCAATGATGTACTTGTCCTCTTCCCATGCCGACAGATAATCGCAGTGCGCCTCGATTTCCAGGCCCTGCTTGTTCTTCGCCTTCGCGTCGCGATTCGCTTTATCGGCATCGCCACGCGTAAGCACGTCACCCACTTTGTGGTTCAGATCGCCGGGATTCAGCACCCGGACTTCGTCCACCACCACACCGCTCAGCACGCGCCGGTACGGGCTCTCGATAAAGCCGTATTCGTTGATGCGCGCAAAGCACGACAGCGATGAAATCAGGCCTATATTCGGACCTTCCGGCGTCTCAATCGGGCAAATGCGGCCGTAGTGCGTCGTATGCACGTCGCGAACTTCGAAACCTGCGCGCTCGCGCGACAGACCGCCCGGTCCCAGTGCCGAAAGCCGCCGCTTGTGGGTGATCTCCGACAGCGGATTCGTCTGATCCATGAACTGCGAAAGCTGGCTCGACCCGAAGAATTCGCGAATCGCCGCCATCACCGGCTTGGCGTTCACCAGGTCGTGCGGCATCGCCGTCGACATTTCCTGGTACACCGACATCTTTTCTTTAATGGCGCGCTCCATGCGCACCAGACCGATGCGGAACTGATTTTCCAGCAGCTCGCCAACGGCTCGAACGCGTCGATTGCCCAGATGATCGATATCGTCCACGGCGCCCAAACCGCGGCGCAGCTTCAGCAGGTACTTAATCGTATTGGTGAAGTCTTCGTGGTCGAGCGTGCGCTTGTCCAGCGGGCTCTTGCCAGGATGGTCCGCGGCCCACTTCTCGTTGACGTAATCGATTTGGTCGTACAGCTTAATGTTGAACTTCATGCGGCCCACGCGCGAAAAGTCGTACTTGCGCGGGTCGAAGAACATCCCCTGGAATAACTGCGTGGCCGTGTCCACCGTGGGCGGATCGCCGGGGCGCAGCTTGCGGTAGATCTCCAACAGCGCGTCTGCCTGACTGCGCACGGCGTCTTTCCGCAACGTCACGGAAATCACGTTGCCGACATCGTCGCGTTCCGGGAAGAACACTTCGAAGCTGGGAATCTCGGCGTCGATCAGTTTGCCGGGATTGGTCAGCTCCTGGTTCGCCTCCGCCAGCACTTCGCCGGTGGACATTTCCACCACGTCGGCGGCAACATAGGCGCCCTGCAAATCGGCCGTGCCGTCGATCTCCACCTGCGTGATCTTTTCCTGCAGGATCTTCTCGTACAGCGACCGCGTGATCTTGCGGCCCTGCGGAACAACGGTGTCGCCGTTCTTCGCGGTAATGGCGCGCGAAAGCTTCAAACCGAGCAGGCTCTCGCTCACCTTCCAGAACAGCTTCTTGTCCTTGATGGTGATCTGACTTACCGCGTAGAAGGAGCGGATAATCTCCGAATCGGTCTTCAGCCCCAGCGCGCGCAGGAACACGGTCCCGTAGAATTTGCGCTTGCGGTCGATGCGCACGTACAGCAGGTTCTTGTTGTCGTACTCGAACTCCACCCAGCTTCCGCGATAGGGAATGATCTTGCCCAGGAAGTAGCCCTGCGCCGCGACGCGCTCGAAGAATACGCCCGGCGAGCGATGAAGCTGCGATACGATGACGCGCTCGGTCCCGTTGATGATGAACGTGCCGTTTTCGGTCATCAACGGAATTTCGCCGAAGAAGACTTCCTGCTCCTTGATGTCGCGGATGGTCTTCACGCCCGTTTCCGGGTCCTTGTCGAAAACGGTGAGCCGGATGGTGACCTTCAGCGGGGCGGCGTAGGTCATGCCGCGCTCTTCGCACTCGGCCACATCATATTTAAGCTGCAGGCTGACCGGGTCGCCGCAGCGGTTGCAGAACGTGACGATGTTCTTGTTGAATGTGCCGCACTTGTGGCAAAGCACGTCGCCGGCGTGGAACGGGTCGGTTTGAATGGTGGCGCCGCAACTCGGATTGCGGCAGGTGGACCGCAGGTGATGCAGCCCCTTCAGGTTGCCGCACTTGCACTCCCAATTGCCGATCGCGTAGTCGACGAACTCGAGCTGGCTCAGTCCCCGGAAATCGGAGATCGGGAAGACCGAGTTAAAAACGCTCTGCAGGCCGGTGTCTTCCCGTTCGCCGGGAAGCAGGTCCATCTGCAAGAACCGCTCGTAAGACTTCTTCTGAACCTCGATAAGGTTCGGGATCGGGATCGAAGTCTTGATGCGTGAAAAATCGACTCGTTCGCGGGCTGCCTGATTCATGCTCGACTCCTGCGCCACCTGGGCGCTCACCAGTAAACTCAATCACTGCTCAACCACTACTGCACGGCCGGACTGGAAAAGGCCTGCAGCACGTCCCTGGCAGGAGGTGGCTGAACGTAGAGAGCGGGGGAAATGAGACAACTGCCCGTAGGGACCCACATAGATACACGTGTCGCAGAGCAAAAACGAGAAAAGTGAGCCATTGTGCAAGCCTCTCCAGACTGCACACTTACGCAGGGTCCAAAATTCACGGGCAAGAGTCCGGGTCTTTAGTTCTCCGGCAAGATCATTACCAATCTAGCAAAGCGCACATCGGCACGTCAAATGCGTGCGCGCAAACTCGGCCGGGCGGACGCCAGCGAGGGTTCCGGAGGTCTTCCCTCACAGCACGACCGCCCAGCCCGTAAGCCGCCTGTCTGCAATGGTTTACCCACTGCCGACAGGTTCGCGGGTCTACTTTACTTCGACCGTGGCGCCCGCATCCACAAATTTCTTGCGGATGGACTCGGCCTCTTCCTTATTAACGCCTTCCTTGATCGGCTTCGGCGCGCCGTCCACCAGATCCTTGGCTTCCTTCAAGCCGAGGCTGGTCACTTCGCGAACCGCCTTAATGACGTTGATCTTGTTCGCGCCGGCCGCCATCAGAACAACGTTGAACTCGGTCTTCTCTTCCACTGCCGGGGCCGCCGCCGCGCCGCCAGCAGCCGGAGCCGCCGCTACAGCAGCCGCAGCCGCCGAAACACCCAGCTTTTCTTCCAGCAGCTTAACGAGCTGGGCTGCCTCAAGCAGCGTCAGCCCCTGAATCTGTTCCGCAATCGCGTTGATATCCGCCATTTCCTTCGCTCCCTTATCAAATCTCGCTACTCAGAAAACTTGTTTTCCTTGACGCCCTGGTCAACCACCACCGCCAGGTTACGGCCCACTCCACCGATCGCCGTCACCAGCCGCTGCGCCGATGCGTTGATCAGGAACAAAATCTTCGCGTACAGCTCATTCTTCGAAGGCAGCGTGGAGAGGTCCTGAACGCCCTGGATGTCCACCACGCGACCCTGCACCAAACCTGCGCGGAACGTGAATGCCGGCGTACTCTTGGCGTACGCGGTGATGGCCTTCGCCAGCGCCACCGGGTCCTGCTCGGTCCACGCCATGGAGGTCATGCCCTTGAGGTCCTTCATCAGGCTGCCCGCGGGTGTTCCCTCGGCCGCTTTTTCCGCGAGATTATTCTTCACCACGCGGTAGTTGCCACCCGCGCCGCGAATTGCCTTGCGCAGCTCGAAATCCTGCTGCACCGTCATCTTCTCGTAGCCGGTGAGAAAGATGCTGCTCTGCGCCTTCTCGAATTCGGTGCGCAATCGAGCCAGATCTTTGTCTTTGTCTTCCCTTTTCTTCATGGGTTCCTGTCTCCGCGAAAGATCCGGGGCGCTACACCTGCCGGAGGTTGAACACGCTTACGTCCAGCGGAACGCCCGGCCCCATGGTGGAGCAGATGGTTACGCTCTTCACGTACTTGCCTTTGGCCACAGCCGGTTTCGCCTTCACCACCGCCTGGATCAGCATGTTGGCGTTCTCGAAAAGTTTGTCGGTCTGGAAGCTGGTCTTGCCCACGGGCGCGTGGATCACGCCGGTTTTGTCCACGCGGAACTCCACCTTGCCGGCCTTGATTTCCTTCACCGCGTTGGCGATGTCATTAGTAACGGTGCCCGTCTTCGGATTGGGCATCAGACCGCGCGGTCCAAGGATCTTGCCCAGCTTGCCCACCGAGCGCATCATGTCAGGCGTCGCTACTACGGCATCGTAATCCACCCAGCCTTCGTTCTGGATGCGCTGGACCATCTCGTCGCCGCCGACTATGTCCGCGCCCGCGGCTTCCGCCTCGCGCTGTTTGTCGCCCGAAGCGATCACCAGAACTTTCTTGGATTTCCCCAGCCCATTCGGCAGCACAATGGTGCCGCGCACCTGCTGGTCCGCGTGCTTCGGATCGACCCCGAGGCGCATGTGCACCTCCACGGTCTCGTCGAATTTTGCGAACTTGATCTTCTGAACGAGGGGGACGGCGTCCTGGAGGGTATACGGACGCTCTTCAACTTGCTTCTTTGCTGCGAGGTACTTCTTTCCGGTTTTCGGCATGTCTCCTCATGGTGCAGACGGCTGGAGCCTTCGAATCCCCGATGGAGAACTAAAGACCCCTGCCTCCCACTGAGAGCGGTTAATACGTAAGACGCAACAATCAGGTTACCAAACGGCCATTGAATTGTAAAGCGGGGTCACCACGGGGTAGTGGCTCAATTTGAGCATTTGGCCTCTGCCCTGCCCTGGATGAAGATCTCAAAGATGTCTATTACGCCGTCGATGAATCCCCGGAAATCGGGGAACAGGTTCCCAAGAATGATACCGAAGACAGCGACACACAGACAAACGAGCATTCCCATATTCCTAATAACGGACAGATTGACGTGCCCCTTCCAGCCCGTGCGGCCCGCGATTGTCATTCTGGTCCAGCGTTTTCATCTCGCGGCCACGCGGCAAACAAGTCCGTCCTCAACTGCCCCATCAGCGTTGTAAAGCGGCGCCAGACAGATCCCGTGCCGTGCGGCCATCGTCTCCATCTCCTTCACGCGCTGCGGAGTGATGAACCCCCTTCCCTGAGAGAAGGGTTCGAACCGGCCCTCCAGAGCCAGAGCCATGCCTTCCAGCAGACATCCATGCGCCACGTCGGGGAACGGATGCCGGTTCAGAATCCCCTGAAAATCCGGCTTGAACTTCATCCCACCTGCGATCTGTCCCAGACCTCCGAAGAAGATTGTCGTATCAGAGATGTCCGCGCGTGACGCCAGGTTCTTCGGATAGCCGGCGTCGCAGACGAGAGCGTAGGGCGCGATCCGGTCCAGAAGAAGCGAAGGCGACGCCAGACTCGCCGCGCAGATTACGATGTCGGCTTGTGCGGAGAATTGACGGAGGTCCGTCGCAATCTCGACCGTCGCTCCGTCGCTTTTCAACTCCGTGGCCAGCCCGCGCAACCTCTCCACATTTCGAGCGCCGAGCAGCACCCGTTTCACATCAGGAGCAAGGCAACGCGCGCAGCCGGAACCCACATCGCCGCTTGCTCCCACGATGAGCAGCGTCGATCTTCGGAGGTTCCGTCCCCCCAGTTCGCACATCCTCCTGACGCCCTGAACGATGAACCCAACCGTCAACGTGTTGCCCGTCGTGAAGACCGTATCGTGTCTTTCCGGAAGCTGATCGAAATTCCCCTCGATGAGAATGGAACTGAATCCTCCCAGACTGACGATCTTCGCTCCCGCCCTGATTCCGCAGGCCGCCGCCGCTCGAACGCGGGCGAGGTTGTCGTGTGTGTAGCTGGCATCCAGATGGCCGGGAGGAATGAAGGAATCGATGTAGAGGCCGCGTGCCTTCGCACCAGTTATCGATGCGGCTTCGACGTGGCAGACCACCCGCGGCGGAATCCAGGGAAGGATGTCCCTGATCTCGTCGTCCGGCAGCGGCGCATGATTCGGTCCGCGCAGGACAGCGAGTACATCCGACGCCGCCCTCCAGCTCTCCTGATGGCCGATCAGTGCGAAATCGACCTCGCCACTCCGCTCTCGCGTGGCTACACCGGCAACTGCGCCATCCATGCAAGTGTCACCTCGCCGGGTAGCCCCAGCATGTCCAGCGTCTTCAGGTACTGTTGCAGCGACGCTCCGCGAAGCTCGGCGGCACTCAGGCTGACCGCGAACAGCGATGGCTTCACGCAGCTCGCGTGGCACACTTCGCAATGCCCATCCCTGCATTCCTTCGCCAGCATCTCCGCGAGGGTGGTCATCACATCAAGATGCAGCCGGTGCACCTTGTCATCGAAACTCCGCTCATCCTTCGCTCGCTCAGCCCTCAGAATCGCCATGGCGTGATCGACATGCTCCCCTTCGTCTGCCGCGATGGAGGCGAAAGTGGTGCCAAGACTCCCCGGCGCAACCCTCCCGACGCGCGCATAGCTGGCGACCGCGAAGGATTCCAGCATGATTTCCTGGACGATCAGGCAGCCAATAAAGTCGCGCTCTGCGATGCACCGCAGAAATGCCTCGCGAAGCCGCTTCCAATACTTCGCGTTGACGTCGTTGGACACTTCCACGCCGATCTTGCGGCCCTCGGCGGCGAACGCAGCGGCATGTCCCCGTTCGATCTCCGCATGCTCCAATGCATCGGCTACTTCTTCGGGATCGTCAGATATCTCCGATAAAGATGTGTAATTCATGGCGGCGATTAGTTCGCCCGTCATAGCCTGGGACAAAACATCCTGCCAGATCGGAGCAGTGGGTGAGTGAGAGGTACATTCAGTCGCGGGTGAGCGGTCGAGAGTGATAACTGGTTCCATGCGTCCTCCTGAGCATCGGTACGCAGATCAGCGGCGAAATGGTTCCATGTTTTTTGCGACGCTGTCAGACGACTTCAGTCCTCGCGCAACAGCCTCACAGGATCGATCGACAGCGCCTGCGCGAGCGCAGCCAGTTGTTCACCGGGACGATTCGAATTCGTGATATGCTGGCGCAACAACCGGAGGGATCGTGGATTCTCAACGCAAGCACGTTTTTGCGATCACGCGGGCCGGCATTGTGGCTGTCGCCGCTGTCTCTCTTTTCGCCGGTCTGAATTACAACGCGAGCAAGAGCAATACGGGCAACATCGTGGTGCATTCGTCGTCGGTGAGCGGAGCGCAGGCAGCCAGCATACTTCGCGAGATCGACAAGGCATCGGCTCCGACCGAGGCTGACGTCAGGGGTTACCTGACAAAGGCCGGTGTGAAACCGGGGGCTATCGCAAAGATCGTCATCGAAACGACGGACGGGAAGACCACCGTCCTGCTGCTCGACGACGCCGGCGACGAGTCCAAAGCCAGAAGCGTGGCGAACATTACGACGTCGCGATCGAATACACAGCACAACTGAGTCCCCGCGCGGGCACCGCTGCGCGTCGCCGTGTTACAGAACCGCGGCCCCATCCGGCTGCTACAATCGTCTTCGAAAATCAACCATGGCGAAGACTCCACGCAAGCACCGCGGCTATCGCGAAGACATGTCCGACATGCCGGAATGGATGAAGAAAAAGAAGTGTCCGAACCGGGACAAGTACCTCGCGGGACGGCGCATTCTGCCGAAGAATCTCACCGGCAAAGACAAGCTGGTGGACATCATTGATAAGACGTTCCTCGCTTACAACAGCGCGCGCCTGCGCGAGAGCTGCCAGTTGTTCACGGAGAAGATGCTGGACGACGAAGTCACCATCGGCATGAGCTTTTCGGGTGCGCTCACGCCGGCCGGGCTGGGCTGTTCCTCTATAGTTCCGCTCATCAAAGCTGGCTACGTGGACTGGCTGGTCTCCACCGGCGCCATCCTTTATCACGACATGCATTTCGCGCTGAACTATCCGGTGCGCGCGGGCAGTTTCAAGATGGACGACACCGAGCTGCGCGACAACGACATCGTGCGCGTGTACGACGTGCTGCTCGGCTACAGCGACTGTCTGATGGCCACCGACGAAATCCTGCGCGAAATCCTCACGCAGCCCGAGTTTCAGAAGGAGATGGGAACCGCTGAGTTGCATTACTTGCTGGGCAAGTATTGCGCGGAATGGGAGCGCAAGGCCGGTCTCAAGGATGCTTCGGTTCTCGCGGCCGCCTACCGCGCGGGCGTGCCGTGCTATACGTCCTCGCCGGGCGATTCCACCATCGGCATGAACGTCGCAGGTGTGGAGCTGCGCGGGAACAGGCTGCGGCTGAATCCCTCCATCGACGTGAATGAGACCACCGCATACGTGCTGGCGGCCAAGCGATCGGGTGGCAAGAGCGGCGTGGTTCTGTGGGGCGGCGGGAGCCCCAAGAACTTTATGCTGCAGACCGAGCCGCAGATCCAGGAAGTGCTCCGCATTAAGGAATACGGGCAGGATTATTTCCTGCAGGTGACCGATGCGCGTCCCGATACCGGCGGCCTGAGCGGCGCAACGCCAAGCGAAGCGGTGAGTTGGGGCAAGGTGGATCCGGACCGTCTGCCCGACGCCGTGGTCTGCTACACCGACACCACCATCGCCATGCCGCTGTTCACGCACTATGCACTGGCAAAGCATAAGCCGCGCAAGCTGCGGCGCCTCTACGATCAGCGCGAAACGATGATGAAGGCGCTGACGAAAGAATACTTCAGGCACAATGCCGTGAGGATGCTGGACGGCTCCGCTCCGGTCTTCGGCTGATCGATGACAAAGAAGGAACTGCAGGCGCTGGCGCGGCGGCACGGCACGCCGATTGTGGTGATCGATCACGACGCGATCCGCCGGAACTACGCGAGCTTTCGCAGGCGGCTGCCCAAGGTGCAGGCTTACTATGCGGTGAAGGCAAACCCCGCCCCGGAAATTGTCCGCACGCTCTACAAAGCAGGCGCCAGTTTCGACGTCGCGTCATTGCCCGAATTCCTTTTGG
>Ga0326727_10025639_pt1 | contig 11033 bp, 6 predicted proteins | sample MB2enrmetagenome_FD_207643 | JGI IMG/M metagenome (GOLD analysis project Ga0326727, IMG submission 207643) | Lab enriched peat soil microbial communities from McLean, Ithaca, NY, United States - MB29MY | ecosystem: Environmental > Terrestrial > Soil > Wetlands > Peat | place: USA: New York... | reverse complement strand
GCCAGGTAGATGTGACCGCCCCCGGTGTTGTTGCCGGTAGGTCCCCAGTCCGTCGTCCCTTCGTCGTAAGTGATGAACACCACCGAGCGTTGGAACAGGGTGCTGTTGAGGAGCGGGTTGAGCCAGGCTTTGAGCCAGCCGTCCGAGACGGAGATGTTGTTGTCCTCTCCGTCGTGGAGCACGTTCGGGATCACGAGCGCGTAGTTCGGGGCCCAGGAGTTTGCGAACGAGTTGTTCCACGCGGTCAGGTTCACCACGTGCTGGTCGCACCGTGCCGGGTGGTCGACGATGTCCTGGTACATGATGAACGGGCTGTGGTTGATGTCGTACAGGCTGGTGCTGCTGGTGTAGCAGGGAGTGGGCATGCTTTCCATGTACGACTTCCAGCTCATGTTCGCGTTCTGGAGGAGGTCGCCCAGGTTCGTCGTTTTGGTCACGGAGAAGTAGTTCGTCCAGATCCCGGAGGTTGAAGCGAGGTAGTTCGGGAGCGAATAATGCCCCGGCGAGAAATACTCGCCCGCGTAGGCGTACTTCTCAGCGAGATAGGTCTCGAACGGGCCTTGTTGGAAGACCTGATAGGATTCCTTGTTCTCGAAGTAGAGGACGAAAACGTGCCGGATCGGGGTAGGATACACCGAGGAGGCGTTCGCCGCCTGCGCTCCGCTCGAACCCGCCGTGGCCGAGAGCCCCGAACCGGCCAACACCCAGGAGCTTAGCGACAGAGCGACCACGAGTACCGCGAGCCCGGCCGAGGCGGTCCGTCGCTGGGGGAACCGGCTCCCGGGCCTCGGGGTCGAGGGAGGTGGGGGGGAAGGTGAAAGAGAGAAGCTCATGGCGCTCGGATCTCACGACCGGGAGAGGAAAGGAGGTCGGTCACGAGCCCCTCGACCAATTGCACCGCCCGGTCGTTTAGGGCTTGAGCCTGCTCTATCCTGCGACTCTCGGAGAATATCCGGCAGATCGGTTCGGTGCCGGAGGGGCGAACGAGGACCCACCCCTCGGAGTAGTACGCCTTCACGCCGTCGATCGTGATCAGCCGCTCCGCCTTCGGGGCCAGCTCCTCCTCCACGCGCCGCATGACCGCGGCCCGGACCTCCCCGGGGAAATCGACCCTGGTCTTCACCAGATGGTACTGGGGAAGTTCGCGGACCAACTCCGAGAACGGCCGCTTGGTGGCGGCGAGGAGCTCGAGCACCATGGCGGAGCTCATCGGTCCATCGGGGGCGTTCTGGTGATCCGGCCAGTAGTAGTGTCCGTTCTCCTCGCCGCCGAACGGGGCGTGTTGCTCCGCGACCCCGACCGCGACGGCGAGCGAGCCCGACCGCGTGACGAACAGCTCGCCACCGCACTCGCGTACCACGTCCTCGATGCACGTCGAGGAGGTGACGCTGGTGACGATGGTCGCACCCGGATGCCGTCGCAAAGCCTCCTTGGCGAGGAGCGCGAGGGTGACCTCGCCGGGGACGTACTGGCCTTTCTCGTCGATGAAGGCGATCCGGTCCGTGTCCCCGTCGTGGGCGATCCCCAATGCCGCCCCGGAGGTCGGCACCAGCCGGGCGAGGTCGGTCAGGTTGGCCGGGCTCGGCTCGGAGGGATGGCCCGGGAAGCTGCCGTCCGGGTTGGCGTTCAGGGTCGTGAGGCGGCACCCGAGCGCGGGGAGCAACCGGGGACTGGTCACGATGCTCGTGCCATTCCCGCAGTCGAGAACGACCCGAGGGGCCCACGCCCTGATCGCGCCGACATCCACGTGGCGCAGGATGGAGCTCAGGTATCGGTCCACTCCGTCCACATCGGGCCGGATCCGCCCCGCACGGTCCCACGGGACGCTCCGGGCCCGCTTCGACCAGAACAGCTCCTCGATCTGCCGCTCGTCCAAGGGCGGGATCTCCAGGCCGAGTGGGCCGCAGAACTTAATCCCGTTGAACTCGCAGGGGTTGTGGGAGGCGGTCACCATGAGGCCCATCTGCGCATGAAGCTCCCGGACGTTGAACTGCAGGCACGGCGTGGGCATCGGTCCCATCTCGACCACGTCGACCCCGGAGAGCTGGAGACTTCCCGCGAGGATCCGCGCGATCCCTGGGCTCGTCGTGCGGAAATCCCAGGCGACCAGGACGGTCCCTTGGTGCTCGAGATGTTCTCCGACCGCGAGGCCGATCCCCGAGAGGAAATCCGGGGTGATCTCCTTCCCGACCACTTTGCGGATACCATCGGTTCCGAAGAGACGGGATTCGGCCCGCGGCGGCGCTGCTGTGTGTGGTTCCTGCCCCTCGCGCATCGCTCGGCTCATGGGGAGACGATCTTCTCAGTATCCCCACGATGCGCAGTCGGCAAGTTATTAAGGGCTTCCGGAGGGGCGGAAACCGCCCCGAGAACGGTGGGATGGAGCCCGTTGGCGCCCAAGAGGACCAACTCCTTCCGGCGCCCGCTACTGTCGAGGATGGAACCCAGGCTCGAAACCGACCCGGCGATACGACCGGTGCGTCCTGGGGCGCGATAGGCCGCCGAGCGACCAAAGGCGTTCGCCCAATGGACGGATTGCGGGTCCGAGGGAGGTTCGATGACGAGGGGGCGAGCCAGGTCGAGCCGGACGACCCGGCGCGTATTGGTCAGATAGACGGTTGCGGTCGAGGAGTCCGGGGGCTCGGCGGGGTCTCGCTCACCCAAGTGGAGCACGGCGGTGGCGTTCGGCACACCGGCGAGCACCCCCGCGTGGGGCTCGTCCATCTTGAGGTCGGTGGAGATGAGACGCGGCTCGAACCGGCTCCCTCGCAGGTTCCGAAGGAGCGCCTCGGCCTCCAGGGTCCGAGAGGAGTGGCTCATCACGATCAGCTCTCGGCTTCCGTGGACGAAGCAGGCCGCCAGGATGTCCCGGACCAACGGGCCCGGATTGGAGGGAGCCTGGATCGAGGTCTCGGCCCGCACCCGGCGGGACCGAAGGATGGAGAAGAAGATGCGGATGCCGTCGTGGACGGCGTGCAGTTTGGCGATGCCGACGCGCTCCCGGTAGATGATCGGGATCTGGGTCACAGTGAGGCCCGCCCGATAGGACTTGATGAAGAGCTCCGATTCCACTTCGAACCCCGTCGCGACGACCGAGTCTTGGATGCCGGTGGCGAGGTCGACGCCATAGAAGCCGCTGCAGAGGTCGAGGATGTGCTGTCCCGTGGACTGGAGCGCGAGCCAATTGAGCAACGTGTTCCCGACCCGGTGCACGATATCCCTCGGGCCGATCGGCTTGCTCAAGATGGGAGTGCGCACCCCGACCACGAGCTCGCTCCCCGCCTTGAGGAGGTCGATGACCGGCCCGATCATCTCGGCGGGGTACGTGCAATCCGCGTCCATGACAAGGGCGAATCGGACTCCGCGATCGGAAACCCAGTGCAGGGCTTCGGTGACGGCGCTGCCCTTTCCCCGAGACGTCTGGTGGAGCACCGGGATGCCCAGCTCGCCCGCCACCGAAAGGGTACGGTCCGTCGAGCCTCCATCAATCACGACCACCCGCACGGAGTGGCCGGCGCGTTCGAGGTCTTTCAGGGGGATCGTCTCGAAGGTCCGGGCCAGCCCTTCCTCCTCGTTCAACGTGGGAAGCACGACCACGGCGTCGACTCCCGCGAGGTCGAGCGTGCGCGCGTCCGTCGGGGGGGTCCACGGCGCCCTGGGGCTCAGTTCCTTCTCCATTCGTTGTTCGGCGGGTTGTATAACCACCGTGTGGGTGGCACCCACCCATCATGTCCGTCTTAAGGGTTGGGGGCGAGCGTCGCGCGGCCCCATTCGGCGCGTTTGCAGTGCGGACGTATACGCACTCCTGCGCCTAAGTCGGGCGGTTTTCGCACGACTCTTGCGAGCGCATCTGTGCGCGTGCGTACGTATCGCGTCGCAACGCCCACCTGGAGGCTCAGGGTCGAGGAGAGCTCCGAGGCGCGCGCGCCTCGACCAGCTCCTCGACCAAGCGCCGGTACTCCTCGGCCGTGTCCTCCCACGTCCGGTACGGGACGCGGTCAACGGGGCGTGGCTGACGGAGGAGTCGGGCGAGGCCCTCGGAGACCGCCGAGACGTCGTGGGGCGGGGCGAGGAAGCCGTGGACCCCGTCCGAAGGGACCGTCTCCTCCGTTCCGGGAAGCGAGGAGCCGAGCACGGGGACCCCGCAGGCCGCTCCCTCCTCGAGGCAGGTCGCGGTGGATTCGAGGAGGCTGAGCGAAGGGCAGGCGACCACATCCGCCCCTCGGTACAAGGCGGCGAGCCGGGCGTCCGGCACGAACCCCAGAAACTCGACCCGGGAGCCCATCCCGAGCCGGTCGACCTGGCGGCGGAGCGATGGGAGCATCGGCCCGCGACCGGCGATGAAAAGTTTGACATCAAGATTTCCCTGGGCAAGGTGGCTGACCGCCTGGATGAGGATCGGGAGGCCCTTGTAGGGGACCAATCGACCCACGAACACGACTCGACGGGTCTCGGGCCCTGTCCGAGGAAAGAGCGTGGGGTCCGGCGGCGGACGGGGGGGTGCCGTAGGGCCGCTTCCCAGAAGTTCGAGTCGCTCGACGTCCACGCCCTTGTAGATGACGCGCACCTTCGGAAGGAACTGGCGGAGGACGGGCGAGGCCCTACTGTAACCGGCGCTATTGGAGACGATGGCGCTCGCGCCCCGGAGCGCGGGGTAGGCCGAAAGGCGCCGGTAGGCGCTCGTGATGAGCCCGGCGCCCGGGACGCTCGAGGCAGCGGCGAAGTCGGCATCCATGTGATAGGTCAAGAGCACGGGGATGGAGAGGGCATTGGCCCACTGCACGACCTTGCGCTCCACCCAAGGGAACGGCATGTGCAGGTGCACCAGACGGGAGCGCTCGACCAGTTCCCGCATTCGGCGGAGGCTCGAACGGGGAACGACCGGCCGCTGAAAGAGCTCCCGGGCGGGCAGAATGTGGACCGGGACCCGCCCCGTCGGGAGAGCGTCCGAGTCCTGACCGAGGCGAACGGTCGTGGTGACGACCTGGACGGGGATGGATTCGCTCAGTCGCCGGGCCACCCGATAGGCGTACTCCTCGGTGCCTCCTCGGTACGACGGCGGGAGCGGAACGATGACGGTGAGAGGCCGCTCCGGGCTCCACTCGGTCATCGACGACCCCGGCTCACGGGCGCGGCATCGGTCCCCGCGCTCCATCGTGGGGGATCCCTCGCTTGAGAAGGCGTTCGAAGAATGGCAACGGCCGACCGATCACTTTTTCCAGATGTCGGAAGGCGATGAGGTCCCCCTCTTCGACGCTCCGGGTGAGCAGGAGCGCCGCGAGGAATATCCCCGCTCCAACGAAGTAGAGCGGGAAGACGCCCCAGAACGGAAAGTGAATGTACCGGATCGCGACGAAGAACGGGACCCCCACGCCGAGCGACACCGCCAGCGGCACGACGAGCGTCCGACCCACCGGCGAGATGCCGTGGGAGCGGTAGAGGTTGAGGAGGCCCGAGGTCGGGTAGAGCGCTCGAGCTACGGTCCAGGCGATCGCCGCCCCCACGAGACCGTAGACCGGGATCAGGGTGAAGCTGAGGAGAACGTTGGAGACCGCCGAGACGAGCGTGGTCATGAGCAGCGTCCGGGTCATCCCGAGACCGGCGAGGCAGGAGTTCACCGGGCCCACCACGACGGAGATGAACGACCCCACCGTGATGATGGATAGCGCGAGCGCGGCGGGAGTGTAGTTGGAGCCGAAGACGGCCTTGATGGAGGAGCCCGGGAGGACCGCAAACAGGAGGAAGAGCGGCAGGGTCACGACGAGGATCCACCGGGTGGTCGTGACGAAGACCCGTCGCAAAGTGGCGATGTCCCCTTCTCGCTTCAACCGGGCGGCGACGGGCAGGAAGATGTAGGTCAGCGCTCCGTTCCCGGCGAGGAGAAGGCGTCCCAAGGTCATCGCGGAGGTGTACAGCCCCACGTCGGATTCCGGTCGGAACGCCCCGAGGATCAACGTATCCGCGTAGGCGGTCACGAATTGCATCGTGGTGACCCCCCAGAGCGAGATGCTGAGCGTGGCCAATCCTTCGATGGGACGGTCCGGGATCGGGGCGGGCGGAAGGTGCTTCGGGAGCCGTCGGATGGCGTACAGCAGGATCCCCACGAACATGGCGACGTTCGAGAGAAGCCAGGCGAGGAGCGTTCGGAACAGGTCGAGATGGAAGGCGAGGAAGATGACCACGAAGACGACGAACGCCGCCGGTTGGACGACCTGATTGAACCAGGCGTTGGCGGTGGTGTCCTCGAACCCCTGGAAGATCGACGCGATGAGCGTACTTCCGAGGGTGAGACCGAGGGTCACCGAGAACATCTGGAAGACGAGCGTCAGGTCGGCCGTCCCCCCCGGATGGAACAAGCCCGCGATCGAAGGGGCGAGAAGGTAGACCGCGGTGGAGCTCACCACCGCCATGGTCCCCGTCACGACGAACCCGAGCCGGATCACCTTGCGTCGCATGCCCGGGTCGCGCTCGTAGGCGAGCGTGCGGGCGATCGCCTGGTGGAGCCCGAGGAGCGCGACCAGGGAGAGGAAACCGGTGAAGGAGATCCCGAGGCTGAACTCTCCGAAGGCGGAGAGCGTCAACGTGCGGGCCGCAATGACCCGGCCGATGAAACTGAACAGAAGGAGGAGGATCGTGCTGATGATCATGACCGACGTGCCGCGCCCGATGCTGATGATCGCATCGGCGTGGGACGGGTCCGACGGCTGAGCCTCTACCATGCTGGGCGCCCCGACTCAAGCTCGTCGGTATAAAGCCGCATGGATACGTACGCGCCCGGAGGTCGTCGGAGGGGGGGCTCCGCTCCGCCTCACCCGGAGCCGTTCCCGGCCGGGCCGAGGTGCCCGGCATCTCCCGACCGCGGGGCTTCGGCCGAGAGGGCCAGGTTCTGGGAGATCGGACAGGGGGAGCTCGCCAGGCCCGGCGCCCGTCCTCGAGGAAGGGGCTCCCTTCCCGTCAGCCATCGCTCCAACTGCTCGGTGACCGGGTGGAACGCCTCGAACCGATGGTACGGGATGCCGGACTTGGTGCAGATGTCGATAAGCCGGCGCCGGGCGAAGACGATGTCCGCGACCTCCGCCGCGTATCGGTCGGTGCTCCCGTCGCCGATGAAGATCGTCCGAGGGGCTTCGGGCCGGGGCCGGGCGACCGCTTGGGCCTTGCAGATCCCGCAAAGGCGACAGGTGGGGTGTCCGTGCGGGTGCTGGACCCTCAAGTGGCCGGCGGGGTCGGCGACGGAGGTGTCCGAGAGGAACGGGAGGTCGATCCCCTCTCGGTCCAGGACCGCGGTGATGTAGAAGTCGAGCCCTCCGGAGATGATCGTGGTGGGGACCCGGTGCTGCTTCAGGAGCGCCAAGAGCTCCTGCGCTCCCTCTCGGAGCGGAACCTCCCGGCGGACCCAGTCGATCATCTCGGGGACTCGGGCGGCGGAGAGGAGGGCCGCTTCCCGTTCCCACGCCTGCCTCAGCGTGATCTTCCCGGAGTGGAGCTCCTCGTCCACCTGCTGGGCGACCCGAACGCCGTCGTGAGCGAACTCCCCGACGAGCACGATCGCCACGTTCGGCTCGACGAGGGTCCCGTCGAAATCCAGGAAAACCTCGACCGCGCTTTGAAGTCGGGGGTTGGTCATGCCGCCGCCGATTCTCAGGGGTTCTTAACGTCCCTTGTTCCCCGCGGAGGGGGCGGGGAGCTGGCGCTCGGGGGAGCGCCGGCGGATGGGTTCGAGGAGGAGGGCCGAGAGGTCGGCCTCTTCGGGCGCGGCCACAGAAGGACGACCACCAGCACGACCGCAAGGGCTCCCACCCCGAGGAGGAGGAGGGCGAGGGTCCCGGTGTCGAGCGAGTTGGAGCCCGAGGAGCTCGCGCCGCCCGTCGCGGCTCCCTCGACGGTCACCGTGCCGCTCTGATTGCTCCCGCCTCCGGAATCGTTCACGAGGGCGTAGACGCTCTCCATCGCGCCGGAGCTGCGGATGGTGACGTTCACCTCGGCGCCCGTGCCGGCGAACAGGTCGTTGACGTACCAGGTCAGCTCGTACGGTCCGACCCCACCGGAGATTTGGGCGGCCAGGGTGACGGTCGAGCCCGGGGCGACGGTGAGTTGCGATGAAGAGCCGTTGGCGCTCGAGATCGTGACGGAGACCGGGGGGACCACCTGGACGCCCACATGGGCGGAGTGGCCCGCCACGCCGGCGCTATCGATCACCGTCACGTTCACCTCGAACACCCCGAGCGAGCCGGGGGTTTCCGAGAACGTGCGGTTGCACGGGCCCGCGGGGGCGGCGAGGGCCCCGCCGCTCCACCAAAGGCAGCTGTACGGAGCCCGACCCCCGGTGACCGTCGCGTTGAATCCGACGGTCGAGCCGAGGTCGATGGCGGAGTAGGTGGGGAGCACCGTCACGGATGGGGCGGGCTGGACGACGAGCGGGCCGAGCGAGGCGGACGCGGAGTCGCCGGCGCTGTCCCGCACGGTGACGTTGACCATCGTCGTCCCGGGAACGGTGGGGGTGCATGGGAGCACCACCGCGTTGGCGGGAAGACATCCGGAGGGTAGCCCCGACCACCCGACGGTGAGCGCGCCCAGCCCGCCCGGGGCGTACACCCGAAGCGTCGTCGACGTGTTCACTTCCACCGGGCTCACGCTTGCAGTGACCACGGCGCCCAGGCTCGTCCTCGCCGAATTCAAGATCACCGGGGAGGCGTTCCCAGGTCCGGAGGGGTCCACTCCGGAGGCGACGACCTCGTGGAAGTAACCACCGGCGGAACCGTCGAGGGAGTTCGTCGCCTGAAAGCTCCGGGGGCTGTACGTCGAAATGGAACTCACCCCGAGGATCAGGCCGGCGTTCGGGCCGGTGAGCTCTTCCTGACCGGCGTAGGTCCCGTTCGCACCGGCGAGCGCGTCCTCCACCGTCGAGCTACTCGAGTTCCGGGGGCCGGGTCCGACGGTCGAGAACGTTTCGTTCCACAGCTGGTGCCCCACGAGGAACGACGAGGAGAAGTTGCCGTAGATCGGGTAGCCCCCGCCGGTGGACCGGGTCTCCACAAAGCTGGAACCCAGGTCCACCGAGAACGGGGCATCGAAGGTATGGTTGAGGTACTCGGCCCCGTCGGGCCCGGAGAGCTCGGTGCTCCCGACGGATCGGGCGTGCTGGGAAATGTTCTCCCACTGCCCTCCCGAGGTGGTCGAGATGTTGGAGGAGAACGATTCCCTCACCACGCTGCTGACGAGGATGTCCCCGTCCGCACCCTCGATCTCGCTCCGAGCGACGTAGGAGGCGTTCGCGCTCTCGGTGGTGGTGGAACCGACCGTGCGCTCGGGCGTGGAGTTCGAGAGAGCCGAATAGGATTGGAGGGTCGCCCCGGTGACTTTGCTATCGGTGTACAGGACGAGGGCACCATCGACCATCCAGTCGCTGCCGCTCGTCACCCCGGTCACGTTCGCGCTCAAGTTGTGGGTTCCCTCGAGCAAGGGAAGCGCCCCGGTCAGGTCGAACACCTGGGGTCGGTCGTCGAGCGTGGCGACGGCCGTCACGGGGCGCCAGAGGAACAGGTCGATCCCGCCGGTGTTCACGAAAGGGAACGGGTACTCGGTCGCGAGGGCGGTGCCATCGGAGGCGACGGTGATGGCCCGGTAGGAAGGCAGCTCGGTGTACCAGAACTCATCCGGCCCGAACCCGTAGGCCCACAGCTCGAGCGTGGCGTTCACCGCATCGCTCGGGACCGTCACCCGCTCCGACTCCGAGGGTGCGGAGCTGTTCACGGTGTGGGAGTACCATAGGGGGATGAACTGCGTCGGCTCCATCGGCGGGTCCGAGCCGGCCGGCACGGGGTAGAAGGTCAGCGAAAGGTTGGTGACGAAGTGGCCCCCGGTCGTCGCCGCTCCGAGGAGGAAGGTGAGATTGGTGACTCCGGCCAACAACGCGCTGTACTCGGTCAGGTCCTGTTCCACGGTCCAGGTGCCGTACTCGGGCGTGGTCCCGAACAAGACCGGGACCTGGTCGACGTACATGCGATAGGAGGAGTCGTACACCCCGCCGTCCGCCTGCCCCGTGTAGTTGAGCACGACCTCGGCCCAAGGACCCGAGGGGAGGTCGAGGTCTTGCCGGAAACAGCAGTTGATCAGGTTGGAGACCAGGGGCACGACGGTGGGAGTCGTGCCCGGGCCCACGGGGGTCGGCTCGACGGGGACAGCCGCGATGGGTTGCCCGATATCGGGGTTAAGGAGCGCCGGACCCACCGTCAAGTTCCACGCGCCCCGGAGCCAAGGGTCCCGCGGTTCGGGCGCCATCGCTCCCGAGCCGTGGCCAACTGCGTGGCCAACCGCGAGGGTCCTCATCGGGACGAACCCCTCGCCCGTGGCCAACGGAGCGGTCGGGTCCTTGCCGGCGGCGGCGACCGGTCCCCTCCCGGAGGGCCATGCGGTCAACAAGAGGAGCGCCACCACGATGAGCGGCAATCCCCGAGCGCGGGACCGGGATGGCACGACCCTCTGCATCCTCGGGCCTAATTTAGCTCTCGCGCCGGCCTCTCCGGATGCGGGGGTGAGTCGGTTCCGATGGTCCGCCGGCACGCACTCTTTTGTAGTCACGGCAACTGTTCGACCTCGTGCTGGGCCGGATGTTCCGGCCGGGCCAGAAGGTCGGATTCACGATGATGGCTAACGAAGCGAAGAAGATCTGGATGGACGGGAGGCTCGTCGACGCCGGCCAGGCCCACGTGCATGTGCTCAGCCACACGTTCCATTACGGGGTCGGGGTGTTCGAGGGTATCCGGTGCTACGAGACCCCCGGGGGTCCGGCGATCTTCCGGCTGGAGGACCACGTCCGACGGCTCCTCCTCTCCGCCCGCCTGTACAAGATGCCGCTCCCGTACTCGGCCGAAGAGGTCGCCCGGGCGATCGACGAGACGCAAGCCGCCAACGAGATCGTCCCGTCGTACATCCGACCGATCGTCTACCGGGGAGAGCCGGCCCTCGGGGTGAAGAACCTGAAGGGCAAGGTCTCCCTCGCGGTCGCGGCGATCCCGGCCAAGAAATACCTC
>Ga0326727_10025638_pt1 | contig 11033 bp, 3 predicted proteins | sample MB2enrmetagenome_FD_207643 | JGI IMG/M metagenome (GOLD analysis project Ga0326727, IMG submission 207643) | Lab enriched peat soil microbial communities from McLean, Ithaca, NY, United States - MB29MY | ecosystem: Environmental > Terrestrial > Soil > Wetlands > Peat | place: USA: New York... | reverse complement strand
GTATGCCAACGCCGCTCCCGCAGCAATCGGCGCAAGATACATTACGATGCGCGTGATCTGAAACATGGTGTCTGCAAGCGACTGCAACACGGAAACCAACGGTGCGCGCTTTTGTTCCGGCAGCAAGGCGAGCGCAACTCCGAACAGCACTGAAAAAATGGCGACCTGCAAGATCTGATTCTGCGCAACGGCCTGCGCGATGTTTTCGGGGAAGAGATTGACGACGGTCTGCTGCCAGGTCTGGATCGCCGGCGCGGCAGGCGTGGCGGCGGCAGGCAGCGCAACGCCCCATCCCGCGCCGGAAATGTTTCCGGCAACCAGGCCGATGATGAGGCCCAGCGTGGTCACGACTTCAAAATAAATGACCGCCTTCAAAGCCACGCGGCCGATGCTGCGCAGTTGGCTGTGCGTGGCAATGCCGGTGGTGATGGTGGCAAAGATCAGAGGCGCCACGATCATGCGAATCAAGCGAAGAAACAGGTCGCCGAGAAAGCGCAACTGTGCAGCTACATGGGGCAGATCCAGACCGAGTTCAATGCCCGCCAACATAGCGAGAAATGTGCATGCGAGCAGCGAGCGCCGGCACACTGCAACGATAGCAAACAGCATAATGCCGGCACTGCGCAGCCCCAACCCGAGAGTTGGATGGCCCAGCACAGCAGCGCCGGCGCCGCTCAGCCACAGCAAGACACCCATCGTCGCGAGAAGAGCGATGAGTTTTCGCTTGCCGGCCGGAGAAATCACAAGTGGGTCAGTCATGATGTTGGGCGTAAGGTGTGGGCTGCAACCATTATCCAACCTCATGCAGAGGCCGCTCCAAATGCATCGCTTCCGCAATAACATCCGCGTACTTCAAACCCGCGCCGGTGTTGAACAGAACCACGCGGTCGGATAGTTTGAGCACACCCGTGGCCAACAATTTGTCGTAGGCCGCTGTTACTGATGCGCCTTCCGGCGAGAGGAAGATGCCTTCATTCCTTGCCCAATCAAGAATTGATGCGAGAATCTCCTCATCGGTTACTGCAAGCGCGATTCCATCCGAAGCGCGAAGGATATCGAGAATGATGTAGTCCCCATATGGCTTGGGCACGCGCAGCCCTGCGGCGAAGGTTGAAGCATTCTGCCACATCTGGCTTGCCTTCGCACCGGCGTCGTAAGCGCGCGCCACCGGAGCACATCCGGACGCTTGCACCGCAATCATGCGCGGCCGCTTTCCCGGCTTAACCCAGCCAAGCTGCTCCAGTTCTTCAAACGCCTTCCACATGCCGATGAGTCCAACACCCCCGCCGGTCGGATAAAAGACAGCGTCCGGATACTCCCATCCCAGTTGCTCCACAAGCTCGTACCCCATCGTCTTCTTGCCTTCGACGCGAAACGGTTCCTTCAGCGTGGAGACGTCGAACCAGCCTTCTTCCTGCTTGCGCTCGTTCACAATGCGGGCACAGTCGGAGATCAATCCATCCACCAGAGTGACCTTTGCGCCATAAGCAACGGCTTCAAGGTAATTGGCAAATGGGACATCGCGCGGCATGAAGATGTGAGCTTCGATTCCGGCCGCGGCGGCATACGCAGCCAGCGCTCCGGCGGCATTGCCGGCTGACGGTACGGCAAGCTTGCGCAGTCCGTATTGCCGCGCCATGGTCACTGCCAGAGCCAGACCGCGCGCCTTGAAGGTCCCGGTTGGATTGGTTCCTTCTTCCTTGATGAACGCGCCGGGATATCGCTTGCTACGAAGCATCGGCGTCCAACCTTCCCCTAACGTGACTGGCGGAGCGTCCGGCAATACAGCACGATAACGCCACATTCCCGGCGAGTTTGAAGAGGCCGCGGTTGCGATGGCCTCGCGAGGAGATGAGCCTTTTAAATGCGAAGAGTCATACCTGACATACAGCGAGCCCGCAGGTTGGTCAGCACATTTCGGGCACACGGTCTGTGGCAATTCGGCTGAAATTGTGGCGTGGCAACGAGAGCATTCCAAATGAGCAATCGCGGGCATTGGGTCCTTTGCTACTGCGGTCCATTTATACGATATGGGAAAAATAGATCGGCGTCTTCTCCGCATCAGTCTATCGCATGGGTTGAAAGTGCATGATGCGCGTCTCGATCGCTTTGCCACCAGGACGACGCCGGCGCTTGAATTGCCTCGCGGCTTGCATCGCACAAGCCGCGAGGCTGGACATGCGCTACTGAGCCGCATCCGGCTTCAGGTACTTGTCGAGAAAGGCCAGCTCGCGCTCATACGCATCCTGACGATGCTCGCGTTGCTGGAAGCCATGCCCCTCATTCGGGTAGGTAATATATGTGAAGGTCTTGCCTGCCTTTTTCAGCGCCGCGGCAAACTGCTGCGACTCTTGCGGCGGGACTTGGGGATCTTCTTCGCCGTGAAGGATCAGAAGCGGCGCCTTAATCCGCTCCACGTCCGGCAGCACATTCGCTTTGCGATAGACGGCCGGCTTCAAATCCGGCGGGCCACCCATCTTGGTTTCCCAACGAATCGCAGAGTTGCGATTGGTGTAACGCAGGAAGAGAGCGCGATCGACAACGCCGAATTTTTCAATGCCGACCGCAAACGTGTCAGGTAGTTTGGCCACGGCGTTCGCGACCACGGTGCCGCCATGACTGCCACCCGATATTCCAACGTGCTTTGGGTCAGTCAGGCCCGCATCGATCAAATACTTCACTGATGCGGCGATGTCATCGATTTCGCCGCCACCCGAGTCTTCCACGTTGGCGTTGCGGAACCGCTCGCCATATCCGGTGCTTCCACGGAAATTGGGTTCGAGCACGACGTAGCCCTGCTCGGCCAGAAACAGAGACCACGGCGAAGCGCTCAGCGTTACCTGGCCCTCGGGTCCGCCGTGCGCGAGGATCACCGTGGGATAGCGGGTTCCGGCTTGATAACCGGCCGGCTTATAGAGGATTCCGGCCAGCGGCAGCCCATCCTTTCCGTGGTAGTGAACGACCTCCGGCGTGATGCCAAGTTGTTCGTACCTGGAGTGACGCACTTCTCCGACCAGGCGCGCCTCGCTCTTGCCGGTCACGTCCGCAATGTAAGTTGCGGATGCGCCCAGCGTGGAGCGCCATTGGAATTCAATGCTCTGGCTGTCGGCTTTCCAACGCGGTCCGCCCTCGATGCCGTCCAGTGCGGAGAGCCTGTGTGGTTCACCGCCTGAGGAGCGAACCACCCAGAGGTGGCGCTGCTCAGGGAGATCGCGGTTCGACTCGAATGCAATCCATCGCCCGTCCGGTGAGTAGACCGGCTCTTCGTCTTCACCGGGACCAAACGTCAGCTCCTTGGGCGTTCCGCCCGCGGCAGGAATCAGCCATATTTTGTCCCAGTGCGTCTCCTGCAACACCACGGCAAGCGCGCGGCTATCGGGCGACCACACTGCGGTGTTCACTGCCCAGGCGCCGCCGGGATCGTTCTTTGCCACGTAGATATCGAGCGCGGTTCCGGCCACGCTTCCGGTTTTTTGATCGAATGGAAGAACTTTGAGTTTGCCCGAAAAGAACTCCCTCGACCGCTCGGTGTAAGAGATGCGGGTCCCGTCAGGCGACCACAGCGGGCGTGGATCGAACCGATCGGAAGATACCGCATCGCCACGGTCTGGCGCGGGATTTGCGATCGCATCCTTGCCCTTGTATATCTCCGTCGCGGCAACCAGGTTCAGCACCTTGCCGTCATCGCTTACCACGTACAATTCGTTGAAGCCCTTGCGTCCCGACTCGTAAAGAATCCACTTCCCATTCGGGTTCCACTGCGGGTGATGGTCTGTCGCACCGCGCGGATCGCCCGGCCCCGCGGGGTCGTTTGTAAGTTGTACGGGATCGCCGCCGTCCACCGCCACGACCCAGACCTGGCCATGACTCAGATACGCGATCCGTTGGCCATCCGGCGACAGTTGCAACTCTGACTTAAATTCAGGGGACGACGTCAGTACTTTCTCTGCACCGCCGTCTGCCGGCTTCAATGCAATCTGGCCGCGCTCAATCAGTACGCTGTACTTTCCGTCCTTGGTCTGCAGGCCTTCGCCAATACGGCCGCGGCCATATCCGCCTGCGCCAAATCCTCCAAGCAGATCGTCGATGGTCAGCTTCTGGGTCTGCGCCAGAAGCACCGATGAATACAACAGCATCAATGCAAAAACACTCTTCTTCATGACATCTCTCCAAGATTCTTCGGCTGGGCTATGCGCGTCATGCGCGCCTCAGCCGTGGGTTAGAAGATGAACTTGCCGTAAACAACCGCCACGCGCCCGGAGACGATCGCTCCCTGTCCGGTTCCATAGATACTGGTGGGAACGCTCACGTCGGCGGTGATGGTGCCAAATGTGCTGCCTTTGCTCGGGTCGGCATTAGGCAGACCAAAGTTGGGATGATTGAGCAGGTTGTAGGCATCCGCGCCAATCTCAAAGTGCGCCTTCTCGCGCACCTTGATTTCTTTGCCCAGTTGCGCCGCGATGGAAAGGAATCCCGGTCCGCGGAAACTGTTTGGCTTGGTATTGCCCCAGTCGGTCTGCGCCGTGGCGAGCGCAAAATCGCTGGTGGAAAGGCAGGCTGTATTGACAGCTGCGCTGGAGCAACGAGTGCCCAGAGCCGAGGGAACAATCAGATCGGAAAGCACCGAACCGCTGAAGCTGGAAGAGAATTTGTTATCGCTGCCTATTGCACTGTTTGTGATGGTGACGGGACGCCCGCTGTAAAGGTATAGCTTGCCTCCGAGCTTCCATCCGCCGATTGCCTGATCGAGCCATGCTTCTCTAATTCTCGGCGTCGAATACACTAGATCGCCGGAGAGATTGTGCCTGGTATCGAAGTTTGCGGGGCCATAGTTTTGCGCCGCAGTCCCCGTGGCCGCGAGGCCGTTAAGGGCATACACGGTCGGGTTATAGATGGTTCCCAGCACCAGCGCTTTGCTGAACGTATAGCTAGCCTGGCCCTGCACCGAGTGGGAAAAGGCGTGCCGTTCAACGATCGTAAGCCCGTTGTAACGCGAGTAGCCCTCGTCGAAGATCTGCGTCACGGTTGAGAATCGAGGATCTGGAGCCGACGTGGGCAGGCCTCCATAACCATTCGGAGCCGCGCCGTTCGCCGCTGTGTCTGACAAAGGCTCGTTGTAACCATGATTGCCCGCGTAAGAGATCGAGAAGACGTCGTGCTGCGTAATAGGCTGCTCAATCTCAAGGCTCCACTCAAGTGCCTTGATGGTGTGGAATTTACTTGGGTTCACATAAAGCGTGGGAGTCGAAAACGTGACGCCCGCGGGAACCGCCGCTTGCAGTTGCGTCAACGTATCGCCGCTTGAAAATCCCGCCTGGAAGGCAGTATCCGAGGCAACTGCCGTGGCCTGTGCGGAACCGGCCGTTGCGGTCAAGCCCACGGTACCGGATGTTACCTTTGGGGAGAATTTGTTCGGCGCGTTTCCATAGACGTTGGCGGCAACGCTGGCGGCAATGGTATTCGCGAACAATCCGCCTCCACCGCGTATCACCGTCTTCCCCTTGCCGAAGGGCGAGTAAGCAAAGGCTACGCGCGGCTCGGGAATGATGCCCTCAAATGCTTTGAAGTCGTTGCTGATCCCCGTCTGTAGGGTCGCGTTGTATGCAACCCCGCTGCCGGCATGGTAGTTGCTTGAAAGAAACTCCGCATTGGCCCGCGAATAGCATTTTTCTTTGCACCACGGGTTCTCCTGGAATTCAAATCTCGCGCCAACTGTGAGTGTGAGAGTCTTCAGAACCCTCCACTCGTCCTGGCCATAAAATCCGAGCGAGTCCACCCTCAGGTGAACCGCGGGAATAAGCGGAAACGATTGTGTAAAGCTGTTGTAGTTGTGGCTGTCGGCCAAGCTTCCATGGGCAAAGTCGTAGAGGCTGCCGAATGTGTAGCTGCCAATGACTGTGCCGCTTTCGTTTGCCGTGCTGCTGATGCGGTTGTTGCGGTTATTCACGCCGAACTGCAACGTATGGCGGCCGCGTTCCCACGAGAGATCGTCGATGATGCCGAGCTGTTGTCCGTTTCTTCCATTGGTGACCGATGGCCCGATCGTTGGGAAACCGCCTTCGCCCGCTCCGCCATCGGAGAAGGCGAAGGATAACGGCAGCGCGGTTTGCGCGGCCGTGAAGCTCGCCTGCCCGGTCTGCACCGAATAGTAATTGCCATTCAAGACCAGGTTGTTTACCAGGTTTGGAGTAATCACGTACGTGTGGTTCAACTGCGGAATAACCCACGGCTGCGGGCTGATGCTATTGAACAGCGGGCTAATCGGGCTGGTGCTGCTGGCTTGCACGCCATCGTCGCGGCTAATGCGGAAATAGAGCTTCTGCTTGGTATTGATATTCCAGTCGACGCGACCATCGATGTAATACTCGGTGTTCACGCTGGACGCGGTTGTTCGAAACACAATAGCGCAAGGTACACCGCTTGTCCCGCCAAAGGTCGCGCCCGCGCCTCCAGGAACAGGCACTCCGGAAACGGTCTTCCCCGGGCTTGAACTGTTCCCGCAGCCTTGGTTGTTGGTGCCATCCTGCAACTGGCCGCTGCCGTTTGAAACCGGAACCGCGCGGCTGATACCGGGCGCGGAGTTGAAAAGCGTAAAGAGATCCTGATAATACGTCGTCGAGGAAGCCGGGACGTTGGCCAGCACATACTGTTGGAATTGGCTTGAAGGTAGCGACACAACGCCGCTGGTCGGGAGCGCGTAGCGCAGCCCTTCCGAATTGAAGAAGACCGCAACTTTGTCGCGCACCACAGGACCGCCGATTGACGCCGCATATTGATTGGCTACGGAGCGTCCGCGCGGTGTAATGGGCGTGCCCGCGGGAACGTGCTTGTTGAAAAAGTCGTTCGAGTTGAGGATCTCGCCGTTGTAGTTCTCGACGAGATTGCCATGAAACTGGTTGGTGCCCGACTTGCTGATGTAGTTGACCTGCGCGCCCGCCTCGCGCCCATACTGCGCGCTGAATGCATTGATAATGACCGACGCCTCTGCTACGTCGTTTTGTCCGAGCGTATTGTTGCTCGAACCTGATTTGTTATTCAGGTTGTACGGCTCCACAATATCCGCGCCGTTGAATGTGAAGAGCACCGAACTGAAGGGGAGACCGTTTACGTTGAAGTTCGTATTCCCTCCCCCCACGTTGACCCGCACTCCGGGTGTTGAGAATGCAACGTTGGTAATGTCTCCTCCATTCACTGGAGTGTCTTCGACAAAATGCTGGTTGTAGTCGGTCAGGTTATTTCCGTTTTCGGTTTGCAGCAGCTCGTTTGTGGCGGTAACCTCGACCTGCTGTCTAACAGCCTTCACGCTTAGTTGAAGGTCAACTGCGTGTTCCTGACCAACAAGCAGGTTGATCCGCACCGGAGCGGCGGAAAGTGCAGCGGATTCCGCCGTAATCTCGTAGTCACCGGGCTTAAGGAACGGAAATCGAAACTGCCCTGCGGAACCGCTCACCGTGGTGCTGACGGCATCGGTCTGCGGTTGCCGGATGCGCACTGTCGCAGCCTGCACAACCGCGCCGGAGGTGTCGCGGACAGTGCCGACAACTGTTGCGCTTGTTAAGGTTTGAGCTTGCGGATTGCGTGCCGGCCAAAGAGAGAACAGCAATCCAACGAGAAGAAGCCTGCGAAACTGAATGGAAGTCATGTCTCGTCCTATCGCGCGCTGAAGGCGCAGGCTGGGCGTGTGAGATCACGCTGATGTATGGGCGTGCCGCACCGTAACCGTCCGATGGCGCACAGTATCGGCCATGGACAATATGGAGCGCTCCAATTGCGTCGCGGCGCCACGCGATACACGCATGCCCGCTGCGCAGGAGTTACAGCACAGAATTTATGAACGGAATGTCAGGGGTGATGCCGTTAGCGACATCGACAGGAAGGGGTACACGCGCACTGGGCGATTCGATAGGCGAAGAGGATGTGCAGGTAATCGTGCATAGATTCTGTATACCACAGATTGTTGTCCTGTCAAGGAATCATTCCGAAGCTTTCACACAATCGTTTCCGCTTGCGCTGGGCATGCACATCGCCACGAAAGAGAACAAATGAAGCACGCAATCAGCCGCGCTGACATCGATGAGGATTGCAGCAGGGGCGCATGCGCAGCATCAGAGCTTATTGCCGACTGAGGTTCACAATGTGTTGAAGCAGGATCGACTCGTGCCGCGCAATTGCGCGAGAACCAATGTTCTTTGCTTGGTCGCGAACAGTATTGCGGATGATGCTAGTCGGCGCCGCCATCATCCCATGGCCACTGTCGTTGCTGCATGTGCAGAAGTTGATCACGAACACAACCGATTACACGACAAGGAGAACAGCATCCTCGGCGGCCTCTGAAGACATGCACTCTACTCATTGCTTCTGTCACCAATGTCGGAAGCGCAAACTCCGCCGGATCGCACTTCGTCGCGAGGGGGAAAAATGCGCAATCTGCTTGCGCTTCCAGCACTCTTTCACCGCGATAACTTGGGCTCAATCCCATCGGCCCCTCACCGAAGCCCTCACCGAAAGAATCTCCTCTAGTCATTTTAAGTACTTTTCTGTACATTTTTGTTTATCTAAATAATTAATAATAAACAACTTAGTAAAATTAGGAAACTGCTGCTCTATCCACCTGAGCTACGGGGCCACATTTAGAATCAATCACTTGCGCCATTCCGGCGATCTTCCAACAGGCCTTGGTTCGCGAACGAATGGCACAGGTTCATCGGTGCGACAATCGGCAAACACCAATCGAAGATCAACAATCCTCGCTGTTAACAGGGTAGCATCGTCAAGATCGTGAAAGCCAACGGCTTCCTATGGCAGGTCCGCCTCAATGAGGCCCCGAATGGGCAGGCGGACCCGAATGGCCTCCGTTCTGCCAGACTCCAGCCGAGACAACATGAAAACGTGGCATCCATTCCGCAATCCGTGAAGTTGTCTCCTTACGCTACACAAATTCATGAAGCAGACTAACTGGATCGTAACCTGGCACCATTGTTGTATTTAACTACCTTTCCTAAGTCGCTAGAATGGCTTAGGATCCTAGCTGAAAAACCTGCTACGAAGGCGCAAGATGGGAACAGCAAGTGTTTTTCCATGCCTCGATGAGCTGCAAGGCCACTCTCTAGCGTGCGGCCCGCATGAGTTCATCGAAGCCCAAGCCGAGTTGACGCTTGACGCTCCCGCTCTGGAGATGGGGGCTGAGCAGGTCTCCTATCGCGAACTGAACAGCCGCTCGAACCGGCTGGCGCACTTCCTTCGCGGCAATGGAATTGGTCCGGGAAGCGTGGCCGGCGTGCATCTCGATCGTTCGTTCGACGCGGTCGTGAGCTTCCTTGCCTTGCTCAAATGCGGCGGGACATACCTTCCGCTGGACCCCATGTTTCCCAAGGACCGTCTGGAGTTCATGGCCGAGGACTCGGGACTTTCTATGCTTCTGACGCATTCCTCCAGAAAGGAAAGTGTGCCGCGAAGCTCCGCGCCCGTGGTTCTGCTCGACCGGGAGGAAGAGTCGATCGGAAGCGCTCCGGAGACGAATCTCAACCTGTGCGGCAATCCGCTCGGCCTGGCTTACCTGATCTATACATCGGGGTCGACGGGAAAGCCGAAGGGCGTAATGGTCCCTCGCCGCGCATTGAGCAACTTCCTCCTATCCATGATCCAAGCGCCCGGATTGAACCGCTCCGACGCTCTGCTGGCGGTTACGCCGGCTTCATTCGACATCTCGATCCTCGAACTGCTGCTTCCCCTCGTGTGCGGCGCACGGATCGTTATTGCCACGGCGGAGCAGGCCGCGGACGCACGCGCGCTACAGCAGCTTCTAACGCAACACAAGATCACGGTGATGCAGGCGACTCCGGCAACCTGGCGCATGCTTGTGGAAGGCGGCTGGGAAGGGAAGAGCGATCTGCGCGCCTTGTGCGGCGGCGAGGCCCTGACTTCGGCACTGGCGGAGCAACTGCTGCCGCGTTGCCGCGAGCTTTGGAATATGTATGGCCCAACCGAGACCACGATCTGGTCCTCGTGCCAGCGGATCGTCTCGGCCGATCGCATATCGCTGGGCACGCCCATTGCAAATACACAATTCCATGTTCTCGATGAGAGCCGGCAGCCTGTTGCCGTCGGCGTTCCCGGCGAACTTTGGATTGGCGGCGCGGGACTGGCTCTAGGCTACTTCAAGCGCGCCGAACTGACTGCCGAGAAGTTTGTATCCGATTTCACCGCAAGCGGCGAATCCCCTGACGCGCGGCTTTATCGCACGGGCGACGAGGTGCGCTACCGCAGCGATGGATCGATCGAGTTTTTGGGGCGGCTCGACCATCAGGTGAAGCTGAATGGATTTCGCATCGAATTAGGCGAGGTCGAAGCTTCGCTAGCCAAAATCGAGGGAATTGCGCAGGCCGTAGTTATCCTGCGGGAAGATCGTCCCGGCGAAAAACGGCTGGCCGCCTATTACACGGGACGCGAGAATCTGAGCGTAACCGTTTTGGTTCAATCGCTGAAGAGGACGCTGCCGGACTACATGGTTCCCTCGGCATTCGTGCACTTGGAGCGGTTTCCGTTGACTCCAAATGCCAAGCTTGACCGCAAGGCCTTGCCCAGGCCTGAGGGCAAACGGCCGGCTCTCGCCCAGGCCTTCATTGCTCCCCGGACCAAAGCGGAAAAGCAACTGGCGAGCCTCTGGCGCGATTTGCTGCAGCTCGAAGAAGTTGGCATCGACGACAACTTCTTCGATCTGGGCGGCAATTCGCTGGCTGTGGTGCGCATGGTGAGCCAGTATCAGGCTCGCCACGGGCATGAGGTTCCCGCGGTCAAAGTATTTCAACACCCGACCATCGCCAAGCTGGCCGGCTTTCTAGAGAAGAGCGAGAGCGATGCCGATTTTCTTGTTCAAGCTCAGAGCCACGCCCGGCGGCAGCGCATTGCCGGCGACGAACGCGACACGGCGGGCGACGGTGTTGCCGTCATCGGCATGAGCGGACGCTTTCCGGGAGCGGCCAATATCGCTCAACTGTGGAGCAACCTGCGCAATGGAGTGGAATCGATTTCAT
>Ga0326727_10025637_pt1 | contig 11033 bp, 8 predicted proteins | sample MB2enrmetagenome_FD_207643 | JGI IMG/M metagenome (GOLD analysis project Ga0326727, IMG submission 207643) | Lab enriched peat soil microbial communities from McLean, Ithaca, NY, United States - MB29MY | ecosystem: Environmental > Terrestrial > Soil > Wetlands > Peat | place: USA: New York... | reverse complement strand
GCGGGTGAAAGCCCGTCGCCTTAGCCCGCATTTCTCACACGCGGCGAGAACTTGTACCGCCGGTTTCCACTGGCTGCGGAAAAACTCGATCGGCAAGGGGTTTTGTAACAAGGGCACGGCTTTAGCCCTTTGCGGGCGGTTTGTTTTGCGCCCGTTTCGATCTGCGAATGAAGTTGAGACTTAACGCCCGTGGTGCATGAGAGAGGATTATGCCGGGCCGGAGGGGTTGGATGGATTTTGACCGGAGCGCTTGAGAAGCACGCTCTTCCACCAACGATTCGCATAAATGGTAATGACAACGACTCCAGCGGCAATGACCGCGAAAATGCCGGTCATAGCCAGGCCAAAGTGCGCCTCCATGGTGGCCTGCGGAATGAGGAAGATGGGGATCATAATGAGGGCAACGAGCACCGCTATGCCAAGGAGCACCCCAAAAAACACCTTGTTCGACCAGGTTCCAGTGGCCTTGGCGCCAGCGTAAGCCTTCCAGCCGATCCAAAGAATAAGCGGGGTGATAATTAACCAACTCATGCTCAAAATCCCCCTGGCGGTTCCGGCTGCGGGAACCGCGGAAAATTTGCATCAAGCCTTGAATCTGATTCCGGAAGTGGGGGGGACGACTTCGGGTACCGGGAAACCGGAAACTAGGGTAGCATTCTCCTCACGATGGAGGCCAATGTCAAGCTCTTGACTGGAATCTCCTTTTTCGACCCGGAATCCCTGCAAACCTGCCGCTCCCGAAGTAGATTGCAAGGCGAAATCCGGCTCACCCGCTGAAAGAGCTAGAGGCTAGAAGCTAGAAGCTAGGAGCTGTTTCCTCATCGCGTCAGGTGGAACGTGCGGCTCCAGCGCGTGTCCGAGAAGAAATGCGCCACCACGTGGACCATCCAGGCGATGTTCTTGCTCATCTCGGTTTGGCTATAGTTTTCTTCCGAGGATTTGAACGACCAGTAATTGAACAGCGGCCGGCCCTCGATGTTTTGCCGCGGTACAAAGCCCCAGTAGCGCGAGTCCAGGCTGTTATGGCGGTTGTCGCCCATCATGAAGTACATGCCCGGAGGCACCACGAGATCGCCATCGACGATGTGATTGGGGGCGTCGTCGGCCCAGCTTGCGGTTTCAGCCCCGCTGGGAGCCTGGGCCGGCGGAGTGGAGGGAAATTCATCGAGATACTGCTGATCGATGCCCGATCCGGGATCGTCGGAACCATCCTTGGGCGGAGGCTGCGCCACTCCGTTGAGGATCACGATGCCGCGGTGCAGATGGATATGATCGCCGGGCACGCCGATGAGGCGCTTGACAAGGGTGAAGTACTGCGGCTTGCCGTCGGCATCCGGCTCGGGCTCGGCAACGGGCTTGATGAAGACCACGATGTCGCCGCGACGCGGCTCGCGATAGTGCACCAGAGGCATCCATTTCGAGGGCGACGAAAGCGTGATGTGATCCACCACCAGGTGATCGCCCACCAGCAGCGTCTTTTCCATCGATCCCGACGGGATGACGTAGTTCTGCGCCAGAAGCGTGAGAATGTAGAGGCCCACCACCAGCACCGAACAGATGCTGGCCACGGCCTCGAACGGGGTTTCGTCGGGTTTCACGGGAACGGGAGCGGCTTCCGCACGCTGGCCGGAAGTTTCTTTCACTGCTCGCGTCTTTTTCTTTGTCATTCTCTCGCTCATTGCGGGGGTTTGCGGCGTTTGCAGGCCCAGGGTCTGCCCACACTCAAAATCAATGCACTACGTGGAATATGCGCCCCCAGCGCGCAAATGCCTTCAGCTTGGCGGCAAGTTCCCGTTCGTGTCCGAGTCTATCATCCACGGGGGGCTGCGCCGACACCTGCGGCGCCGGCTCCGCATCGGTGGGCGAAGGGCGATCGAGCGAGAAATAGATGACCAGCGGGCGGCCGATGATGGCATCGCGCGGCACAAAACCCCAGTAGCGCGAGTCCCGGCTGTGATTGCGATTGTCGCCCATGACGAAGTACTCCCCCGGAGGCACGACGAGCTCGCCGTCGCTGGTGAGACCCCACATCTGACGCCGCCATTCAGGATCGATCAGCCTGGGAGCGATTTCGCCAGGAAAGTTGTCGCGCCCGGGGTCGGCCTGCCCCGGCTCGAAGGCCGCGTAGGGCTCGTTGAGGGCAACCTCGTTGATAAACACCTGGCCGCCGGCGATGCGCAGCCGGTCGCCGGGAAGGCCGATCACTCGCTTGATGAGCATGGGAGGATCGGGATGGTGGAAGACGATGATGTCGCCGCGCGCGGGGCTGCGATAAGGCAGGAGCCAGCGGCTGAGCCAGCCGGCGGGCGCGTAGGTTTGCTTGTTGAAGAGCAGAAAATCGCCCACCAGCAGCGTGCGCTCCATGCTTTCAGAGGGAATGAGCAGAGGCTGCACGATAAAAGTAAGAACAAACAGCGCCACCACCACGGTCTGCATGAGCGAAGCCAGGACGTGCGGCAAGGTGGGCAAATGCGCGCGCAACTGCGCGAAGTGGCTGGGAGCCGGTCTGGGCGCCGGGACGGGCGTTGGGGAAGGAGCGCTCATGAGGCCGAGGTCTCCTCGATCCCTGTATCGATCTCCGCGTCGGCCGCAGGTGCGCTACCGCCGCTGGCGTGATCGAGCGATTCCAGCGCGCGGCGCGCGGCATCCTGTTCGGCGAGCTTCTTGGTGCGTCCCATGCCGCGGGCCAGGGGCATTCCGCGCTCTTCGGCCTCGCCTTTCACGCGGACCTCGACCAGAAAACGCTTGTGGTGGTCGGGGCCGCTCTCGCTTTTCACGCGGTAGAAGGGAGCGCCGGAGCCCGCCGCCTGCAGCCGCTCCTGCAAAGCCGATTTGTAGTTGCCCAGGGCGGCTCCGGAGCGTAACTCGTGGGCCAGGCGGTCGGCAGCTTCGCCCATCACCTGGCTGCGCACAAAGGCGCGCACCGGCTCCAGACCGCCATCGAGATAGAGTGCGCCCATCACAGCTTCCATGGTATTGGAGAGCACCGTGCTCTTGTGGCGCAGGCCGCTGCGCTCTTCGCCGCGGCTCAGGCGCAGATGCTTGCCCAGGCCGATGGTCTCGGCCACCTGCGCCATGCGCTCGCGGCTCACCAGTCCGGAACGAATGCGCGTCAACTCGCCCTCGCGCCACTCCGGATGCGCGGCATAGAGCGCCTCGGCGACCACCAGGCCCAGCACCGCGTCGCCAAGATATTCCAGGCGCTCGTTGTCTTCCAGAGCCGCAGCCCGAGTGTTGCCCGCGGCCTGCACGTTGCCGGCAGCCTGGCTGCTGCCATCGGCCTGCGCCAGCTCGTGGGCCAGCGAACGATGCGTGAGCGCGCACACCAGCAGCTCAGGACGCGAAAACTCGTGTCCCAGCGCTGCTTCAAGCTCATCGAAACCGGATTCCATGCGCACTTTGCCCGCGTTCCACCCTTCTTCAGTGTCCTGAGTCTGAAGTTCGTTCAAAAAACAGGCTGTCATCCTGAGCGAAGTTTGGCCGGAAAACCGGCCAAACGAAGTCGAAGGATCTGCGGTTGTTTTTCGAAGGTTCTCGGACTCGCCGCATATGCATTTTGACGTACCTCGCGCCCACTGCGCTTCGAGGCTGGCCCGCCTTGCCGGAATGCAATCTGTTATTTCATCGCGAAGCGGCAGACCGGGGGACTACAGCGGTTCCAGAGTTGCTGTACCCAGGAACCGGGTTGTCAAGTGGCGTTTTCCTCAAGAAAACGCCACCGTTTGATGAAGCGCATAGGGCACGTGAACTCTGGAACCGCTCTATTGCGGCTTCGGCGCGCCCACCTGCGTTTGTGGGGCGGGCTTGGCAGCTCCGTTATCCGGAGCTTCGTCGTCCGCATCCTCGTCGCAGCTATGGCCCTTTACAGCGTACGCCGTCTTGATCCCGCGTTCGGCGGCTAGACGCGTATCGAGCCGGCCGTCGCGCACCTCCAGGGCCGCTTTGTACTCGGTCACGGCCTGGTCGCGCTTGCACTCCAGATCCAGCACCCGGCCCAGGTAGATGTGCGACCACGCCAGCAGGCGCTGGTCCTTGCTGGTTTCGAGCGTCTTTTGGAACTGCGCGACCGCCTGGTCGATGGTTCTCTCGGCATCGTCTTCCGATTCGCCGGGATGCACGCTCAGCAGGTCGGCGCGCGCCAGGATGAAGTGGGCGCGTGCCGCATCGGCCACACTGGAAACCGTGTCGGTCTCCGAGGCCAGCACCTTTTGCGCGATGCTGCTGGCCGCGGCGATGTCCCCTGTCGAGAGCCGCGCCTCCGCCAGGTCAAGCCCGGTAAGCTGCCGCGGTCGGCTGCGCTGCAGCACGTCCTCGTCGGCCTCCTTGTCGAACTCCGTCTGGCGCGCGCGGTGCACCTGCTGGTCCACGTCCATCCCGTACACCATTTCGCCCATGGTGTCTTTCAGGCCCGTGGGATTCTTCTCAAACTGAATCAGCTGCTCGTAGAAGTATTGCGTCAGCACGAAGCCCTGGCGCATATCGTGCTGCACCGCGGCCCACTTCACCGCGTCCACTCTTTGTTGATAAAGCTCGCGCTCGTGCTCGTAGCGCGGCAGTTGCGAGCGGTCGATGCCGGCGGGAATCTTGTACTCGGGAACGCCCGTATCCATGGTGCGCGCTTCCACCGCCTTGATCAGGCACTCCACGGTCAGGGCCGTGGTATCGGAGCGGAAGCGGAAATCCAGCGGCGCGTCGCGAATCTCCTTCAGAATCGGCTGCTCGCGCTCCAGGGCGTTGGTCCGCGCGTACAGCAGCGGATCGATCATGTAGTGCAGATAGGTGTGGCGCACCGACGCCATGGGAATCTTGCCGTTGTCCGGAGAAACCACCACGATGTAGTCGGTGCCGTAGATGCGGGCGTTCACCGTGCCCGGCGAGAGCTGCGGCTCAATCACCACGATGAACCTGCGGCCGTCGTAGGTGGCCGCCGGCATCTTCAGGTAGAGATCGGTATCCACGATCATCTTTGAGAGCGGATCGTGCACCTTGGCCGCCTCTTCGTCGTAGGCGTGGTGCGTGGTCAGCCAGATACCGTGCAGGTCCACGGCAGCCGCAAATTCGCGGAGAATGGGCGCGATCTCCGCCACCTGCGTGGAGTCGGGCGGCATTTCGGTCAGATCGGCGGTGATATCGAGCTCGGGCGGCGGCGTCAGGTAGAGCGACAAAGAGATGTATTGCGCAATGTCCTGCACCGTCCCGGTCATGCGGTGCTGCGCGATGTAAAGGCACAGGGCGTCGCGCTTTTGGCGGGCATCCTCGCTCTGCGCAAAGACCTGGTTCATCTCGTCGCGCACGCGCTTGCGCACCGGCGAGCTGTCTTCCAGGCCCTCGTCGTAGCCGCAGGCGTTCAACCCGGCCGCCATCACAAACACCGGCTCCGAGCTGATCAGCGACACCGTCGGCCCCGCGGGATCGATGAGCGAGGGCGCCTTTTCCTGCGCAAACACCTGCGCATTCGCTCCGCTGGACGAGCTTGAGGAGGACTGCGCAGCGGAAATGGGGGCCCAGCCGGCCAACAAACCCAGAATTGCGGCGGAAGGAAGAACAAAGGAGTGCGTGAAACGAAACGTCATGAGGTTGCCCTGCCTGCAAGTCTAGTTAGACGCACGGGTGGGGTCAAACGGGAGTGGGGATTTACGCGAAAATGCTGCCGCAGCCGCATGACTTCCTCTATCATGATCTCGTGAAAAGCTTGCTTAGTATTCGCGGCCAGCTAGCGCCCTGCAGCTTGTCCGTTGCCCTTGTTCTCTCGGCCTTCACGGCTTTTCCGGTCTCGGCACAGCAGATGCCGAAACCCGAGCCTTTCCCTGAAGTGCCCGCGACCCAGCCTCCCGACTCACTCACCATGCAGGACCCGGCCATGTTTCCCGAGGTCAAGATGGATTTTCCCATCGCTGCCGGCCGCTTTGAGCCCACCTGGGATTCCATCGTCAAAAACTATCCCGGAGATCCGGCGTGGCTGCGCGATGCGAAGTTTGGCATCTGGGTGCACTTCGGACCACAGGCCGCGGGCCAAAGCGGCGACTGGTACGCGCGCAAAATCTATCAACCGGGAACCCCGGCTTATGACAACCATATCCGCGACTTCGGCCATCCCTCGGAAACCGGCTATAAAGACGTGCTGCATTCGTGGAATCCCAGTAAGCTCGACCCCGCCCGGCTGGTCCAGATTTATCGCGATGCGGGCGCGCGTTTCATTCTCGTCCAGGGCGTGCATCACGATAACTTCGACAACTGGGACTCCACCTATCAGCCCTGGAACTCGGTGAACATGGGACCGCACCGCGACCTGATCGGTGAATGGTCAAAAGCCGCGCACGCGGCCGGTATGCGAATCGGCGTGGCCTTTCATCACGAGTACACATGGTGGTGGTACCAGCCTGCCTTTGGCAGCGACACCACCGGACCCAAAGCCGGCATACCCTACGACGCCAACCAGACACTTGCCGACGGAAAAGGCAAGTGGTGGGAGGGCTACGATCCGCGCCTGCTCTATGGCATCGATCTGCGCGCCTACAAAAATGTCGCCAATGTGAAGTACCGGCCCGAGCAGGGCATCTTTTACCAGCATCTCGACTATGCGCACTGGTACGCCACACGCTGGGCCCTGCGCATCATGGATGTCATCAACAAGTACGATCCCGATTTCATTTACACCGACGGCGACTCGACCCAGCCGTTCAGCGGCGACAAGACCGGCACCGGCTACAAGTGCGACGCCATTGAGCGCGTCATCGCCGATTACTATAACCACACCCAGGCCCATCGCGGCCAGGTGGACACATTCAGCATCGTCAAGTTCCATGCCGGCACCAACGGCATCGTAAACACCGCGGAAAGCCGCATTCCCAAAACCATTCAGACCAACGGGCCGTGGATCGGCGAGAATGCGGTGGGCGATTGGTTCTACCGGCCTGATTTCGTCTACAGTTCGCGGGCCCTGGTCCTTTACACGCTCGAGATCGTCTCTCGCGATGGCAGTTACCTGGTGAATATCCCCATCCGGCCCGATGGATCCCTGGACGATGGCCTGCTGCAGATGCTTCAGGAAGTCGGCGCCTGGATGAAGATCAACGGCGAAGGCATCTACGGAAGCAAAGCGTGGCTCAAATTCGGCGAAGGCGTTGCCGATGCCGACGGCGCCCTTCGCACTCTGCCCGGCGGCGCGCTCGGCAAGGCGCAGGCCGATTTCCAGTTCGGGCCCACCGATTTTCGATTCACATCCGGCAAGGACGGCTCCCTCTATGCGTTTGCGCTGGCGGTGCCCCAACCCGGCGCACAAGTCACCATCGTCTCGCTCGGCACGAATGCCGGCCTGCTCACCACGCCCATTCACTCCGTCACCATGCTGGGCAGCCCGGAGAAACTCGTCTGGAGCCAGCATCCCGAAGGCCTGGTCATTGTCTGCCCATCGAAGATGCCATCACAGATTGCCGTCGCGTTCAAGATTCAATAGCAGCCCACCGGTGGGGTCAAACGGGAGTGGGCGGGCGGCCCGCCAAGTTTCTCACTCCTGATTCTCCCTCGATGGATTGTGCCCCATCCAAGCAGCGTCTTTTGCTGCTTGGGTGGGGAAGCACGAACGTTCGCCCTCCCTCAGGCGCACCCCCTCCGGTAGCTGGTTGGCGGGTGGCCCGGCCAAGTTTCTCACTCCTGGTTCTCCCTCGACGGATTGTGCCCCATCCAAGCAGCGTCTTTTGCTGCTTGGGTGGGAAAGCACGAACGTTCGCCCTCCCTCAGGCGGCGGGTGGCCCGGCCAAGTTTCTCACTCCTGGTTCTCCCGCGATGGACTGTGCCCCATCCAAGCAGCGTCTTTTGCTGCTTGGGTGGGAAAGCACGAACGTTCGCCCTCCCTCAGGCGCACCCCTTCCGGTAACTGGTTGCCACGCCGCGCCGCCGTCCACTGCGACTCGATCTCGACCGCGCCCGCATCGCCTGTCGCGTAGTGCCGGAAGCTGGACCACGGCCAGTCCTCCGGCTTCGCAACCAGTCCGCGCTTGACTGGATTGCGATGGATATAGCGGATTACTTCGGAGCGGGCGTGCTCTCCATAGACATTGCTGTCGTAATAACGGTCTTGCCAGAACTTTTCGCGCGCTCCTCGCAGCTTGCGCGCAGTCATCTGCTTGACGGCTTTCAGAAACTGCGCCAGAAGAATCCGCGGCGGTTCATTGACAAGCAGATGCACATGCTCAGGCATCAGAACGTAGGCGTAAACTCGCGCATGATGCCTGGCACGCGTCTGTTCCAGAACGGCCTCGACCGTCTCCCTGGCGCCAACCATTTCAAGCAGCGGTAGACGGTGAAAACAACTGAAGGTGATGAAGTGCAGAGACTCGGCTTTTTGAAACCGCTTCAGGCCGCTCGGCATGGCCCCATCCTCGTCCGGCCACGATCTTATCGCAACGCCCGCTCATCACAAAGAACGCGATGAACGGGGCACAGCTCTTACGGCTCGCTACGGTTCTCATGACTGGGCCACCCGCCAGGGGCCAGTACTTGCCAAAGATTTATGCCTTGAATCGATCCGACGTCGTGACGATCGAGTACGGCGTCAGCCAGATTGCTGCGGGTCCGAAATCACCCTGACCGAGCTGCTTTCATCCGGCGGGTGGCCCGCATCTCAGGAGCCTCACCCAGCACGATATGGGGTGCCCCGGGTCTCGCTGCTGAGACCCGGGATCGCACGAACCCCTCGCGCCAAAACCATGCACGGCACCCCCAAAAAAGAGTACGCGGCGAAGCCGCCCTCCGAGGCATTCTGCATCACACGCAATCGATCTAATCTTCAGTTGGTCCGAGCCTGAAGGCGCCCTGCCTGCTCTTGATAGCTTTCGCGTTCTTGAGTCGCTGGAGCGCGATGTTTTCCCATATCAGAACCGCGTCCCCAACCTTCGTGATCGCTCTTACGTCCCCGTCCTGCGAGATCACGAAGCCCACACTGCCGGCGTCCTTGGCGCATTGGCGGATCATTGATTGATGTCTTGTGCCGAGGTTATTCAGGTCGACCTTCGAAGTTTTCGTGCCGGCCGCGTCACTTGCTTTCAATACTTGATCAGGCTCCTCGCTGGTGGTGATGATCACCCCAAACCCATCGAGCTTGAGATTGTGTCTCAGCCTAACGAGGCCGTCGATGCGGCCGAGCGAACTCAAGAAGCGAACGGAACCGGTGATCTCGCGGTGTATCTCTTCGAGGTCATTATCGGCTATCCTTTCATCCAGATAAAGGCCAACGGGTATGCCCTCTCCATTAATCGGCTTCGATTCCTCCCAGTACTCTTCCATGATTATGTCCGAGACGGCCGTCGCGCGAATCTGAGTCGCAGCAATTCTGTAGAGCGCCTCTGAGAGTCTGGGATATTTGATCGAGTATCTCGGAGCAAGGCCGGCGGATCTGTTGCTCAAGAGAACGGCACCACCGTGCCCATAACGCTGAATACCTATCAGAACTCTGCAAAGCGCGGAGATCCACTCATCCTCTGTGCTTTCGTTCCAATGCCCACGCTCATCATAGAGACTCGCGCCAACGGCTCGCCTTACCCTTTTTTGGTATCTGCGAATGGCTGGGAGTAACTTTTCTCGAATGGGTCCGCGTTGGAGAACCTCAACTTCCCTTGTGACCATTACGTCTTGCCTCAGGCGACCCAGAAACTCGTGGTCTTTGTAAGCGGCGACCTCCCCAATGCCTTCGATGGTCGCCTGAAACAACCCGGGCATCATGGGGCCACCCTCGGTTTCCTGTACAACAAATGTGCTGTGATGCACGCTTTGGTCTATGATCCCCCATATTCGCAGCGATCCTGCCGAGCCCACGTCGACAGCAAGGGTCGATGACCAAGGGTCAACCGCCTTAGAAAGCTTGACGAGGTTGCGAACAATGCACGGAAGGTCTTGCTCAAGCGCGAAGCACTGCCACCGATGCGGAGTGATCCTTTGCGGCGGATCTGGGTCGGGCGCATTCCGATCTACGAATGCGATACGGCACGAGATAGGTTCGGCCTCCTCGGTCTTCAGACTCGCAAAATATAAGACCTGGAACAGCCGATCAAGAACTCCGGGGTCGGGAGCGCGAGTTTTGCCGCGGGCTAGGAAGGCATACACCCGTGCAGCGAGGTTTTTCGGATAATTGGCCATGGAAGCATAGTAAAGGCGGTGGGCGGCTTGGCCGGGTGCCCCAAGTCTCGATTTTGAGGCTTGGGATTCAACGACTCAGCTAGCCAGCGCCTCCACCACCGCCTCCGGATGCCGGAAAAAGCCCGTCAGATAAGCTCGCGCCGCGCGATCCGGACGGCGGCATTCCTGCTCCCAATCCTCAAAAGGCGCGCGGGCCGAGAGCGAACCGGCGGCACAGTCCCTGTCCTTCTATTCCGTATTCCCTGCTCCCTATTCCCTGCCCTTACGTCCCTCGGTCCCTTGGCCCCTTGTTCCCTGCTTTTCCGACTCCAGTAAACGCTTTCCGGCATGCAGGACACGCGCAAAACGGCGCAAAAACATGCTTTTAGCCCCGTTTTGACGTGTTTATGGGAAATTCTCTGTGAACCTTTGCTCTTAAAAGGTCAATTTCACGGTTTTACGCACCAATTAAATGGCCAATTTCACGGTATTTGTCTCAAAGAATCGCAACCTAAGGAGCGAACATTTGCGGCGCGCGCCGCACTCCTTGAGCGAACATTTGGCCGGGTAAACGCACCATCAAAACCAACATTCAGCCTGATTCTGCTGGACTTAACGAAACACCCCGCTCCGCACGCAAAAAATTCACGTCCCCATTCGACTTTGGTCAGTGCACACTGCACACTGACACTCACCCTGTTCTCTGTTCTCTGTTCTCTGTTCTCTGTTCCCTGTTCCCCGCCTTTATCCCCTGACGGAGACGCCGGAGAACGAGAGCACGGCCAATCCGCGGACCGGCTGGCCGAAGAAGCGGGCCGGCGCGAAGCGGCTGAACAGCAGCAGATTCTCCACTTGAGATCGCGTGGTGGCGTCGGTCGGTCCGGAGACAATGCGGTAGTCGTACACCTCGCCCGAACCGT
>Ga0326727_10025635_pt1 | contig 11035 bp, 8 predicted proteins | sample MB2enrmetagenome_FD_207643 | JGI IMG/M metagenome (GOLD analysis project Ga0326727, IMG submission 207643) | Lab enriched peat soil microbial communities from McLean, Ithaca, NY, United States - MB29MY | ecosystem: Environmental > Terrestrial > Soil > Wetlands > Peat | place: USA: New York... | reverse complement strand
AGCCGGCCGGTGTCGGCGTGTTCAATCTGGCGCGAAGACTCAACACGGCATCCTGACCGGTCGGGGTCTTTGGAATAACGAAATCAAAGGATTTCTTATCGCTCGGCGCTATTTTGGCATCGGCAAACAGGCTGATGCTATCCACCGTTTCGACGGCTTTACCGTCAGCCCCAGACAAGACTACTCTGACCAATCGATCCCTACTCCAACTCCAAGGAGTGGTCAGGATGGTCATGAACTTGTCCTGGTTGGGTTGGGGAGAATCGCAGGCGGAAACCATTACCTCGATACCCAGCTTCGTCCCCTTCACGGGGTTTGTGACACCCAGGACTTTCCAGGGTATCAAAGCTTCAAGCGTATAGCCCTTTTCAGTACGCTGAGAAGCCACCTGAATATCCGGACATTCGGTTTCCCGTGGAGCAAACATATACGCCTCGGGACCGACATCGGTGATGATGTCGCCCGTTTGCTTGAAGTTACCGGGGCTTAACCCGATATTGTACTGACCTGCGCCAAAACTGGTGCGTCCCTTGTCAACGTCCGGGGCTGCGTCAACGTAGAGACCGATGTAATCCCCTTTCCACATGTTCTCGCCGTGCTGGGCAAAAATCTTGGCATCGGTGACGTCAGCGGCGATGTATAGACCCTCCTGCCGCCAAGCCATTTTCACATTTGCGCTGAGGTCGTCATCGCCATGCCACTTGCTTAAACCACCGGTGACATGAGCAGACCCAACGAGGTTCCATCCCCCCGGAACCTTGCTCCAATCTCCAAGCTGCCCGTCTATGGAAATCGGAGGATCCGGCTTCAGCGGCAACCCGTATACTTCGGCTCCGCACCGTCCGGCGGATAAAGACGTGACAACCACTAATGCGAAAAACAGAGCGCTGATTTTACCGACCGATTGATTCTTCATGAAACCCTCCAAAGGGATACACCATATTGGATATTCGATGGTCGTTGCCGGATGGTGGAAACCGGGTATCGGATATAGACACCCGATCCAGCATCCACCATCCACTATCTACTATCTCAAAGTGCCGCCAGCTTGGCCGAATAGTGCTTTTCTATTCTGTCCAGCTCCGCTGATACTTCCGGCGAAACCACAGGCTCATCGCTTACCTTGATTGCGGCGAGAACTTCCTTGGCCCTGTCCGTCGTGGACTTCGCTCCCTCAGCAACCCATGAGAAGAGGGCATTGTAAACAAACAGATCCGGCTTCCAGTAGAAATCGCGCATCCCACTGACTGTCGAATCCTGATCCATGAAAAGCCCTCCGGGACCGACTTCCTTCAGCAGATCGATCATCGGGTCTTTCTCCAACTCAAAGGGCCGTGTGAAAGCATCGATGAACTTGATTATCTCGAGGTCGATGATCAACTGGATCGGCGAAAAACTCTCCGACATGCCGAGCATACCGGCGGCCATGAAATGATCGGCACCGGTAAGAGCTGCTGCCATGCACTGCCCCGCCTTCTCGGCAGCCGCCTGTGCATCGGGACGCTGGGATGTTGTCATCAAACACTTGCCGGGCGGGTTCTTAATTCCATAGCGCCTCGCTATCTCATTCGAAATGATGAGCATGCGCAGATACTCAGGACCGTTTACAAGAGGGTTGGCCGATTTCATATCCACTGTGTAACAATCGAAAGCATCGATGCGGAATGAAACGTCGTCAAACCCGGCGAACTTCATCACGGCCATGGAACCTAAACACTCTGCAACCGACTGAGCGAACGTGGCAAACATGGATAACGGAGAGGACATTCCGATGGTCGGCATTCCGGCTATCCGAATCTTAGGTTTCAGGTGTCGGAGTCCCCATGCCATTTTCAGGCAGTTGCCGTTCATCTTCAGAGGACTGTCGGTCCACAGTTCCAGGCCGTGCGGACGACCAACAAGCTCGCTCATTTCCAGCCCTGCTTCGGCGGAGACGATGTGCGTTATCTGGCTGGATCCATAGGACTTGCGAGCATACTCGTGGGTCAGCCGCTCCATCCGTATTTCCTGCATCGGGCCCTGAATATCCATCACGACTATCGGTGCGACGACGCCTACGCCCAGCGCCTCCATAATCTTGACCTGAGAGATCAGATCCTCTACCGTTCCGGGCCTGATCTCGTCGGTTGCTGGATCCATAAAGTTACTAGCGTATCCACCGGCGAGCACATGCGTGTCGTATCCGGCGCAGCCCTTTACCTGAGGCAGGATTTCCAGGATCGCTGCTCTATCAAATGTGACTCGCTCGCCATTAACTTGCAAACCTGCTTTGTGGGACAACGCCTCCAGGATTCCGGGGTTCGGTACTTGAAGGCCGATTTCTCCCAGTATACGGATCGCAGCGTCCTCGATCCGATCCAGGTCCGCGCTCGAAAGCACCGGCTCCATCTTAAAACAGGACATACTCTTGCTCCTTCCATCATTAAAAAAAACTATTATATTCCGTCTCCCACTCTGCCGAATAACGGTTTTTCGTGTCACGTGGTAATCGGGATACCGCAGACAAGGCAACGTTGCAGAATAATTGCCCTATCAGTCGGCTCCAGTATAAACGGCAACTGTTAATCTGTCAAGCTGTTTCACCCAACCGACGCCAGGCATTGACATATTCTGCTCAATCAGCTAGACTCAAATAGTGATAAGGTATGTGCATTTTGTGCAAAGCCGAACGAAAGGTCCGCGTAATGGCGCTCAATAAAGCAGAAGATATTCGCCACAAAAAAACAAGTCTGAGGGATGTGGCCAGAGAAGTGGGTGTTTCCGCAAGCACGGTTTCGCGTATTCTCAATAATGCGCCCAACCACACCTATTCCGACGAACTGGTTCAGCGCGTTTTCGAGACCGTGGAGAAACTTGGATATACGCCCAACCTCAGTTTGCGCAATGCTCTGAAGCAGTTTGAAGGTACACTCCCGGAAACCAGCCGACGGCGGACGAACAACATCGCGCTCATACTCGAAGAGAGCCACCTCGATGTCGCCGTGCCAACTTTCGACCCGGGCGCGACTATCATCGCTCTCTCTGAGATTGCACGGGAAATGGGCTTCAACCTACTCATCACGATAGTTCAGAACACGCTTTACCTTCCCCAACCCATACTTGAAGAGAGTGTGGACGCGGTAATCCTCACAAGCGAGGTCCCTGCAAGTTTCGTGCGAATGATCACGGCTCATGTTCCCGTTGTCACCATCAACACCCATATTGACGGAGCTTCCGGTGCTCAGAGGAATCACGTCGCCGCGTTTCGCACAGGAATTGAATATCTCGTGGAACTCGGACACAAGGAAATAGCGCTTTGCTACGGCCACAACAATGAAGGCGAGAAGACAACGCACGAGTATGGGGCTATCATATCGATAATGAAAGAAGCCGGCATCAAATTGGTCCCAGAATGGATCCAACCTCTCTACTGCGATTCATCCGTTATGGGAAGAGAGGCCAGCGAGATGGTACGGGCTTATCTTGAAGGCCCGAATCGGCCGACAGCCATTATCGGTTGCGACATGCAGACTTTCTGGGTATATCACATGCTGCGTGAACAGGGGATAAAGATACCGCAGGAGATATCGTTGGTCATCGTCGGTAATGGTTCATGGGCAGAACTCTGCGACAAGGAAATCACCCTTGTGGCCGACCCCGATGCTGAGATGTGGCGATGGGTAATGGAAGAAGCGGTCCGCCTTGTAGAAACCCCAGATCGCGCCATTTCTCATATAGAACTCTTCTCCAGACTCGTCAAAGGCGTCACAACGGCGCCTCCTCTCAAATAAATTGCGATAATATTCCGAAATACCAAGCTCTTCTATACCCCGCGAACGAATAAACTGTTGACATTATCGGCGCAAGCATGTATACTGATTTCACCGATGTAGGCAAGCATACAGCAACGTTGCATTACAGAGATTTTGTACCCAAGGCATAATGAGAATTGAAAACGCAGATTGACGGCAGACAAAAGAAGATAACCGTTAACCCAGATGGCAAAAACGGCGACGTTCGCTGGCATATCCTTAATGGCGGCACGGTGATAAAATCCGGTGTGAACGCCTCCGGTTTGTTTGAAATAGATTGCTCCGATTTGAATGCCTGGTCGCCTGAAAACCCCTATCTCTATCACCTATCCATTGACAGCGAAGCTCCTAAGCGATTCGGTCTTCTGAACATCACCGCCACCCAGAATCACATCCACATCAACGGAGATCATTACTACATTCGCGGATACATACGGGGGCTGAAGGCTCACGAACACGATAACTTTTCGTTCACCAACCTGCGGGATTTCTACGAAAAGAACGTGAAGGCGGCAAAATCCTTTGGTTTCAACTACGTTCGCTGGCATTCCACTATCCCTGATGAAGATTTCTTGAACGTGGCCGATGAACTTGGTCTGCTTTGTCACGTTGAGTTCGGCTTCCAACCGATCTGGGAGAAAGACGAAAACGGCAGGAACGTTCTAACAAGGGTGGAATTTGACAAGGAAGCAATCAAAGACGCTGTCGAAAGGCTATCGAGTCATCCGTGTGTAGCCGTTTACTGCCTGGGAAACGAGATTCACAACGCAGCCGGCCGGCCTGAAATCAGAGAAATGGTCGATCTGGTCCGATCACTCGATTCAACGCGACTAATAATGGATAACTGCGGATGGGGCGAGTACGATCGGGACACCAGCGATTTCTATTGCCAGCACATGGGCTATTTCTTCCCGTTCGGCGTCCATTACAACATGTTCGATGTTGTCGATTGCTTCAGCATCAACGGCTCAGCGTGCGGGCCACTCCAGACTCAAGGCGCCGGAAAGTTCGCAGAGACGATAAACATCGCGAGACCGGTTATCGCTCACGAGGCGCTTCACTACATTTCATGGCCTGATGTCGAAAAGTTGAACCGGGATTTTTCCGATGCCCGGACAAATGCTCTAGGAAAGCCTAAACCCTGGTGGGTAGATGAAACGGACAAACTGGAGAAACTGAAGGGAATCCAGGGTGATCGCAAAGATCGGATTATGAATGCATCCCAGAACTTCTTCGGACTGTGCATCAAACACTCAATCGAGCAGATTCGCAAAAGCGCATTCCTTCGCGGTTTCATGATGCTCCAGTTCGCCGATACTCACCACTACGAGAACCACAATGGCCTCGTGGATTGCTTTGACAACCCAAAATTCATCAATGCCTCGGAGTTCAAGCGCATAAACGACGACGTTGTGCTCCTGCTGGACATGCCAGTTCGATGCTTCGCCTCAGGAAAAGAGCAGGAGTTCCGTTTCCTGGTAAGCAACTACGCCCCGGAAGCAAGCTTCACGCATGGCGATCTGGACATCATCCTGAAAAGTAAAGACGCCATCGTCCAAACCCTTTCATGCAAGGACCTGAAACTCAGATGCCGAGGCGTGTACGAGCTCGGAAGATACTCCATCACATTGCCGATTTGCGCTGATCCGAGAAAGTTGATAATCGAAAGCAGACTGGTCACCGACAACGGGCAAGTTTATCAGAATAGCTGGAACATCTGGTGTTTCCCGGAAACTAAGGCGATGGCTGATGACGGAACTATCATCGCAACGCAAATCGATGATGATCTGCTGGCCAAACTTGAAGCAGGAGCGCGCGTACTCTGCCTCTACAATCCGCTTGCAACCGGCGAAAAGCAGGGCTGCCTCCAGTTCCCGTACGTCAAGGATCACTTCAAACCCGTTATCTGGGACCGTGGTCACCAGATGGGAGCCGTCATTAGGGATAGCAAGGCGACGGAGGCCTTCCCCCATGACGGTTGGGCCGATTTCCAATTCGCTCGACTGATAGAGGGCGCAGTAAAGGTAAATCTCGACGATTTCCCGGTTAATATCGACCCGATCATCGAGGGCATCGACCGCCCGGTTCGCGACCGCATGTCGGTAATTATGGGAACCTCCACTGAATTCAACCCGACCGAATACATGCGAAAATTCGGTTACCTGTTCGAGATGAAGGTCGGCGCCGGACGCTTGTTGGTATGCACCTTCAACTTCAGCGACCACCACGTCGAAACCGAATACCTCCTCTCCGCTTTGCTGGCATATATGAAAAACCCCAGCGACACGGCCACTGAAATCAGCGCCGACCAGCTCAAGAGTTTCCTAAGGCCTGAAGGCAGACTTGCCGAGCCTCCCATGAACGTGTATTGGGAGGGTGATGATGAGCCGGTCGAGACGAAGCTGTTCTGGGAAGAGATCGGCGTTGACATCACCAAGTTTTAGGCACGGCCATTGACCAGGTTTCGGTGATCGCGCTATCATTTAACAAACCTTGGAGCACTTGATTTCTCTCAAGGAAATTCATCTACGGAAGGTTTAGTCAATGTCTCAACCCCAAAAATCATATTACATGCAAGACCTCACCGCGCGTGAGGTCGCTTCGTATCTGGAACGCTCGGACCTCGCCATAATTCCTGTAGGGTGCCATGAAGCTCACGGAGCCTTGATGCCGATGGGAACGGATACATTCATCGCGGAAACCGTAGCCCTCAAGCTCGCGGAGCGAATCGACGGCCTTATTTCTCCTTTCCCGAACTGCTATTACCCTGGAGCCACCAAAGGTCTTCCGGGAACTTTCGCCATGCCCGCGGAAGTAGCGGAGGGATATCTGGAGATGATAGTCCATGAGTTGATCCGCAACAAGTTTCGCCGCATCATGATCATGCAGTGGCACGGCGTTGACTATCTTCACTGGCAGTTGGTTCGCGATCTGTATGACGAGACGGGTGTGCCGGTTGCCTACTTCAGCCTGCTTAGAATGCCGGTAGTCCAACGGCTCAAGGTGGAACTCCTGGATAGTAGGGGCGAGTGTCTGGAAACAGCCGTTCTTGCTGCCTCGCTGAGGATTCTGGGCAAAGAACACCTGCTGGATACTTCGATAATGGCGGATAACCAGGTAGTTCAGGACAGAGTGGAAGAACCGGCGCTCACCAAGATCGGTCAGGCAGGTGGAGGAATCGGTCATTATTACGACCATGAGTCTCAGCACATGCCGTTCAGGAAGAATCCCGACTTCGAGTCCGGCTTGATAATCCTGGAAGCTATGGTGGACAGTTTGGCAACTGCTTCGGAAGGCCTGCGGGAATACATCAACATCATCGATCAGCGATCATCCCACTAAGAAACCGCTTATCCCATTATTTGCTCGGAATGACGCGTTGACAATTCCCCACGGTCTGCCTAGAATAGAGCCAAGTCACCGGCAATCTAAACTCGCCGGGACAATATCCAATGACGGATGGCAACAATGGAAAAAATTGAAAAACAAACAATTTACTGCCTGGTACAGGACTACGCAGGCGCACTCGTAAATATCGCCTCGTCCTTTACCGACAAAGGAATCAATATCAGGACAGTCGATTCCGGCGAACCGGACGAAAACGGACGAAGCAGAGTGACCATTATGGTCAAATGCTCCGAAGCCGCGCTCAAGGCCGTCATCGAGCACTTGAGAAAGCTACCCTATGTCATCGAAGTGGAGGATCTCAATAAGGGCGACCTTATCGAGCGGCAGCTCATGCTGGTCAGAGTCCGGGCGGTTGGAGAAGATATCGCCAGGATCATGCAGCACGTTGAAATCTTCCGAGCATCGATCGCCGGCATGGGTGAAGAGTCTCTGATCATAGAGATGGCAGGCCCGGAAAGCAAAGTCGATGCCCTCGCGCACGTGCTCAAGCCTTTCGGAATCCTGGAGATCGCCAGAACCGGTCGAGTGGCAATCGAATCCGAAGAGCACGCAGGCTCGAAGTCATGAAAATCGAGCGAGTCTGCGATATCCCGGAGTTGGCGCGAAGTTCCGGGCGGAAATGGGTCTTGTGCGCCGCTGCCCCGCACGATCCATACACGGTCGAAGCGATCGTCACCGCTCACAACCTCGGGTTTGCACGGCTAATAGCCGTCGGAAACAGATCGGAGATGGAGAATGCCGCTCGGGAAGCAGGAGTGGAGTTCCCCACCGATTTCAGGGTCGTGGAAACAAGCGACGACCATGAAACCGCTCATACCTGCGCCGACCTTCTTAGCAGAAATGAGGCGGATGTTCTGGTCAAGGGCCTGATCTCCACATCCACCATGATGCGTGTGGTCATGCACAGCGAGTCAGGAAGCCCGGAGGGTGGATTTGTCAGCCATGTCTCCGTCTATAACGAGCCCGGAAGCGGGCGGTTGATGTTTCTCACCGACGCCGCCATAAACATCGCGCCGAACGTATATCGTAAGGTTGAGATAGTCAGGAACGCGGTCAGAGTGGCAAGGGCGCTTGGAATCGAGCGCCCGAAAGTCGCCATGCTCGCCGCCGTGGAAGAGCTGAAATACCCGAGCATGCCCGCCACGCTGGATGCCGTCCTGGTGTCAAAGATCGCATCGAGCGGCGTCATTCCCGACGCTGTGGTTGAAGGACCGTTCGGGCTGGACAATGCCATTTCGCCCGCCGCCGCTGAACTGAAACACCTGGCAGGAAGGTCGGTCGCAGGACATGCGGACATCCTGGTGATGCCCGAACTGGTTTCCGCCAACATTTTCTACAAGGCGCTTCAGGCGTACTGCGGCGTGACGTTCGCGGGCGTGGTAGTCGGAACCTGCAAGCCGATTGCACTTACATCGAGGGCCGATCCAGCCGCCATCAAACTCGCGTCGCTTTCTCTGGCGTGCCTGCTGGCAGGCGAATCATGCTGAGGGTCCTTGTAATCAACGTCGGCTCGACCTCTGTCAAGCTGGCCCTGTTTCAGGATGAGAGGCAGGAGTATTCAGTCGAAGTGACCCTGGCTCGAAAGGCCGATTTCTCGACCATCGGCGACATATCCAGCGCCGTTCGCGGGTTTCTCGCGGATTCCGGGCGACATCCTGGCGACCTCGATGCCGTCGCCGCTCGCGGGGGGCCGCTCCGACCGGTTCCCGGAGGAACGTACGTTGTTAACCAGGAGATGCTCGATGACCTCAAGAGCGCCAGATTCGGGATGCACGCCTCGAATCTGTCGGCGGTCGTGGCGGATGAGATCGCCAGAGAGGCTTCGATTCACGCGTATGTGGTCGATCCTGTGACGGTAGATGAATTGGCAGACGAAGCAAGATTCACCGGAATTCCATCCATCCGGAGGAGAAGCATCTTTCACGCGCTGAGCCAAAAAGCGGCAGCCAGGCGGGCGTCCGCGGAGATTGGGAAGAAATATGATGAGTCCTCGCTCGTTGTGGTTCACATGGGCGGCGGGATAACCATTGGGGCGCACGTCAATGGCCGAGTCGTTGACGTGAACAACGGTCTGGATGGCGACGGTCCGATTACTCCCGAACGAGCCGGAACTATCCCAGCCGGATCGATGGCTGAACTCTGTTTCTCCGGTGAGCATACTCACGCGAAAGTCAAGAAGATGCTGACCGGCAATGGCGGGATGTTCGCCTATTTCGGAACGAACGACATGCGGCTGGTTGACGAGAAGATTCAGAGCGGCGACCCAACTGCCGAGTCGCTGCTCAAGGCGATGGCCTATTCGATCGCGAAAGAGATCGGCTCGATGTCCGCCGTTCTGTGCGGGAATGTTGACGCAATTGTCTTCACGGGCGGACTGGTCAGATGGTCGGCGCTGATGAAACTCATCGAGGAGCGAATCGACTTCCTCGGCCCGATTATGGTCTATCCGGACAACCTGGAAATGGCCGCCCTTGCGGAAGGCGTTCTAAGAGTATTGCGCGGCGAAGAGCAGGCGCAGTCTTACTAAGCAAGAGATGTTGGACGTTCGATATTCGACGCATGATAATGCCGTGAGTCAACGTCTGAACTTTGTAACTCGTCCCGACGTGGCTATGTCACTACCCTACCGTCTTCTGAACAAGAACATTCCACCTGCTCCTGCGATTCCGCAGACCAGCGCCAGGAGCGACGACGGCTCCGGAACCGCCTGGATGGCGAGGAAATAACCCCAGCCGGCGGAAACAGAACTAAATGTCCCGGAGGGGAGGGGCGCCTTATCGCTACTATCGTCCCATATAGCCAGCGTCCCGTCGGCCCGGATAGCCGCGTCGCAGCCGAATCCAGCAGAAACCGCGCTAAGTGGGCCCGAAGGGGCTGGGAGGCCTCCGTTAGTGCCATCCCAGGTTACTGGTGTTCCATCTGTCTGGAGCGCAATCGGGCCGTCATGGCCCCAACTAATCGATGAATATATCCCATCTGGTGGATCAGGTCCCCAGAAACACTCCACCGTTCCATCGGCCCTCAGTCCAACGTCGCCGGATATAGCAGTGAACGTCCCAGAGGGAGCCGTTAGGTTGCCACCGTAGCCTGATCCCCATATCGCAACAGTTCCGTCGGGGCGGAGCGCCAAGCCTTCTGCTTCCCAGATGGTGACCGCCGTAAATGTTCCGGTGGGGACGTTCAACTCACCGTAACGGTCATCACCCCATGCGGTAAGCGTACCGTCCGACCTAACGCCGACGGCCCAGCCGCCCCAGTCGTCGGCTGCAACAGCTTTGAAAGTGCCGCTAGGAGCGTTCAGCACCCCGACTCCGAGATCGTCCGTTCCCCAGTCGGCAAGTGTCCCGTCGGTACGAATGGCTACGGCAAAATTGTAGCTTGCGGCGACAGAGGCGTAGGTCCCGGGCGGGATGTCCGAGATGCCGTAGGCATCCAACCCCCAAAATACAAGGTTGCTTTGGGCGACCGATGGGCGGGTGAAAGTGAGCAACACGGTGAATATGAGCAGATATAAGCCGATTCGATTGTTTCGCGACATCGTTAATTTTCCTCCTGGAATCCCCTTGGTTCACGTTGACGGATGGTACGCCGGTCACACGCCAGCGGTCGATGCGTCATGGCGCCCCCTGGCCCCCGACCACGGAGAAGCAGCCCTTGCTACCAGTGCCTGTGGAGGGCGATCCCGCCCACCCCGGCGATGCCGCAGACCAACGCCAGGAGGGACGACGGCTCCGGAACCGCCTGGACTCCCAGCACGTAATTGTATCCTGCTGAAACCGACGTGCACACGCCCGGAAAGGGCTGGCCGTAAGCGCTGCTCGCCGTTGGGCCGGCTA
>Ga0326727_10025634_pt1 | contig 11035 bp, 9 predicted proteins | sample MB2enrmetagenome_FD_207643 | JGI IMG/M metagenome (GOLD analysis project Ga0326727, IMG submission 207643) | Lab enriched peat soil microbial communities from McLean, Ithaca, NY, United States - MB29MY | ecosystem: Environmental > Terrestrial > Soil > Wetlands > Peat | place: USA: New York... | reverse complement strand
TCGCGCTGCATGTTGACGAAGCCTTCGAGCGAAAGCAGACCGCCGCGGCGCGCGCTCTGACTCCAGTTGACGACTTCGCGAATCATGTTCTCATGATTGAATGCGGGCGGTGCCACGACCCAGCGCAGCATGCGCAGTCCGGTGACAAATTGCTTGGGGGTACTTTGCAGCATGACCGCGCTCATGGTGCCGCCCAATACGATCATGAAGGCGGTCAGCTGCAGCAGCGAACCCACATTGCCGCCTTCCATCGCCTGGCCCCCAACGATGGCGGCAAACCCCCCGATAATGGCTATGACACTGATCTTATCCACGTGTGGCTTCCGGTAAGTCCGTTTTTTGTTTGTGATGTCGGCGTTTACGGTTCATTCAGAGCCAATCCTTCATTTTGGCTCGCAGCCGGGCGATGGCCTGACTGTGCAACTGGCTGACCCGGGACTCTGAAACGCCGAGAACGGCGCCGATTTCTTTCAGGTTCAGTTCCTCGTCGTAGTAAAGCGCCATCACCAGCTGGTCGCGTTCAGGCAGAAAGCCGATCGCGTCGACCAGCGCCTGGCGGAAAGCGCCGTCAGACAGGCTGGACAGCGGATCCGGCGCGTTGTGATCCACGACATTGGCGACCCCGCTCAGCGGATCGCCCTCGTCATCGGTAAAATCTTCGAAGTGCAGCAGCGAAAGTCCTTTGCACTCGCCCAGAAGTTCCTGGTATTCGGTCAGCGAAAGCGATAGCTGTTCGGCAATTTCCGATTCGAGCGGGCTGCGGCCCAGGCGTTGCTCCAGCTGAGCGATGGCCTCTTCGATCTGCTTTGCATGGCGCCGGGTCTGGCGCGGCATCCAGTCTTCGCGGCGCAATTCGTCAAGCATGGCGCCCCGAACCCGCTGGCTGGCAAAGGTCTCGAACTGAACGCCCTGGCCCGGATCGAACTGCCGCGCCGCGTCGATCAGGCCGAGGATGCCGACCTGGATAAGGTCGTCCAGTTCGATCGATGCCGGCAGACGCGAGATCAGGATGCTGGCGATTTTCCTGACCATCGGGGCGTACTGTGTGATGTCGAGCTCGATTTCGCCTTGTGCGCTCGACTGATACCCGGCCAGTCTGGAAGGAATCTGGGCCATCAGGCTATCCCTTCCAGTTCTGCCCAGTCGCGTGAGGCGGCGATCAGCATATCCATGAATCCTGTTTCAGCGTGTTCTGATTCAATAGTGTGCCATTGTGGCAGCACGGCCGCCAGCTGTGCAAAGGCTGCGCTGGATTCGCTTTGCGGAAATGCCTCGATCGAAGGACGGTGCAACGCCTTGCTGCGGCGGATGACCGGGTCATCCGGGACGAAGCCGACCCAGCGCAGGGACACGGTGAGAAATTCGCCTGCAACCGAAGACAGGCGTGCGAATAACTCGCGTGCCTGTTCGAGATGGCGTGCCCGGTTGACCAGGACATTGAAGCACTGGCGGCCATATTGGCTGGCCATGCGCTTGATCGTGGCATAGGCAAGGGTCAGCGACTCGGGTTGCGGCGTCAGCACCAGGATCAGATTGTTTGCAACACAGGCGGGCACCGGATCCAGCGCCGGATTGGGAACGTCCAGCAGCAGCACCGATGCATCGCGCTCCAGTGCGGCGAACTCGCTGCCGAGTCTCAGCCAGAGTTGCGATGAAAACAGCGCACGCTCGTCCGGGCGTGCGTACAGATTGACCAGTGTCACCCCCTGGCGTGACCTCGCCACCATATCGTTGAGTCCGCTCATGGTGATGAGTTGGGTTTCCAGCGTGGCGGTGGTGGGAACGCCAAGGCGTTTGGCGATGTTTTGTCCCTGGCTGCAATCGACGACGAGGGGCGTGCCGCCCGCATAGGCCAGGCCGACGGCCAGCTCGGTCACCAGCGTCGATACGCCGGCGCCTTCCGGGCCAATAAACGCAAAACTCGGTGCGCGCGCGGAGCGTGCGTTGAGTTTGCGCAAGCTGGCAGCCTGGTCCTGATGGCCGATCATAACCAGCCCGCCTGCGCCGCATTCATCAGCTGCATTTCATCGTTTTGCAGCGAGAACGGGGAAGAGCTGAACGGCGCTTTCATGGCCCGATCGATCAGAAAACCGCCATGAGCGGCGTGAAGGTCTTCGGGGACGCGTTGCCCGTTGGTGACATAGCAGACTTTAAGACGATTGCGGATCACGATATCGAGGCTTGCGCCCAGCGCCACCGTTTCGTCGATTTTCGACAGGATGCAACCTGCCAGTGTCTGGCTCCGGTAGTGGCGCACCACGTCTTCCAGGGTATGGCCGTCGGCATTGGCCGCCATGACCAGCAAGCGTTCGACCGGGCGGTCGAGCGAGTCGAACATCGAAATCTGTGCGGCGACCCGGGCGTCGCGCTGCCCCATGCCAACGGTATCGATAAAAATGATATGCCGGTTGGACAGATCGGCCAGCGTCAGTTGCAGATCGCCTTCGTTCTGGATGGAAAAGACCGGCACCCCCAGAATCTTGCCGTAGATGCGCAGTTGGTCCTGTGCGCCGATACGGTAGCTGTCTGTCGTGATCAGGGCGACGTGCTGCGGACCGAATTTCATGGTGGCACGCGCTGCCAGTTTGGCGACCGTGGTGGTTTTTCCAACCCCGGTCGGACCGACCAGCGCAAAGATACCGCCACGGTCCATGACTTCGACGTCGGCGTCGATGCAGCGCAAATTGTGCAGCAAGGCCGAACGCGCCCATTTGACGGCCGTTTCGCCATCGTATTGGCCCGGCAGTTTTTCGATCAGCTGGCGAATCAGCGTCGAACTCAGACCGCTGGCCAGCAGGTGTTTGAAAAGCTCCGCCCGGTTCGGGGTGCGGTTTTCCAGGTCGCCCCAGGCGAAGCTTGCCAGCTGGCTTTGCAGCAGGCTGCGCAGCAGTTTGATTTCATCGCCGATCTGTCTGAGCTCGGTCGTCATGACTTCGGGTTCTGCCTGCGGGGGGGCTGCCGGCCGCGCCTGCTGTGGCGGACGAAGGACCGGTCGATGCGGTGGCGGCTCGGGTGACGGGCGTGGCGGCGGAGCGTCGAGTTCGTCAAACGAGGGCATCTGCGCGCGCGGGCGTTCCTGTACCGGGTCGATGCGCATCGGCGCAGGGCTTTCCAGCGGCTCGACGGGCATGGCATAGGTGCGCGCCAGCGCGCGGTTCACCGCCGCGCCGTTGGCGGGCGACGGTGCGTTGCGCGGAGGATGTCTGCTCGACGAGGTCGACAGTGTCGACGCAAGGTTGGCGACGTCGGCGTCGGCCACCGCCATGATTTCGACCCCGCCTCCCTGAGTCGGGCGGTTGGACAAAATGAGGGCATCCGCGCCGAGTTCTTCGCGAACCTGTCTCAGCGCGTCTCGTGTGGTTTTGCCGAAATACTTTTTCACCACCATTTGTTGTTAGCCCTTACTGCCCCCAATTACGGCAATTATACGAATGGATTTGTTGTCGGGTATCTCATTATGCGAAATCACCCGCAACTGTGGCAGGGGACGTCGCAAAAAGCGCGCCAGCAGCGGTCGCAACGCCGGAGGCGTCAACAATACCGGATTGTACCCCTGAACCTCGACTTTTTCGGATTCCTGTGCTGCGCTCGACAGCAGGTTTTCCGCCAGTCCGGGTTCCAGGCCGCCACCGGCCTTGGATTGAACCGCTTGCATCAATACATTTTCCAGCGCCGGGTCCAGGGTCAGCAGTGGCAATTCGGTTTCGCCGGGGAACAGTTGCTGCACGATGACGCGTGACAGCGCGGTCCGGACCGACGCGGTCAGTTCGTCGACATCCTGCGTGGCGGCGATGTGATCCGACAGCGTTTCCACGATGGTTCGCAAATCGCGGATGTGGATGCCGTCGTTCAGCAACTGCTGCAGTACTTTCTGGAGCACGCCCAGCGGAACGACCTTGGGCACCAGGTCTTCCACCAGCTTGGGCGATTCTTTTGCCAGGTGATTGACCAGTGCCTGGACTTCCTCGCGACCCAGCAGCTCGGATGCGTGAGTATGCAAGAGATTCGATATATGCGTAGCTACTACTGTACTGGTATCGACGACAGTGTACCCCAGTGTCTGCGCCTCTTCACGTTTGCTCAAGTCCACCCACACGGCGGGCAGGCCAAAAGCGGGATCCGTGGTGGTCTGTCCGGCCATTTGCCCCAGCACTTTGCCCGGGTTGATGGCCAGCATCTGATTGATGAACGCTTCGCCCCGCCCGATCTCGACGCCTTTGAGCAGAATGCGGTAGGCGTTGGGCTTGATTTCGAGGTTATCGCGGATATGGACCGCGGGAACCAGAAAGCCCAGTTCCTGGGCAATCTTTTTGCGGATGCCGCGGATGCGTCGCAGCAGTTCGCCATCCTGGTTGCGGTCGACAAGCGGGATCAGGCGATAGCCGACTTCAAGCCCCAGCTGGTCGACATGCTGTACGTCGTTCCAGCTGACTTCCGCCGAGGGCGGCGTGGCGGCGATTTTTGTGGCGGCTTCGGTTTTTTGCGCTTCTATCGTGACCTGGCGTGACCGCGTGGTCATCAGCCGTGCAAGTCCGGCCAGCATGGCCGCGATCATCAAAAAGGCGAAGTGGGGCATGTTGGGGATGATGCCGATCATGCCGATGACGCCCGCCGTGATGCCCAGCACTCTGGGGGAGGTGAACAACTGCCCCAGCAGCATTTCGGACAGGTCTTTTTCGGTGCCGACGCGCGATACCACGATACCCGCGGAGGTCGAAATGATCAGCGCGGGTATCTGCGCGACCAGGCCGTCACCGATGGTGAGCAGGGTATAGGTGGTCGCGGCGTCGCCGACCGCGAGGTCGTGCTGCAGGATGCCGACGATCAGGCCGCCGATGATGTTGATCAAAATGATCATGATGCCGGCCATGGCGTCGCCGCGCACGAATTTGGAGGCACCGTCCATCGCGCCGAAGAAGTTCGCTTCTTCGGCGATGGTGGCGCGGCGCTTGCGGGCGTCGTCCTCGCCGATCAGGCCGGCGTTGAGGTCTGCATCGATCGCCATCTGCTTGCCGGGCATCGCATCCAGGGTGAAGCGTGCGCTGACCTCCGCAATACGCCCCGCGCCCTTGGTGATCACCACAAAATTGATGATGGTCAGGATGACGAACACCACCAGGCCGATGGCGATATTGCCGCCGACCAGAAAGTGCGAAAACGATTCGATGACGTGGCCGGCGGCCGAGGCGCCGGTATGTCCATAGAGCAGGATGACCCGGCTCGATGCGACGTTAAGCGACAGGCGCAGCAGCGTGGTGATCAGCAGAACCGAGGGAAAGGCCGAAAACTCCAGCGGTTTGCGGACGTTGATCCCCACCAGCAGTACGATGACCGAAACGGCGATGTTGAATGTGAAAAATATGTCCAGCATGATGGGCGGCAACGGCAGAACCATCATCGTGAGAATCAGGATGATGAGGACCGGGCCGGCCAGGCTTGCGTAACTGAAACGCTTAAATATATCTAGGATGTTATCCATACCCGCTTATGATCTCGCTTTCGGCGCCGCATCTTGCTTTGCTTTGCTTTGCGGGTCAAGGTCGGCGGGGACTTCGATCTGATCGGGATAGACCGGGGCCAGACCGCCATTTACCTCATACAACCGCAGTTGGTACACGTATGCCAGTACCTGGGCCGCAGCGGCGTAAAGGCGCTGCGGAACTTCTTCGCCGATTTCCGCGTGGAAATACAAGGCCCGGGCGAAACTGGGGACGCGCATGACCGCGACTTTATGTTCGCGGCCGGTATCGATAATTTTTTCCGCCATGATCAGCGCGCCTTTGGCCAGAACCAGGGGGGCTTTCATGCCTTCTGTGTACTGAATTGCGACCGCATAGTGCGTAGGGTTGGTCACAATCACGTTGGCTTTGGGGACCTCCTGCATCATGCGCCGTCTGGCCGCTTCGCGCTGCATGCGGCGAATCCTGCCCTTGACCTCGGGTGAGCCTTCCTGTTCTTTGTATTCTTGCTTGAGCTCTTCCTTGGTCATGCGCAGTTTCTTGTGATAACTCCACAACTGGAACGGTACGTCGATCGCCACCAGCAGGATCATCGCACCTGCAACGATGAAGAAAGTGTGTATCAGCATGTCGATCATCTTGAGCAGGCCGGCGTGCAGCTCCATCTGCCCCAGCCCGAGGATGTCTCCGCGCTGCTTCCAGATCACCATCGTGGCGATGCCGCCGATCAGCACCGATTTCAGGATGGCTTTCAGCGCCTCGGTCGCCGCATTGAGCGAAACCATGCGCTTGATGCCGGGAATCGGGTTGAACTTGCCGAAATTGGGTTGCAGCGCTTCAGCGGTCAGGTTCCATCCGCCGACCAGCATCGGGACGAAGAGCGCGACCAGAAACAGCGCGCCGAACGTCGGCGCCAGCTGGAACAGCGCCCCGAAGATGACTTCCTTGAAACGCAACAGCATCGAGTCGGTCGAGGCCAGTATGCTGTGGTCGAACGTCAGGGTTCGACGTGCCGAGTCCATGACGAATCCGGCTATTTTTCCGCCTTGCGTCATCAGCATCGCGATGCCGGTCATGGTCACGGCAAACGTCGACAGCTCGCGCGAACGCGGGATGTTGCCGGAAGAGCGCGCCTGCTCGAGGCGCTTCCCTGACGCGGGTTCTGTTTTTTCGAGATCTGATTCTTCTGCCATTGGCGGTGCGGCTTAATACATGTTCGTTGATTTTAAATCGAATATTAGCTTATTTGCCCTCTATCAAGCTACATAAACACGGATTGATGACATCTCATTTCATCCTGCGATCAGGTACAATCGGATGATTATCGGCAAGGAATTCCGGATGAAACAGTATTTAGACCTGATGCGCCACGTGCTGGAGCATGGCCACGACAAATCCGACCGCACCGGCACCGGGACCCGGTCGGTGTTTGGTTATCAGATGCGTTTCGATCTGGCGGAGGGGTTTCCGCTGGTGACGACCAAAAAACTTCATCTGAAATCCATTATCCATGAACTTCTGTGGTTCCTGTCGGGAGATACCAACATCAAGTATCTGAACGACAATGGGGTCTCGATCTGGAACGAGTGGGCCGATGAAAACGGCGATCTGGGTCCGGTTTACGGTTATCAGTGGCGAAGCTGGCCGACCGCCGATGGCGGCAAGATCGATCAGATCGCCAAGCTGATCGACATGATTCGCCGTACGCCCGATTCGCGCCGCCTGATTGTTTCGGCCTGGAACCCGGCGCAGGTGGATGATATGGCGCTTCCGCCGTGCCACAGTCTGTTTCAGTTCTACGTCGCCGACGGGAAACTGTCCTGTCAGTTGTATCAGCGCTCGGCCGATATCTTTCTCGGCGTGCCGTTCAATATTGCGTCGTATGCGCTCCTCACCCTCATGGTGGCGCAGGTGTGTGGTCTGGCCCCCGGCGATTTCGTGCATACCCTGGGTGATGCGCACATCTACAACAACCATTTCGAGCAGGCGCAAGAACAATTATCGCGCGCGCCGCGACCCTTGCCGACCATGCGCATCAATCCCGGCGTGGACGATATCTTTGGCTTCCGTTTCGAAGATTTCACACTCGAAGGCTACGATCCGCACCCGCACATCAAGGCAAAGGTGGCCGTATGACCCGCCCGTGTCTGACGCTGGTCGCCGCGATGGCCGGGAATCGTGTCATCGGTATCGAAAACCGTTTGCCATGGCATTTGCCCGAAGATCTGCGCCATTTCAAGGCGGTGACACTGGGCAAGCCGGTGGTGATGGGGCGCAAGACCTTCGAGTCGATCGGGCGCCCGCTTCCGGGGCGTCGCAACATCGTGGTGACGCGTCAGACCGAGTGGCAGGCCGACGGCGTCGAATGCGCGCAGGGTATCGAGGCGGCCTTGCAACTGGCGGGCGAGGTCGAAGAAGTGTGCCTGATCGGCGGCGCCGAGCTGTACGCTCAGGCGCTGTCGTACGCCGATTGCCTGATGTTGACTGAAATTTCCGCTTCGTACGATGGCGATGCATATTTTCCCGAGTTTCTCTCCGCCGGCTGGCGGGAAGTCAGTCGTGAGACGCATCTGAGCGAACAGGGTCTGCAGTACGCTTTTGTCGAGTATCGTCGGCAAGCCGGTTGACCCGGCAATAAAGTCCCCGGCCTTCGGCCGGGGAACCTTCGCGCTTCCACCCTGACTGGGTGCGAATCTTTGATTTTCTCGGTTTATGTCCGACCTTCGAGGGCTTCGGCCGAGGTTTGCGCCAGTCGGCAATAATTTTCGCCGAATTCGCTGACCATCTCGCGCAAGCGCTCGAGATCCCGCTCGATGATGGACTTGAGCAGGCTCTCGAGAAATTGGTGCGTTCGTGCGATCTGACTCTGGCCGGCGCGCAAGATGGCGAACAGACAGCGCTGGGTCAGCGGTAAGAGATCATTGAGCGTATCGGTCAGGTAGCGGTTATCCGAGTAGGCGTACAGGGAGCGCAAAAACTCCATGCCGACCTTATAGAATCCCTGCATATCGCTGTTGCGCTGGCATTGGCCCATCTGGGTCATCAATTCGAAAAAGCGTGCAAGATCTTCGTTTTTCCAGTTTTGCGCCAGATTGGTGACGACACGGTCCAGCAGTATCAGCCACAGGTCGAAAAACTGTTTTACATCGTGCGCGTTGATGCTGGCGACGACGGCGCCGCGACGCGGATAAATCTCCACCAGATGGCGGCGCTGCAAAATCAGCAATGCTTCTCGCACCGAACCCCGGCTGACTTCGAGTTTCGCTGCGATTTTCAATTCCTGGATGCGTTCGCTGGGTTTCATTTCCCCCTCGATAATGCGTTGTTCGAGGTACTGTGCAATCTGTTCGGTCAGCGAATCGTTGGCCTTGAACGACATGGTCGGCTCCTGCATGGTGCGACGGTATCCTGTAATACGATTTGGTAAAAACGTATAAACAAAAGTTATATTGTCGGGTTGTCCGACAAGGGGGTGAGTCTACTCTCTTGACGCGTCATGGGGGAGCAATTTAAGGGAAATTTGTCTTTTGTCAGCCGAAAGTGTTGGCAAAGACGGTCTGGGTCAGGTGATTGATGCGCAGGGATGAGGTGCTCAGTCTGTCGGACTGAACCAAAACGGCACTTTCGCAGCCCAATTTCGCTTCGTTTCATCAAGCCGGACAGGCTGCCGGAAGAAGAAGGGGCGTGACGGCCCCTTCCGGTCGAGATCAGGCGCGGCGTGCCGCGACCAGGTAGTTGACGTCGGCGCTGCCGCCAAGCGAGTAAATGCGGGTCAGCGGGTTGTAGTGCATGCCGATGACTTCTTCGAGGCTCAGCCCGGCGTGGCGCAGCATGCGCGACAATTCGGATGGTTTGAGAAAACGTGCGTAATCATGCGTGCCGCGCGGTAGCATGCCGAGCAGGTACTCGGCACCGATGATGGCCTGCAGATAAGCCTTGGGGTTGCGGCTGATCGTGGAAAAGAACACCCATCCCCCCGGTTTGACCAATTGCGCGCAGCTTCCGATCACGCTGTCGGGGCTGGGGACATGCTCCAGCATTTCCATGCAGGTGACCACGTCGAAACCGGCGGGTTCGTCCTCGGCCAGATCTTCGACCGGCAGGCAGCGATAGTCGACGCTGACGCCGGATTCGAGGCCGTGCAGCTGCGCGACTTTCAACGACTTCCGTGCGAGATCGATCCCGCAGACGTTTGCGCCACGGCGTGCCATGCTTTCGGCCAGGATTCCGCCGCCGCAACCGACATCCAGTACGCGCTTGCCGGACAGACCCGCATGCCGATCGATGAAATCCAGTCGCAGCGGATTGATTTCATGCAGGGGTTTGAACTCGCTGTTCGGGTCCCACCATTTGTGCGCCAGCTGGCTGAATTTCTCCAGCTCGGTTTCATCGACATTGATGGTCATGGTTTCAGCTCGCAGAAAGAATCCGTTGGCGCCAATCGCTGGCCGTGGCCTTGAGCGCACTTTCATCCAGGGTTTTCATCATGCGGTCGCTCATCAGTTCGCGGCCGTTGACCCAGACGTGGCTGACCTGTTCGCGGCCGGCGGCGTAAACGACGTGCGAGATCGGGTCAAACACCGGCGCGGTTTCCAGTGAAGAAAGATCGATGGCGATCACGTCGGCTTGCTTGCCGGCAACGAGGCTGCCGACCTTGTCATCGATGCCCAGTGCACGCGCACCGTGTAGCGTTGCCATGCGGATGGCGGTGGCGGCCGGCACGGCCGTCGGATCGTGCGTGCCGACTTTCGCGAGCAGCGCTGCCAGCCGGGTTTCCGCCAGCATGTCCAGCTTGTTGTTGGACGCGGCGCCGTCTGTACCGATACCGACGTTGACCCCGGCGGCCAGAAGCTTCGGTACCGGTGCGATGCCCGATGCCAGTTTCATGTTGGACGACGGATTGTGTGCGATGGACAGTCCGTGGCGAACGGCCATTTCGATGTCTTCGTCAGACAGGTGCACCATGTGCGCGGCGATCAGTCTGGGCGACAGCAAGCCCAGCGCCTTGAGACGGGCAAGTGGCCGCTGGCGGTGTTCCGCGATACCCGTTTCCACTTCGTGCGCGGTTTCATGGATATGGCAATGGATCAACATGTCTTCCTGCTCGGCCATCGTGACCACTTTGCGGAAGGTTTCGTCGGATACCGAGTAGGGGGCATGCGGCGCCAGGGTGAAGGTCACCAGCGCTTCTCCCAGGAAGTCGCGGCGTTCCGCCAGGCCCTTGGTCAGGTAGTCGTCGGCGTTGACGGCATAGTTGGTGGGGAATTCGAGAATCGAGCAACCGACAAAGGTACGCAGTCCCGCCGCGAGCCCCGCACGGGCCATGGCGCCGTGATAGAAGTACATGTCGTTGATGGTGGTGGTGCCGCAGCGGATCATTTCGGCCATGGCGATCATCGCGCCGTCAAACACGAACTCTTCGCGAACATGCTTGCCTTCGGTCGGCCAGATATGGTTGGTCAGCCAGTCCATCAGCGCCAGGTCATCCGCCAGACCGCGCAGCAACGTCATCGACGAGTGTCCATGCAGGTTGACCAGTCCGGGCATCAGTACATGGCTGTCGAGCTGGACGCGGC
>Ga0326727_10025633_pt1 | contig 11035 bp, 6 predicted proteins | sample MB2enrmetagenome_FD_207643 | JGI IMG/M metagenome (GOLD analysis project Ga0326727, IMG submission 207643) | Lab enriched peat soil microbial communities from McLean, Ithaca, NY, United States - MB29MY | ecosystem: Environmental > Terrestrial > Soil > Wetlands > Peat | place: USA: New York... | reverse complement strand
GCGGCTCTAGCTCTCAATGCTACGAGCGCTCCCATCTCTTATTCAGGATTGTGGCCTAGCACCGCTGGCAAATACTACATCATTGTGCAGGTCTATGCGGTAGACGGAGTGACGATAGGGACGGGAGTATCCGGCCAGGTGACAATAGCTGGCCCAACATACTCCGTTTCGGGTACCAATGTATCGGGAACCGCGCCGGTGAATAGCTCGGCGAGCGTCAGCTTCACGATAACCAACCAGATTGGAAGCGGAACTGGCTCCAGCCCCATTTCATGTTCGGTGTTCGCATCTCTGAGCCCGATTTTCGGTGTCGGAGAAAATTTTATAGCCACGAACTCGATAATCTTAAATTCTACCTCTACTCTAGCGGCGGGAGCTAGTAGTTCTGCAACATGTAATGGAACGTGGCCTGCTGCCGCAGGTCTTTACTATATCTGGGTCGTGATCCAGGCGGCGGATGCGACATCCCCAACTTTGCATACTTCGTTCGGGTCGGTCACTCTTAATTGAGTTTCTATTCCTTCATCAGCCTCTCGAGCCCGTCGAGGAGCCTGACCATTGAGTCGCGGTCCGAGGCGGGAGTTACGGGGGCCTTGGTCTGGCCTTTCTGGAGCGACTCGGTCAGGGCGAGTATTTCGCCAAGGGCCTCGTCCCTTCCCACCTGCCGCTGCTGGGAGGCGAAGGTATCGAAGTATTTCTGCATCGTGTCGTAGAGCTGGGGGTACTTCGACTTGATGGGTTCGGTCCCGATGATCTGCCACAGGAGAAGCTTCGCCTGGAGTAGGGAGGCGAAGTCCGGGTTTTGGGCGCTTCCGGTCTCGGCCGGCCTACTCATGAGCTCCTGCTTCATGAGGTCGATTCGGTTGGGCAGGATGGCGCGCTTGGCTGCGTCCTGCTGGGCGCCCAGGCGGTAGCCTGCATCGGCGACTTGAGCGACCAGGGAGGCCGCGCCCGCCTGATCGTCGAGAAGGAGGCCGAGGGCCTGACGGTAGCGATCGAGTGTGGCCTGCCATGAAGCGCTCTGGAAGAGGGCACTACCCTGAGCGACGAAGCTCTGCTCGGATCGGCGGCTCGCCTCCCTCTGGGCCTCTCGCTCCGCGAGAGCCATCGAGTCGAGGCGGTCGTGGCTACTCTGGGCCTCGGGAATCTCGGCGAGGGCCGACAGATAAAGCTCCCGCGCAGCCGGCACGTCCTTGTCGAGGTATCTTTTCTCGGCCTGGGCGGCTTTCTCCCGGAGTGCCGCTATGTGGGTTTTCGTATCTATTAAGGCTGCTGTGTCGCCGCTGTCTCGCTCTATATGGTAGCGGACCAGCTCTTCAAGGGATCCGAGGATGAATAGCTCAACGGGACGACGATTCTGGATGGCGGCGAGGGACCGGGCAGGCTCCCGGTCCAGGGAATCCCTGAGATCGGAAATGTCCTTGAGAGCTCCTTGGTTGTCTCCCGCCTTGATACGCGCGTTGATATCGTCGTAGCCGGAGAGAATCCTTCCCATGACGAGGTTTTCCTGGCGCTGGAGTTCCTGAAGGCGATCGAGGTCGCTCACGGCCTGGTTTTTCGCGGCCTGGAGGGATTTGCTGTCTTTCTCGTACTTGCTCTTCAGTTCGGCTTCCTGCGACTGATACTGCTGCTGCAGCTGCGCTCGTTCGTCCTGGGCCTGGCTCAAATTTCGCTGATACCCCGCGATCAGGCCGTTGACCGCCGCCACGCTTGCAGCCGCTTCATCCTCAGCCTTCTTCCGGAAGACCTCGGCCTGCCTCGCGGTCTCGGCCTTCAGCCTGTCCTCATAGGCACGCAGACGCGCGTCTTGCGTGTCGGAGCTCAACCCCGAGCTCTGGAGCCTCTGCCGCTCGGCCTCGAGGGAGGAGGCCATTTTAGCTGAGAGTTCCTCCTCGCGCTTCCGTATAGTCTCGGCGGTTTGATTTTGGAGACGTTCGCTCTCCGCGCTCGCCTCCTCAAGTTTTTTTTGGAAGGCGACGATCTCCTGGTCCTTTTGGCCGAGCTGCGCGGCCGATTCCTGTCGCAGAGCCTCGACCACCTGGTTTTCGGCGCCCTTTATCTCTCTCTCGCCCGACGTGAGCTGCCGTTCCTCTCCATTGAGAGTCTGCGTGAACAGGAAGACGGTCGCGGCGATGGCCGCCATGATGATTAGGTTGACGATGATGGGCAGGCCGAAGCCGCGTTTTCCTTCTTTCGGGGCCTGCGTATCGATGCTAACACGGTTTTTTGCGAGGAGGAGGTCGATTTCGCGGAGGATATTCTCCCGCTCCTCGGCGGGGATATCCTCCATGGCTTCGTTCGGCTCCTCCCCCTTTGAGACGAGGCGGAGCGTTTTTCCCTGCCTATATATCTGCAGGGCCCGTTGATATAGTCCGTTCATTGCATCACCGACATTTCTATATCGACAGAAAATAGACGATCTCGATCCAGGTCAAGCGTTTTATTATCGATATTATAGCAAGCGAGCCATTTGGCGAAAAAACCATGAGCATACGAACTAAGATAATCCTGACCGTACTTCCTCTGATCGTGGGGCCCCTCGTGATAACGGGGTACGTAGCCTCTTTGACAGCGAGGAACGGGATCACCCGCATAGTCACGAGCCTCCTCCAGTTCAAGGAGGAGGAGCTCCTCTCCTATGCCGGCAGCCAATGGTCCCTCCTGGTGGACAACAACCTCGCGGGGAACCCCAAATTCCTCGGCGCGACCAAGTCGGCGATCGAATCCTTCGCCCGTAACATGATACGGAGCGACACGGAACTCATCCTGGCGGTCGACGGAAACGCCGATATCGCGATGAGCACGGCGAGTTTGACCCTAAGTCCCGATGAACGCTCCGCACTCTCGAGGCTCATAGCCGGTAAGAGCATGGGGTGGCGTCCCCTGAGATTGGGGGGAGTTGACCGCGTCTGCCAGATCGCGCCTTTCCAGCCCCTCGGATGGTACCTCCTCGTGACTGAACAGCGCACCATATTCTACGCGGCCGTCAACGATCTGTACTGGCAGACTGGCATAATCCTGGCCGCGTCCCTCGCGGTTTCGATCGTTCTCCTTCTCGCTTTTTCCTTCATCCTGATCCATCCCCTGCGGGACATGGTCGGGACGATCAAGGATATCATGGCGACCAGCGACCTCGGCAAGAAGGTCGAGGTGAGGTACAGGGACGAGATCGGCGAGCTCGGGCACACCTTCAATCTGATGACGGAGCAGCTGGGAAAAGCCGATGAGCTTGTAAAAGGCTTCGCCCTCCAAGCCGTCGTCGCCCAGCACAAGGAACAGAAGATCAGGAACATCTTCCAGAAATATGTGCCCAAGAACGTCATCGATCAGCTTTTCGCCCACCCCGAAAGCCTCCTTATCGGCGAGGACCGGGTTCTGGCCCTCCTATTCTCGGACATCAGGGGCTTTACGACTATTTCCGAGAAAATGCAGCCTAACGAAGTGGTCGAATCCCTCAACGCCTATTTCCGCCTCATGGTCGACGTCATCATGAGCAACGCAGGCATCGTTGACAAGTACATGGGGGATGCGATCATGGCCTTCTATGGCGCTCCTGTCATGACCGGAGACGAAGCACACCAGGCCGTGAAATCCGCCTTCGAGATGATCGACGCCCTCAGAGACTTCAATGTCTGGCAGGCCAATCGCGGCAGGCCAGAATTCCGGACGGGTATCGGAATCAATTACGGTTTGGTCACGGTAGGCAATATTGGCTCGGAAAGGAAGATGGACTATACCGTCATCGGGGACATGGTCAACGTGGCCTCCAGGCTCGAAGGACTGACCAAGCTCTACAAGCAGCCGCTCATCTTCTCCGAGTCGGTGGCACAGAAGGTGTCGGGGGCCTTCCGGTGCAGACTTCTCGATCGGGTCGTAGTCAAGGGAAAATCGAGCGGGGCCGGCATCTATACCGCGAAGCGGACACTTACCGACGAAGAAGAGAAGGCCTGGCGGGCAAGCGAGGACGGGATGAACTTGTACTTTGCCCGGGACTTCCCCGGCGCCGCTGCCCGCTACCGCTCTGTCCTGGAGCTTCTCCCCGATGACGTTCCAGCCGCGTTATTGCTCCAACGCTGCGCAGATTTCATGAAGACGCCTCCGCCCGACGATTGGACTGGCGCAGCGGTAATGAAAGAAAAATGACGAGCCGGTTCTCCGGATACCACCGATTGTCTAAACCGGATTGACGAATGGCTCGACGGTTGTACTGATTAGTCTTCAAGAATCAGTCGGTAACCTGCCGCTTTTTAGGTATGTGGCGATTGCTTTCCCAGACCTATAGGCCAGCGGGAGGATACGGTCGCAGCATGTCTTCAAGCCACGAATCGTCAAAGTGGTTTCTAAACCTCCAATTAAAAAAGGCCGCCTCTTTCGAGACGGCCTTCCCTTACATAGTGATGAGCAAACCCTTTAAGGGTTGATCGTTACAACGACGGGGGTTGCTGTGGTAGAACCGCCGCCCTCGTACGTGTTTCCCGCACCGTCGGCCAGGACAACCGAAAGGGTGCTAGTAGCGAAGTTGTCACCGCCTGGGACCGTCACGGTTACAGTGGCGAGTGTTCCAGCGGTATTACGCGCAACAACGATGTTGGAAGCTGCCAGGGTCGTAGTCGAAGTCGAGCCAGTCGAGGCCACCGTTACCGCGGGCAGAGTCTGAACTTCATTGCTGGCGAGGGCGAACGTGAACACCAAGGTTGTCGCCGTCGTTCCGGCAGCGTTGTTACCGCCGGAAACAACAGCTGTTGTCGACGTCGAGCTAACGGCGTTGCTTCCACCCAGGGTGAAGCTGGTCGGGTTCACGGTGTCAGCGATCGTCAACACGTTGGAGGTGCTAGTAGCGCTGTTCGTAGCCGTGCTCGATTCCACCAGCTTAATACTGACCGACTGCCCGGAAGTAAAGGCGGGGCAATAAAGTGCAGTATAAGCTGTGGTTCCGCTGACATTGGCTGGGGTAATAATAAAGGGACTTCCACTTGAAGGATTGATGTCACTCCAGGCACCCTGTACACCGGCTGCGGTCGTCGCGTAGTACTCCGTGTAGGTGTAGTTCGCGTTGTAAGTAAAGCTGACAGGAATATTTTGCGAAGCGCCGCTATTGAAGACCCCTGTCGCTCCAGTAATGCCAGTCAGAGCACTGGTGCTGACCGCCAAGTTGGTGATAGCAACAGGCGCAGTCGTGCTAGCCGCTGTGCCGAATAAGAAATTACCAGTCAAGGGAGAAGCGGCGAATTTGGTCACACCGTCGGTCACGGCATAGTACACGTAGTAGGTTGTATTGGGATTGAGGCTGACGGCCGGAGTTATGGTCAGAATGTTTCCGGAAATCGTAGCCGGTGCAGCGATCTTTCCGGCTGTGCCGTTAGTGGTGGAAAGATAGGCGTAGGCAGGGTTACCGTTGACATCGGTCAACGCGTTAGTGGTCGCATACACCGAGCTCAAAGCGTTGTTGAAGGTCAGCACGATGGGGGCGCTCACCGAGAGGGTGTTGATATTGCCGTACGCGTCAGTGGTGCTGCTGGTGAGCAGCGCTAGGGTCGGATAGGTTCCGGCCGTGGTGAAGGTGAAGCTTCCGGTCAAGGGACCGTTAACACCAATCGACTTGCCATCGGTGACACTATAGGCCACGGTGTATGTTATACCTGCCACGAGGGAGGCCGTCGGCGTGATGGTCAGTGTAGCGCCCGAAACGGTAACAGTATCCGCAACCTGAGTACTGGTCTTGTTACTGGTCAAAGTCGCCAAGACTTCGGTCCCGGACAAGTTGTAGAGAGCATTGGCAACCGGCAGAGAAGTGCTCAACGTGTTGTTGAAAGTCAGCACGATGGGAGTAGGCGAGCCGGAAGTCAGCAAGGAGTAAGCATCCGTGTTACCGGTAGAATCGGTGGTGCTGGTGCTGAGGAACTTCAGGGTCGGATAATCCGACGTAGTGGCGATGCAGGGGTCAGAATAGGTGGCAGTGCCCGTCGTTCCGGCGTAGCCTAATTTTACGTATTCGGGGAAGTAGGTAGTAACCAAACTGACCGTACTACCTGAAACCGCACTTCCCGTGCCCAGGTCGATCAGAATGGGATAGTTGCTGCTAGCCACGTAGCTTGTTCCGGAGCCGCCATAAGATATCATCGGCATGTTGCTGAAGGTGAAGGCACCGGTGGCGCTCGTCGTCGTCGTTATGTATTGCGTGATGGTGATCGCCTTGGTCGTGGCACTATAGGTCGGATACCAATAGCTACTATAAGGCCCGCTGCTCAGGTCGATCGTGAGCGTCTTCGCATTGATGGGAACGGGGGTAGCATTGGAAACTGCCTGATATTCTGCCACGCCCGAGATTGTTCCGCCGAGGCGGGGAAGGGTAATTGTTCCCGCGTTGACTACTGCAGTGGTGCTATTAAGCTGAGTAGAACTAACGGTAGGGATGGTTGCAGAGGTTATATAAGCCAGGTTGTTCACGCTCGTGGTCGTACCGCTCGTCGTAGTCGGAGGAATAACCTCAATTGTATAAGATCCGCTCTGGAGGTTCGAGATGGTAAAGCTACCATCCGCGGCGGTGGTCACCGAGGTCAGAGCCTTGGTGATCGTTCGAGAGATGGTGGCCGTAGGAGCGTTGTAGAGAACACTCGCCCCGGAGATCGCGACACCCAAGTCGTCCACCACTCGGCCGTTTACCTGGCCGATTACGGTCGCCGTACCGCCCGTACTAGGGTTTGTTGGCTGTGAGCAGCCAGTGAAGATTAGCGCGAGCAGTCCAGCCAGCGCCACTAAACCGAGAGAATACCTTTTGCGCATAGAACCCTCCTAGAAAAATTTAAAATCAATCCTGATATTCAGGATCACGAGCCTTGGGGAATAAGCCTTTAGTTGGGGATGGGAACCGACGTGAATACCTAACCAAGGATATCGAGAGGCAGAACGACAGAAGACTTAGAAATGCAAAGGAATAGTTTCGTGATATGTACATATACCGCTCCATTAGGAGGAAGAACTATAAAGACAACTTTCTATACTCGATGCGAGCGGGAATGTCGTCCGAGTTTATAAACCTGGACTAATTTTTGTTCTTTTTTGCAAACCGGCCCCCTTCGAAGCCACGGCCGTGCGCCAGGGGACGTCGTAGAAGCCTTCCCGTTATTACTACGCGAGGGTATGCGTCGCGCAGAAAAGTAAAACGGGGGGTGGTTCAGGAAATGGAATTTGACGCACGATTAGGTATTACCTGAATCCGTGCGGAAATACTTCAGTAGTCCTACTGAGGGACTCTGATCAGGCCGCAGAAGTCGCCCGCTTCAGCAAAAAGATGTTGCAGCCGAACAGCACGGCAACGAGGCCCCTGGCCTTCCTCGCCATGCGCCCGAGATAGATGCAAAAAGCTTCACGGGCGAGAACGTACTCTAGGCCGAAGGCCAAACGTGCTTAGGAGAGCGCCAGTCCATGTACGGACTCCAAAGCTTCGTGAGCCCGGAGATTCTGGCGAGTTAAGTGGCGAGAGCGATGCCCTAATATTTTCGAGGTATTTCCTGGTAGACTGGACAAAGCTCAAGATCACTTTCCTGGTACGAATGGTTGTTAGCCCAATTCATTCTACATCATGGACTTGGTCTTGAGTTTCACTTTTTTGTACCGATTCAGGATCTATAAAAATCTGTTTTAAAACCCATTCTCTTACGTTTGCCAGTATGTTTCGGAGCTTGTCATGCCCTCGGGGCAGGCTACTTACATGAAGGACGCTCACCTCGGTAGTGTTCGTCAGCTCAGATACATTTTCCAGTTCGCTGTGCGTAAGTTTTTCATAGTCATCCCTCGCCCCTTGAGGTTTGTCCTGACGAGATAGAGTTATCGCTTTCATATTGTAAAACCTCTCCTTTAAAATTTATTCCTTGTAAAGGCCCATATATTTCAAAGCCTTGCTCTGAGGGTGTCGAGTTTAAAAGTTGATCGGCCTGGTCATTCCCGGCCCAATATTAGTTGCCATGATAGCGAAAACTGTTTTCTGTTCCGCTTCAGTGCCTGCAGTAATTGTTCCACTCTTGGTTTCGGGTGCCCGGGTCGTTTCGGAAGAGGAAGAGTTATTGATCGAGAAGACAGGATTCAAGCAAGCGACCGGGAATATCGAGAGGCAGAACGACAGAAGACTTAAGAACGCAAAGGAATGGTTTCGTAATATGTCCATATACCCCTCCATTAGAGGAAAACCTATAAATATGACCTTCTATACTCTATACGAGCGGAAATGTCGTCTGAGTTTATAAACCTGGACTAAAAATACCTTTTTTTAGGGCCGACAAGAGCACCAATAAGACATATAGGCCGGTCTTGAGGTTGAAGGTTGGGTAGAGGAGGATCATGGGAAAAGGGAGGATGTAGGATTGGAAACTACCATTAACCATAGTACTTAAGGAATACGCGGGGTATAGGGCTATGGGCACTGAGTAACGCAGAAAAACAAGCGGCGGATAAAGCACGATAGCGGGCGGCCGGAAAAAAATGATGACACTACGGTTCGACAAGGCTGACCTCGAGGCTCTTCAGAATGACAGTGGCGCTCGTCGAAGTGCTGCTACTGGGCCCGCTGCTCGTGGGAATACGGCAGCTCGCGTTAGCACGGCGAACAGTACCAAGGAAAGCAGAGCTTTCGAGAGAGATATCTTGAATCGCGGATGCGGCTGAGTGTCATTCAAATCTCCTTCCTTTAGCATTTTTCAAGGACTCTATCGACGATAACCGCGGCTGTCGTCTAAGATGATAATCCTGGGCCTTTCCCCATTTCCCGGAGGAGGATTATGTCGGCGGAGATTTGGCGCCGCGAGGAGAATCAAAATAGTGTTTGCGATAAGTGCTCGGCGTCAGACCGGTTTCCTTGCGGAACGCTTCGTTGAACGTCGATTTCGATGAAAAGCCACAAGAAAAAGCGATATCAAGGATTGTCTTTTTATGGGGATCGGCAAGCTCGCGCTTCGCCTGTCCTATACGAAAATTTAGTACATACGCAGGGAAGGCCTTCCCCACATAGAGATTAAGAAGCTCTGAAAGTTGGTGCGACGTGAGGCCAAGTTTTTCAGCAAGTCGATCGAGAGAGAGATCCTGGTCGCGGAAAAGCTCATGCTTTCGCATGAGCTTTTCAAGATCGGCGATTCGTGAAGTTGTATCTATTCCATTAAGCGATGATCGGCTGTAGCGAATACGCTTGCTCTGTGACTCAAGAAGAAAAAAGATATCTGAGTTTTTATAGACAACGCCAGCTACTATAGAGAACATTATAACGAGGGGTAAGGATAAACCATAAAGGGCGGACTCGAGGTCGAAGGCTTGGAGTAGCATCATCGCCCCCACGAGTGCGATTGTAAGAATCATGAACATGAAGAATATTTTTATTTGACGAGGCAGATGACGGAACGGGCGTAATTCTCGGGCTTCGACGATAGCGACAACGCAAAGCGACGCAAAGAAAAGGCCATAATCGAGGGTGTAGAAGAAATCATCGCTACCTCCGCTTACTATCGAAATACTCCCCACAAGGCATGTCAGAACCGATGCCGCGCCAATTCCGACGATGAGAGTATGGGCCCTTTTGCCCCTGCCGATGATTTTGAAGATAAGGAATGAACCTATGGGCGTTAATAAAGTGCCAACGATGAAGCAAAAGAGGTTGGCAAACAGCAAGATATCCTGAATGTTGCTCCAAAGGCCGAGTATTATAAGCTCGATTCCATAATCGGAGAAAAAAGCAGCACACAACAAAAGGGCCGGTTCTCTTTTTGCCCGGAATAGGAAAAGAAAGGCAAAGCTGAGAAAGATAACACCTGCGTGTCGGGGGTCACGATAACCAGCCACTTTTAGCTCAAATCGGGTCAGCATAACCGGCCACTCGGGTCAGCTTATTCGGCCACCCGGGTCAGGATAATCGGCCAGTTCGCCAGGGTATCTGCTCTGTACCATGAAGGTATGGAGGCAAAAATGGGGTACCGACTGGTGACGACAGAATATCTTGGGCTCATCTGGTCCCAACTAAGGCTCGGCGAATCTCGCAGGGCCATCGCCCGCAACCTAGGACTTGATCGCGGGACGGTTAACTTCTACGCCGACAAGATCATCAAGCTGGCTATTCCGCCGGACCTATCGTTCAGTGAGGTTCTTGCTCGGTTCGACACGCTTGCCATCGCGAATGCGAAGGGCAAGCCTTCTAGGGCCATTCTTAAACCTCTGGAAGCGGAGATAAAGGAGCTTCTCACAGGAGATCGAGCAACAGGCATTCAGCCCATGAAAGTGAAGACGGCATGGATCGTTATCCAGGGCCGTCATAGCCTCGACGGTACGACGAGCTATGAGAGCTTCAAACGCTTCGTCCGCGAGAGCTCTCTCTGCTGTGTCCGCCCTGGCCCGACGGTTCGTATCGAAGTGGAGCCGGGTGCCGAGCTCCAGATAGACTACGCCAAGATGGGACTGTGGGCCGTCGGCACGAAGAACCGCGTCGTCTACGCTTTCATCGCGACCCTGTCGTATTCACGTCTGCCCTTCGTCCTGTTCGTGACAAGCCAGGACCAGGTTTCCTTCGCTAAGGCAATCGTCGCCGCGCTCTCGTACTACGACGGCTGTCCCGCACGGATCAACCTCGACAACCTGAAGTCCGGCGTCATTGTCGCGGATATCTACGACCCTACGCTCAACCGGACCTTTGCCGAGCTGTGCGACTACTACGGCATCATTGCTGATCCCGCTCGACCGGCGGCACCGAAGGACAAGGGTAAGGTCGAGCGCATCGTCCAGGTCGCGCGGGAGCTGTGGAAGCGGCTCACCGCACTCCATGCACAGGCTACGCTCGACGAGCTGAATGACCTGACGCGCGTCTGGGCCCGCGAGGAATACGGCCAGCATATCCACGGCACCACGGGCGTTGCTCCGTATATAGCCTTTGACGGCACGGAGCGGAACTGCCTCCAGACTCTTCCCGCTCAGCCCTTCGTCCCGGCGGCTTGGACCATCGCGACAGTCCATCCCGACCAGTTTATCTGCGTTAGAAAGCACTACTACGGGCTGCCTGCTA
>Ga0326727_10025632_pt1 | contig 11036 bp, 9 predicted proteins | sample MB2enrmetagenome_FD_207643 | JGI IMG/M metagenome (GOLD analysis project Ga0326727, IMG submission 207643) | Lab enriched peat soil microbial communities from McLean, Ithaca, NY, United States - MB29MY | ecosystem: Environmental > Terrestrial > Soil > Wetlands > Peat | place: USA: New York... | reverse complement strand
GGCCGCCTACAACTGTGGGCCGGGAAACGTGCAAAAAGGAATCGAGCGCACCGGCTACGCGGATTTCTGGGAGCTTTATAGACGCAATGTGTTGCCGTCGGAGACCAGGAATTACGTACCGATTATTCTTGCGCTGACGCTGATCGCCAAGGACGCGCCGCATTACGGCATCGCTGTGGAACAGGACGAGCCGGTGCAGACAGACACGGTGAAGCCGGGGCGGGCCATCGACCTGCGGCTGGTGGCGGAAACCATTGACGTGGACGTGGCCACGCTGCGGACGCTGAACCCTTCGCTGCTGAGGATGATTACGCCGGACGATCCGGACTTTGTGCTGCACCTGCCGGTGGGCACGTCGGAGAAGTTTTCCGCGGAGATTGCGGACATTCCCTCGGACAAGTGGGTGAGTTGGCGGCGGCACCGGGTCGAGGCGGGAGAGACGCTGACGTCCATCGCCAAAACCTACCGGGTAACCGCGGCGGCCATTGCCGATGCCAATGACCTCGAGCACGGAGCGCGCCTGGAGGCAGGACAAAAGCTGATTATCCCAGCGGCGCGCCCGCTGGAGGAGAGCAAACCCCGGCTGGTGCGTTACCGGGTGAGGAAAGGAGACACGCTGGGAGGGATTGCCGACCAGTTCAGCGTGACTTCGGAGCAGGTGCGCAAGTGGAACGGGTTGAAGTCCGGGAAGGTCAGCCGGGGCATGGTGCTGCGCATTTACACCGTCGGAGGAGCGCCGGAGACGCACACGGTGCACCAAACCGCGAAACACAGTACGAAAAAGAAACCCGGCGCGACGACCACAGCACAAACGAAAAACTAGCTTGTGGCGGGCCGGTCGCACGGGGCTGCTGGGAATTTTGCCCGTTACCGGGGGCATGTGAGCAGAAGGCTTGACAAGCACGTTGGAGTGGGATAACAAAGCGCAAGACGGAGCGCGGTCATCTCCGGCTGTAGCAAGTTCAAAAACACGAGGATTGCGGCTTCGTAGGAGCCCCCAGGGGAGGAGAGCATGGATTTCGAGAAGGATCAGTTCGAAGACGATGAGGAGCTGTCACGGCTGGAAGAGGACGACGAGCTGGGCAGCACAGGCATAGTCGAAGAGGAAGAAGAGATTCTTTCCGTGGAAGAAGAACCCGCGGAAGAGGCGGAAGGCGAGGAGCCGGCGCGACCGGCGCCTAAGGGCGCAGCCAAGAAACCGGCGCCCAAGGCGGCCAAAAAACCCGCCAAGAAAGCCGCCAAAAAACCCGCGAAAAAGCCGGCCAAGAAGGCCACAGCCAAATCGAAAAAAGCCGCGAAGAAGCCGGCAAAGAAACGCCGGCGGTAAATCGCAGCGAGATTGAGGAAGGCCCCTCGATGGTACCGGGGGGCCTTTTTTTGTTTGTGGCATTGCCGTGCCGGGATGAGAAAGCGTGAAGGTTGAGAAGTGCCATAACGGCAGAACGGAGTGCGGAACTGGGAAAGGAAACAAAGAGAAGAGAGAGCACTGCTTGCCGAAGAAAGTAAGTGCCGATACTGCTGGGCAAATGGGACGACACGCTATCGACCGCTCTTCAACTGGCGCCGCAAAAAGGCGTGTATGCAAATGATCTGGACGCGGAGACCGAGCGGCTGTACGCCGACCACGTCGCGCCAGAGCGCGGAGCCGCCCGCGTCGGGGCGCGGGGAAGCCCCGGGATGATGCGGTCCTATTGCGCGCAGGTGCTGCGGCAGGCGCGGGTGTGGGAACGGTTGCAGAAGGGCTTGCGGGTGGAGGAGTTCACGTTTCCAGGCGACCCCATGCGCATCGACTGCGGCTACCGGAAAAACGGCACGCGGGGATTCGTGCAGACGCTGAGCGTGACGCGCGCGCCAGCGGACGTCAAATCCTTGGCCTACACCGTGGAGAGAATCCGGGGCAAGGTCAAGGACAGCGAGCTTACGGCGGTTACGGACGTGCACCTGATCGCGGAGAACGAACGGCACCGTTTTGTGCAGGAGACCTTGCGCGATGCAGGCGTGGAGATGGTGGCCATGGAAGGATTCGCGGTATGGACAGCGAAGATGCGGCCGTTGATTCAGTGAGGTGATATCCGTAAGCAGATACCAGATATGCAACGGGCGCTGCCGCTTGTGCGCTCAATCCCTGTATTGCCAGAGACAGATTTCGTTTCCGTCCGGGTCTTCCAATGAACCCAGAACCCCGTTGTCTTTGTCTTGCCAGACACCAGTAGCAACACCTTTTGCTTTCAGGTCCCGCAGGGCCGCTTCCACGTTGTCGACGCGCAGGCACAGGCGTGCGTTTCCACTCTGCGGTTTCTGATGCCGGGGCGCCGGCACAATCTCGAACAACACGCCATCGATATCGAAGCGAGCGACCACATCCCGAGAGAGGAATTTGAATCCCAGAACGTCGCGGTAAAACTGGATAGCGCGTTCGAGGTCAGAAACATAGTAGAAAATGCAGTCGAAGTGGAAGACCATTGGACGATCACCCGTCCTCTCTTCAAGCCTGCAAAAACGAAGGGCTGTGGTGCGCTCTGTGAAAGCGAGAACCTGCAGACTGGCTAGAGCAGGGATTCGGACCAGTTTTCCAGTGTTTCCTTGACCTTGTGAAGGAACTGGTGCGCAATGGCGCCGTCGACGACGCGGTGGTCGTAGCTCAGCGTGACATAGCACATGGAGCGGATGGCGATGGAATCGTTGATGACCACTGGGCGCTTTTCGATGGCGCCCAGGCCGAGGATCCCGACGTTTGGCTGGCTGATGATGGGCAAGCCGAACAGGCCGCCGAAGACGCCAGGATTGGTGATGGAGAACGTGCCTTCCTGGACTTCCTCGGGCTTGAGCTTTTTGGTCCGGGCACGCTCGGCGAGGTCATTCAGGTTGCGCTGGATGCCGAGAAAATTCTTCTCGTCAGCATTTTTGATGATTGGAACAATCAGGCCCCAGTCCAGAGCCACGGCAATGCCGATGTTGACTTCCTTGTGGAGGACAACGTTCGTGCCGTCCAGCGAAGCGTTGAGCGTGGGATAAGCGCGCAGACCGGCAACAGCGGCCTTGACGAAGAAGGGCATGAAGGTGAGCTTAGTTTCATAGCGCTTTTCGAAATCATCCTTGGACTTGGCGCGGAGCGCAGCGATCTTGCTCATGTCGATTTCGTCGACGGAGTACACGTGCGGCGAAACATGCTTGGAAGCCACCATATGCTCGGCAATCTTCTGGCGCATGACGCTGAGCGGCTGGACTTCATAGCTGCCGAAGTATATGCGCTCGCGGGGAACGCCGACCTGCAGCGCGGGAACGAAGTGGCTGCCGTGAACGGCGGGTGCTCCGGGAGCCGCCGCGGGGGCCGGTGGAGGAGGCGTGGGACGCGACGCGGCCGATGGCACCGCAGCCGGGACGGAGCTTCCGGATTGCGCGGCGATAGCTCCTTCGATGTCTTCCTTGGTGATGCGACCGCCAGCCCCGGTACCTTCGAGCGAGCCGAGGTCAATGTTGTGTTCTTTGGCCAGCCGGCGGACCAGCGGCGAGGAGTGGATGCGTTCGGTGCCCGTGGCTGCGGCGGGTGATGCCGTGGCGGAAGCCACAGGCACTGGCGCGGCAGCGGGAGCCGGAGGAGGCGCAGCAGGGGGCTTTGCCGTAGCAGGTGGCGCTGGAGCAGAGGGAGCAGAGACTGGTTTGGCCGTAGACGCCGCTGGAGCGGGCGCAGGAGCCGGGGCAGAAGCAGCGGCAGAACCGGCGCCATCAATGACGGCGACGACGGTCTGAATGGGAACGGTCTGCCCTTCGGGGATTTTGATTTCCTTCAGAACACCGGCGGAAGGCGAAGGTATTTCCGCGTCCACCTTGTCGGTGGAAATCTCGAAGAGCGGTTCGTCGCGCTCGACCTTGTCGCCGGGCTTTTTCAGCCACTTGGTGATGGTGCCTTCAAAAATGCTTTCGCCCATCTGGGGCATGACCACATCGACTGCCATGAGAGTCTTCTCCTTCGCGTGGGCCTGAACGGGCCGCGTGCAACCTGACAGAACCGCTACTACCGAGCGCGACCGCGGAACCTTAGTAGTTTACCGCCAAAGACGCAATGACGGAAAGCCGAAGCCAGCCGGGCAGCAAACCATGAACTACAAAGCGCGTTCAGCGAATCGAGCGGAAAACCAGACTGCTGTGCGGGTTGTTCGCGGGCAGCGTGAGCGCTCAGCTTCTCCGCGGCATGCTGTTTGGGGTGCAACCGCTGGACTGGAGGATATTTGCCCTGGTCGCCCTGTGGTGCTGCCCGTTTCGATTGGCGCGTGCACGTATCCTGCTTGGCGCGCGACGCGAGTGGCGACGATCGCTCGCTTAAACAGTGACGGGTGCATCGACGATTCCTGCCAGGCCGAAGACTTTGCGATAGCGCTCGATGTCTGCGGGGGCACCCAGGGCTTTTTGAAAATTGTCGGAGAGTTTGACGGCAGGACGGCCATCGGCTTCGTTGAGTTTGCAAACCAGACTGAGAGGATCGAAGGAACTGTCGCCATGCGGGTTGCAATCGCGAAAATCGTTGGTCAGTAGCGTGCCCCAGCCGGCACTGAAGCGGATGCGGCGGCGAGGATGCCAACGGTTGTCGTCGAGAAAATCGCTGGCTTGGCGAAAATCCGCGGGGGTGGCGCCATTGCGAAGAGTTCCAGCGAAGTAAGCATGCAGGCCGAGGATCGAGTCGACGTCCAGCGCGTCAGAAGCGATGAAAAGTTTTTGCTGCGGGTCGCGCTTGTGCTGCTGCAGCCAGGCGATGTATTCGTCACCGGCCATGTAGGGGTCCTTGCTGTCGGCGCGCTGTCCGGTCCAAGACGCCACCCAGTCCGGAGCGTCGCGGAGGAACTGCGTAGTGCCGAACGTATCCGGGAGCAGGATGAGCAATTCGCCGCGATAGGTCTGCTGCCAAAATTCCAAGAAGCGGTATTGCGAGTATTTGAGTTGTTCGTCGTCGTTGGCGAGCGCAGCCAGAGCCATGGGTAACTCGTGGGCGTTTGTGCCGATGGCTTCGAGGTCGTGTTTGTAAGCCAAGTACGTATTCGAGGTTCCTTTGAAGGCGTTGCCCAGCACATCGCTCATGGCCTTAACGACGAATTCCTGCCACAGGAAACTGTGACGGCGGCGCGTTCCGAAGTCGCTGACATTCAAGGAGGGAACGCCGCGGAGACGAGCCATTTTTTCCCAGAGCCTGGTTTTGGCGCGGGCGTAGAGGATGTCCAGTTCGAACTCGCTCAAAGCTTTCAGGCTGGAGCGCGTCTTCAGCTCGCTGACGATCGTCAGCGCGTAGATTTCCCACATGGTGGTTTCTGTCCAAAGGCCGTGAAATGAGAGAGAGAATTGGCCATCCTGGACGGAGAGCTCGTAATCCGACAGCCGGAAATCGCGTTCGAGCCACTCGATAAAATCCGGTTCGAAGATGCCACGATGTCCGTAAAAAGTGTTGCCTGCCAGCCAGATCAACTCGGATTTGTGAAAGGCGCGTTTTCTGGTCTGCTCGAGTTGCTCGCGAAGTTCGCCAACGTCAACCTGGTCGGCCAGACGGAGATCGGTGGAGCGGTTAATGAGGGAAAAGGAGGCCCTTGTGCGCGGGAAACATTTCCAGATGAACTGGAGCATCAGGAGCTTGTAGAAATCAGTGTCGAGCAGGGAACGGGTGATGGGGTCGATTTCCCAATTGTGATCGTGTGCGCGCCGCGCCAGGTTGATAATCATTGAGGAATTAGATTACCGCACTTAAGGCCGCGCTAGGCTACTGGACTTGTTGCTTCCGGAGTGTGAGTCAGTTTACGAATCAGATCGACTTCCGCCGGGCTATAGGGCTGCCCATCGGTGCGGAAGATTTCGTGGAACCACATCTTGGGCTGGCGATCGGTGTAGGGATTCTTCCAGGAGTCCCAAGGCAGCCAGGTTTGCGTTTTTCCGGCGACGAGTCCCCAATTGATAGCCGCGATCTTGTATTTCTTGGCGATGGGAAGGATTCCCTGAAAGGTGCTGCCTTGCGGTCGCGCCATATACTCGGTGCAGAGGACCGGACGGTGGAATTTCTGAAGTTCGTGGACGTGCTTCAGGAAGTCCGGCGGTTTGCTGTAATTGTGGAACGAAAGAACATCCGATTGCTCAAGCTGGATTTTCTGGATGGGATCCAACTTTTCGGGCGTGGCCCAGTCTCCATCCCATAAGCCACTGGTCAGGGGTTGCGAGGCGCCCGCTTGGCGGGCCCAGGCGAACGCCTTGGGTAGCATGGCGCGAACGAGAGCACCTTTATCTGGCAATTCTTGTTTTTCGTAGCTGCCCTCGTTGGTGCCGCCGGGCTCATTCCAGACATCCCAGCCGAGGATGCGCGAATCGTTCGCAAAGGCGCCGACGACACCCTTGACGTAGGCTTCGAGGCGCGGAAGTTGTGCGGGATCCTGGAGCGCGGCGGCTCCGGGACTTTGTACCCAGCCGGAATTATGGACGCCGGGACGCGGTTCGCGCTGCCTGCCGAGATGCGGGTAAGGGTCCCAGCAGGAATCGAAGAGCACGAAGAGGATGCGGATGTGGTGTTTGTTGGCGATGGACAGGAAAGTGTCGATGCGTTTTTGAAAGCCGGGCGCGTCCTGTTGCCAGAGGAGGTCGTGAAGGAAGACGCGCATGGTGTTGAGGCCGATGGACTCGGCCCAGCCGAGTTCCAGGTCGATGCGCTGGGGATCGAAGGTGTCAGCCTGCCACATTTCGAGTTCGTTGATGGCGGTGGCGGGAATATAGTTGCTGCCCACGAGCCAGGGCTGCTGCGCGTACCAGTCGCTGGCGCGCTGCTCGGTCCAGCGGGGCGATTGGGCGAAAGAAAGGGCGGCTGCAAGAACAGAAAATAGAAGTGCGACGGCGATTTTTTTCATGGGTGGGAATTTCCGCTTACGCTCAGACTACAACACTTCTTGAAGAAGCGAACAGGCAAAACATCCAGCTCTCGAAGTCGCACGGAGGGCGAGGCACAAGCGACGCAGGCGATTGTTGAAGACCCAGAACTGGGGTAGACTCCGCGGCACACACCGGGAGTAACTGCGACGGGTGCACGCAGCGAAGGAGTTTGGACTCGGCAAATGCCCTTCACACCGCAGCAATCCGCAAATGCACATAGCATGAGGTTCAGCCTTTTTGTCTGGCTGGTTCTGCTGCTGGTGGCGCTGGGGATCCTGCGATCGGCAATTGCCACACGACTGGACGGCTTCACGATAGACGAGGCGTACCACATTGCTTCGGGAGTGTCTTATGTGAGGTATCAGGATTTCCGGCTGAATCCCGAGCACCCACCGTTGGTGAAATTGTGGGTGGGAAGTGTGATCGCCGCAACTGGCTTCCAAGGGGACACGCTGCGCCAGTTTACCGACAAACCCGATGAGCGCAAGTTCACGGAGCGCTTGGTATTTCGAAAGAACGATCCGGACTCCGTCCAAAGGCGAGCGCGAGCAGCGATGTTTGTGCTGAACGGATTGCTGCTGATTTCTGTGGCATTTGCGTTGGAACGAGTGTTTGATGGGCACGTCGCGCTGGGTGCCCTGTTATTCCTGGTGATTGATCCCACGGTGGCGGCGCATTGGCCGGTGGTGATGACGGACCTGCCGGTAGCGTTACTTTCGGCGACGGCTATTGTGCTGGCGACACGGGCATTCCGCGACTGGGTGTGGACAGACCTGGCAGCGTGTTCGTTCTTCCTGGGTTTGGATCTGGCGGCGAAGCATTCCGCGCCCGTGGTTCTCTTGAGTGTGGCGCTCATCGGTACATGGCTGGCGTTTTGGCAGCCGCTCCGGCAGAACGACGGCTCAAGAGCGCAACGACTGTTAAAGATCGCAGGCGTACTAGCGGGAGCGCTTGTAATTTTGTGGGGATTCTACTTCTTTCGGTACGCGGAGACGCGCACGGGAGAGGAAGCGTTCAATCGTCCGCTTGCCGACAAGATCAAGGACGTGAATACATCGTTCTACCACGCGGTTCTCTCAGGGATGGCAGCAACGCATATTGTGCCACGGGCTTACCTTTGGGGGTTTGCGGACACGGTTCACGCAGGAATGGAAGGCCGGCCGTTTCCGCAACTGGTTTTTGGTCGGGTCTATTTGCGCAAGGGGCCAATATATTTTTTCCCGGCAATGATAGCAGTGAAATTGCCGATTGGATTGAGCGCCTTGAGCCTGCTGGGCTTGATTCTGTTCCTTGCGCAGCGATTGCCGGCGGAATGGAATTTTCCAGCGGGGGTGATTCTTGCGGCGGCAATTTTGTTCTTGCTGGTTCTAGCTGGGGGCGCCACGTACGCCGGCATCCGGCATGCATTGGCGGTAGTCGCTTTGATGTCGATTTTTGCGGGACTTTTTGTGGATAGGGCGATGGCGTCAACTTCCATGAGCCTGAAAGCGGTGGCCACGCTCGCTTACTTCCTGGCGTGTGTTTCGGCGCTTCCGGTTTTACGGCCTTGGGAGTATTTCAATGAATTCGTGGGCGGCCCGAAGAACGCTTACAGGTACTTCAGCAACGAAGGGGTAGATCTGGGCCAGCGCACCAGAGAAATCGTGGAGTATTACCGAATGTTTCTGAAACCTGCGGGCGAGATGGCCGACATCATCTACGGCAGCTCCGATGAAGAACTGAAAGGGCGAGACGTTGAGTTTTTGGGCCGGGACATGCAGCGGGACCTGGCACGCATCAGCCGGCCCGAGAGGTCGGGTACGCTTTTCGTTGGATCAACGGGTCTGTTTCGGAGCCCCATTTGGGATTTGCCCGCGCTTCGAAACGCTACGCCGGTGGCGCGATTGGGGAATGTGTTCGTGTACCGAGGAACGTTTCACTTACCGGGACTGGCGGCTGGCGCTCTATATTGGCGTGGAGTTGAAAAATTGTACGCAGATAAGCCGGATGAGGTAGCGGCCGAACAATTGTTTCAGAAATCCGTTGAGACGGATTCGAGCGCGTATTTTGTGCACATCGAGCTTGGGAACGTGCGGTTGAAGCGAGGGGCGCGAGAAGAGGCCTTGCGAGAGTACTCCGATGCGCTCAAGTATGCGCCGGAGGATTGGCTGATTCGGCAGCCGATCGAGGAACAGATTCGGCGGTTTAGTCGCAGCGCGGCAGACAACATTCCACCATTAAGAAACCCATTCCTGGAGTGACCAGTAATTCCGTCAGTTCGGTTTGGTGATGGCACCGCAAGCAATGCGGGGAGGAGCGCCGCTGCCCGTGGCACCCGCAACGGCGTGAATGATGATGGCAGTGCCGCCATTGCTGAAGACCGAGTGATCGTCAGACCCGAGGGTGACATTGGGCGCAATGGTGCTGACGTGGGCGGTGCCGTCCGCGGCAACGATCAGCGAAAAATCGGGAATGTCGCCCGCCGGATGGTCCCCGTGGGAATGGCCTGCGGCATCAAAATGAGCGCCAGCAGATTTGAAATCGGGCGGCTCGCATTTCGCGTTCTGGTGAATGTGGATCGAGTGCACGCCCGGTGGAAGATTCTTGATGTCCAGAGCGATCTTTACGCCGGTTGGGACTGCGGTCAGCACCGCGGTTCCGACACTTTGGCCCTGCGAATTAATCAGGTTTACGGTCACCGGCTTTCCGGCAGAATGGGCATGCGTATCCTGGGAAAAAGCGGCGGGGGCAGCGAGCAGAAGCAGCGCAGCGCAAACGAGAGTCTTCATTGGATTCTCCTCTTGAAGACACTTGACTCAGAATTCCAGGGGTAGCGAGAAAACGTAATTGAGAATGTAGCAGAAGAAGTAAAGACGAGATGTCATAGGTTTGTAAAAACTGTTTGGTCAGGGCTTGCCGTTGAATTGAAGTGGATAGATTAGGATTCGCCGGCTGACACGGTGATTTCCTTGCTCTGTGTGCCGTAGGTTTCGTGCCACGCGGTGACGGTGTAATGGCATGGAGGGGCTGCGGCCCGCCTCAGAAGGCGGGCCCTACATCAACTAAAACTTCGCCAGGTCTTTGGCGGCAACGAAGACTTTTTGGGCGTTGGGGAGGAAGGCTTCTTCGAGCGTGGGGGCATAGGGGACGGGCGTGTCGAGGGACGCGACGCGGACGAGGGGACCGTCGAGATCGTGGAAGGCCTTCTCGAAGAGAATCGCGGAAATTTCGCCGGCGATGCCGCCAGTTTTGGTGTGTTCGTGGACGACAAGACATTTATTGGTTTTCTCGACGGAGTTGAGGATGGTTTCTTCGTCGAGCGGGAGGAGCGTGCGGAGATCGATGACTTCGGCTTCGATGCCTTCCTTGGCGAGGGCGGCGGCGGCTTCAAGGGAGGTGTGCATCATGGCGGCGTAAGAAAGTATGGTGAGGTGCTTCCCTTCGCGCCGAACGATGGCTTTGCCGAGCGGAACGGTGTAATCCTCCGTGGGAATTTCCTCCTTGATGCGGCGGTAGAGGAATTTGTGTTCGAAAAAGAGCACGGGATTGTTGTCGCGAATGCTGGATTTGAGAAGGCCTTTGGCGTCGTACGGCGTGGAGGGATAGACGATCTTGAAGCCCGGCGTGTGGAGGAAATACATTTCGGGATTAAGCGAATGGAATGGGCCGCCGTGGACGCCGCCGCCGGAAGGTCCGCGAACGACCATGGGTGCGGGAGCATTCCAAAGATAGTGGCTCTTGGCAACGAAATTGGTGAGCTGGTTAAAGCAGCAGGCGATGAAATCGATGAACTGCATTTCGGCAATGGGGCGCAGGCCCAGATAGCTCATGCCGCAGGCCGCGCCAATGATGGCGCTTTCGCTGATGGGCGTGTCGATGACGCGCTCCCAGCCGAATTTTTCGAGGAGCCCTTCGCTGGTTTTAAACGCGCCGCCGTAGACGCCGACATCTTCACCGATGAGCACGACTCTGGGATCGGCGGCCATCTCTTCGAACATGGCCTGACGGATGGCTTCGAGAAAAGTGATGGGAGCCATGGTCAGCGGCCACCCTTCTTTGCGGATTTCTTTGGTGCTGGTTTTTTAGCGGGAGGGGGCACGGGCTTTTTCGTTACCTTAATAGGAGCTGCATCTTTTTCCGGGCTGACTGCCGCTGGCGGGACG
>Ga0326727_10025631_pt1 | contig 11036 bp, 9 predicted proteins | sample MB2enrmetagenome_FD_207643 | JGI IMG/M metagenome (GOLD analysis project Ga0326727, IMG submission 207643) | Lab enriched peat soil microbial communities from McLean, Ithaca, NY, United States - MB29MY | ecosystem: Environmental > Terrestrial > Soil > Wetlands > Peat | place: USA: New York... | reverse complement strand
CTAGCCGGCGCCATCGGCGGCATAAAATTCTACGCCCGGGAAGACCGGAGCGGCCAGCCGGCCCCCCAGGCCGGAGCAACCGCACCTGCGGTCAGCAGCGATGAGGTGAACAGGCTGGAGGCCGTCGTCACAAGGGAGCCCCGGAACCTTCAGGCCCTTGTCAGCCTCGGCAATCTCTATTTTGATTCGAAGCAGTACCAGAAGGCCATTGACCTCTATCTGAGGGCCCTTGCCATCGACCCGAAAAACCCCGACGTGCACACCGACCTCGGCATCATGTACAGGGCCGTGAAAGAGTACGACAAGGCAATAGCGCAGTTCAGGGAGGCGGCCCGGCTCGATCCGACGCACAGGAACAGCAGGTTCAATCTCGCCGTCGTGCTCCAGTACGACAAGAAGGATGTGAAAGGGGCCATCGCCGCGTGGGAGGACTTCCTCAAGGTTGAGCCGACGGGCCCGAGGGCAGATGCGGTGAGGGGCGAGATCCAGCAGCTCAAGAGCCTCGAGAAATAGCATCAGCACCCGCAGGCCTGGGGCATCTCCTTCTCCGTGCCCCTCCATTGAAAGATTCGATCCCGCAATCTATTTTCATTCTCATCTTGCCCGAATAGTGTTACTCTACGTGCAAGGGTCGAAGATTGTGAAGCTCCCCGCCCGCAGGGCGTGGCTTCCCGGATAGGAATCAAGCGCCCTTTATTGCGCTCCTTGACCCCGCCCGCAGGGCGGGGCTTGCGGAGCGCTCCCGGTCAGGTGATCTGTTGCCCAAGCTTACCGTCGTCTACGACGACGCATTCCTCACAAAATACGATACCGTCGACTGTGAGAGCCCGGACAGGGTATCCGCCATCCTCAATCACCTAGAGGATATGGCCGATCTCGTGCAGCCCGCGCCCTGCTCCGTTGCCGACCTGCTCCTGTGCCACAGCCCGGCGCTGATAGAGGGCGTGCGCGCCGACGAGCGTCTTTTCGAAGTCGCCTCCCTGGCGGCGGGAGGGGCGATCAGGGCGGCGGAGACCTGTGGTGAAGGCCCCTGCTTTGCCCTCGTCAGGCCTCCTGGCCACCACGCCGGCGGCAACTTCAACGGGGGTTTCTGTTTCTTCAACAACATCGCCGTCGCGGTGACGAAAATGCTCGCTGCCGGCGCGATCGAGTCAGCGCTGATCGTCGACATAGACCTCCACTACGGCAACGGGACCGACCATATCTTCAGGGATGACCACAGGGTGAGCTTCAGGGACGTCTCCGCCCCCACGAGGCCAGGGTTTTTCCAGGCGCTGGAGGAGGCCGTGGCCGATGGCGGGAAGTATGATATGGTGGGCTGCTCCGCGGGCTTCGATACCTACATCAGGGACTGGGGTAATCTCCTCCTCACGGAGGACTTCGGAAAGATCGGCGCCATGCTCGCATCGTCAAACCAGCGCTTCTTCTCCGTCCTCGAAGGCGGGTACTATGTCGAAGATCTGGGTAAGAACGTGCGGGCTTACCTGGAAGGCATCGGTTCGGCTTGTTTCTAGCCTCGGTGGTCGCCTTTTGTGCCGGGATCTACCTGCAGACGGTCTATCCCCTGCCCCCCGCACCACTTTTCTTTGCCGCCCTCGCCATCGCCGCTGCCATACCCTTCATCATGGCCAGAGACGGCAGGGCCTCTGCCCTGCTCCTCCTCGCCGCGTTCGTGCTCTGCGGCGCAGCCAGGCTCGCTTTCACCGAGGCCGGCCAGATACTGGCTGACGAAGACCGGGGCGAGACGGTCTATGAGGGGCAGGTCGTGGAAAGCTCCGCCCGCATGAAGGTCCTCTCCCTCTCAGAACCGGCCGAGCTGAAGGGCATGCGCGTGGTATTCCTCTCGACCGTCGACCTCGAGATGTCACGAACGGTCCGGATCTTCGGCAGGATCAGGGCGTTGGTCCCTACCTTCAAGAACCCGGGCACGCCATCCTGGAAATTGTTGAAGAAGCTGGAGGGCATCGGCTACGAAATCAGGGGGAACGTCCTTTCCACGACGGGTGGCGACGATCCCATCGGGCGGATGCGGCGGTACTTCAGAGAACGCATGGAAGTTTCAGGGGCACCCCACACGGATATCCTCAAGGCACTGACCATCGGCGACAGGGCCTCCGTCCCGCAGGAGAAAAACGACCTTTTCCTCCGCACCGGCACCTCGCATATACTCGCCATATCGGGGTTCAACGTGAGTATTATTACGGGGTTCTTCTTTTTTGTCGTGAGGCTTCTCCTCAGGAGAGTGAGGACCTGGCGCCTCTCGGGCAGAGACCGGCAATATGCCGCCCTTCTCGCCATCCCCTTCCCCCTCATCTTCATGGGTATCGCCGGCTCCGGCGTCTCGGTCATTCGGGCCACCATCATGATCGTGGTCTTCATGCTTGCCCTCTTCTTCGAGAGGGAGCGAGATTTCTTCAACACCCTGGCCCTCGCCGCCCTGATCATCCTGCTCCTCTATCCCCACTCGCTCCTGACCCCCGCGTTCCAGCTCACCTTCATGAGTCTCCTCTTCATTGTCCTCTTCATGCAGCGGTTCTCCCCGCTGACCCTGAGACTGAAGAACAGGACCCTGGGCTGGACCCTCTCCACCCTTCTCTCTACCGCTGCGGCAACGGCCGGCACGGCGCCCATCGTCCTCTACTACTTCTGGGGCATAAACCCCCTCTGTCTTCTCCCCAACCTCGTCACCATACCGCTCATGGGCGTCGGGGCAACCGGATTGAGCCTGGTGGGCATGACGTGTGATGCCGGCCGGCCCCTGCTCATCCTCGCGGGGTACGCGGCCGGCATCAACCTGGCCATACTTCGCTCCCTCGATTTCGGCTACCTCTACCCCGTGATACGTCCGTGCCTCTCGGAAGTGCTGCTCTACTACGGCCTCGTCATCACCCTGCTCTACGCGAACCGCAAGCCCGTGGCTGTCCTCCTCGTGGTCGTGCTGATCCCCCTTTCAGCCATCCAGATCTGCGCCGACTATCGCCAGAGGTTCAATTCCGACCTGGCCGTAGACTTCATCGATGTGGGCATGGGTGACGCCGCTCTGATAGAGGCACCGGGAGGCATGAGGATACTGATCGACGGAGGAGGCTTCCCGAGGTCCGATTTCGACGTGGGCAAGCAGGTGATCACGCCGTTCCTCCTCTACAGGAAGGTACGCACCCTCGACTACGTGATCAATACCCATCCCCACGCGGACCACCTGGGAGGCCTGTCGTATGTGCTCGGCCATTTCAACGTATCACACCTGGTAACGGCGGGCCTCTTCCCGGAAGTGGACCGGTTTATCGAGATGGCGCGGATCGCCCGATCGAAGGGCGTGACGCACCTGATATGGCGGCGAGGGGATGGGATCAGGGCCGGGCCGCTGAGCCTCACCGTGCTCTATCCGGGGGAGACACTCCCCCGGGACAACCTGAACAATACCTCCCTCGTCTTCAGGGTGGAGTACGGGGACCGGTCGTTCCTGCTGCCGGGAGACATCGAGGCAGACGTAGAGGAGGGGCTTGTCCTTTCCGGGGCTCCCCTCAAAGCGGATGTGCTCAAGCTCCCCCATCACGGAAGTGCCTACTCGAACACCTTTGCCTTCATTTACGCGGTGAGTCCGAAACTGGGCATCATGTCCGGCGCCTCCGGGAGCATAAAGAACCTCCCCGGTCCCGCGGCACTCGCGCGTTACCGGACCCTGTCGATACCCGTGCTGAGGACCGACACCCAGGGACTCATCGAAGTAAGATCGGACGGGAAGCGGATCAGCTGGAAGACGTATGCACCGTGAGGCCGGAGGGGGCAGGGCATATCCGGCCCCTTCCCGGCGGTCCCGAGGGAACCCGGGGTATGCCGGACGGAGAATCTCCCCGCAGGCCTATGCGGACGCGTACTTCCTGAAGATGGAGCGGGCAATGACCATCCGCTGGATCTGGTTTGCCCCTTCGTAGATCTGGGTGGCCTTGGCGTCACGCATCATGCGCTCCACGGGGTAGTCCTTCGTATATCCGTAGCTTCCCAGTATCTGGACGGCTTCCGTGGTCACCTTCATGGCCACGTCGGCGGAAAAAACCTTTGCCATGGCGGAGGCCCTGTCCGCTGCTATGGCGCCCATCTTGTCCCTGTCGAGGACCTTCGTCTCGTCCAGAAGGCGGGCCGCATTGTAGACGAGGCCCCTGGCCGCCTCCACCTCCGTTGCCATTTCGCCCACCATGTTCTGGATCCCCTGGTGTTCGGCGAGTTTCTGGCCGAACTGCTGCCTGTTCCACGCATACTCCACGGCGAAATCGAGCGCGCCCTGGGCAATGCCCACGGCCTGCGCGCCGACCGCGGGGCGCGACAGGTTGAGGGTTGACATGGCCACACCCCAGCCACGGCCTTCCTCTCCCAGGAGGTTGTCCTTCGTCAGCTTCACGTTGTCGAAGCTCACTTCCGTCAGGTCTGAGCCGCACATGCCCATTTTCTCTTCGTTCTTGCCGATGGTAACCCCCGGATAGTCCCTCTCCAGGTAGAAGGCTGTAATGCCGCGGTGCTTGAGGCCGGGATCGCTCGTGGCAAAGACGGAATAAATCTGAGCGTTCGCGCCGTTGGTAATCATCGATTTCTTACCGTTCAGATAATAGGACTCCCCTTCTTTGGTGAAGATGGTGGTCATGCGGGCGGGGTCGGAGCCGGCCTCCGGCTCAGTGAGGGCAAACGCCGCCAGACAACTTTTCTCCGACTTGGTTACCTTATCGTAGAGGTACTTCTTTTGCTCCTCGTTGGCGGCGATCATCACAGGCATAAGCCCCACGTTGTGGGCGAGACAGATCAACGACACCGTGCCCGATTGTTTTGCGAGCTCCTCGATGACCAGGCAGAGAGCGGTAATCTCGCCGTCGAGACCGCCGTACTCCTCGGGAAACATGAGGTAGAGAAAACCGGAATTCCTGCACAGGTCGACCATGTCCCCGGGGAATTCCCCTAGGCGATCTATCTCCTTCGCCCTGGGCGCCACCCTCTCCTTCGCTATTTTCTCCGCTATCTTCTGAATAAGGACGTGCTTTTCCGAGAGACCCGGCATAAATCCTCCTTTTTATCGGGAAACGATTGAGGTATACTTGTACCACAACTCTAGGGCGAATTAAATAGAATTAAGGAGATAGGCATGTCGACCGTTTACTTTACGGACCTGCGTGCGAGACCAGACCGGAACCTCCTCCACAAGGTGGACGCCCTCCTCAGCAGGATGAAGGTGGGAAAGAGAATCGGGAAGAACGACCTGGTTGCGATCAAGCTCCACTTCGGCGAACAGGGGAACTGCGCCTTCCTCAGGCCGATTTTCTTGAGAACCATCGTGGAGCGCGTACAGGGGCTAGGCGCCCGCCCTTTCCTCACCGATACGAACACGCTCTACACGGGCTCACGCAGCAACGGGGTCAGCCATATCACCACGGCCATCCGCAACGGCTTCGACTATGCGGTGGTCGGCTGCCCGCTCATCATTGCCGACGGTGTCCGGGGCTCGAACGGGGTCAAGGTGCCTGTCTCGGGTGAAGTGCTCCGCGAGGTCACTATCGCGAAGGAGATCGCCGACGCAGACGGCCTCATCGTGGTAACCCATTTCAAAGGCCATGAATTGTGCGGCTTCGGCGGGGCGCTGAAGAATATGGGTATGGGCTGCGCTACGAGGGAGGGGAAGCTGGTCCAGCACAGCACCGTGGGTCCCAGGATAAACGTGGAGCGCTGCAAGGGCTGCTCCCTCTGTCTCGACTCCTGCCCTGCGAACGCCATCTCCCTGCGCCGCAAGAAGGCCTTCATCGAGGGCCACCGATGCATCGGGTGCGGCGAGTGCATCGTGCTCTGTCCACGGGGCGCCGTAGAGATCGAGTGGAACGAAGCACAGGACAAGTTCCAGAAAAAGATGGTGGAACATGCGGCGGGGGTCCTCAAGGAGAAGAGAGAGAAGTCCCTCTTCCTCAATTTCCTCATGCAGATAAGCCCTGCCTGCGACTGTTACCCGCACAATGACGCCGCCATAGTCAAGGACATAGGCATTCTCGCCTCTATTGACCCGGTCGCCCTCGATGCCGCGTCGGTCGATCTGGTCAACGCGGAGGAATCGATACCGGGGACCGCCATCAAGGGCATCCTCAAGAAAGGGGCGGACAAGTTCCGGGCTGTTTACCCCGACATCGCCTGGGATATTCAGCTCGACCATGCCGAGCGGATGAACCTGGGCGAGAGGGCGTACAGGATCGTGAAGGTGTGAAGCTTCTTCCTTTTCATGAAGGGGAGGCCGGGTACCCACGCAGTGGGTGGGGCTTTGCTGGTGGAGGGGGCGACCGGGTACCCGCGTGCGGGTGTCCCAGTGACCGAAGAGGGCGTACAGGATCGTGAAGGTATGAAGCTTCTTCATGCCTCATAGCGGAGGGAAGGGCATCAAGACGCTCTACCGGAAATACGCGGAGCTGCTGGTCCGCTATTCACTGGAGCTGAGAAAGGGCGATAAGCTCCTCATCATCTCCAGCTACCTCTCGGAACCGCTCGTCCAGGAGGTTTTCAGGGAGGCCCTTCGGGCCGGTGCTCATCCGGAAACCTGGATCAGCCTGAACGGGACAGCCCGCGTGCTCTACGACGAAGGAAGCGCGGATCAGCTCGCTTTCGTCTCCCCCCTCTTCCTGCATGCGGTCGAGCATTACCAGGCCTTCCTCACCATCAGGGCCCCCTTTAACGTGAGGGAGCTGGAAACGGTCGATCCCGAAAAGAAAAAGGCAACCGCCGTGGCCGAGACCGACATGAAGAGGATCTTCAGGGAGCGGGCCGCGTCAGGGGACCTGAGATGGACCCTGTGTGAGTTCCCCACGGATGCCCAGGCGCAGCAGTGCGGCCTTTCTCGGAAAGCGTACGAGGAGTTCATCGCCTCAGCCTGCTTCCTCGATTGTGACGATCCCGAGGCCAGGTGGCGGGAGGTCCACGAGGCCCAGCAGCGTGTGGTGGACGTGCTCAATACGAAGGAGCGCATCCGTTTCAGGGGCAGGGATTTGGACATCTCTTTCTCCACGGAAGGGAGAAAATGGATAAACTCGGACGGCAAGCACAACATGCCCTCAGGTGAAGTCTTCACGTCACCCGTCGATGATTCCGCCGATGGCTACATCCGGTTCTCCTATCCGGCCCTCTATATGGGTCAGGAGATAGAGGACGTGAGGATCGAGGTGCGCCGTGGCGAGGTCATCAAATGGGAGGCGATCAAAGGCAAGGAGCTTCTCGATGGGATCCTCGAGGTGCCCGGGGCGAACCGGCTCGGTGAGGCGGCGATCGGCACCAATAGGGGCATCGACCGCTTTACGAGAAACATGCTCTTTGACGAAAAAATGGGCGGCACCATCCACATGGCCCTCGGCGCCGCATTTCCCGAGGCCGGAGGCAAAAACTCGTCCCCCATCCATTGGGACCTCCTCGCGGATATGAAGGCGGAAGGCGAAATCTTTGCGGACGGCGAGATTATTTACCGGGGCGGCGAATTCCTCATCTGATACGGGCCCATTGCGCCGGTCCGGCCCGGTGATTACACTACCTGCGTAGGAGAGAACTCATCAAGGAGCCGGCCATGCGAACCTTTCACCTGGTGCTTTCCGCAATCATCACGGTTCTCGCGCTCTGCCTGTCCTTTGTCGCCACAGCCCAGGACATGGATACCCTTGAGGGGATATACAGGGTGCAGTACGAACAGTACACGGTCCAGGAAAATGTGTTCCAGCAGCAGATCAACCACCTCATTGACCTGAAATCCCAGGTAGACGGCCTCATTGCACAGATAGGCAGCTCGCCCACAACAAACTACGGCCAGGATGCTGAAAAGTACCGGCAGATCCAGCTGCTTCTCCCCTCGGCCATCCAGTACAGCCAGGACATCGACCAGCTGCAGAAGCAGCTCGCAGAGGTAGAGCGGCACAAGGAGGAGCTGCGGTCGACCATACTCGCGCGCCAGAGCGCCCTGCCCATCTGGTGGACCGAGTAGCACCCGGCTCCCTATGTCCCTTTCCAGACCGGGACCTGCCGCAAGAAGCTCCCGCCACACGAAGGGCCTTAAGGGTCCCCGAAGCTTCCGCCGCGGAAATCAGATCTGTTTTCCTCGCCTGAGGGCGAGCGGCTCCGCATTCCGGGCAGGGGACCGCGGGGCCCCAGATACTGGTATAGATGGCAGAGTATGTTCCCGTTATAGAGCTTCCTTTTCTTCTGGGCCTTCCGCCCGAAGAGTCGCTCGAAAAGAGGGTGGGGCGTCAGGGCGAAGAGGGACCAACCATCGAGGCGGGAATAGACCTCCCCCATCGCCCGGTATATCCTCTCCACCTCGCGAGCCTCACCCGTCCTCTGGCCATAGGGCGGATTGCAGACGATGCAGCCCCATTTTCTGCTTGACCTGAATTCCTCTATTGTCCGCTTCTGAAACGATATAAACCCGTCTACTGCCGCCCGTTGCGCGTTATCCCGGGCGATCCTCAGCGCAGCACCGTCGGCATCGGAGGCGAGTATTCTGAATTGTGCCTCCCTTTCCCTCGATCGGGCCTCCTCCCTCGCCTCCTGCCAGAGTCTTTTCGGCATGGTGGGCCACTCTTCGGAGACGAAGGATCTGCCTATCCCGGGTGCCCTGTTCCTGCCCATGAGAGCCGCCTCTATCGCAATCGTGCCGGCACCGCAGAAGGGATCGGCAAATTCCCTGTGGGGTTCCCACCTGCTCAATTTCACCAGGGCCGCGGCCAACGTTTCCTTGAGCGGCGCCTCCCCCGTCTCCATCCGGTAGCCCCTCTTGTGAAGGCCGGGGCCCGAGGTGTCGACGGTGAGCGTTGCCCTGTCGTTCGAGAGCGCCACTTCTATCCGATAGACCGGGCCGGTCTCCTCAAACCACGTTCCCTGGTATCGCCTCTTCAGCGCCTCCACTATGGCCTTCTTGACGATAGCCTGGCAATCGGGCACGCTGAAGAGCTTCGACTTCACCGACTTGCCGATTACGTGCATCTTCCCCGTGGCGGGTATCAATTCCTCCCAGCCGACCCGGAGCGTCTGCTGGAAGAGCTCTTCGAAATCGGTCGCCCTGAAGTCGGCCATTCTCATGAGCACCCGATCAGCGGTCCGCAGCCATATGTTGCACCTCGCGATATCTTCGGCCCCTCCGGCAAAGGAGACTCTCCCGTTCTCCACGGTCAGGTCCTCGTAGCCCAATGTCCTCAATTCATCCGCCACAAGGGCCTCGACGCCGAAAGTTGCCGTGGCAACGAGCGTGTAGGTGGCCATGTCGCTCCTGTCCATATCAAATCATATGCGACGTCAATACTTTATCTCTCTGAGGAAGAGTCCGTGCGGAGGCGCTGTGGGACCTGCTTTCTCCCTTTCCCCCGACGCGAGGATTGCCCTGAATTCATCCCTGCCTATTCTTTCCTCCCCCACCGTAAGCAGAGTCCCCACAATGTTTCTCACCATGTACCGCAAGAATCCCGTAGCCTCAATGATTACATAGACCATCCCGTTTCTCGTGGCGATGCCCGCCCTTTTCACTTCCCGCACGGGTGTCCTGTAGACCTCATCCTTTTTCTTGAAGGCGGAAAAGTCGTGCTCGCCGATGATGCACCTCACCGCCTCCTTCATGGAGGCGACATTGAGCGGGCGTGGGACGTGGAGGGCATACCGGGCGAGGAAAGGAGAATTATGTGGTCTGTTGAGAATGCAGTACACGTAGGTCTTGCTTTTTGCCGAATAACGGGCGTGAAAGGCGGCGTCCGCGTCTCGGGCATCTCTGACGCGGATGTCTCTCGGCAGCAGGCTGTTCAGTCCCCTCGCCAGAGCGGAATGATCTATGGTTTTCCAGGTCGTAAAATTGATGACCTGCCCCATGGCGTGGACCCCGGTATCGGTTCTGGCCCCGGCATAGATCTTCACCTTGTGGTCGAGGATCCTCTCGATTGCGGCCCTGAGCGTTTCCTCCACGGTTACCGCATTCGGCTGCGACTGCCATCCGTGATAGCCGCCCCCATCGTAGGAAACGGTAAGGCACAGGTTCCTGGTTCTCGTCTGATCGTTCACGTGTCCCATGGGATGCGCCCCGGCCCTGCCGAGACCCCTTGCGGCGCCCTATTCCCCGCCCGGGCTCTCGGGGTGTTGGGTCCTGCCGTCCTTCACTCGATCCTGGCTGCTTCTCGGACCGGCCTCCTTCGTCTCCTTCACGCCTGCCCCCACGTTCTTCTGCACCTGATCCCTCTTTACCGTCTCGCTCTCCTTTCCGGTCTGCTCTTTCTTTGCGGCAGCCGTATCCTTCGGAGAATGATTTTTTCCCCCATTCCCGTTCTTTTCCCTTTTCTCCGCCTCCTGAGCCCTTTTTTGTAGAGCCTCCCGCTCTTCCCGGAGCCTCGTCTCCAGGGCCTCCCTTTCCTCCTTCACCTTCCTGCTCAGCTCGCCCATGGCTTTCTTCAGCCCTACGATCTCAGCCTTGAGATAACCGTTTTCTTCCCTGAGCATCCTCATCTCCTCCTTCAGACGAGTGTTCTCCTTTTCGTAGTTGTTGCAGGCAAGAAGCAACAGGGAAAGACAGAGAAGCAAACCAAGGCACCACCTCATGACCCATTATTCTCCAGAATGTTGCGGCGATTGTCAACGCCTTGTCGTTTGTGGTAAAGTAATTCACGCTATTACGTGTCCTCGGATGGATTTCCACCCTCGCCCGTTGCGAACAGACCTCGTAAGCGCCGCAAGCCGGGCAGCGGGGGCCCACGGCGTGGGACCGACCGCGGTGGAGGGGGCATTGCGACCGGGGAACCCGGGCTTATGGGTATCACCGCTCGGGTAACCTCCGACCGCCCCGCGAGGAAGGGCCTTCCCTTTTTATGAGAGGGTGACCGGGTACCCACGCAGTGGGTGTCCCGATAAAGCTTTTCTAGCCCCTTCCTTTTCATGAGGGGGTGGCCGGGTACCCACGCAGTGGGTGGGGCTTTGCCGGTGGAGGGGGCGACCGGGTACCCACGAAGTGGGTGTCCCAATATGCTTTTCTAGCCCCTTCCTTTTCATGAGGGGGTGGC
>Ga0326727_10025630_pt1 | contig 11036 bp, 14 predicted proteins | sample MB2enrmetagenome_FD_207643 | JGI IMG/M metagenome (GOLD analysis project Ga0326727, IMG submission 207643) | Lab enriched peat soil microbial communities from McLean, Ithaca, NY, United States - MB29MY | ecosystem: Environmental > Terrestrial > Soil > Wetlands > Peat | place: USA: New York... | reverse complement strand
GATCGTCGCCTCGCTTATCGAAACCTGCAAGCTTTGCGGCGTCGATCCGCAAGCCTATCTCGCCAACACGCTCGCCAAGATCGTCAACGGCCATCTCAACCGCCAGATCGACGATCTCCTGCCGTGGGCTCACGCGCAGCCGGAGCCGCTCAGGGACGTGGCCTGAAAACACCGCTTACGAGGAAACCGATTTCTGTTGCTGCTTTTGTAACGATTGCGACGACCTGCAGCAGGCCCTGGCTTGCTTGGGAACTGAATGTGAACCGGCGCTCGGCGCCATCGGGCGAGACGAGCCCGGCGACCAAGCCGCTAATCGCCGATCATCCCTTCTCCCGCACGCGGGAGAACGCAGCCCAAAGGGGCGGATGAGGGAGCGCCAGCGACTGCTCAGCGGATCGCCTTACCGCTGCGCCGCGCGCTTGCGCGCGTGGATGAACAGGCGCGGGTAGAGGAACAGCAGGCCGCCGTCGGGGGCGGCGTCATAAGCGTCGGCGAGGTCGCGCTGGTAGCGCTCGAGGAACTCAGCCTGCTCGCGCGGGTCGAGCGGATCGAGGAACGGCCTGAGCGCGCCGCTGCGGAACCAGTCAACCACCGCGTCGACGCCGCTCAAGGGATGGACGTAGGTCGTCTCCCAGATGTCGAGCCGATCGGAAAGGGGCTTCAGCCAATTGTAATAGTCGACGTGGGCGCCGATGACGGTGCGCGTCTCGGCGATCGGCGCCAGACGGTCGGTCCACGGCCACTCGGCGCGCGCGCTCGTCGCCCCGAAAGTGACGCAGCTCGCCTATCTCAGCGTGATCGCGGCCATGCTCGCACGCGTCGGGATGGCGGTGCTGCCGGCGTTCGCCGCGCCGCTGATGAATATCGCCGCCTGTGTTTGGATCCTTGCTTTTCTTGCTTTCCTCGCCGCCTATGCGCCGATGCTCGTGCGCCCCGCACGTGCTTCGGGAAGTTGAAGCTCGAACTCGAACCGCGTGCGGGAAGCGAGGTCGAGCCGTTGATGCCGCCGCGTTTCGCCACATACTTCGAATGCCTAAAGGGCGTCCAGACATGCCGGCTTGGTTGGACGCCGTCATAGCGAAGGCGGCGGACGTCAATCCGGCGCAACTTTCGGCGACGCAATCGCATTCGCCCGCCCAACTCGCGGACGGCGCTACGGCGGCGGCGCCGACCTTCCTCGCCCGGCATTCGCTATGTGAACGCGATCTGCTGGAATTTTGACGCCTCAATGCTCCGGCATTGTCAGGTGTCATTGTCGCTCCCAAAGCAGCCGAACCGGCCCGCGCCTGAACGTCCGCTTCGGAGGCGCAGCGACTATCGGCTGAACGGCTAAGTTGGGCGCATAGGCGAAGAAGACCCGCACGGCCATCGCAGCGATCAGCCGAACATGGCGCGGCGCTCGCAGCGATTAATCGCGTTCTTCTGGGCAAGCTGAACCATCGCGGCGTCAGTGCCGGAGCTCCGCACCAGGCATTTGCCGGACGCCTCGCGGAAGGCGAGCCCAAACTTGATTCCCGGCACGGCACCGACCAGGGTCTCGTGGCCGTCCGGACATAGCGACTTGCACTGCCCGCTCGCGGTGTCGAACACCGTGTACACCGGGCAAGACTGCAGCCCCTGCTGTTGGTTTGCGGGGCAGGTGGACGGCGGCGGAGGCGTGGCCGTCGAAGATCGTTCGAGCCTTGGGGCGACCGGCGCGATCATCAATTTAGGAAGGCTCTTATGCGGGGCCCAAGCCGTCGCGACACTTTCTTTTGATCGAGGGGCGCGCTCCATCGCGGATTCATCGCCGATGAGGTACGTTATTTGATGTCCTCAGCGCGAAGCGATCGTCGAGGGCATGCGCAAGGCGGGGGTCACCGAGGGATGAGCGACGCGCGCCCGTTCGATCGCTCTGTATGACAGCTCTCCCGCCGAAGCCCCCGCATGTTCGATTGACCGCCGGATGCCAGGGAGCTATAAAAATTCTCGATAAGGCTTGTGCCCACTTTGGAGGGTCCAGAGCGCTTTGCCTCGAGGCCATCCGGGGAAGGGAGTGAAACATGAAAGACGGGCAGATCGTGCAGGTGGCGTACGTAGTGCGTGATCTCGATGCTTCGGTGAAGCGCCACTGGGAGGTATTCGGGATCGGCCCCTGGGATATTTACTTGTTCGAGTCGCCTAAAGTTGAGAACTACCTGTACCGTGGCAAGCCAGCCACCCACAAGGCGCTCATCGCGGTCACTTGGCAAGGGCCGGTCCAGCTGGAGGTCATGCAGCCGGTCAGCGGCCGTTGCATCTACGACGAGCATCTCGAAACGAAAGGCGAGGGGCTGCACCACATCAAGCTATACTACGCCGATTGCGCCAAGGCGGTGCAGGAGTATGAGCGACGCGGCTACGCGGTCATCCAGAGTGGCAAGTTCGATGACGATGTGCACTACTATCTCGATACCGAAAGGGATTTCGGCTACGTGATCGAACTCGGCAACGCCGGAAAGATCCGTCCGGCTGAGCGCACGTATCCCAATTAAATCGGAAGGCGCGCGCCGGTTCGCGGCGCGCGAAACAATCCCAAAGGCAGGAGGTCGTTATGATTAACAGACGTGAGACTCTGGCCCTCGCCGCTGCGGCAGGCGCGCTTCTTAGCACGGCCGCCGCCGGTTCCCGCTTTGGAGCGGCGCTCGCTGCCGAGCAGTACAAGATGGTTTCGATCCCCAAGCTGCGGGCGCCGTGGTTCAACGAGTTCGAGAACGGACTGAAGAAGGCCGGCAAGGATTTCGGCGTGAACGTTTACCAACAGGCCCCGGAGTCGGCCGACGAAGCGCTGCAGGTGCGGCTGATCGGCGACGCCATCAATCAGGGCGTGAATGCGCTGCTGGTGGTGCCGAACGACGCACAGTCGATCGTCCCCGTGCTGGCCAAGGCGCAGGCGCAGAAGATCGTCACCCTGACGCACGAGTCGCCGCAACAAAAGAATGCTGACGTCGACATCGAGATGATCGACAACAAGGCGTTCGGCGAGAAGTCGATCGACTTGATGGCGAAGGCGATGGGAAAGCCCAACGGCCAGTACGCCATCTTCGTCGGCTCGCTCACTGTTCCCGCCCACAACATTTGGGCCGACGCGGCGCTGGCGCGGGCGAAGCAGGCGTATCCCGACCTGAAGCCGATCGGCGATCGCTACCCGGTCTCCGAGGACCAGAGCGCCGCGCACCAGACCGGGCTCGACATCCTCACGGCGCATCCGGACCTGAAGGGCTTCCTCTGCTTTGGCAGCCAGGGCGCGCCCGGCGCCGCTCAGGCGGTCGGCGAAAAGGGGCTGATCGGCAAAGTGGCGGTGATAGGCACGACCTCCCCGAACCAGGCGGCGCAGTACCTTACGGACGGCTCGATGAGCGCCTCCATCCTGTGGGACCCGGCCGAGGCGGCGTACGCCATGGTCTACATGGCGAAACTGATGCTCGACGGGAAGAAGGCGATGATCGGTCCCGACCTCGACATCCCCACCCTCGGCAAGCCGCTGACGGTGAACGGCAACACGCTGATCTACGACCGCCCACTGATCGTCACCAAGGATAACCTCGACAAGTACAACACCTTCTGATCATCGTGTCGGCCCGCCCGCGCCTCGGCTTTCGAGGCGTGGGCGGGACCATCCCGTTAGCCAATCATAATAATTCCGTTTAGCCGCCGGCAGGCGGGTGCAGGCGCGAATGCCCGACGATGGATGACTTCCTGCGGCTCACGGCTATCCACAAAAGCTTTGTCGGCGCATACGCCCTGAAGGGGGTCGACTTCTCCGTTCGCTCGGGCGAGGCGCATTGCCTCATCGGCGAGAACGGCTCCGGCAAGTCCACCCTCATTAAGATCATTTCCGGGGTCGAGCGCGCCGACAGCGGCGAAATGTGGGTGAAGGGCGCGCGGCTGGCGCACCCTACGGCGGCCGAGATGATCAGGCAGGGAATTCAGGTCATCTATCAGGACCTTTCGCTGCTGCCGAACCTGACCGTGGCCGAGAACATCGCCATCGCGCAACTGGCCAAGTCGGGGCGCCCGCTGGTGAACTGGCGCACGGTCCGCGAGATTGCCCGCGCGGCGACGGCGCGCATTAAGGTCGACCTCGATCTCGACGCCGTCGCCGGCGAACTGCCGATCGGGCTGCAGCAGATGGTCGCGATCTGCCGGGCGTTCACCAGCGACCTGCGGCTGCTGGTGCTCGACGAGCCGACGGCGTCGCTCACCAAGGGCGAGATCGACAACCTTTTCACCGTCGTGCGCGACATGCAGGCGCACGGCATCGCCATCCTGTTCATCAGCCACAAGCTCAACGAGGTCATCGACGTCGCCGACCGAGTGACGGTGTTGCGCGACGGCTTGACGGTGGGCACGCTGCCGCGGGCGCAGCTCAGCAACGACAAGCTTGTCGAGATGATGACCGGCAGCCCTCTTGCGCAGACGCGGCTCCGTCGCGCCGTCGGGCGCAAAAAGAAGTTGCTGGAAGTGAGGGACTTGTCGAAGCGAAACAACTTCGCCGACATTTCGTTCGACCTTTATGAAGGCGAGATCTTGGGGATCGCCGGACTGCTCGGCGCGGGGCGGACCGAACTCGCGTTGGCGCTGTTTGGCGTCAGTCCGGCTGACAGCGGCACTATCGCCGTCGAAGGTTCAAGGCGGCGCATCGCGTCTGTTCAGGACGCGGTTGCGGCGGGTTTCGCCTTTGTGCCGGAGAACCGGCTCACGCAGGGGTTGGTGCTGAAGCATTCAGTTGCCCAGAATATCGTCACGGCGGTGATCGGGCGGTTGGTCGGCCGCTGGGGCATGATCGACGGGTCGCGCCGCGACGGGCTCGTGGCGCGCTGGATCAATTCTCTGGATATCCGCGTGGCCGGTCCGGATGTGGCCGTGGAGACGCTCTCGGGCGGCAACCAGCAGCGCGTCGTGATCGGCAAGTGGCTCGCGACCGAACCTCGAGTCCTCATCCTCGACGGCCCCACCGTCGGCATCGACATCGCCGCCAAGAGCAGCATTCATCAAATCATCAGGGATCTCGCGGCGCGGGGCACGGGGGTGATCCTGATCTCCGATGAGGTGCCGGAAGTCGTGGCCAACTGCGACCGCCTCCTCGTCATGCGCGCCGGTCGGATCCGTTTCGAGATCGACTCGACGGCGGCGACGGATGCGCAGGTGCAAGCGTTAGTGGAGGCGACAGCGTGAGCGCCGTTGTGCGGGCCGGCGGAGCAGCGCCGATCGAACGACTGCTGAAGCGGAACGAGTTCTACCTGGCGGCGCTCATCTTCGTGCTGTGCGTCTCCATCACCGCCGCCAACCCATCCTTTCTGACTCTGGCGAACGTCCTGAGCTTCCTCAAGACGTCGTCGGTTAACGGCATCTTGGCGGTGGGCGTGCTGTTCGTGCTGATCCTCGGCGGCACGCCGGACGTATCGTTCACGGCGATCGCGCAGGTGGTGGAATACCTCGTGGTGATGGCCACGCTGCGCTGGGGCGGCGACATTCCGCTGGCGCTGCTGGGGGCGTGCGCGCTCGGCACCCTGATGGGCTCGGTCAACGGCTTTATCATCCACTACTTCCGGGTCACGACCATCGTCGTCACGATCGCCACGCTGAACGTCTATTACGGCATGCTGTACGTGCTGACCGGCGGCAACGTCATCTTCGTCGTGCATCCGATGTTCAAGCAGTTCGCCTCTCTCCTGCTGTTCCCGATGCGCAGCGCCAACGGCGCGGTCTACGGCCTGTCGCTGATGCCGGTGATGTGGCTGGCGGTTTTGGCCGTCGGCTGGTTCATCTTGCGGCGCACCTTCCTTGGGCGGTCCATCTTCGCCATGGGCGGCAATGAGGTTGCGGCGCAGCGGATCGGCGTCAATACGCTGTGGACGCGGGTGTTCGTGTTCAGCTTCGTCGGGCTGCTCTCCGGCGTCGCGGCGATCGCGCACACCGCGATCGTGCTGTCGGCGATCCCGAACATCATCGTCGGCCACGAGCTCGAGGTGATCGCCGCAGTGGTGCTCGGCGGCGCCAGCCTGTTCGGCGGCAAGGGCACCATCATCGGCACGTTCCTCGGCGTTCTGCTGTTCGCGGTGCTCAAGAACGGGCTGGTCCTGCTGAACTTCTCCTCATACTGGTACGACGTGACAATCGGCGTCGCCATCACCGTCGGCATCACGGTGAGCGCCTATCAGCAGCTGCGGGCGCAACGGTCGAGAGTGAACGTCAAAGTGGAACCGGTGGTGGTGCCATGACCGACGCGCGAACCGGACAGTCGGCTTCAGCCGTCGGGCAAAACCGGACGCCTTCGTCCGCCAAGCGGCGAGGCATTCCCGACGCGTCGCTCTACGTGATCCTGGTCGGCATCGTCGTACTGATGACGGCGCTCAATCCACAGCGGTTCCCCACGCTGTCGAACCTGCAATCCATGCTGTCCCAGCTGCCGATCCTGGCGTTCCTCTCCATCGGCATGATGATCTCGATGCTGAGCGGCGGCATCAACCTGGCGATCGTCAGCACCGCCAACTTCACCGGCATCGTGACCGCGCTGACGCTGTGGGCCCTCACCGCCGGACACAGCGGCAGCGCCACGTTGGAGGCGACGGCGCTCGCCATGCTGGTCGGCGTGGCGGCCTGCCTGCTGGTCGGCGCCTTCATGGGCTGGCTGGTCGCTTACGTCGAGGTGCCGGCCATCCTGGCGACGCTCGGGGTGACGACGCTGCTCGACGGGGTCAACGTCGTGCTGACGCGTGGCTACACCATCTCTGACTTTCCCGACGCGCTGCTGGCGATCGGCAACGGCGTGGCGTTTGGCGTGCCGGCGCCGTTCCTGATGTTGCTTGTGGTTGTGGTCCTGCTCCATTTCCTGCTCAACCGCATGTCCTTCGGGTTCGGGCTCTACATGCTTGGGTCGAACCCGATCGCAGCAAGGTTCTCAAACATCAACACGCGAGCGGTGCTGATGGGCGATTACGTGCTGTCTTCCTCGTTCTCCGCGCTCACCGCCTTCGTCATGATGGGCCAGCTCAATTCGGTGAAGGCGAACTACGCGGAATCCTACGTGCTGGTGGCCGTTCTGGCGTGCTTCCTCGGCGGGGTGGACCCCTTCGGCGGCGCCGGCCGGCTTTCCGGCATGATCCTGGCCGTGATCATCCTGCAGATCATCTCCAGCGGCGTGAACCTGCTGCGCGTGGACCCGTTCTTCGTCACTGCCATGTGGGGGGCGATTATCCTTGTGCTGATCGCGGTCAACCACTTCACCGGCCGCTGGCGGGAAGCCCGTCGGCTGGCGCAGATGCACGGTCGTGGCGCGCCTGAGGGGGCGGCGCCCCCGGCTCGACCGACCGCCATGCCGACGGAGGCCAACTCGTCCTCGCAGAGGTAGGGGGTCAGGTGAGGGCGGCCCGGCCAACGCTTCATTCTTCAAAGTGTCCAACGGACGACAACAGGGAGCAAAACCCATGACACAGAGCCTGGCAGAATTGTCGAAAGGCGCGCTGAGCGATCTTGCGCGCGTGTTCGCTGCGATGCCTGAGGACGCGCTCGACGGGCTCGTCGAGGAAATCGTCAAGGCGAGGCGCATCGTCGTGTTCGGGCTCGGCCGCGAGGGCCTGCAGATGCGCGGCTTCGCGATGCGCCTCTTTCACATGGGCCGCGACGTGGCGGTCTGGGGCGACATGACGGTGCCGGCGGTGGGCCCAGCAGACCTGTTCATCGCATCGGCCGGACCGGGCGATCTCGCGACTGCGCGCACGCTGGTCGACATCGCCCGCAAGGCAGGCGCGCGGACAGCGCTGGTGACCGCGCAGCCCAAGAGCGAGCTCGCCAAGCACGTGGACGTCGTCACCGTCATCCCCGCTCAGACGATGGCCGACGATCGCGGCGGAAAGCTCTCGGTCCTGCCGATGGGCTCGCTGTTCGAGACCGCGCAAATGATCACCTTCGAGCTCGCGATCCTCAAACTCCGTTCGCGGTTCCACGAGACCGCCGAGACGATGCGCGCGCGGCACACCAATCTGGAGTAAGAATCGCCGCCGCACCGTAACGGGCGGGCGCGGTGTGCCGGATCTTTTGCGCAGGCGGCTCGAAGCGTCGTGTGGGATTTTTCCTCATCTCGTCAACCGCGACGTTTACAAACACAGACGCTCGGCCGCGCGGGTCGAGTGGCGCACTCTCGCCGCCTAATCGGCGCAGTTCGAGGCCGTTGCGAGGGGAAAGCGCGAGGGTCAGCAGCTCAAGGCTCAGCTCCTCGGTATGGGGCTCCTCTCCACCGACCAGCGGGGCGCAGGGCTCGGCCTCGTCGTCAAGCGGCCCGTTCCCGGCGCCAACAACCGGACCCGGGTCGTCGCGATTAGGGCTGCGCCGCAGAAGCAAGCGAAACCGCTCCGAACGCAGAAACAGACGACATCGCGATGAACGACGCCCGTCGGCGGCGTAGGGACTTGCGCTCCATGGCGCGGCGCCGACGGGTGGCCTCTTGTGAGCCGATGGGGTGGATCACGACAAATCCACTATCGCTCCTGGGGCATCTGTTACAAGGCCGGTTCGGCTGCGTCGCGATGGACGAGGCCCATACTCTGAACGCCTTGCGCTATCTCGCGTTCAACCCTGTGCGCTGGCTTTCGAGGGTGTCGGCATTTCCAGGCCTGAGGCGTCGCGCGTTCGTTCGCCGCATGGTTATCTCCCTGGCGATTAATCGCCAGCGGCTGGTGACCCCGGGCAACGGTCCCGTTCGAACGGCGTACGCGCGCAGCATCTAGGCCCATCAATTCGACATCGCCCAAGGCCGCCTGATGAGCCTCTGCGCGAGCCGTGGCATCCGCCGACATCGCGGGCATTAGATGACGAACAAGACCTTTGACCAACCGCAGGTCTGTCCGGGTGTGAAAGGAGCGATTACACCGTCGTCTTGGCTGGCCGGCCGGGCTTGCGCTTACCGGCTCTTTTCGCGCTTGGAAGCGCCACCGCTCTTGCGAAGTTGACCAAGCCCGATCTTCTTCGCCAACGCCGATCGCTGCGCCGCGTAATTGGCCGCCACCATCGGATAGTCCGCCGGCAACTTCCACCTCGCGCGGTATTGCTCCGGCGTCATTCCCAGCGCCGTCAGGTGCCGACGCAAAGATTTGAATTTGCGACCGTCGTCCAGACAGATGAGATAATCCGGCGTGATCGACTTGCGAACCGAGACCGCCGGCGTCGCCGCTTCTGGTTCAGGCGTGGTTGGCGTGACCGCCCCGCTGGCGATGTTCACCAAACTCGCGTGCACGGATTGAATCAGGGCCGGCAGTTCAGCCGAGCGCAAGGAATTGTTGGCGACGAAGGCCGAGACGATGTCAGTCGCCAACGCGATCGGATCGGAAGACCCAGACATGGATGACGGCATGCGATAATCCTCCAATATTACTTGGGATACTTCGATATCCCCATAGACGAGTCACTACAAGTTGGCGCGGAAGTTCCGCACACCATTTTTGCGGCGGCTACGGTCGCGCTTCGTCCAGGCCGCGACAAACCACGGCCAGCGGCGATAGGGTGATAAAATCTGATTGCGTGACCATGCTGGCGCACTGCGAGGCGGTCTTCGACGAGGGCGGTCTTTCTCAACCCTCCCGCCCCGATCCGCGCCGATGGCCTGGGGCTGGCCGCCGAGCTTTTGGCTACCATGTTAACCGCCGCATCGGCCAAGGCCGCTGTACGGGCCTCTGCGCGACCCGTGGTATCGCCGATATCGTCGGCGACGCGGGACCTTCGACCCGCTTGGCCTTCGTCCATCATTTGCCGCGCCAAACCTAATGCAGAGTCGGCTTCCTTGCCGGCAATCCCGCGAGCATCTGCTTACGAGCGCGCTTGCATGAGAGAACGACGGAATGCATTTCGCGCTCCGCGGTCGTTGTCATCTCACGCATGCGCCGAAGCGTCGTCTCCATGTCCTTGTCGGTCGCGCTCTTGGTCTCGTCGGCGGCAACGTCCAAAACCGCTTGGAATAGCGCGCGCATCTCGCCGAGCGCGTCGAGACCGCGACGGGCGCGTTCCGGCAAGTCGACCACCTCTTCTCGCCCGAATAGCCCCTCGACAAAGCCATCGAGTTCCTGTCGTCGCATCAAGGCCAGTTTTGCCAGCCCTTCGCGTGTCGGCGCGGTCTCGATGCGCAGTAGGCGGAACGGTGAACTTCGTTCCTGGTGGCGAGTCAGCCGGTTCCACAGGCCCATAACAAGCGCGCCGACCAATTCCTTCGCTGCGTCGATTGAACCGAAGGTCGGCAGCTCGCCACCCCATAGGTCCTCGACCACCCTGATGGGCGAAGCCGACATAACCGGCGTCGCGATGTTGCCGAGAAAACGTGTGCGCACTTCGTGGAACGGCACTGGGCATTTGTAACGCTCCAGCAGAGCGCGAACTTGCTCGTCACTTGTCCGCGTCGGGTCAATCTGCGTTGTCATCGCTTTCTCCGCGACGATTGTCTCTGACCTACCGCCACGGTCAATGATTTTGGGAGCGTCAGGTCGGAGCTGGCCGAAGTCGCCATTCCAAGAAACCTCTTCGTCGACATCCTGCGGCTGATCGCGGAACTGCGACCGCTGCCGGTCACTTCGACAGCGTAGGGCGTTCGGCGTCACGCGTTCCCTCGCAAACCACGGCAGAGGTGTGTCTTGATGACAGAAGATTCGTCGCTCTTTGGCTCGCGATCGAGAGCCGACACCCTCAGAAGCGCATCTGCGACCCGCGGCGATGCTGCCGTCTTGCAGTTGGCCGCCAACAGCGGCAATCTCAGCCTGACCGAGGCCTCCGTCTGGAGAATCTCGGTTCAAATCCCCGGGAAAGGAAACGCTATGGCCACTCGCGTCAATCGCTATAGATACACTTCGCAAGGTTTCAAGGACATCAAGGACACCCTGAAACGCGTCGAGGCGGCGCTCAAGGCCACTGAGGCTGTGTTTCGGCGTGCAAAATTGACCCCCTAAGCGGGGGTATCGGCGTCCAAATTTGACCCCCTGGTTCCTACTCTGTTCGGCTGCCCGCCTTTGACTGATGCGGGTGGTGGGGGATGC
>Ga0326727_10025629_pt1 | contig 11036 bp, 12 predicted proteins | sample MB2enrmetagenome_FD_207643 | JGI IMG/M metagenome (GOLD analysis project Ga0326727, IMG submission 207643) | Lab enriched peat soil microbial communities from McLean, Ithaca, NY, United States - MB29MY | ecosystem: Environmental > Terrestrial > Soil > Wetlands > Peat | place: USA: New York... | reverse complement strand
CGCCACTAAAAATTCCTCTAAGCAAGCTTATTAGAATTCTCCGTTCGACTTGCATGTGTTAGGCACGCCGCCAGCGTTCGTCCTGAGCCAGGATCAAACTCTCCAAAAAAGTTATTTCAACTTCTACCTTGAAGAAGATGATGACTTGCTCATTTGTTCTTTTGAAACTCTTCCGAGTTCCTCTCATTGGCTGTCCTTGTTGTTTAGTTTTCAAAGATCAGAGATTTACATTTTAACATTTTCAACTTGCTTTGTCAAGAACTAATTTAATCTGTGCTGATTGATTAGATCGGAGTTCTTAGCCCCTTGCTCGTTCAATCTTATGCGTCTTTGTGGCGCTCAGTTATAATACCCCATTTAGCTCGTGCTGTCAACTAAGTTTTTCATCTATTTATTATTTTGGGTCGAGATTCGCACCTGGCTATAGTCTTCGGTATAAGGTTGCTGCGTCAGCGCAACAAATTGATATGATGTCGTGATTTTTGAGGGGACAATCAACGAGGAGATTGATGATTAGAATATTATGGCGCACAATCTTGAGAAATGGCTATTTGGCTTTCGCTAGCAAATAACTTCGATGTACCAATAAAGAAATGTATATGTGAAGTAAAAGAGATCAATGGAACAACTTATATATTCTATAAATTGAAAAGTGGGGATTATACTGATAGAGGTATGGCACAATGGTACAAGGATATGATGCCTCGATCCTGTCCATTGTTGTGATATTTCCTTCTCATTTAGATTTGTTAAGGTAGCTATCTAAAGCTTTCTGGGTTAATTGAGCAGTTTTGTGATCTCCTACTCCGTTCTGAATCCTCACAGCCAATTCCAAGAAATCGGCACATGTTTGAAAATATCCACTGAGCTTGGCATAGATCCCCACGATAGTCGCGATGTCTGGTAATTTTTTAGCTAACTCCTCGAAGTCAACGGAGTCTTCGGCCTTGTCCACTTGGATTCTGAGTTGTGCGAGCATTGCCCCAGTCTGTTCTTCTAGCTCTTTAACAGCATCTTCGCTAGTCCCTAGAACGCCATGAGCTACACCCTTCATATAGGTGATGACTTTTTCTCTTTCTTCAACTTTGAACTTTTTACCAAAATATTGAACCATTTTTTTCTTGACGTTTTTAGTCGTTCCCTGATCTTTGAGTAAGCTCAAAAACATCTTTACCGTGTATGGACTACCTTCCAGATCAAACAGGACAGTGTCCAGGTTGATGCAGTTTTCAGCCAATAAGTTTTTCAACAGATCTCCTCCTTATTTTGTAACTTCTCCCCGACCGAGTAAATATTCCCTTTTTCCTACAATGTGCTAGGAGAATAGTTTATTTACACTAGCGGGGAAGACCAAGGACTTGGATTGGAACGGTTGAATCAGTTGTTGTTCCGTTGCCAAGTTGTCCATAAGAGCCCCGACCCCAAGCCCAAATCTGACCTGAACTGTCAAGCGCGTAACAGTTTTCATTATTTCCGGCAACTTTGACAATATTAGATATGACCCGGATAGGGGGCAATTGATTTTGACTTATCGTCCCATCTTTGCCAAGTTTATTATCGAGTTTGCTGTCAGCTCCATCTCCCCAAGACCAAACACGACCTGAACTATCGAGGGCGTAACCAGAATTATAAGTGCTAAGACTATAATCTTCCCCCCTCCCGACAAGTGCGACAATCTTGGAGAGATTTGAGACTTTGACTGGGAGAGTTTTATTCCCGTCACTAGCATACCAACCGGCAAATTCCCAAGCCCAAACCTGGCCTGAACTATCAAGGGCGTACCAAAGCTGGTCGTTACTAGAAACGCTCCAGACGTTACCAGTTATAGAATGCACAAATCCTTTATCTCCAAACCCTTCATAAGCAATAGCTACTATATTTTTAAGATTAGAGAGTTGCACAGGGACAGTCGCCTGAATCGTTAGATTAGGGTCTGTAATCGGCATGGTGGTGACACCACTGCCAAAATGTCCCCAGGCCCAAACACGACCGGAACTATCGAATGCGAAGGCTTCATTCCCTTGAGCATCAGCAGAAATAGCTACAATATCCCTGAGGGTAGAAACTTGAATGGGGACAGATGAACTCAGTGACCCATCGGGGCTGCCCCAGCCAGATCCCCAAGCCCAGACATAGCCTGAACTAGCCAGGGCATATCCGGTTGATTCTCCGGCGGCGATAGAAACAATATCCGTAAGATTTGAGACCTGAAGCGGAATACTTGAACCGTAAATTGGATATTCGTCAGTGTTCAATTGAGTGCCTTTCGTCCCATTGCCAAGTTCCCCATCGCCTCCAAATCCCCACGTCCAGACATGACCGGAACTGTCTAAAGCGTAACAAGTAGATCCTCCAGCAGTAATGGAAACAATATTTGAAAGATTCGAGACTTCAACAGGGACAGTTGATCCGGAAATTGGATTTGTCAAATTTGAAGGATTTAATTGAGTGCCTACAATCCCGTTACCGAGTTGACCACTACCTCCATTCCCCCAAACCCAAACACGCCCTGTGGAATCCAGATAATAAGCAACTCCGTATCCCAAAGCAATTCTAGATGGACTAGCTTTTTGTTGCTTCTCTAGCAAAGTACTGTTATCGGTATCTGTTGCTCCTTGCGGAGTGTTTATATTATTTAATCCTGAGTAGCCTGAAAAAGCATTATTAAACTGTTGGCACAGGATATCTGAAACAACATCTGTTCCCCCCAAAGCTATTGAATTAGCCTGAATCCCTGAATCGTTGAGTTTTTTTAGATAAGTTTCGGCTGTAGGCGGAAGATTCGTAAGTTGATTATCTGCCAGAAGAATTGGATTTCCTGTTTTAGCTGCCAAAGCACTGCCAGCGAGAACATCGGGAAAATCATCTCCATTAGCAAGATAAATTGTATCAGGAGCGGGTGAAAACTCGTTTAAAACAGCAGCATTTGTCTCGAAACGATCATCGCCAGCCAGACGTTTAACCGTAGCACCCGAAACTAAGGCATTGATTTGGTTTTCAAGTTCTTGCGAAACAACTGAAGTTCCTCCTGCTATATAAACAATAGCGGGTTTTTCGTTGAGAAGATAATTTTTGGTTTTCTCCGGTAAATAATCTGCTCCTACTAAAAGCGTCGGGTATTGTTTTGAGCCTGAATAACTGGCAATACTCAAGGCATCGGGGAAATTTTCGCCGGAGGCAATAAACACTGGCGTGCCTTGAGGAACATCAACATTATTAACGATAAGCATATTCGTGTCATAGCGATTCGAACCGCCTAGACGTTTGATGTTAGTGAACATCATTGAGGCGAGCTTCGTTTCAAATTCCGGCCCAATTACCCCCGTTCCGCCCATGATATAAACTGTCCCTCTTTGTCGGGATTCGTGTGTATAGAGAAAATTAAATGCATCACTTGAAGCGTTTACTGTAGAATTAACAAGCAGAATGGGGGCATTCATTTTTTTGGACAATATGCTGGCCGATAAGGCATCAGGAAAACTATCTCCTGACGCGAGTATTACATTGCCACAATCGCCGTTATTGTTGTAAGCTTCAGCAATTGCCACGGATGTTTGATATTGGCCTTGTCCGGCTAGACGAGATGTTGGGTTGGTTCCCGTAACCGTTTCTGCCGACACGGGGACTACGGTCCCGAATAAAACTAAGATTGCTGCTATAGCTACACTCAGTCGTTTATTCATAATTTTATCTTTCCTCCGGTCTCTTTTCTCTTGCGGCAAGGTACACAACGTAATCCTCTTGAGCTATCAGATATAATGTGCTAAAAGAGTCTTTCTACATTATTCCTAAATATTCCTTCTAAAATTAACAAATATTACATGCAGCTCAAAGAGCTGAAACGTAAAATACGTCTGGCAGGAACACCAACAAATAATCAAACAACGCTCTCTCAAGTTTTTAAAACGTGGGAGAGCGTTGTTCTTATCTATTTTCAAATAATTATCACTGGACTATGAAGAAGTTGTATTGAATCAGTAAGATCAGGAAGGATACCAGTATAGGAATGGAGTGCCGCTACCTATATCATTGGAGGACCTTACTCTCGTGGTAGATATCCCCGGTGCTACTCGTCTCTTTGGTGCAGATCGTTTCGAGACAAATCAGGCAGTCCTTGGTGCCTTAACGTTCAAGTACGATCATGTCTATGTTGCTGACGGCACAGACGCCCACTTGGTTGACTCTCTCGTTGCATCATCTCTTGCGGCAAAGTCAAATTCGCCCATTGTTTTTAATGACCCCCATGGAAACGGTGCAAATATTATTTACAATAAGCTGGATTCGATGGCTTTTCAAAAGCCGGGTATAGCGACAGCAATAACTGCTCTTGGCGGTCATACCCTTGTTTCTGATACCGATGTTAGAGCAATGATACCTGTCTATTATCAGCCGCCATTGCCAGAGGGAGGGTCTTCAAGTGATAATGCAACCCCAGCGGTAACTGCAGTAACAGGAATTAGTCTTAATTATCCTACATTATCTCTGACACCCGGTGGTGCCAACCGGCCCACTGGTTGCTACCGTATTTCCTGCCACTGCTACAAACCAGACAGTGACTTGGGCAACAAGTAATGCGGCTGGAGCTACTGTCGTAAACGGAGTTGTGACTCCGGTGGGCGTAGGAACCGCAATTATTTCTGCAACAACAGAAGATGGTGCTAAAGTAGCCACTAGCACAGTTACAGTATCAACAGTAACAAATGCAACCGGAAGGCTTGGCGTAGCCTCTGATCTGAGTGGATTCAACCAATACTATCCATTGCTGGCGGGCAACTCAGCTCTGCAACAACTCTCAAAGTGTTTGGAGCAGCTTTCGCAGTAACACCTATATCTTTTCTCACCTTTTTTTGACGTGGTTGCAGTACTAAGTGCTGTCAAAATCTTTAATAGGAGTTTTTAGGAGTGAGTGGAGGCGAGGCTTAACATAACATTGGCTACCGGACGTATTACATAAATTTATTTGATGATTGTCACTATATATGGTACTGTAAATAGGGAGTAAAACGGTTGAGTAAGCTTAAAAAGTTACTTGAGAGAATCAGGAATAACCCCCGACAAGTACGTTTCGAGGAACTAGATAAGATACTGCTGCATTACGGACTTGCAAAGAGGCATCCTTCGGGTGGATCAAGCCACTATACCTACAAACTTGGGGAATCCAGATTAACTGTACCGTTCAAAAAGCCTTCATATTGGTGAAGCCTACGTTGAATTGGCGCTTGATGCTTTAAAAGGAGTGCTAGATGATGAACAAGACGATTGATTATTATATGGGTTTGCCGTATAGCATAACGCTACATCCATCTCCTGAAGGCGGTTATGCTGTCGCAATTCCGGAACTGCCTGGCTGCATTACTCAAGCTGACACCGCCGCTGAAGCACTGACCTTGATCGAGGACGCCAAAAAATGCTGGCTGGAGTCTTGTATTGAGGATAACGTCGAAATTCCTGAACCTACTAGCGATGAATACTCAGGAAGATTTAATGTACGGGTCCCAAAGAGTCTCCATAGACATTTGTCTGAACTCGCCAAAAAGGAAAATATAAGTCTCAATCAATTAATTCTTTATCATCTTTCGATGAGTGCCGGATTTAAAAATTAGTGAATTGGTGCAAGAGCGGTTATTAACCGCTCTTTTAAAATATTTTGAACTCATTTTTAGAACTCATTTTCAGAACCCTTTTCAAAAAACCAGGATATTGTGCGGCTTTCAGGTTTTTCCCTTATTTTTACTAAAATCCGAGACCTATGTTGATTATGTAGATCTAGCAAACCAACATATATTGCCCACCTAAGCGACATTCCACACCAAAGCATAGAAACCTATTACCATCCAAGAATTTTACAATTATAAGGGCAAATCCGGGCGGCTAGATGGAGAACAAAAGTCACAACTTATAATCACTACTCCCAAGACTAAAAAAGCAAGCGCAATATTCCCTTGCTTCCGGCAGCGATTAATATCTTTTTAGATTGTTCAAAAACTGAAGGGTTTTCGTCATAATATAACGCTGAATTCACAGACTTAGCTTCACGATTTATAGGTTCAAGTTCTTCAATTAATAATGAATATTCTCGACCAATATCTCTGTTCTTCTTCAAACCGGTACTTTGTCGTAGTAAGTCCTTTAGATCATCTAACTTTCCAATTAAACTCTCGGACACGGATACTTCACCTAGAGCACAAGACACTAGGTATAGCAGTTCCTGATTAATACTTATTGAATTAGCCTTAGCCATTTGGGCTATTCTATAATGCAGTTCTTTAGGCATTCTTAATAAAATTTTTCCTGAGGCATCTCTAGAATCCTGCTCCATACGGGGTTCAGGAATGCTTTCTCCTCCAGATAGGTTTGAGTAAATCCAACCTTTCTTTGCATCCTCTAAATTGGTCAAAGCCTCTTGTTTCGTTTCGATGGGATTACCCTGGTTATTTAACCAAGATTTGTGACCTTGGTGACACAAATGCTCCCACTACCCCGATTTATCAAAGCTGAAGCTTTTTTGTATTTAACCAAATCCGAAAATATAATATTAGGTTTATTTGGAAAGTGGTGTATAATTTAAAAAAGTGCCGTTATGAATATTTTTCCGACATTCATACTTATGGGCATTATACCTAAAGGAGGAAACAATTATGGGCAAAAAGTTATGCAAGATGACGATATCTTCAGCCCTGGTATTTGCACTGACTGTTTCAAATGTGCTGCCTGCTTTGGCGTCGAATGGAGACAAATATGATAAGACTAATAACTATGCGGTAAGCGAAATTACGAGATTGAAAACCGTCGCTTCAGGTGAACCTGAGTTAGTGGATTACGAAACAACAGAAACGGCAACAAGTGTAATAATGAGCGATTTGACTATTAATGGTCAAAAAGTTGGAACAGGGGCAAAAGTCACGCCGGCAGTTGGACTGGTGAATAGTCCGATCACAGTGTCGAGTAACATCAATGGTGCAGTCACTGCTGATGGCAGTGTCACGTACCTGGTAAGCTCTTCAAACAATATCACAGCAAAAGATTCTAACGAGGTCATCTTGGAGGCTACTGCCTTGAGTTCTCCTGTGATTATCGGCAGCGATATCTTCACAGCATCTTACACTGTACCAGTGGATGCGAGTGGAAATGTTGAAGCGTCTTTTACGGCAAGTGCTATTTCGCGAAGTTTATTTAACGTTGTAATAAGAACTCCCTTTAGTAATAACGGGCAACCCGTTCTATCCCCTGTAGGGAGTATTGAATGGGGGGCGCCTGGAACCCTGGTACTCAGCCCAGTATATCCTGCCAGTGATCCCGATTGTCTCAATTTTTCTACGCCTGATGCGCCGACTAGAGGCTGGGTGCCTGTAAGTGCTACTATATTGCCTGCGGATGGGGCTTCTACAAAATTGAGTGGTCAACCCATTAAGTTTAGAATGACAGTGCTCAGTCCGCTCACTGCTTCTTCTAATATTAATGCCTTTTTTACTGATGACAACGGCGCCCCTGTTGTCTCAGCAGGTCCAGTGGGCAAAGGCGGCATCATATCTTCCCTCACTTATGTCGCAAATACCGATGACAATGGTCAAGCATTGGCGTACATCAATTCCAATTTGTCGACAGATCAAAATGGTACCACCGATTTAGAGGCAATTATGGCTGTAAGCATACAAGCTCAGTTCGTGAATCAAATTGAGTCCATATATTCTATGGACTCAATTGATGCCAGCTACTTTCAATGGAAACCCAGGTCTCAATCGGACCTAATCGTTCTGCCAACAAAAGTAAACGCAGCATCTGATAAAGTCTGGACTATCAAATTTCAATCAGGCTTGGACCCAACGTTAACGAACCAAGCTCTAAGCGACTACATCTACGTCACAGATTTAAATGGCAATCCGGTTAACAGCACAGTTGAGCTTGGAACTGATGGCCAATCCGTCTTGGTAACCCCCCCTGTGAAGGGCTATAATTTGTCAGGTACTTATTATTTGTATATCAAAGAAGGCGTGAAACTGCAGACTGGTCAGCCTCTGCAACAGGCTGTTAGGATGGGATTTATTATAAAAGGGGCACTCTCTTCATAGAAATGTGATTTCTATGAAGAGAGTGCCCCTTCTCTTTTTGTTGACTAAACGCCGGTTGTCGTCAAATTTTCGTCAAACAGAACTTATGAAGCTTCAGCAGGAAAATCAAAAAGCACCGCAATCCCTTGCAGTGCCTAGTATTTCTTATGGAGCGGACGACGAGATTCGAACTCGCGATCCTCGGCCTGGGAAGAATTGTGGACCAAGGTATAATCCTATTTTGTTACTTTGACGGTAATCCCCTTACTCTTCACACCCTGATAAGTTGCGCTAACCGTTGCCGAACCGGTGCCCACTCCGGTGATTAAACCTGCACTCGTAACTGAAGCTACAGAAGCTTTGCTTGACGTCCATGTCGCTTTGGCTGTGACATCTTCTGTGGTTCCATCGGAATAATTCACAGTTAAGGTGGGGACTTTTGTTCCTGCAACAGTTAATGTAACACTCGAATCAGACAGACTCAACGTTAAATTAGTATTCACTTTGACTGTAACCGTCTTGCCTCCAAATTTAGCTGTAATGGTTGCCGTTCCTGCACCAACCGGAGTCACTACACCGTTACTTACCGTAACAACCTTCGCGCTCGATGAATTCCAGGTCGCTGAAGAGGCCACATTCTCGAATGTTTTGTCAGCATAATAAACACTAAGGGCAACGGTTGCCGGCGATTCGCCTGGTTCTAAATTCAAAACCATGTGATCTGCTATTAAGCTAGTTAAAACAGTATTTACTGTCAGCTTGACACTCTTTCCACAATAAGTTCCAGTAATAGTAGCCGTTCCTGGAAGTAATGTTGTCAATTTTAGCTGTGATTTTTTTCCCGCCGTACGCCCCGGTGATTGTTGCCGTTCCAGGCGTAGCGGTTGTAGTGATAACCCCATTGTTGTCTACCGTAGCCACTTTACTGCTACTGGTTGTCCAAACCATCCCACTGTAAACATAGGCTTGAACACTGTTTGCATTTGTCGCAGAAAGCAAAATTGTATCCGTAGCATTGAGATTCAAATTCAAAATCGGGATAGTCTTTCCTGTTCCAGGAATCGTTGTCCCGTAATAATCAACCCCGGAAAGAGCTTGCAACGCTGTGTTAACGGTAAAGGTTGCAGTTTTACCACCATAAGTCGCAGTTACCTTAGTGCTCCCGAAATTTACAGAAGTAATCACTCCACTGCTGACGGTGGCAATCTCGGTATTGGCTGATTTCCAGGTAATTTCGCTATCGGCACTATCGAGATTAAAACTTACCCCATTATTTAGAGTTGCTGAAAGCAATCCAGTGCCTAAATCGCCGGTATTAAGTGCTATAGTCGGATTCAAAGCTGTCAATGTTTTAACCGTGTTTTTCGATGTCTTTGTATCCGGGATATAATCACTAAGCGTTATTGTGGTTGACGTCTGACTTCCAAGGGATGCATTACCAGTGGGAGTGCTTAGATTGAGTATTATGGTTTTCCCGGCGCGTACAATACTATTAGCTGTATCCGCAGGAATAGAAAAAGTTAAGGTCTTGCTTGTTTCCCCATCCGCAAAGCTTAGTGGGCTTGTATTTGTTGTATCAGGACTGAAATCAGTAGTTGACACCGCCGTACTACTCCCAGCAACACACCAACTAACCCCTATTACCCCTTTGGTTCCGCCTGTCCTAGTAATCGTCACACCCACATTTTGACCCTCATACCCACTATAAGTTGCAGAGCTAAATTGCAAATTCCCAGCCGGCTCGCTTGGTAGTGTTGGTGGTGCTACAACAATAGGTCCTGCCGTTGTATCAATGATCGTGACCACTGCGCTGGAGGTAGTCGCTAAACTAGCTCCGACTGGATTGCTTAAGGTTAAGTTAAACGTATTGCCATTAACTTTAAGACCATCGTCATTGATTCTGATGTTGATTATTGCGTTTATTGCATTTGCAGGAAAAGACAGAATACCAGTACTGGCTACATAATTTACTCCTGCTTTGGCAGTATTGTCCAACGTAGCATAATTAACTTTCATCGCCTGAGTTATGTTCCCAGTACGATTAACCGTAACAGCGAGATTGCCGTCACTTTCCTTGACACTATAGGCAGCCGAACTTAACCCAACCATACTATTTGCAGTGGGATCTGTTGGTGTCAGTGCAGATATTGCTACCTCTATAGTCATTGTAGCCTCTGTTCCGCTAGTCATGTTTATATGGACTACCACATTTCCGGTTACAACACTGCTGGTATAAGTGATTGTCCCATCATTTGCGACATTGGCATTAGAGGAATCCAACGTCAAGGTTGTTCCTGTAGCTGCCATTCCTGCAATTCCGTTTAACATAGTAAGCAGGTTTGTGTCTGTACCTTCTATTGCTGTAAGAGTATCCGGCAACAAATCCTTAGCTGCTGCTATGGACTGGTTTGCTGAATCTGCTGCTGTTGCTGTATGTGCAGGTGTTGTTACCGCTATAGTCATTGTCGCCTCTGTTCCGTTAGTCATGTTTATATGGACTACCACATTTCCGGTTACTGCAGTGCTGGTATAAGTGATTGTCCCATCATTTGCGACATTGGCATTAGAGGAATCCAACGTCAAGGTTGTTCCTGTAGCTGCCATTCCTGCAATTCCGTTTAACATAATAAGCAGGTTTGTGTCTGTACCATAGGTTGCCGCGAAAGTACCGGGCAGCAAAGCCTTAGCTGCTGCTATGGACTGGTTTGCTGAATCTGCTGTGATGGGTGTACCTACAATAAGGCATCCACTTGGAACTCCTGCATTTGCTAAAAAAGCCTCTGCTTGTGTTTGAGTTTTTCCTTGTATAAAAATACTTGTTAAACTACTACCCCAAAATGCATTATTCCCGATACTAGTAACACTAGTACACCATTCCATAAATTCTTTCCAACAACTTATCTTGAGACTACCATAAAGTGAGATTATTTGTTGTTTTATTTGCTTTTAAAAGTTTTAGTGGCTTTTTTTCACTGGTTCCTTTACAAT
>Ga0326727_10025628_pt1 | contig 11037 bp, 9 predicted proteins | sample MB2enrmetagenome_FD_207643 | JGI IMG/M metagenome (GOLD analysis project Ga0326727, IMG submission 207643) | Lab enriched peat soil microbial communities from McLean, Ithaca, NY, United States - MB29MY | ecosystem: Environmental > Terrestrial > Soil > Wetlands > Peat | place: USA: New York... | reverse complement strand
GAGAACGGATGGGGAGATTTAGAGCAGGCGCTTCGAGATTGACCATGAGTTATGGTCTGTGGCGACCTGATTGCCCAAGACCGCCAAAAATCCTCGAATCCATTGAGGCCGAGATACTTCCGTCCGCGCCAGCATTTTGTTAGCGGGACTTTCACGGACCTCACACGCTGATGAGTCAGCCCCACAGCATTCAACGATTTTCTAGATTTGTAACCACGAGTCTTAGTGCAGGTGCCCAAAAGTCGGCTTGTGGCATGTTTTCGCGTCTGGTCTCGATCAGATTATCGAGGCTCTAATCGCACGTCTGGGGCGGCAAGGTTCTTGGTAATACGCCCATCCCATGGCAAAACAAACTGGCCCGACAATGGCAAATGAGGCGGACTATACGGACGGAGCAGTTCCAGATGGAATATCTATAAGTTAGTCAAATTGCTATATTTAACGCCTAAATGGCTGAAGCGTCAATGGATGGGAAAAGCTGCTGGTGCCGAAGAAGGGACTCGAACCCCCACACCCTTGCGAGTACATGGACCTGAACCATGCGCGTCTGCCAATTCCGCCACTTCGGCACGGGAGAGTTGTTCAGCACATATGCACTGAACAGGCAGCAACTTTGAGTCTCGCAAATGCGGTACGCGGTGTCAAATCTCACTGTCGGCGAATGTCACTGTCGGCGGGCCGTCCAGAAGGCGTGATATGAAATGGAAAACGCGTGTGCCAGGCCGCGTAATTCGCGTAACCGCGGACACCGGTGGCATCTCTCTGACTCCTGGGCGAGCCAGGCGGCACACGAAACCGCGGAGAAGAGGCCTCCAGGCTCAAATCGACAGATCAGGAGTGTGATATAAAGGCTTCGCCTTGAAAGGGATGGGCACGCATGTCTCATTCGATTAGATTTGTCGTCGCAATCTTATCCTTGGCTTCCAGTGCAATAGCTCAATCCGTGCCTCCCACAATCGGTAGTCAAGCGCCCGCGCCTGAATCTGGATATGTGTCTCCTGGAAGGTACGTCAATGCGTTCTTCGGATTCTCGCTGACGCTTCCTCCGACTGAAGGGATTCGCGATCTTACCCTGCCATCGAGGGACGAATACCATTTTCTATATGGCGCGCAAGTCAATCTGAATGGATTGACAGCGCTCACAATGACCGCCCGGCCAGCAAGCAACGCTTCGCGGGAAGACGCCCGTAAAGCTGTAGCTGGCCCGGAAGGTTCGAATCCTAAGCCGATTACGATTGGCGGCAAGGAATTCTGGAAGGGCGCCTCGCAGAAGAAGAGTTCGGCCGGCAAAATGCAAACCGTGCGATATGCAGCCGCAATCAACGGCTACGTGCTGGAAATTGTCCTGCTTTCCTTCGACTCTGAGTTAACGAAGCAGCTTCAACAAAGCATTGAATCCATCACCTTTTTCGATCCCACGAAAGCTGCGGAGATAGCCGGCCCCAGCAGTGTCCTATCCCCGGCCGCCGCGGCGTTGCAAGCACCGGTATCCCACATTGGGCAGCTCGACCCCGGCGGAATCTCTGGAGATGTGTACAGCAACGAAATGCTTGGGTTCTCCTATCAATTCCCGCATGGATGGTCGATCACCGATAAGGCGACTCAACAAAAGGTCGTAGAAACAGGTCATCAGGCCGCATGGGGAGACAGTCCAACCGCGGCCCGGGAGCATGAGGAAGCAGAAAAGTGCGAACGAACCTTGCTATGGGCGAATGAGTATCCAGAAGGAACCAAGACTGAGGGGGTCAATTCGCTTGTTGTTGTGTCTGCGTTTGACCCTGGCTGCCTTCGCGGGTTCAAATTCCCGGCATCGTTGGACGACAAGGAGAGCATCAAGCTGGCGGCACAACAGATTCTGGGCACGTTTGCGGGAACGCCTTATTTTGACAAGAGCCGGAATTCTCTGACCGCATTTGCCGCCCTTGGGCATTTGATCCTGGATATTTCAAGCGAGCCTGTGGTGAATATGCCTGGCCAAAAGGAGCCGCTGAGGATCTTTACCTCGTTGGACATCACGGAGTTGAGGGGCTATTTGGTCATGTGGATGTTTATGAGCGGGACACAGTCGGATTTGCAGGCGATAAAGAACACAAAAATCCAATTCGCGCCCGCCGCCGCTGAGCCAACGCAGAAAACGGCGAGATAGAAAGTTCCTTGCAACATTCCTCGATTCCGCGTTATGTGGTCGGTTGGCACTGGCTGCAAAGAAGAGGCCGGCCCACTTGACCAGCCTCTCTGCCTAGTCTCAATCCTGTGACAGACCCGCGTCGCGCTTACACCAGCTTCGCGTCCAACGTGATCTCGGTGTTGTTGGCAAACAGCTTTGAGATGGGGCAGCCGGCCTTGGCGCCCGCAGCCGCCGCGTCAAACACCTCCTGCGTTGCGCCCGGGACCTTGGCCGTGGTAGTCAGGGCAATCTTCGTAATCGCAAATCCGCCCTCCACCTTGGCCAGCGTGACCGCCGCGTGGGTCTCAATTGACTCCGGCGTCAGGCCCGATCCGCCCAGTTGCGCGCCCAGCGCCATCGAAAAACAGCTCGCGTGGGCCGCCGCAATCAGTTCTTCCGGCGTGGTTCCCGTCTCTGCGCCCTCAAACCGCGTCGCAAACGAGTAGTTCGCATTGCTCAGCACGCCCGTCGCTGTCGAAATCGTGCCCTTGCCTTCCTTCAACGATCCGTGCCAGATCGCACTTGCCTTGCTTGCCATATTTCCTCCTTGGCGGATTCAATGATCCGCAGTTCCTTGAGATTTGTGATTGCCGGGATAAATTGCCGGGCCCGCGGCGGCCTTGCCACGTCAGTCCAGCGGGGAAGCCCAGCCCATGTTGATGTTTCTGGCGCCTGCCTGATTTCCCCAGGCAGGCTGCCCTATATCCATGCTAATCTGTCGGCCATGCTGCCGCATCTTCCCCAGGCCCTCAATCTCGATTTTGCTGCCGAAAATTCATCATCGGCCGCAGTCTGCGCGCTTCAGGATTCCCAGCCCGTAGAGCACCACTGCCAGATCTGCCCCACCTGCTCCCACCGGCTTACCGGCCATCGCTGCAAGCTGGTTTGCACCAACTGCGGCTACTACCTCAGTTGCGCGGATTACTACTAGACGGACTGTTATAGGCGCCCCTTCGCCACCAGGAGAGCCACGAAGGCCGCGATCGCCGGAATGAACGAGCCGGCTAAGGACATCAGTCTCATCTTGCGGTCCTGAACGGCTCTTGAAAATAGAATCCCCGCAAAGCCCAATAGAAGACTCACTCCCAGATTCCCTGAAAGAATCAGCGGCCTTGAAGTGGCGATGTCGCACATCAAAGAACCGCAAAACAGAACGACGAATAGATACTCCTCCCAATTTCCGGGAATTGTGGCTCTCACAGTTGAGATTCCGATCAAGGTTAGGTATTTCTTGATTTCCTCGAATCCGTCGACTCGCCGTGGAATCCAAACCCACTGATATCGCTTCGCAGTTCGCAGATAAAGGCCTGAACCCCACGAGGGCTCTTCCGCCTTCAAAACTTCGGAGGTGGGGATTCGGCGACGATAGAGTTCGCCCGATACATCAATTTCGTCTGCGTCGATCTCGACAGTAAATGCTGCTCTCTTCGCGAACTCGAGCAGAGACCGGTGCCATGGAAATGGCCCGATCAGCTGCATGAGCGCCACAAACAAAACAATGAACGCGCCCCCGAAGAAGCCAAAACGCGGATGGCTCGGGCCGGTTTGTTCACACGAGCGTATATAGACGGCGAGTATTAAGAACACTGCAACCAGGCAATACACCCAAATCCGGAGCTTGCGCGCCTGACGCGCATGCTTAAGGATTGAAGCCTGGCTCATGGTGTACAGTGGCATGCCGGGATTCTAGCACCGATCCCAGATCGTTCGTTTTCCTTATTTCCTGCTGTCCTCGCTCGCCTTCCGCGGTTTCTCAAACTCGTCGCCCGGCAGCCCCTCGATCTCAGGAACGGCTCCGCTCGCGGGTTGCCGCGAATGGAGCGGAGCGAGTGCCAGAACCAGGGCCGAAAACAACGCAGCAGCAAAGGTGCGACTCATCGAATCTCCGTAAGAGAAGTGCGCGAATAGCGCGTTTGAACGACGACACAAGTCAATAACAATTCGGACGACGGCTCAATCCCGTGCTGGTGCAATGGCGTAGAGCGGCGCCGTCGGCAGCAGATGCGCCCGCGTAAGCACTTTGCGCGCCAGCCCGGTAAGCGCCATGCCTGCGGCTTCACTTAACGGAACCCATCGCCGCGTGCCTTGCTCAACCGCCAGTTTTGCCACGTCGTCCTCAAACACCGTTCGAATGCGCACATAATAATTGGTCTGCATGATGGCGTGACGCACTGTCATCCGTAGCTCCCCCGGCGGCACCTCGGCTTCGCGCAGTTGCGGCAGTTCCCACATTCCCGGCATTACGCTCACCGTGGCGGGCCGCTGTTCCAGCAGCACCTCGCGCCCCGAGCGATCGTGTGCCGTCTTCTTTGCCGATGTGCGCACCGAGAGCGCGTGCCCAACCTCCACGCTCTTCATCGGCGCGCGTTTTTGAGTCTTGTGCTCGCCGCGCGTATTGCAGTCCATGGCCAGCGGGCAATCAGGGCAACGCGGCCCCCGCGGCAGACAAACCACCGCACCCAGGTCCATCATTGCCTGGTTAAAGTCGCCGGGGCGCGCGCGATCGACCATTCGCGCCGCAAGCTCGCCAACCCTTCGCCGCAGCCTGGCGCTCTCATCCCAACCCGCCAGGCGGCACAGCACCCTTTCCACGTTGCCATCCACCACGGCCACTCGTTCGCCGTGGGCGATGCTGGCAATTGCGGCCGCGGTGTACTCGCCAATCCCCGGCAGCTCCCGCAGCTCTTCAGCCTTTCCGGGCAGGCTCCCGTAGTAGTTCTGGGCCACAAACTGCGCCGCCTTGTGCAGCATCCGCGCCCGCCGGTAATACCCCAGCCCGCTCCACAGCGCCAGCACTTCGTCTTCCCTGGCCAGCGCCAGCGAAATCAGCGATGGAAATCTCTTGAGAAAAGCCTGGTACCGCTCCACCACCACTGCAACGCGGGTTTGCTGCAACATGATCTCCGACACCCAGATGGCGTATGGATCGCGGCTCCCGCGCCACGGCAGGTCGCGCTTGTTCTGGTCGTACCACTTCAGCAGCCGAGTGCGCAGCCGCTGAATCTTCAGCGTCGTTAGTATCAATGAATCCCGCTCGCGCCTCGCCATGCGCCCAGCTTACCCCAGCAGCTCGCCCACAATCCCCGGCGCAGCCTTCAGCGCCGCATCGATCAGGCTCTGATCCTTGCCGCCCGCTTCGGCAATCTCCGCTTTCCCGCCGCCTGATCCGCCCACCAGCCTGGCTAGCGCTCCAACCAGCTTGCCGGCCTGCACGCGTTTCACCAGCCCCGGAGTCACGCCGGCAATGATGGCAACCTTGCCCTCGGGCTGCGCCGACGCCAGCACCACCACTCCCTCGCCCAGCTTCTGTTTCAGGTTGTCAACCAGCGTGCGCAACTGACCGCGCTCGAGGTTATCGGCGCGATGCGTCACCAGCCTCACGCCCTTTACCTCGGCCGCCTGCGCAACCGCTTCGTCCAGTCCGCCCGCGGCCCTCTTCATCCGGATCTCTTCGAGCTCGCGCCGCAGCTTCTTCAACTCGTCTTCTTTCGAAGCCATCGCCAGCCGCAATTGTTCGGCCAGGTTCGCGTCGGCCGACGGAGTAAACTGCGCCGCCGCCTGGGCAACCTCAAAGTCGCGCCGGAAGGTATCGAGCGAACCCAATCCGCTGATCGCCTCGATTCTGCGTACGCCTGAAGATACCGACGTTTCGCCGGTCAGCTTGAAGAGGCCGATCTCGCCCGTCGCCCCAGTGTGCGTGCCGCCGCAAAGCTCGGTCGAGAATCCATCAGAGAGCTTCACCACGCGCACCTTGTCGCCGTACTTTTCGCCGAACAGCGCCATCGCGTGATACTCGTTCACGGCCACGTCAATCGGCACGTCTTCGAGCGTCTCAACCCGCGCGTTCTTCAGCACCTCGCGATTCACGATCGTCTCAATCTCTTTGAGCTCCTCGTCGGCCACCTGCGCAAAGTGTGAAAAATCGAAACGCAGCCGGTCGGGATGCACCGCAGAACCCGCCTGCTTCACATGCGTGCCCAGCACCTGGCGCAGCGCCGCGTGCAGCAGATGCGTGCCGGTGTGGTTGCGCCGGATGGCGTCGCGCCTTTCCCCATCCACGACCGTGTTCACAAAGTCGTCCACGGCAAGTCCCTGTTTCAGGATCGCCTTGTGCGCGCGCACGCCCTGCACCGGAAGAACGCAGCCCACAATCTCGGCAACGGTGGAGTTTCCATCCGCCGAAAGAAAGACCCCCGTGTCGCCGACCTGGCCGCCCGAGTCGCCATAGAAACTCGTATGATCCAGCACCACCTCAACTTCGTCGCCCGCGCTGGCTGCCGGAACGCCAATGCCGTCCTTCACAATCGCCAGCACCTCGCAGGCATTCGAAATCAAGCTGCGGTAGCCCTCGAACGCCGTCTTCGGCAGATCGCGAAACGCGGGGCTGGCGGTCTTTTGCGAGCCGCCCTTCCACGAAGCGCGTGCGCGAGCCTGCTCCTCGGCGCGAGCGCGCTCGAAGCCCTCGAGGTCGAGGTCGATTTCCGCATCTCTTGCTGCATCGGCAATGAAATCGAGTGGCAGGCCATAGGTCTCGTAGAGATGAAAGGCGTCGAGGCCGGAAAGCTCGACCTTTATCGCTCTCAGGCTTTGCGCTGCGAAGAAATCAGCCTCGGCGTCGCCAAGTTCTTTCCGAATTAGGTCCTCAATCGGCTTGAGGCTCTTGGTGAAACTCGAAAGTGCCAGAGCTCGGCGAAGCTCCGGGTGCTCCGCCAAGCGATCGGTCCATTTTGACAAAAACTGCACAAGTGAGTCGTATTTCGCCCGCTCGAAGGCCTGCTTCAACTCTTGAAGCGCCTGCTCGTGTGCGTTTTCAATCTGCTGATCGAGCTTGGCACTTCCAACCTTCAGCACGCGATCAAACTGCTTTTCCTCCGCCTCGACAACCCTCGCCACGCGCTCTGCCGAATCTTTCAGCTCCGGATATGCACCCTGCATCAAATCCCGCACCGCAAAAACCATCTCAAACAGAAACGGCTTTTCCTGTCCCAGCAATCGTCCATGCCGAATGGCGCGGCGCATGATTTTTCTGAGCACATACCCGCGTCCCTCGTTCGAAGGCACGACGCCATCATTAATGAGAAACGTCGCCGCGCGCGCATGATCGGCAATGATGCGCAAGCTGGCATTGCCCGTGAGCTTTTCTAGCTCCGCTAACTCCGCTAGCCCCGCTAGCTCCGCCGCCCTCTCAATCAGCGGCGTAAACAAATCCGTCTCAAAGTTGCTTACCTTGCCCTGCAGCACCGCCGCCACGCGCTCCAGCCCCATCCCCGTGTCAATCGAGGGCTTGGGCAATGGCGTCAGCTTGTAGCTCGTCTTTCCCGCCGAATCCGTCACCGCCGACCGATCGAACTGCATGAAGACGAGATTCCAGATCTCCACGTAGCGCGCATCGTCGTGCCCGAAGGGCTTGTCCACGCCCGGTGTCTCGGCCGCTTCAATCCCCATGTCGAAGAAGATCTCGCTGCACGGCCCGCACGGCCCGGTCTCGCCCATCTGCCAGAAGTTGTCCTTCAACCCGTATTGAAAAATCCGTTCCTTGGGCACGCCGGTCTCAATCCAGAACTCCTCGGCCTCGTCGTCCCTTGGAACCCCGTCGGCCCCCTCGAAGATCGTCACGTAGAGCCGGTCCTTGGGAATGCCCATCCACTCCTCGCTCGTCACCAGCTCCCAGGCAAATCTGATCGCGTCGCGCTTGAAGTAGTCGCCGAACGAGAAGTTGCCCAGCATCTCAAAGAACGTGTGATGCCGACGCGTAAAGCCCACGTTTTCAAGGTCGTTGTGCTTACCGCCCGCCCGCACGCACTTCTGCGACGTGGTCGCGCGCGAGTACCCGCGCCTCTCGGCCCCCAGAAACAGGTCCTTGAACTGGTTCATCCCGGCGTTGGTAAACAGCAGCGTGGGATCGTTGGCAGGCACCAGCGACGACGAGTGCACCCTGCGGTGCCCCTTCGTCTCAAAAAAGTGCAAAAACAGCTCGCGTATCTCGTTTCCCGTGCGGTATTGCATATCTATTTCAGTGTAATGGTCGGCGGCGTATGGGCGACACATCGCAGGCCGGCCTCGCGTCCCAAAAAGCCGGCTCGCCTTTACTCTTCTCCTGCCTCCGCCTCCATCCCTTCCACCGCCGTCAGCGTCTCCTCCGGCACGTCCCACTGGCGCAGAATCCGCATAATCACACCGGTCGAAAACCCTGCCGCCACCAGCCGCCGAACCACCCGCGCCGTCTCGCGCTCATTTTCGGGCTTCTTGATCCGCTTCCGCTCCAGGTGCTGACGCGCCAGCGTCTCCTCATTGGTCTCGCCGTAGCGCGCGTCCATCGTCTCTTCAATCAGCTCGGCCTTCAGCCCCTTCTGCGCCAGGTCGCGCCGCACCCTCCGCGCGCCCAGCTTATCGTTTTCCTGCCGCAGCCGCGCGTAGGTCTCGGCATAAGATTGATCGTCAAGATACCGCTGCTCTTTCAGCCTCGCCACCACCGCGGCAATCGCCGCCTCGCCGCGCTCGCCCAGCTCCGCGCGCTGCCGCATCAGCCGCCGCAGTTCCACCTCGCTACGCATGCGCCGCCCCAGCGCCTTCACCGCGTACTCGTAGAGCTCGCCCTCGCTCAATCTCGCCTTCAACTTCCCGGCCTTCGGCCCCAGCCCCATTTCCCGCCTCCACCCGCACGCATTCGCAGCAATGCAACAGTCTAACCCGCATTTTTGCGGGCGACCGAAAATCGTACCACCAATCTCCTGACCGGCTGTTCTCACGGCCTCCCGGCCCTCAGGGACCTCGCCGGACCCTGAATTCCGGGTCGTCGCACCGTCTGGGCTTGCCTCCGGCGGGTTGCGCGTCCTCCTATCGGGCAGATAAAGTTTTGGCATTCATGCACCGGAGGTCACCGCCAATGAGGCGCTGTCTCGTCTTCGCAATTCTGTTCCTCACCGCTGCGCTTGCCTCCCACGCCCAGAATCCCGGTATCATCGGCGCCTGGAAGACCCCGATCGGATCCATCGTTCGCTTCGACCGCTGCGGCCAGCAGATCTGCGGTTGGATTCTCTACGTCAGCCCCTCCCTTCCCTCGAACAAAGACATCCACAACCCCGACTCCTCGTTGCGCGGCCGCCCGCTCTGCGGCATGAAGGTCGGCAGCGGATTCACGCTGAACAGCCCCACCACCGCCTCTGGCGGCCTGCTCTACGACCCCAAGACCGGCCGCACCTACCACTCAAAGATGACTGCCGGCGGCGACAAGCTCCTCATTCACGGCTACTACGGCGTCGCCTTCCTCAGCGGCTCTGAGACCTGGACCCACGCCGACGCCCCGGCCAACCCCTGCCCGATCTCCAACTGACGCGCGCGCCGTAGGCGCAGAGGTTGTTAGCCCAGCGCTTCAGCGTCGAGAATGCGAATAAAGAGAGCGCCGAGTCCCGTAGGGACGGCGCTCTTGAACCTGAACGATGACTGCGTGAACGCTCCGCATATCCGCCCCATCGCACCCCCGCCCGGGTTATCATGGGCGTGTCTGGAGGTAGCAACCATGAGCAAGCTGAATGAAACCCGCAACACCGGCCGTCGCGAATTCCTCAAAGCCGGCGGCGCCGTCACTGCCGCGCTGCTCGCGCCTTCGGTCATGGCCGAAACGCAAAAAACGCTGCCTGCGCTTCCCTCCAACCCCGTCACCTTCGACGCCATGCCTACGCGCAACCTGGGCAAAACCGGCTACAAGGTGGGCATCTTCTCGCTGGGCGGCCAGGCTGCTCTCGAGAGGCCCAACAACTTCGACGTCGCCGTGCCCATCATCGAGCGCGCCCTCGACCTCGGCGTCAACTACATCGATACGTCCTCTATCTACGGCGGGCCCGACCGCTGGAGCGAGCAGTACGTCGGCAAAGTAATGGCGCACCGCCGCAACCAGGCCTTCCTCGCCACCAAGACCAAGGAGCGCACCCGCGACGGCTCCATGCGCATGATCGAGCGGTCGCTCCAGCTTCTCCAGACTGACCATGTCGACCTCTGGCAGCTCCACGATGTCGGCATCCCCAAGAACCTCGACGACATCTTCGGTAAAGGCGGCGCGTTTGAAGCGCTGCTCGAGATGAAGGACCAGAAGGTCGTACGTAATCTCGGCATCACCGGCCACTACCGCCCCGATGTGCTCATGGAGTGCATCCGCCGTTACCCCTTCGACACCATTCTGATGGCCATGAATGCCGCCGACCCCCACCACTACAGCTTCAACGAGGAATTGCTGCCGCTCGCCGTCGAAAAGCAGATGGGCATCATCGGCATGAAGATTCCCGCGCGCGGCCGCATTCTCTCTTCATGGACTCCACCCTCGATCGATGCCCAGAAGCGCTCTTGGGAAGGCATGGCCATCCAGACGGATAAATCCGGGACACTCACCATGCGCGAAGCCATGTACTACACGCTCTCCCGCCCGGTGAGCACGGTGATTATTGGCTGTGACTCGATCGCCCAGCTCGAAGAGAACGTGCAACTCGCCCGCGAATTCACGCCACTCAACGACAAGCAGTCGGCAGAACTCGTCGCCAGAGCTGAATTGTGCTCCAAGCCGTCGCTGTTCTTCCGCTTCTACGACCGGCCGACCGATTAGGCCGCGTCCGACGAATCCCGATGCCACGGGTCTCGTGTCAGGGCACGACTTTAGTCGTGCCTGACACTTTGTGCCTTTCCATTGAGTTTTGTCCGCTACCTGTAAAGCCCTAGCGTTGCGCAGATCGTGCTTATAAAGGATCCGCTCTTCATTGAGGTTTGCGGCAGGTCCCTATTGCACCTTCAGCACCATGGTGGTTGTGCTGGAGATCGAAGTGACTCCGTTGTTGGACTGCGCGGTGATGGTGACGGTGTAAGTGCCTGCAGGGGTAGCC
>Ga0326727_10025627_pt1 | contig 11038 bp, 9 predicted proteins | sample MB2enrmetagenome_FD_207643 | JGI IMG/M metagenome (GOLD analysis project Ga0326727, IMG submission 207643) | Lab enriched peat soil microbial communities from McLean, Ithaca, NY, United States - MB29MY | ecosystem: Environmental > Terrestrial > Soil > Wetlands > Peat | place: USA: New York... | reverse complement strand
TTCATCAGGCGCAGAAGATGGAAGCGCTGGGAAGGCTGACAGGATGCGTTGCGCACGACTTCAACAATCTGCTGATGGTCATCCTGGCACAAGCGGAGCTCCTGCAAATGAGCGCAAGCGAAGCAAAACTGCGGGAGCGCGCCGCTTCAATTGAACGCTCGGCAAAGCGCGCCGCCGAGCTGACGCGGCAACTGCTTGCCTTCGGACGCAAGCAGGTGCTGCAGCCAGCGGTGCGGAACCTGAACGAAGTTCTGCGCTCAATTTCGGAGATGCTCGGACGCGTGCTAGAAGAGAACATTCGGACAAGATTCGATTTTGCCGAGGAGCTATGGCCCGTCATGGTCGACCGTTCGCAGATGGAGCAGGTCGTCCTGAGCCTTTGCGTCAACTCCCGTGACGCTATGCCGGAGGGCGGTGAACTGCGCATAAGGACTGAAAATGTCTTGATCGAGGAGAATGCAGTCCGCCCGAGTTCCATCCCGGCAGGCCGCTACACGATGCTCTCCATCACGGACACGGGGGTGGGCATGAGTGAAGAGGTCAAGGCTAAGGCATTTGAACCGTTCTTCACTACCAAGCCGCGAGGCAAGGGATCAGGCCTCGGTCTTTCAACCGTGTTCGGCATCGTCCAGCAGTCCGGGGGATACGTGCTGCTGGAGAGCGAGCCGGGAAAAGGTTGCTGCGCAAAGATCTACCTCCCCGCTGTGAGCGGCAAGACCGTAGGTGAATACAGCGCCGCCATGCCGCCCGCAACCGGGCTGGAGAAGAACAGGTCCGTGCTTGTGGTCGACGATCAGGGAGAGCTGAGAAGCACAGTCGCCGATTTCCTCCGCAACAACGGCTATCAGGTGACGGAAGCTGATTCGCTTTCCGCCGCGCTGCAGATCGTTTCACGACGGCGCTTCGATCTGGTGCTAACCGACGTCATTCTTCAGGACGGCAACGGCCGGGCGCTCGCTGACTATCTCAAGGCGAACTGGAGCGATCCGAAGCTTATCTATATGTCCGGGTATGCCAACGACGTGATCGTGGACCATGGTGTGCTCGCGCCCGACGTCTTCTTCCTGCAAAAGCCCTTCGGCGGAGCAACGCTGCTGGAAATGATCGCCGAATTGCTGGGCTCCTCCCGAGGGACTTAGCTGATCGGGTATCAGCGCATCCGCTTCATTTCAGGTAGGAGCGAAGTACGTCGATCAGTTCCTCGGCCGCGGCCACGTGTTGTGAGTCCGGCCCCTGCTTGGGATCGAGCACGTGCTCGCGGATGTGGCCCTCCAGCACCTCGACGATAAGACTGCTCATGGCGCCGCGTGCCGCCGTGATCAGTTGCAGCAGCTCGGAGCAATCCTGCTCCTCATTCAAGGCACGTTCGACGGCTTCAACCTGGCCGCGAATGCGACGCACGCGCCAGATCAACTTCTCTTTGCTGCTCAGTGGATCGGCCATAGTGATTCTTCTGGTACCCCTCCCACTACCCTGCTCTAAAGTAGTCAGGAATATCTCCATACTGATTTAAATGAAAAGAGATTTCAAGGGCGCAATTTTCTTGACAATGTATACTGGCATGGGTATAGTCGCTTTCGGGCGGAAATCTCGGTGAGAGGTCCGTCCGGGATCCTCGGTAGGTGAGGCTCCCGCGCAACACACAGGCCACTGCCCGACGACTTCGAAAGAAGTTTGCCTGAGCGGTAGAACAGGAACTCCCGGCTTAAGGGTTTTCCCAACGTGGCTGAGGTCCAAAGACCTCTTACGGTGCGCGGTGCTGAAGCTTGGACGAGAGGGGATTGGGAGTCGCGGCCACGCGGCTTCACTTCGGTGCTTGCCTTTCTTCTCTTTGGAGATTCTCCCCCTTCAGCTCGGCGTTTGGAGTTTATGGATACAACTTTGCTTGAGCAGTCTGACGATCGCCCTCCGAGTTCGGACGGTGACCGAAGTGTGGAAGAAGTTCCAGTGATTCGATAGACCGATCCTGCCTGTCGCCTCGCTTCTGCTTCTTCTTCGAAACGTAAACAGAAGAACGCGGAAGGCGGAGGCTATCTCTCCTTCACGCCCATTGAATTTAGAACGCCGTTCGCGGTGTAAGTGAACGCACGTCGTCACGCGCAGTGACGCGCAGCTGTTCGGTACGCCTGCGTGGCGCGAAGGGTTATCCGTGATGCACGAAGAAGTTGTGGCAATTCCGGCGACAGCGGTGGAGAGTGCGCCCGAGGTGCGCGGAATGGTAGTGCGCTCCAGGTGGATGCGCGACCTGCTCTCTTTCCTTGTCGTCTTTGGGCCGGGCCTGATCGTGATGGTCGCCGACAACGATGCCGGCGCCGTCTCCACCTATGTCCAGGCCGGAGCGCAGTACGGCACGCGGTTGCTGTGGGTGCTGTTGTTGCTCTGGCCGATGTGTTATTTCATCCAGGAGATGGTGGTCAGGCTCGGCATCGCCACCGGCAAAGGCCATGCGGCGATGATCTACCAGCGCTTCGGTCACTGGTGGGGCGTCTTCTCGCTGTGCGATCTGGAACTGGTGAACTTCCTCACGCTGGTGACGGAATTTGCCGCCATCGCGCTGGCCGTCGAGCACATGGGCATCTCGCCGTGGCTGGGCGTGCCGATCGGCGCGGTGGGCCTTATCGCCATCGTGCTGACGGGAAGCTACACTCGCTGGGAGCGCACGGTGAAGGTGCTGTGCGTGCTCGATCTCGCCTGGCTGCTGGTTGCCTTTGCGCTGCGTCCTTCCACGGGGCAGTTGGTGCATGACACCGTGGTTCCGGGCATTCCGGCCGGTGGGCTGACTTCGAACCTGGTCTTTCTGGTGATCGCCATCGTCGGCACCACGATTGCGCCCTGGCAGCTCTTCTTTCAGCAGAGCTGCATCGCCGACAAGCGTTTGCGCTTTGCCGATGTGAAGTGGGCACGGCTGGACACCTTCCTCGGCGCCTGCATCACCATCCTGGTTGCCGGATGCATGATGATCGCCGGCAACGCGGCCCTGACGCACGGAATCCGCTTCGACGATCCGGCGCAGATGGCCAACGATATGCACGCATTCACCGGAGAAGCGATCCGGATGGCCATCCTGCTGCTGATGATCAACGCCGCGGTGCTGGGCAGCACCGCCATTTCGCTCTCCAGCGCGTGGGCATATGGAGAAGTAAAGGGCTGGCCACACAGCCTGCAAATGCCGGTCCGCAAGGCCAAGGGATTCTATGCGGTTTATGTTGCCTGCGTGGCCGTAGCGGCGGCGATTGTGCTGATCCCGAAGGCACCGCTGCAGCTGATTATTCTCAGCGTGCAGGTGCTGGCTGGCGTGATGCTTCCCTCGGCAATCATCTTTTTGCAACTACTTTTGAACGACAAAGAGTTGCTCGGCGAGCAGTACGTCAACCGGCCGTGGAACAATTGGGTGAACTGGACCATCATCATCGTTCTCTTCGCTCTTTCGCTGATCCTGGCCGTACAGGTAGTGGTTCCCAATCTCTTTCCGAGCAACTAGACAAGGAGGCCAACGATGAGCATGTTTCCGGTGACGATGAATATCAACTGCGACCAGGTTCCCGACAATCACTTTGTGGTGGTGCATCCGCTTCACGACCGTCCCGAGGAGAAGGTGGACACGGAGAATCTCGGTCCGATGCCGATGACCACCAGCGTCAAGCTCTCTCTAATGGCCCTGCGCGGATACCTGATCCTGATGATCGGATTGGTCTTCTTCCACTGTCTGGACCTTGCCGGCCTTTTCGGCAAGCATTGAGTCGCTGCTGAGTAAACAAGAAAGAGGTTTCAGTAAATTGTCGCGCAGTTACTCTGCGCATGAATTCACCCTTCTGTCACCGGATTGATTCACTCGCAAATTAGAATGGCATTGGAGTCTGGCATGTTTTGGTTTGTCTCCCCATCATCCTCGGCAGGCGCTCGAGCGTTCGGAAGGAACTTGCTCCTCACGTTTGCGCCGGCACAGACGGATGCGCCAGGCACCGATCTTCGCGCGGACGCTACGGAGGCTTCAGCCGGGGAAAGAGGTGGGTCAGCGAAGAAGGAATTGCCATCCAGCCCTGCCACCGAGGGAACGCCTCAGGAACAGAAATGGAATTGGCACATGCAAAGTACAGCGGTCGAACAAGGGAACGCTCCTTTTTCGGCCAAGTATTCGGGCCCTAACAGCCTGCCCACCAGCGTTGAGGGCCGCGAGACGCTGTCGATGGATATATTTGCCGGGTACAGATTGTGGAACGGCGCGGAATTTCACGCCGATGTGATCACGTGGCAGGGTTTTGGCCTGGCTACCACGCTTGGCATCGATGACTTTCCAAGCGGGGAAGCCTACAAGGCAGGCACGCATCTTCCCCACGCGGACCTCGCGCGCTTCTTCATTCGCCAAACCATTGGACTGGGCGGCGAGAAAGAGGACCTGGTCGACGATCAGCTGGTGTTGGCAGGCAGACAGGACGTTTCACGGCTCACCCTGACCTTCGGCCGGTTCAGTGTTAAGGACATCTTTGACATCAATGTCTACGCCAACGACCCCCGCACACAATTCATGAACTGGGCCCTGGTCGCAAACGCTACCTGGGACTATCCAGCCGACAGCATAGGCTATACCACCGGCGTGGCCGTTGAATTGAACCAGCCGAAATGGGCACTTCGTTACGGTTTCTTCCAGTTGCCGAATCAGAGGAATGGGTTCACCGCCGATGCCCAATATCTCCTGTGGCCGGTTGACAGCTCCGCAGGCGATGGCAAATTCTGGCACGCCTGGGGAATGGCAACGGAAGGTGAGCGCCGTTACAGCATAAAGTCTCATCCCGGCACAGTTCGATTTCTGGGCTACCTCAACCAGGCGAACATGGGCAACTATAAGGCGGCGCTTTCAGCTCCCGGAACAGATATCGACCTGACCCACACCACTCGGCGCGGATATGGCTATGGGATCAACGTCGAACAAGAGATCACAAAGAATATCGGAGTGTTCTCACGGCTGGGTAAGAATGACGGCCATAACGAGGCATGGATGTACACCGATACCGATAGCACGGCCTCGTTTGGCGTCAGCGTCAAGGGTGCGTACTGGCATCGCCCCGAAGATACGATCGGCATGGCCGGCATTGTGAGTGGCACATCCAGAGCCAGCCAGACGTTCCTTGAAGCCGGCGGTACGGGCATCCTGGACGGCGACGGCGCCTTGAATTACGCCTCGGAGAAGGTTCTGGAGACATACTACGACTGCAAGCTCGCCAAGCACCTCAACGGCGCGCTGGATTACCAGTTTGTGGACAATCCCGCCTTTAACAAGGATCGCGGCCCGGTCTCAGTTTTCGCTGCGCGACTGCACTTCGAGTTCTAGCCTCAGAAAAGCCCCCCGAACCCGGTTGCCATCAGCCACATCTTCCAGCACACTCGTCTGATCGCGGGGCACGATCTCCAGCATCCGTTGTGCGATGCGGACGCCGACGAGCTCGAAAGCTTCTCTCAGGCCGCGATTTTGGAGCGGGCGTGGTGGTCGATGAAGAGATTGATCATCACCTCGTTGAACTCCGGGATATCGGAGGGTTGACGGCTGCTGACCCAGTTCTCATTGCGAACTACCGCCTGGTCGCTCCAGAAGGCTCCGGCGTTGCGAAGATCGTCCGCTATGGCGCGATAGCTGGTCAGGTGGCGGCCGCGGACCAGTCCGGCGGAGACCAGCAGCCAGGGGCCGTGGCAGATAACGGCAATGGGCTTACGGCGCTGGTCTATGCAGCGGACGAACTCCTGCGCGAGCTGTTCGACGCGAAGGGCACCTGAGCTCTTCGCGCCGCCGGGGATCAGCAGTGCGTCGAACTGCTCCGGATCAGCCTCGGCGAGGCGAAGATCGACCTTCAGCTTCTGCGTCTTCTTGTCGTGTTGAACGGCCTGAATTTCGCCGCCGTGCGGGGCGATGACGGTGGTTTCGGCCCCGGCTTCCTGCAGGGCCTTGCGCGGCTCAATCAGTTCGGCTTCTTCAAACAGATCGGTGGCCAGGATCGCCACTCGAAATCCTTCAAGGCGTGGGTACATAGCACTCCTCCAAGCTTGCTGGCAGTGAGATGCCATTAGCCCGCTTGCCGGTGAGGAGAAGTTCCGGGAGAAGCTTTCCGCCGGATCAGCGGGGCTGAACCAGCTCAGTAGTGCGCTTCAGCTGTCCGCCAGCGCCTGCGGCCGGAGCGGCTTGCCGCGTACCCAAGCGGAGCCACCCGACGTCAGGGCTTCGGCTGAACCAGCTCAGTGGTGCGCTTCAGCTGTCCGCAGGCGGCAAAAATATCCAGGCCGCGGGGACGGCGCAGATAGGCCGGAATGCCGGCAGCGATCAGCGTCTGCTGAAAGCGCTCCACGGCCTCCGGCGTGGGACGCTCGAAGGGAATTTCAGGTCCGGGGTTGAGGGCGATCAGGTTCACCTTGGCACGCAGGCCGCGCAGCAGGACAACCAGCTCGCGGGCATTTTCCGCCGAATCATTGACACCGGAGAGCAGGACATATTCGAAGGTGAGGCGCTCGCGCGGCCGCAACGGGAAGCTGCGCGCCGCCTCCATCAGCGCTGACAGATTCCATTTGCGGGTGATGGGCATGATGCGCTCGCGAAGCTCGCCGTTGGCGGCATTGAGCGAGATGGCGAGCCGCGGCCGCACGGGCTCGCGTCCGAAGTCGGCGATGCGAGGGACAATCCCCGCGGTCGAGACGGTCATGCGCGACTCGGCGATGCCGGCGCCTTCCACCAGGAGGCGAATCGCAGCCATAAAGTTTTCGTAGTTCAAGAACGGTTCGCCCTGACCCATGAAGACCAAGTTGATCCGGTCGCGGCCGATTTCAATCTTGTTGTCGTTCAGCAGGAGCAGAACCTGGCCGACAATCTCTCCGGGGGTGAGATTGCGCTGGAGACCGAGCAGGGCGGTCATGCAAAACTTGCAGTTGACGGCGCATCCAGCCTGCGAAGAAAGGCAAATGGTGCCCCGGCGGCTGGGAGCCTCGGCGGATCTATCTTCCGCAGAATCATCATCTTCGCCTCCGTCGCCACCGGGCATCCAGACGCACTCGACGCTGGTGCCGTCGCCAAAACCAACCAGGTAGCGGACAGTGTCATCGGCTGCCAAAAAACGTTGGCTGACTGACGGCAGGCCGGCATGATAGCCCTTTGCGATAAGCTCGGAGCGCAGGGATTTCGGTAAGGTAGAGATATGGTCCAGCTCGGTCAGGCGCTGGCGATAGAGGGCGTCGAATAGCTGGCGAGCCCGGTAGGCGGGCTGCCCTAAGCCCTCGAGAATCGCCGTAAGCTGTTGAGCTGTTTGGCCTAATAGTCCGAATTGAAGTTTCGAAGTCATGCATCTAAGTAGGGGGCTAACCCAGATGTTCTGGACGTCCACCACGGTTTGTCGATATTGTACCGTGCGTCTGGTCAGGGAATTGCGGATAAGGACTTCCGAGGAGGAAGACAGATGAACGAATCGCTGCGAAGCATCCGCAGAACGGTCCTACCGAACGGACTCACGATCGTCACCGAAGAGATGCCGCATATTCGCTCGGTCTCTGCAGGGATTTGGATCCGCACAGGTTCGCGACACGAGGCTCCGGAGGTCAACGGCATCTCGCACTTCGCCGAGCATATGGTCTTCAAAGGAACCACCAGCCGGAGCGCAGAGACGATTGCGCGCGAAGTGGACTCCTTCGGCGGCAACCTGGATGCGTTCACCGCCAAGGAGTGTGTCTGCTTCAACATGAAGGTGCTGGATGAGCACATAGGCAAGGCGATGGACGTGCTCAGCGACATCGTGCTCAATCCCTCTTTCCAGGACGCGGATGTGAAGAAAGAGCGCGGAGTGATCATGGAGGAGATCAAGATGGACGAGGACAATCCGGACAACCTCGTGCATGAGATCTTCGTGCAGAACTTCTGGAAGGATCATCCGCTGGCGCGGCCGATCCTGGGAACCCGCGAAACCGTGAAGAGGTTCGGTCCGGCACTGCTGTTTGATTTCTACAGCCAGCGATTCCTGGCCGGCAACATCGTGATCGCCGCGGCGGGAAGCCTCCAACATGAGCGCTTCCTGGAGCTGGCGGCGCACAAGTTCGAGCATCTGCCGACAGCAGGGGCCGAGCTGGCAGACGTGGTTCCGAAGACGACACCGCGGATTTCGATGCGCAACAAGAAGTCGCTGGAACAGGTGCAGATCTGCATCGGCGTGCCGTCGTATCCGATCTCGCATGCAAACCGGTATGCGTCGTTTATCTTGAACACGATATTGGGTGGCGGGATGAGCTCGCGGCTCTTCCAGAACGTTCGTGAAAAACAGGGCCTGGTTTATTCGATCTTCAGCGAGCTGAATCCTTACCGCGACGCCGGCTGCCTGGCCGTGTACGCGGGAACATCGCGGGAATCGGCGGTAAAGGTGGTGCAGTCGGTGCTATCGGAGTTCCGCAACCTGAAGGAAACGCCGGTGAGCAGCGAGGAGCTGGAGCGGGCCAAGGCACAGCTGAAAGGCAACCTGATGCTGAGCCTTGAGTCGTCGATGGCGCGGATGAGCAATCTGGCGCGGCAGGAGATGTACTACGACCGCTTCTACGGGATGGACGAGGTGACGGAGAAAATCGAGGCCGTGAATGCGGAACAGGTTCAGAATGTCGCTCGCGACTTCTTTGTGGCCGACCAGATCGCGGTAACGGTGCTGGGCAACCTGAACGGACTTCGGCTTTCGCGAGACCAGATGGCCTGCTGATGGGACCGGGAGCCGAAGTCAAGTCGGCGTTCATCTCCTGTATCTCTGCTCTTCTGACACTTTTTGTCATTCCAGTCTGACATCCAATGTCATTTTCCCCGAATTGCCCTTCGGAAGGCCCGGTCAAACCGCTTACCCACCTGCTGTAAGTGATTCATTTGTAGTCATATAGCTTATGTTACCAAAGTAGCATCCCCTTCTCCGCGATTGGCCCAAGGATTGCCATATCCGATAGCGAGTCTAACCAACAACCCAGTCCCTGCGACTGTATGGAGAGAGTGAAATGCGTAAACAGAAGGGCTTCTCGCTGATCGAGCTTCTCATCGTTGTGGCGATCATCCTGATCATCGCCGCCATCGCCATCCCGAACCTGCTCCGCTCCCGCATTGCGGCCAACGAAGCTTCTGCTGTGGGCTCACTGCGTACCGTCAACACCGCCGAAGTGACCTATGCTTCGACCTATCCGTCGTCTGGCTTTGGCAGCACTCTGGGCATCCTCGGAAATGCCGGCTCCACCGCAGCCTGCACCCCGAGCTCGACCACCGCTTGCTTGCTTGACAGCGTTCTGGGCTGCGCAACTCAGCCCTGCGTGAAGAGCGGCTACAAGTTCTCCGTTTCGACGGCTGCGGCTGTCAACGGCATTATCCCCTACTACCAGTCGGGCGCCGATCCGGTTTCTGTTGGCCAGACCGGTCAGCGTTACTTCTTCAGCGACAGCTCGGGCGTGATCCGTTACAACGCTTCGGCGGTCGCTTCCAGCACCGACGCGCCGCTGCAGTAGTCAGAGGTTTGCAAAGTACAGGCAGGGCACTCCGGGGAGGGTTCAGCCTGGGTTGTAGGGGTGGGGCATCGCGAAAGCGGTGCCCTTCCTACGTAAACGGCGAAAGTAACCATTTGGAGTTTCGTGGTAACGCTCGAAAGTACTAATAAAACAACGGTCGAAAGTGACGATAGTCCGAAGTACCCATGCGAGGTAAATATGCAACGCTCCAAGGGCTTCTCGCTGATTGAACTTCTGATTGTGGTGGCGATCATCCTGATCATCGCCGCGATCGCGATCCCGAACCTGCTTCGCGCCCGCATCGCCGCCAACGAAGCCTCCGCCGTGGGTTCGCTGCGCACCATCAACACCGGAGAAGTGACGTATGCCTCGACGTATCCGTCTTCCGGCTATGCCAGCACGCTGAGCGCCCTCTCAGATGGCGGCTCCAACGCTTGTCCGGCCACTCCGAGCTCTACCTCTGCCTGCTTGATCGACACCGTTCTGGGCTGCGGCACGATGCCTTGCGTGAAGAGCGGTTACAAGTTCTCGGTCTCGACGGCTGCTGCCATCAACGGCATTATCCCCTACTACCAGTCGGGTGCCGATCCGGTTTCGGTCGGCCAGACCGGTCAGCGTCACTTTTTCAGCGACAGCTCGGGCGTGATTCGTTACAACGCTTCGGCGGTCGCCTCCAGCAGCGATACGCCGTTGCAGTAGCTTGCCTGGGTGAAAAGGGAACTGGGGAGGCTGCGCCTCCCTTTTCTTATGCTCACCAGAACCGGAGTAATTTGAAGCTTCGGGGAGTCGACCCTGCAAGTCGGCTATAATCTCCGCTAATAGAATGCTCGCTATCGAAACTGAAGGACTGGAAAAGTACTATCAGACGGGATTCTTTCGCAATCAGCGCAAGCTGGCTTTAAAACCGCTGACGCTGACGGTGGAGGAGAGCGAGGTCTTCGGCTGCCTTGGCCCCAATGGCGCCGGCAAGACCACGACGATCAAGCTGTTGCTGGGGCTGGTCTTTCCCAGCGGCGGAACGGTACGCATCCTGCAGCGCCCGCTGGACGACATTGCGATCAAGCGCGATATCGGATTTCTTCCCGAACAGCCATATTTCTATGACCATCTGACGGCGAAGGAGTTGCTGGAATACTATGCGCGGCTCAGCGGGGTGAGCGGCGGCGAACGGCGAAAGAAGGTAGATCGAGCGCTGGCCCGGGTGGGGATGAGCGAACACGCGCGGACGCAGCTGAGGAAGTTCTCCAAGGGAATGCTGCAGCGGGTCGGGATTGCACAGGCGATTGTGCATGACCCGAAGCTGGTGATTCTGGATGAGCCTATGAGCGGGCTGGATCCGGTCGGGCGGCGCGAAGTGCGCGACCTGATCCAGGAGCTGAACGAAGAAGGCAAGACGATCTTCTTCTCCACCCACATTCTGAGCGATGCCGAGACCCTCTGCGACCGCGTGGCGGTTCTGGATCGCGGCAAACTGAAGGGCGTGGGGGTCGTCGCAGACCTGCTACGCGAGATGAGCGGCGACGTCGAGGTGACCTGGCGCGGAGCG
>Ga0326727_10025626_pt1 | contig 11038 bp, 9 predicted proteins | sample MB2enrmetagenome_FD_207643 | JGI IMG/M metagenome (GOLD analysis project Ga0326727, IMG submission 207643) | Lab enriched peat soil microbial communities from McLean, Ithaca, NY, United States - MB29MY | ecosystem: Environmental > Terrestrial > Soil > Wetlands > Peat | place: USA: New York... | reverse complement strand
CAGGATCGTGTCGATCAGGAAGATCTCCTTTCCCCTCAACATCTCCTGGTTCACCTGAAACTTCTTTTCTGCCCTTTCCATCCTCTCTTTTTCTTTTGAGATTATGAAAATCCTGCCCACTTCGCCCACCGTGCTGATGGGCTCTCTGAAGGGGATGCCCGTGGCGCCATGGAAACCCAGGGCAGCGGGAATGGCTGCCCTGGGAATGGGAACGATCATATCCGCCTTCTGGGTTTCGCCTTGCGCGAGCCTGGCTCCGATTTTTTCCCTAAATTCGTAGACATTCTTCGAGAAAACCTGGCTGGCCGGCGAAGCGTAATCGAGACACTCCACAATACAGGGCCGGGGATCGGGCGAGGCGAAAGACATCCTTCTCATCTCGTCTCTCTCGAAGACTACGATCTCTCCGGGCAGCACATCGCCGATCCACTCGAACTGGTTGTGAAAGGCGCACGTCTCGGAGGCTATGGCCCATTCGTGTTCTCCCTCATCACCCCTTCTCGCGAGGGAAAGGGGCCGGAAGCCGAAGGGGTCCCGCGCGGCGATCAACCTTCCCTTATGGAGAAGGATCAGGCTGAAAGCCGCCTGCCGGCCAAGCACGCCCAAGGTCTTTTTCACCTTTTCCAGAAGCGTCGAGCCTCCGAAGCGGGCGATCATCTGGAGGATCACCTCGGTGTCGGTTTCCGTCTGGAAGAGACCCCCTATCTCCTCCATCAACTGTTTGTACCGGGGAATGTGGCCGTTATGGACCACGGCGATCTTCTCCTTCTTGTGGCTCCCGACTATGGGCTGGGCATTCCGGTCACTCGCTTCTCCTGCCGTCGGGTAGCGGACCTGACCGATCGCCACCGAGCCGTAGTGGGCCCGGTTGAGGGGGGAGAGCTGGAAGATCGATCCCAGGCTCCGTGATTCGGAGAAAGATCCGTCTTTGAGGCCGGACACGATACCCCAGCTTTCCTGTCCCCGGTGAGAAAGATGCTCGAGGCCCGTCCTCACCTCGACGAAGGCATTTCCCTTGCCGGTAAATCCAAAAATTCCGCTCATGTATCTCCTTTCTCTCCCTGTCCTTTCGCGGTATACGGGCGGGGGCAGGATGGGTGCAAGCAATGCCCCTTTGCGCACTTTTAGTGCGGGGTATCGACCCATAATTGTACCTAATTCCGCTGAGAATATCGACCCCCTGGGCAGACGCAGGGGGGAAGCGCTCTTTGCCGGTCGGAGAAAAGCAACTCCCCCGAGAGGCTACGCCTTCCGTAACGCGTGTCGCGGAGCGACGGCGAACCGGTGCCACGGCCCGGAGCCGTCGTGGGCGGGGAGCCTCCTTGCCGATTATGCCCTTTCACGTTATAATCGGTCTATACCCGCCTCCCGAGGGCGCGGAATCTTACGGAGTGGGAGGGAAGGGCATGATGCTCCTCCTGGTGATGTTTGGGTTCACGGCCTTGTCCTTCTTGCCGCCGGCCGCGGGGGCGGCCGATGGGAGGCGGAAAGCGGGCGGACCAGCCCCTGAGAAGGCGACCTTTGCGGGCGGCTGCTTCTGGTGCATGGAGCCTCCCTTTGACGGTCTCGAGGGCGTCGTATCGGTAAGCGCGGGCTACACGGGAGGGGGCAAGAAAGACCCCACTTACGAAGAGGTCTCATCAGGCGCTACGGGCCATGCAGAATCGATCGAGATCGTCTATGACCCTTCAAAAATAGGCTACGCGCGGCTCCTCGACATCTTCTGGCACAGCATAGATCCCTTCGTGCGGGACAGGCAGTTCTGCGATGTGGGTACCCAGTACAGAACCGCCATCTTTTACCACAATGAGGAGCAGAGGAAGCTCGCCGAGGCATCGAAGAAGGGCCTGGAGGAGGCCAACCGTTCCAGGGGACCGGTTTACACGGAGATCGTCCCGGCCTCCACGTTCTTCAGGGCCGAGGAATACCACCAGAAGTACTCCAAGAAGAACCCCGTACGCTACAAATTCTACCGCTGGAGTTGCGGGCGCGATGCGCGCCTCGGGGAGCTGTGGGGAGAGGCGGCCCGTCACGGGGGGGAAGAGAGGTGAGAAGAGAAGCGGGGATAGTGACTTCATCCCTGGGCGAAGGGAAACGGGTTGATTGCAGCGGGTGCCGCGGTGGATGAGGGCGCCCGGCTTTTGGTTTTTGTCAAATATCCCCTACGAGGCGCGGTAAAGACGAGACTGGCCAGGACGATCGGCCAGGAAACGGCGGTCGAGGTGTACCGCTGCCTTGTCGCGGATACCCTGACCCTTGCGCGGGAGGCGGGCTTTCGGCCATGGGTCTTTTTCCATCCCGGGGCCGCGAGGAGGGCTATGATCGAATGGCTGGGGCCTGACCTCGCGTATGAGCCGCAGAGGGGCAGGGACCTGGGAGAGCGGATGTACGGAGCCTTCCAAAGGGCCTTTCGAGAGTGCTGCCGGGCGGTGCTCGTGGGGAGCGACACGCCGGACCTCCCGCCCGCCCTGGTGCAGGAGGCCTTCCACAGCCTGGAGGGGCACGACGCGGTCCTGGGACCTGCCTTCGACGGCGGCTACTACCTGATAGGCCTGACCCCAACAAGTTTGCTGCCTGCCCTGTTTCAGGGACTGGCCTGGGGGAGCGCCCTCGTCCTCGAGAGAACCAGGCAGCTCGTCGAGGAGAAAGGGCTCAGCTTCCACCTGCTGCCCCCGTGGGGCGATATCGATGAGTATGAGGACCTTATGTCACTCCTCGACCGACACAGAGACCTGCCTCCCGGCAGGCTCGCCACGGTCGATTACCTGAGAGGCAGGTCCGTGTGATATGACCGTCTCCGTCATCATCCCGGTCCTCCATGAGTCAGCCCTGATTAACGACGCCATCGCCCATATCCGCTCCCTCGAACCCGGCGCGCCCGTGGAGGTCATCGTGGTGGATGGGGCCCGGGAGGCGGATACGCTGCACGCCATAAGGGATAGCGAGGTCAAGAATGTCCTGTCGGCAAGGGGGAGAGGGACCCAGATGAACAGAGGGGCAGAGGCGGCGCGGGGCGATATACTCCTGTTCCTTCACGTTGATACCGAGCTCCCCCGGGACGGGTTGAGGGCGATCCGGGCCGTCATGGAGGGCGGCCGTTTCGTGGGAGGCGCCTTCGACCTCGGGATAGACGGCCGGGGGATAATGTTCCGGCTCATCGAGAGGGTGGCTTCCCTCCGGTCGCGCCTCACCCGCATACCTTACGGAGATCAGGCCATTTTCCTCAGGCGCGACTACTTTCTTCGCCTGGGGGGGTACAGAGAGATGGCCCTCATGGAGGATGTGGATCTCATGAGACGGGTGAAGAAAGGCGGCGGCGCCATTTTCATCCTCCCCGAGAGGGTCAGGACGTCAGGGCGCCGCTGGAGAGGGGAAGGGCTGGTGCGATGCACCCTCAGGAACTGGATTGTCGCCATCCTCTATCTTTTCGGTGTCTCCCCTGAAAGGCTGGCGAGATGGTATCCGTCCTGACCGGCTTCAACGACCTTTGTGGTCGAAGAGCCTCCTCGCCGCCCTGACGAAGAGGCTCCCCTGCAGTTTATCGATGTGGCAGAGTTTCGCCGGCTGCTTCACCACATCGGAGAAGGTCGGATAGACGTGGATGACGGAATCGAGCTTATAGAAAGGCACGCCCAGGGTCTTGACGATCTGGGCTTCATGGATCAGCTCACCGGCTCTGGCACCCAGAATGTGGGCCCCGAGAAGCCTTTGCGAGCGGTCGCAGATGAACTTGGCCATGCCGAACTCCTCCCCGTCGGTCCTTCCGCGATCGGTCTGTCCATAGCGCCACCTATAGACCTTTATCGCGTCGCCGTGGGCACGCCTCGCCTCATCCTCGGTCAGGCCCGCGTGGGCGAATTCAGGATCGGTAAAGGTACACCAGAGGTAGTGGCCGTAGTCGGCACTCCGCTTGAGAGGGAAGAGGGCGTTCCAGGCCGCGATCCTCGCTTGGTATTCGGCCATGTGGGAGAACTGGTAGGGGCCTGTCACATCACCGGCCGCGTAGATGTTGGGGGCCGTTGTCCGGAGCCTGCGGTCGGTTCTGATGCCCTTCAGTGAATACTCGACCCCCGCAGCTTCGAGGTCGAGGCCGTCCACGTTGGCTTTTCTCCCGACCGCCACGAGGAGGGTGTCGCCCGAAATGGGGCCGTGATCGGCCGCTCCATCCTCCACGAAAAGGTCGACCCCGTTCTTTCCGGCCTCGATCCTCTTTGCCCTCGCGCCTGTGCGAAACACGAGGCCCTGTCGAGCCAGCCGCTCCGTGAGGAGATTACCCAACTCTCGATCCTCTTTGATGAGGATGCTCTCCCCCATCTCGACCACCGTCACCGCAACCCCGAGGTAGCCCAGGGCCTGGGCTATCTCGATGCCGATGGGACCGCCGCCCAGGATGATCATCGACCGGGGCAGGTGTCCCACATCGAAGAGTGTCCGGTTGGTGAGATAGGCCACCCGGTCGAGGCCCTCGATGGGGGGCACCAAGGCGGATGATCCTGTGCAGAGCACGAAGCTCCGGGCCGAGCACGCCTTGCCGTTGATCTCCACGTGGTGATTATCCAGGAACCGCGGATCTCCCCGGAGCACCTTGATCCCGAGCCCCTCCATGACCTCGGGAGAGTGCCCCTGGTATACCTGGTCTACCACGGACCTTATCCTGGTGAACACGGTCTCACCGGCGTCAGGGAGCGAGCCGACCTTGCCCGGACCTGCGTCCCCGGCGCGCCCTATCTCCCGGAAGACCTTGGCGGTTCTGATGAGAGTCTTGCTCGGCACACAGCCGTAGAGGGTGCATTCCCCTCCGAGGCGGCTCTTCTCGATGAGGGCAACATGCTTGCCCACACCCGCAGCGAATTTGGACGCCACCAGTCCCGCCGCCCCTCCTCCCACCACCGCCAGGTCATAATCATAGGTCATGTCGCGCCTCGCTGCCCTATATGAAGGGCCTCTTCACCCGGTTACCCGGGAAGGGAGACGGCCCCAAAAAGGTCCTCTTTAAGCCTCTTTACCCTAAAAGGTATGCCTTCGGAAGGGGCGAGACAACTTCCCTGACGCTCGATCGCACCCGGCTTGAGCGAGTGCTCATCCGCGAGCGGAGTGGTATCTTAAGAAGCGGAGGTATATACTTTATGCTCCCGATGAAGCTCTTGCTCATATCGGGGGTTGTCCTTCTGCTCAACCTCCCCTTCGGCTACTGGCGAGCCCACGTGAGAAAATTCTCCCTCCCGTGGTACCTTGCCGTCCATCTCCCGGTGCCCCTCGTGATCAGCCTGCGCTTGGCGAGCGGAATCGGCTGGCACAAGATCAGCTTTCCTTTCTTGATAGGGGCCTATTTCGGAGGGCAGCTCCTGGGGGGCAGGATTCACCGCGGGCGGAGCAAGCGCCGGTCGGAAGGGTAAAGCTTTCCGAGGGTTTCTCGCGCCCGGTCGAACCTACCGCCCTAGGCCTATCATCTCCGTGTTTGCCCTCCCGGGCCGCACCATGGGAAGGGCCTTTTCCCGGTGATGAACGGGTATATCCAGGAGGAACGGGCCGGGATGCGAGATTGCTCCTTCCAGGATCGCCCCTACTGACTCAAGCCGCTCCGCCCGGCAGCCCGGAATGCCGAATTGCCGGCCGATTGCGGCAAAGTCGAGCTCCAGATCGAACCGGGAGGCAAAGTAGTTTTCCTGGTAGAACAGCTCCTGCTGCTGCCGCACGAGACCGAGATGACCGTTGTTCATCACGAGTATGGTCACGGGAAGGCCGAGCTCTGAAAGAGTGGCGAGCTCCTGAATGTTCATCTGGAAGGAACCGTCACCACTTACGCAGAGGACGCGACGGCCGGGGTTGGCCAGGGCCGCGCCTATGGCCGCAGGCAGGCCGAACCCCATGGTGCCCAGCCCCCCCGACGTGAGAAACGTGGCCGGCCTCGAGAAGGGATATGCCTGGGCCACCCACATCTGGTGCTGCCCCACGTCGGTGCAGACGATGGTATCGGGAGGGGCCAGGGAGTGAGCTTTTTTGATGATGTCGACGGGGTGCATCTCCCCGTTTCTTCGGCCGGGGTCCGGGGGAAAGAGGGATCTGGTCTCTGAGACCCGCTGCAGCCAGTCGCGGCGGCCGTCGCCGGTGAGAAGGGGAAGGAGGCCCTCCATCACTGCCCCGGCGTCTCCGACGATCGACAGGTGGGCCCTTTTTATTTTGTGGATCTCGGCGGCATCGATATCGACATGGATGATCGAGGCCCGGCGACAGAACTCCCGGGCCAGGCCCACGGCGCGGTCGTCGAAGCGGACTCCGAAGGCCAGCACGAGATCCGCCTCGTCAAGGATGGCATTGGCCTCCGGCGTGCCGTGCATGCCGAGCATCCCCAGATAGAGAGGGTCTTCCGGAGGAAAACAGCCGAGGCCCCGGAGCGTCAGGGCCACGGGGATGCTGTTTTTCCTCGCGAGGTCGCAAAGCAGCCCGTGACAGCCGGAGTTGATAATGCCGCCACCGGCATAGAGCACCGGCCTTCTCGATGCGCGTACCATGGCCGCCGCCCTCTCTAGGGCCAACGGGTCAACACCCGCGGGTATAGCCTTTTCTCCGGGCAGGGGCCATGCCTCCACCTCAATCTCCTGGAGCTGCACGTCCCTGGGCACGTCGACCACCACAGGGCCGGGACGACCCGAGAGGGCTATGGCAAAGGCCTTGGGCATGACCGCGAGCAGCTCGGCAGCGTCCTTTACGAGAAAATTGTGCTTGGTGAGGGGAAGGGTCATCCCATACGTATCGACCTCCTGAAAGGCATCGGTGCCGATCATCGAGGTGGGGACCTGCCCGGTGATGGCGATGAGGGGGACGGAATCGAGCTTGGCGTCTGCCAGGGCAGTCACCAGATTGGTGGCCCCCGGTCCGGAAGTGGCGAAGCAGACGCCCGCCTCCCCCGTCGACCTCGCGATGCCGTGGGCAATGAAGCCGGCCCCCTGCTCATGTCGCGCGAGGATGTGACGCAGGGAACTTCTGGAGAGGGCATGGTAAAGGGGCAGATTCGCACCCCCGGGGATGCCGGCGACAATGGCGGTGCCCGCCCTCTCAAGCATCTTTATGATGATCTCCGCTCCGCTGTACCGCATGGGCCCACCTCCTCGCGTTCCTCGCGGACAAATAAAAAGCCCCTGCCGGCTTTGCCGGCAGGGGCCCAACTGGTGCTTCTCAAGGCCTACAACGGCGTGAGCCGGCAGGGATGACGCGCAAGTACCAGTACGAGACCGCGGGAGGATGCCCCATCAGAAGAGGAGCGGCTCTCACACAGCTTATCTGTCTCGGGAAACGCTTTCATGCCCTGAAGTATAGAGGAGTCTCCGGTCTTTGTCAAGGGAAAAACGGCCTGGGCGGAGGGCAAGCACATTTGGAAATTGTCTACCCTTCGGGCCGTATGACACCCGTTCCTTCGCGCGTCAAGGCTCCACTCCCGACCATAGGCGGGTCACGTAAGCTCCTTATTGCCTTGCTGGGTCGCACCGGCTCCTCATCGCTTGATGTGCGCGGTGTAGTACGGGCAGAGAAGATCGAGCACGCACATCATCCTGCGGAACGCGGCCAGTACCGCCCGTCGTGGCGGGGTACCCGGGTATTCCCACACTCCCGTTCCCGGGTCGCAAGCGGTCGTTCCGCATACGTGCTCAGGAAGGGCGCCATACGGTCTCGCTTAAATTGGGATTTCCCAATGCGCTTGCCTTGGGCGTGGGCGTGCCGGGAATGCTTTCGGGGAGCTGCGCCTTGAAAGAAAAGACCGAGGACCCCGTGACCCGGCTCCGGCCTTTCCGGGTTGACGTCGGGTGCGTGGGGGACTTATATAAGGGAGAGGGCGAGCACCCCACGTCCGATGAAAGGGGAGAGCCGATGATAGAGAGCCGCTACCTGCAGACCTGCGATGTCCCGACACCGGACAGGAGACTCAAGCCCTTCACGCTCGTCATCGTGGGCGGAGGCGGGGATCTGACCCGGAGGAAGCTGGTTCCCTCCCTCTTCCACCTTTTCCTGGAGAAAGAGCTGCCCGAGGCCTTTTCCGTGCTGGCCTTCGACCTGATCGACCTCGATGACGCCCGGTATCGCGCGGTGATGGGGGAGGCGGTAAAGGGGCGGCTGGGCACTGCGTTTGACGCGTCGGGGTGGGAAGGGTTCAGCCGCCGCCTTTTCTATCTCGACGGCCGCTTCGAGAAGGATGAGGCGTTCGATCGACTCCGCGAGCGGATCAATGAGGTCAGCGCGGAGGCGCCGGAGGGAACGAGACATGTGGTCTACTATATGGCGATACCCCCGCAGCTCGTGCCCCTCGTCGTGGCGAAGCTGGGGGGCAGGGACCTCGTGGGCGGAGGGTATGAGACGAAGATCGTCGTTGAAAAGCCCTTCGGAGAGAACCGGCAGTCGGCAGCCCGCTTGAACAGGATAATCACGGGGGTCTTTGATGAGAACCGGGTATACCGCATCGATCACTACCTCGCAAAGGAGCCCGTGGACAACATCATGTTCTTCCGCTTCTCCAACACGATCTTCGAAGAGGTCTGGAACAGGCGCTACGTGGACCACGTGCAGGTCACCGTGGCCGAGGAAATCGGGGTCGAGCACAGAGGGGCTTTCTATGAGGGGGCGGGCGTGGTGCGCGATATCGTGCAGAACCATCTCCTCCAGCTCCTTTTCCTCGTGGCCATGGAGGCGCCTGTCGGGTTTATCCCCGAGTTCGTGAGGGATGAGAAAGCGCGGATCGTGAGATCCATCAGGCCGGTCGACGGGGATTATATCGATCGCTTCATGGTAAGGGGGCAGTACGGTCCGGGGACTTCCCAGGGGGTGACCTGCCGCGGCTACCGGGAGGAGCCGAACGTTTCCCCCGCTTCCACCACGGCCACCTTTTTTGCCGGGAAGTTTTATATCGACAACCTGCGGTGGGCGGGCGTGCCGTTCTACCTCAGGACGGGCAAGAGGATGGCGAAGCGGGTTACGGAGATATGCATACGGTTCAAGCGTCTGCCCCTCCGGCTCTTCGGGAGGACGTGCGATGTGCTGGAGTCCAATGTGCTCTTCCTCACCATCCAGCCGGACGAAAGGATATCGCTCCGCTTCTCGGTCAAGTATCCCTATTCGGCGAACCAGATCTACACGGCGCGCATGGACTTCAGCTATAAGGAGGCCTTCAAGGTGCCGGTTCACGACGCCTATGAGAGGATCCTCCTCGATGTGATGCGCGGAGACCTGACGCTCTTTGTCAGGGAGGATACCATTGAGGAGATGTGGGCCGTGGTCGACCCGATCACGGAGCGGTGGGAGAGCATACCTCCCCGGGATTTCCCCAACTACGGGTCCGCCACCTGGGGGCCGCCCGCGGCGGAGCGGCTCATGGCCGAGGAAGGCAGGTCGTGGCTCACCACCTGACGCACGAGTACGGCGAGGGGCCCCGCGGCGCAGCCGATTGACAAACCCCGGCAGGGGAACAATACTTGATTTAGGTTTTTCTGCGGGCTTTCGCGCCTCACAAGGAAGGCAATCATGGAAATCGAGGCGGGACAGAGAGCACTTTGGCCGCTCGCCGTCTACTTTGGCGCCGTTCTTCTCCTCGCGGGGGTGATGCTGCTTTCTTCCTTCCTCCTCGGACAACGTCACCGGGAGAAGGCGACGGGCCAGCCCTACGAATCGGGCATCAAACCCACGGGATCGGCGTGGATCCATTTTGACGTGAAATACTACCTGATCGCCATGTTCTTCGTGATCTTCGACGTGGAGACCGTATTCATTTACGGGTGGGCCGTGGCGCTCCATGATGTCGGATGGGTGGGGTTCGTGGAGATGGCTGTTTTTATAGGCCTCGTGCTCACGGCCCTCGCCTACCTCTGGAGGATGGGGGCGCTCGACTGGGCCGCACCGGGCGGGACGGGAAGAGGCGACCGGAAGATATGAGGTGGCTTGGAAGAGGCAGCCGGAGGGGCGGTCCGGATCGCACGGGGTCTTCGGGCCGGGCGGGCCCCTCCACGGGGGTCCCCGGGGTCCTTCTCTCGCGGCTGCAGGACCTCGTCGCCTGGGGTAGAAAAAACTCGCTGTGGCCCCTCAATTTCGGCACTTCCTGCTGCTACATCGAAATGGCGGCGAGCGTCACGTCGAAGTACGATATTGCGCGCTTCGGCGCTGAGGTGCTCCGGGGAAGCCCCAGGCAGGCGGATCTGCTCATCGTCGCCGGAACGGTCTTCGTGAAAATCGCCCCGATTGTCAGGCAGCTCTACGAGCAGATGATGGAGCCCCGGTGGGTGATATCGATGGGCTCCTGTGCCAATTCAGGGGGCATGTACGACATTTACAGCGTGGTCCAGGGGGTGGACAGCTTCCTCCCCGTGGATGTCTATGTGCCCGGTTGCCCACCCCCGCCGGAGGCCCTCATGGAGGGGCTCATCATGCTCCAAAAGGTGGTCGCGGGAGAGAGGCGGCCCCTGAGCTGGGTGGCAGGTCCGCAAGGGGTCGAGCGACTTGAAACAACGCCCATGAGGGACGCCAAGCGGGCAGTCAGACAGGCCCAACGGCTGCTGAAGGCCCCTGACGAGATATGAAAGGCCTGACCACGCCTCTTTGCCCGGCGTAAAGGAGTTGAATGGAAGAGGGGACGCCGTCCGTAATCGAGGAGGTCGAGGGTCGGTTCGGGAAAGGCGCGTTCAAGGAGCAGAAGACCTGCGACGGGATCCCCACACTATGGGTAGGCGCCGAGCGGGTGATCGAGGTACTCCGTTACCTAAAAACGGAGATTCGTGACCCTTTCCGAATGCTCTACGACCTTTTCGCCATCGACGAGCGGGTCCGCACCCACAGGTCAGGCCAGCCCGAGAGCGCGTTCACGGTTGTCTACCAGCTCCTCTCCTATGGCCGAAACGCGGATATCCGGATAAAAGTGGCGCTGTCCGAAGATCGCCTCTCCGTGCCGAGCGCCGTTGCCCTATGGCCCTCCGCCAACTGGTATGAACGGGAGGCATGGGACTTGTTCGGCATCGCCTTCGAGGGCCACCCGGACCTGAGGCGCATTCTCCTGCCTCCC
>Ga0326727_10025624_pt1 | contig 11038 bp, 8 predicted proteins | sample MB2enrmetagenome_FD_207643 | JGI IMG/M metagenome (GOLD analysis project Ga0326727, IMG submission 207643) | Lab enriched peat soil microbial communities from McLean, Ithaca, NY, United States - MB29MY | ecosystem: Environmental > Terrestrial > Soil > Wetlands > Peat | place: USA: New York... | reverse complement strand
GAACTTGCGCTCAGAGATGCTCACCAGAGTTTGTTCGCCACCCGGATGTCGATGGATGACATGATCCCGGCCTGCGAAGACATCGACAATGCCGGCTACTGGTCGGTGGAATGCTGGGGAGGCGCAACTTTCGATTCCTGCATTCGCTTTCTGAATGAGGATCCCTGGGAGCGGCTGCGTATGTTCCGCAAACTGCTTCCGAAGAGCCGGCTGCAGATGCTGCTTCGCGGCCAGAACCTGCTGGGATACCGTCACTATGAAGATGGAGTCGTGCAGCGCTTCGTAGAGAAGGCTGCCACCAACGGGATGGACGTATTCCGCGTTTTTGACGCGCTCAACGACGTGCGGAATCTCAAGACCAGTGTTGAGGCGGTGAAAAAGACGGGCAAGCACGCGCAGGGCACCATTTGTTACACCATCAGTCCGCTGCATACGGTTGCGGCCTTTGTCGAAATGGCGCAGCAACTGCAGGAAATGAAGTGCGATTCAATTTGCATCAAGGACATGGCCGGCCTGCTGAAGCCGCAGCCCGCGTATGACCTGGTCAAGGGCATCAAGGAGAAGTGCGGTAAGGACATGCTGGTGCATGTCCACACCCATGCCACCACCGGCGTCACTCTGGTTTCTCTGATGAAGGCGATCGAGGCCGGGTGCGACATCGTGGACACGGCAGTCAGTTCCCTGTCGCTAGGGCCGGGACACAACCCGACGGAGAGTCTGGTTGAGATGCTGGAAGGAACTGGGTATGCGACTCGCCTCGACAAGGCGCGGGTTCTGAAAGTGAATCAGTACTTCACTACCATTCGGCCGCGCTACCGCGAATTCTTCAGCGAGTTCACGGGCGTGGATACGGAAATCTTCAAGAGCCAGATTCCGGGCGGAATGATCTCCAACATGGAAAGCCAGCTCAAAGGTCAGGGCGCGGCCGACCGGCTGCAGGAAGTTCTGCTGGAAGTCCCCAATGTTCGTAAAGACGCCGGCTATCCACCGCTGGTCACGCCGTCGAGCCAGATTGTGGGCTCGCAGGCGGTGTTTAACGTCCTGATGGGAAAGTACAAGGTAATGACCGGGGAGTTTGCCGACCTGATGCTGGGTTACTACGGAAGCACGATCGGCGAAAAGAACCCCGAGGTGCTGAAAAAGGCTGAGGCCCAGGCGAAGAAGCCGCCGATTACATGTCGACCCGCCGATCTGCTCAAGCCGGAGTGGGAACAACTGAGCACAGCGGCGCATGCCTTAGAGGGCAACAACGGCAGCGACGAGGACGTGCTGACCTACGCCATGTTCCCGCAGGTGGCTCCAAAGTTCTTCAAGACGCGCGCCGAGGGCCGCAAGAACCTGGGCAAGGATCCGTCGAAGGCAGCGCCAGCGCCCGCACCGAAGGCGGCGGCAGCGACCGCGCCTGCGAATGGCGGACAGGCACTCACGACAACGGTGAACTATGTGATCACGCTGAATGGCCAGGAGCATCGGGTGACGGTAGCTCCGGAAAAATAATTCGAATTCATATTCATAATCTACTCACTGATTCAGGAGCATGAATGGCTAAGCAAGCAACGAGTCCCAAATTAAAGACGATGGCCGACAAGGTTGCTGTCCTTCGCGCCAAGCGCGCCGAGGTCGAACTCGGTGGCGGCCAGGCTCGCATCGACAAACAACATGCGGCGGGCAAGATGACGGCGCGGGAACGAATCGCAGGGCTGGTGGACAAAAGCAGCTTTCAGGAGATCGGACTGTTTGCGCGCCACCGGCAAACTTATTTCGGGATGGCCGACAAGGAAATGCCCGCGGATGGAGTGGTGACGGGATGTGCCACCATCGATGGCCGCTTGGTGCATCTTGCGAGCCAGGATTTCACGGTGGCGGGCGGAGCTGCCGGCGAGGTGCACAGCGACAAGATTGCCGACATGATGCGTCTCTCGCTCAAGACCGGAAGCCCTTTCGTTTTCATCAACGATTCCGGCGGCGCGCGCGTTCAGGAAGGCATTGACAGTCTCGCCGGGTACGGCCGCGTCTTTTACAACAATGTCATGCTCTCGGGAACGGTGCCGCAGATTTCCCTGATTTGCGGACCGTGCGCGGGAGGCGCTGCCTACAGTCCGGCGCTCACCGACTTTATCGTGCAAACCCTGCAAGCGCAGATGTTCATTACCGGGCCGCAGGTCATCAAACAGGTCACCGGAGAAGTGGTCACGGCTGAGGACCTGGGAGGTCCGCAGTCGCAGATGAACAAATCGGGAGTGGTTCACCTGATCGCCAACAACGATGCGGAAGCGCTGCAGCTTTGCCGGCGATTGCTCAGCTTCATGCCGTCCAACAATCTGGAAGATCCGCCGCGCATGCCGTTCAACCTGCCGATCGATTCCGATGCGGAGATGAATGGGATCATTCCGGTCGAGAACAAGCTTGCCTACGATGTCCGTGGCGTCATCACACGGGTGGTGGACTATCAGGATTTTCTCGAGATCCAAGCTGGGTTCGCTCCGAACCTGGTGATCGGTTTTGGGCGGCTGCAGGGCCGGCCGGTGGGTATTGTTGCGAACCAGCCGAATGTCCTGGCCGGCGCGCTTGACATCAATGCTTCGGATAAAGCATCGCGCTTTATCCGCTTTTGCAATGCCTTCAACATTCCGCTGATCACTTTTGTCGATGTGCCCGGCTTCCTGCCCGGAGTTGAGCAGGAACATGGTGGCATCATCCGACATGGCGCCAAGATGCTGTTTGCCTATTCGGCCTCGACCGTGCCGAAAATCACGCTGGTGTTGCGCAAGGCCTATGGTGGCGCGTACCTCGCCATGTGCGGCAAGGATCTGGGCGCGGACCGGGTTGTGGCCTGGCCCACAGCTGAGATCGCAGTCATGGGGGCCGAGGGTGCGGCCGAAATCGTGTTCCGGCGTGAGATCGATGCGGCGCCGGACAAGGCCGTCCGCCGTAAGGAACTGATCGACAGCTACCGCGAGACCTTCGCCACCCCCTATTTCTCGGCGGGGCGGCGCTTGGTGGATGACATCATTGAGCCGGCGGAAACCAGGAAGTACCTGGCGGCGGCGCTGGAATCGTTGCACGCCAAGCGGGAGCTTCGTCCGCCCAAGAAGCATGGATTGATTCCACTATGATGAAAATGACAATGATAATGACGAGGAGCGGCGCGTGGCACTGAATGGCATGGTTGTAGTCGTTGCGGTGGTGGTGGTTGGAGTTGGCTGTGGGCTGACTTATGTCAGCTTGCAGAGCGCGTTCCGACGCGCCGTTGCGGAACTGCGACTGGAGACGGAACGCCAACTGAATGCGCTCACCAGCGCGCTCAAAGCTCTGGAGACGCGAGTTGCGGAATTAAGCCCGGCTGCAACGGTTCGACCGGCAGCCGTGCCAGCGTCCGCGCCGGTTGCCAAAGCAGAAGCCACGGCTCCCGCTGTGAAGGCGGCAGTTCAGCAGAAGCAGGAGGAGATCACCCCTGAGATGCTGGTCGTAATCGCTGCCGCCGTAACTGCGTTTTTGGGCAAGAAAGTCCGGATACGGTCGGCACAGATGCTGCAATCGCCATACGAAATTGTCAATCCCTGGTCACAGCAGGGGCGGGTATTTGTTCAAGCTTCTCATAATTTACGATCGAGGTAAGGGTGTGGGAAATTCACCTCGACGGAAGGAACTCATAACTTGAAACTTCAGATCGGAATTGATGGAAAAAAGTACGAAGTCGAAATCGAAGTTGTGGAAGACGATGCGACTCCGCGGATGCCGAACTATGGACCCTATCCGATAGTTCCCGCAACCATTCAGTCGGCGCCGGTTCCATCCGCGCCATCTTCGTCCGCAGTGGCCGAGGAGAACGTCAACGAAGAAAAAGTGTGCCGCAGTCCGGTCGCTGGCGTGGTCATCAAGGTGAGCGTCGAACCCGGACAAGCGATACAAGCCAACGATCTGATGATGGTACTCGAAGCCATGAAGATGGAAACCAACGTCACCGCGCCCGGTCCGGGAAAGGTAAAAAGTGTAAAGGTGGCTGCGGGAGATCCGGTGAAAGTGAATCAGATTGTCGTCGAGTTCGAATGAAAGTCGAATTCGAATGAGCGGCCGAAGCTGGTGCAGAGAAAGGGACACGGATGAGTGGCGTGCATGAGGATTTGAAGCAGGTTCCAGGGATTGAGTTTGTCGACCACGTAGCGATCGCTGTGAAACAGGGTGAACTGGACGGGCAGGTCAAGGCCTACGAGATGCTGGGCTTCCGCGAAGTTCATCGCGAAGAAGTGCACGGCGCCGATCAGGTGCGCGAAGCTTTGCTGCAGGTTGGCGATGGTCCCAACTTGATTCAACTGCTCGAGCCTTTGACGACCGACTCTCCGGTGCAGAAACTGATCGAGAGGAACGGCGGGCGCGGAGGGTTGGCGCACGTCGCGTTCCGCGTGAAGAGCGCGCAGCAGGCTTTCGATGCGATGAAGGCGAGCGGATTCCAACTCATCGACAAGGCTCCCCGCAAGGGCTCGCGTGGGACCACGGTCTTCTTCGTTCATCCCAAATCGCGAGCCGACAATCCTTTCGGATTGCTCATCGAGATCGTCGAAGACCCTGAAAGCAAGCAAAAGTAAGAGAGGAAAGTAAGTGAGGAAAGATGTCCGCTGACAAGCTGTTGCAGCAGTTCCCTCCCGTAAGCACCCAGTCGTGGGAAGAAGTCATTCGCAAAGATCTGAAGGGCGCCGACTACGCCAAAAAGCTGATTTGGCAGAGCGAAGACGGGCTGGCGGTCAAGCCCTACTACCGGGCTGAAGATATTGCGGGGCTGGAGTATCTGGATGCGGCGCCGGGAGATTTCCCTTATGCGCGCAGCGACCGTTCGACGGGCGACTGGCGCATTCGCGAAGAAATCGACGCCGCCGATCCCGCAAAAGCAAATCAAGCGGCGCTCACCGCGGTGGTTGCGGGAGCGGAAGCGATTGCATTCCGAGAGGTTCGGATCAAAGATGCTTCCGGCCTGGCAACGCTTCTGGCGAACCTGCAGGAGATTCCCATCCATTTTCAGAATGCGGATGAGTCCCTCATTCGTCTCCTAATCGGTCGTTTGATCGAAGGGCAAAAGCCATCGCCGGTAGCAATCTCGACGGACTGGGATCCGCTCGCGAACCTGGACTTTGCGGCGGAAATCCTTGCCAGTGCGCCTCCCATGCTTGCGCCCTTCACCATTCACGGCGCCGAACTTGAAGAATCGGGAGCGACGGCCGTCGAGGAAGTTGGATTCACGCTGGCGGCAGCAATCGATTTCCTGGCGGAGATGCAGTCGCGCAAGCTGGACGTCAATCGCGCCGCGGGTTCCATCGCGTTCTCCTTTGCGATTGGCGCAAACTACTTCTTTCAGATTGCCAAACTCCGCGCCTTCCGCCTGTTGTGGGCGCGAGCCGTTGAGAGCTTCGGTGGAACGCGGGAAAGCGCGAAGGCCCGAATTCATGCCCGCACTTCCCGCTGGAACAAGACCATCTACGATCCTCACGTCAATATTTTGCGTGCGACCACCGAGGCGATGTCCGCGGTGCTCGGAAGCGCGGACTCAATTTCGGTCGCGCCGTTCGATGAATGTTACAAGGCGCCGGATGACGCGAGCCGCCGGCTTGCCCGGAATACTCAGATCCTCCTCAAGCAAGAGGCGCTGTTGTCGCGAGTCGCCGATCCCGGTGGCGGGTCGTACTGCATCGAGGTCATTACCGATTTCATTGCCCGCGAGGGTTGGAAGGCGATGCAGGCGATTGAAGCCGCCGGTGGCTATCGGAAGGCTCAAGCGCAGATTACGCGGGCGCTGGAGCAATCGCTGGCGGCCAGAGAAAAAGCTGTATTGTCCCGCCGCCGCATTTTTACTGGAACGAACCAACACGCCAATCTCTCCGAAAAGGCATTGGATCGCATTGACGTTTCGCGTCTGACTGGCGAAAAGCGCGGCACACAGATGTATGAAGAGCTTCGTCTGCGCACCGAACGCCACGCGGCTCAAACGGGCAAGTCTCCGCGCGTTTTGCTGGCCGAAATCGGGGACGTCAAGATGCGGTCGGCCCGCTCCGGCTTCGCCGCCAACTTCTTTGGCTGCGCGGGCTTTGACATCGTCACCAAGCGATTTGACAACACCGATGAAATTGCAGCGAGCGATGCCGACCTGATCGTGCTCTGCAGTTCCGATCCAGAGTATCCCGCGCTGGCGGCGGAATTGATCGCGAAACTGAAAGCACTCGGTCATAAGACGCCCGTAATCGTTGCGGGCTATCCCGATTCTGCCGAGCAACTGAAAGCGGCTGGAGTCGCGGATTTCATTCATATCCGAAGCAATCCCATTGAAGTACTTACTAAGTGGCAGCAACAGTTGGGGATTGCAGTTAGGGAGTAAGGACTAGATATGCGTCCAGACTTTTCAAAGATCGAGTACCGGCCCGAAGTGAACGCGCAATCGAAGCAGGCGCCAGAGAGCGGCGAGTGGCTCTCGCCGGAGCACATCCCGGTCAAGAGTTTCTACACACGTGAAGACCTGCAGGGACTCGAGCATCTTCAATATGCCGCCGGAATCCCGCCGTATTTGCGCGGGCCGTACAGCACTATGTATGTCATGCAGCCCTGGACGATTCGGCAATACGCAGGGTTCTCCACCGCGGAAGAGTCGAACGCGTTCTACCGCCGCAACCTGGCCGGTGGACAGAAGGGCCTATCGGTGGCGTTCGATCTGGCCACGCATCGAGGATACGACTCCGATCACGAGCGCGTAACCGGAGATGTCGGCAAGGCTGGGGTGGCAATCGACTCGATCCTCGATATGAAGATCTTGTTCGACCAGATTCCGCTTGGCCAGATGTCGGTGTCGATGACCATGAACGGCGCGGTGCTCCCCATCATGGCGTTTTACATTGTGGCCGCCGAAGAACAAGGAGTGAAGACGCAGCAATTGAGCGGGACCATTCAGAACGACATCCTGAAAGAATTCATGGTCCGCAATACTTATATTTATCCGCCCGACGGTTCGATGCGGATCGTCGGCGACATTTTCCGCTACTGCTCGGAAAAAATGCCGAAGTTCAACTGCATCAGCGTGAGCGGATACCATATGCAGGAAGCCGGAGCCACGGCGGATATCGAACTGGCTTACACGCTAGCGGACGGCCTGGAGTACCTTCGCACCGGAGTGAAAGCGGGTCTCGACGTCGACAACTTTGCGCCTCGTATTTCTTTTTTCTGGGGCATTGGCATGAACCACTTCATGGAGATTGCCAAGATGCGCGCGGCGCGCATGTTATGGGCGAAGCTGGTCAAGACCTTCAACCCGAAAAATCCGAAATCGCTGGCCTTGCGGACGCACTCGCAGACTTCGGGCTGGAGCCTGACGGCACAGGATCCTTACAACAACGTCGTGCGCACGTGCGTTGAGGCGCTGGCTGCGGCCTTCGGGCACACGCAGTCGCTGCACACCAATGCGCTGGATGAAGCGCTGGCGCTGCCCACCGATTTTTCCGCACGCATCGCGCGCAATACCCAAATTTATTTGCAGGAAGAAACCAACATCACGCGCATCGTGGATCCGTGGGCGGGCTCTTACTATGTGGAGCGGCTCACGCACGAGCTGATGCATGCGGCATGGACGCTGATTGAAGAGGTCGAAGAACTCGGCGGCATGGCCAAGGCGATCGAAACCGGCGTTCCCAAGATGCGCATTGAAGAGGCGGCGGCGCGCAAGCAGGCCCGCATCGACTCGGGCCGGGACATCATCGTGGGCGTGAACGCTTATCCTTCACCCGAGGAACCGCTGATCCCGGTGCTCGATATCGACAATGCCGCGGTTCGCGAATCGCAATTGAAACGGCTGGACCAGTTGAAGCGCGAGCGCGACAACGGCGCGGTGCGACAATCGCTCGAACAACTGGAACAATGCGCCGCCACCGGCAAGGGCAATCTGCTGGAGTGCGCAGTGGATGCCGCACGCAAGCGCGCGACCTTGGGCGAGATTTCAGCGGCTCTCGAAAAGGTCTGGGGCCGCTATCAGGCCACCACGCGCGCCATCGCGGGCGTTTACTCGGCGGAAAGCGGCAATGCCGAAGCGTTCAAGAAAGCGCAGCAAATGGTCGTGGACTTTGAGAAGGCGGAAGGCCGCCGGCCTCGCATTTTAGTTGCGAAGATGGGGCAGGACGGCCACGACCGCGGCTCGAAAGTCATCGCCACCGCCTTCGCGGATGTCGGTTTCGACGTCGATATCGGCCCGCTATTTCAGACTCCGCGCGAGGTCGCGCGTCATGCGGTCGAGAACGATGTGCATGTCGTCGGCGTGTCCTCGCTGGCCGCCGGCCACAAAACTCTGGTTCCTCAGTTGATCGACGAGTTGAAGAAGCTCGGCCGGGATGACATTCTAGTGGTCGTAGGCGGCGTCATTCCTCCGCAGGACTACGAATTCCTGTACCAGGCCGGAGCGGTTGGCATCTTCGGGCCAGGCACTGTAATTCCGGTGGCGGCGCAAAAGATTTTGGAGATTCTGAGCGGCAATCTGGTTGGAGGCCGTTCCTGATTGACGGACCCTAAAGAGAGTGCGCTGCGGGTTCGCCCCGGGCGCGCGGCAACGGAGCCGCCGCAGGACTTGCTGGCGCGCGTTGCGAAGCGCCGGCGCTCTCTTTCCTACCAGCAGTACGTCGATGGCATCCTCAAGGGTCAGCGCACCATTCTGGCGCAGGCCATCACCCTGATCGAAAGCTCACGCGCGGCGGATCGCGAATTGGCTGAGCGCATTCTCGAAGACTGCCTTCCCCACAGTGGCAATTCCATTCGCGTTGGCATCACGGGCGTTCCGGGCGCGGGCAAGAGCAGCTTGATCGAAGTGCTCGGCACATCTTTGATTCGCGACCATGGTCAGAAAGTCGCCGTGCTCGCGATCGACCCCAGCAGCCAGCTTTCGGGCGGAAGCATTCTCGGCGACAAGACCCGCATGAAATCCCTCGCCACCAGCGACCTGGCGTTTGTCCGGCCTTCGCCCTCGCGCGGCTCTCTCGGAGGGGTGGCGCAGCACACGCGCGAGGCGATGCTGCTGTGCGAAGCAGCGGGATACCAGAACATCATCGTCGAAACGGTCGGAGTCGGACAATCTGAAACCGCGGTTTACGACATGGTCGACTTCTTCCTGCTCATCACCCTGACCGGAGCCGGTGACGAACTGCAAGGCATGAAGCGCGGGGTCATGGAGTTGGCGGATGTGGTGGTGATTAACAAAGCAGACGGGGCCAATCGCGCAGCCGCTGAAAGAGCGCGGGTCGAGGCGCAGAACGCATTGCATTATTTTCCAGTTTCCCCGTCCGGTTGGACGCCGCGCTCTCTTACGTGTTCGACGCTGACGGGCATGGGCATCTCCGAACTTTGGAACTGCGTGCTGGAGCACACTGCCGTGACTAAAGCCAACGGCTGGTTCAGTCAGGCTCGGCGCAACCAGACGCGAAAATGGATGCACGAGATTATCCAGCAGGGATTGATGCACCAATTCGAGTCTCATCCCGCCGTTCGGAAGCGCCTGGAGGCGCTGGAGCAAGACGTGCTGCAGGGACGCACTACATCTTTTCGAGCCGCACGCACACTGCTCGATATCTACGCGGGCTCCAAACACTGACCTTTGCGGAGGTCCGACCTTTCGACAAACCTGCAGCCAGAAGAGTGGTTAACGTTTCCGGAAAATTCGCGTGCTAGAATTGCGCGTGCTTCCTGAGGTGCAATCGTGAGCCATTTGTCTCGAGTCTTCATTGCTTCAGTTTTGTCCTTATTTGTGATCGCTGTTGCAGGCGCGCAGGAAAATATCACGCGGCCGGCGATCACAGGTATTGCGAGCGTCGAAATTATCGTCACCAATGTCACGAACGCTCGCGACTTCTATCAGAATACGCTGCGTCTTGCACCCGCCGCATCCGGATGCAGCACGGAAATGACCGCTTGCCTGGTGGTCAACGATCATCAGCAAGTCCAACTCGTCGCCGCACCATCTCCAGCGCCATCGAACCTGGTCGCAAAGATTACTTTGGCCACCGCGGATGTCGCACAACTGCGGCGGTATCTGGTTTCCAAGGGCCTCGCGCCCGATCCCGTTTCCGCAGATGCCACCCACGTTCAGCACTTCGACCTCGAGGATCCCGAAGGCCATGTCATCTCCTTCGTTCAACTGCCTGCATCCCACGCATACGGCAAAGCTCCCGGCCAGCCCAGTGCGAAATTGATTCATGCCGGCATCATCGTCCGCGATCGGCAAGCGGAAGACCGCTTTTACAAAGATATCCTCGGCTTTCACCTTTACTGGCAGGGTGGCATGACGGACGGTGAAACCAGTTGGGTCGCCATGCAAGTGCCCGACGGCACCGACTGGCTCGAATACATGCTCAATATCCCACCCAACGCCAGTCACCGCATCATCGGTGTCATGAATCACATTTCTCTTGGCGTCACTGACATTCATGCGACCAAGGAGCAACTTATCAAGAACGGCTGGAAGCCGGTCGAAGAACCGAAAATCGGACGCGACGGCAAGTGGCAGCTGAATCTCTACGATCCGGACGATACCCGAGTTGAATTTATGGAATTCAAGCCGGTTCAAAAGCCTTGCTGCTCGGAATTCACAGGACGACAACCAGCGCCCTAAGTATGCAGGCTGACCTAGGAATAGGGGCAGCATGGGTTGGGATGCCAGCCGCGGATACCATACGCCTATGTTCTCTTCACATGGAGTTTCGCGCAGGAAATTCATGCAGTCGGCTTCGCTGATGACGGCGGGGATTGCGATTCCTAGCCGTTGGCTCCCAGGTACGCTTGCGGCCTTGGCAACGCAGCCGCTGGAGCAATTTGATTATGGCGACGTGGTGCTGACGAGTGAGCCTCACGAAAAGCAACTTGAACAGACTCATTCCGTTCTCATGGGGTTGAGCGACGACAGCCTGCTGAAACCGTTCCGCCAGATGAGCGGCCAACCCGCCCCCGGCGACGATCTGGGTGGTTGGTACCATTACAATCCCGATTACAAGTGGGGCGAAGATGAAGACGGTTTCGCTCCCAGCTG
>Ga0326727_10025623_pt1 | contig 11039 bp, 11 predicted proteins | sample MB2enrmetagenome_FD_207643 | JGI IMG/M metagenome (GOLD analysis project Ga0326727, IMG submission 207643) | Lab enriched peat soil microbial communities from McLean, Ithaca, NY, United States - MB29MY | ecosystem: Environmental > Terrestrial > Soil > Wetlands > Peat | place: USA: New York... | reverse complement strand
GGCATCCAGGCGGCCAAGCGCACCTCGGAGCTGATTCCCATGTGCCATCCCCTCCCGCTCACCCACGTCGATGTGCAGGCGCAGGTCGTCGAGGGCGGCGTACGGATCACGGCTTCCGCAGCCACCGTCGGCCCCACCGGCGTGGAGATGGAGGCGCTGACAGCCGTCGCCGTCGCCGCCCTGACGGTCTACGACATGACCAAGGCACTGGACAAGGGAATTGTCATCCGCAACATTCAGCTCGAAGCCAAATCCGGCGGCAAAAGCGGGGATTTCATTCGAAGCGGCGACCGGCCTCGGCACGCCTGAACGGGGTTTCACGCGCCACTGAAATGCAGTACGATTCTCCATCTGTTGGAAGGAGGGTTCATGCTGCGCTCTGCCGTGTTCGCCCCTTGCATTGCCATGTCCGCTGTTCTTGCCGCCGGGGCCGGCGCACAATCTGTTCGCGTAACCCAGACCACCCCCGACCTGCTCGAGGCCCTGTCGCCACGCCAGACACTTCATTTCTCAGCAAAACCGGCCCTTTCCGAGGCCGCGCCCCTCATCGCTGTCGACGACGGCCAGCGTTTCCAGGAGATCGATGGCTTTGGCGCCTCGCTCACCGATTCTGCCGCCTGGCTGCTTGCCAAAAAGCTCACTCCGGCGCAGACCGACGCGGCCTTCAGGTTGCTCTTCGGCCGCAAAGACGGCATTGCGCTCAGCATGCTTCGCCAGCCGGTGGGCTCCTCGGACTTGGCGGTGACGTTCTACTCCTTCGACGACCTCTGCCAGCAGGGGGCCAAGGCCTGCACGACGCCCGCTGGGATCGCCGACCCCCAACTCGAACACTTCTCCCTCGCTCACGATGAGGAGTACATCCTGCCGCTGCTCAAGAAGGCGATGGCGCTGAACCCCTCGATCCACGTGATGCTCACACCCTGGAGTCCGCCCGGCTGGATGAAGACAACGGGCACCATGCTGGGCTCCATTGGGGACGAAAAGCACCCCTCCAGCCTGCGCCCGGAGTTCTACCCCGCTTTCGCCGGCTACCTGGTAAAGACCGTCCAGGGATACCAGGCCGCCGGCGTGCCCATTTGGGCGCTGAGCGTGCAGAATGAGCCGCTCTACGCTCCGCCCACGTACAGCGGGATGCAGATGCTGGCCGCCGAACAGGCGGCGTTTTTTGGTAATGCCCTGGCGCCGGCGCTCGCCGCTGCCCATCTGAGCCCCAAAGTCATGGCCTACGACCACAACTGGGACCGGCCGGGTTATCCGGAGACGGTGCTGAAAGATCCCAAAGCCGGGGCGCTGGCCGCGGGCACCGCCTGGCACCACTACGGCGGAAACCCGTCTGTCATGACCAAAAACCACGAGCAGTTTCCACAGAAAGACCAGTGGGTGACCGAGTCGAGCGGCGGCGCCTGGCAGAAAGGCATTGGGGGAAATGGCAACATCCTGGCCGAGGAAGCCGCCGAGCTCATCGCGGTCACCCGCAACTGGTCGCGCGCCTATGTTCTTTGGGCGTTGGCAACCGACCAGAATCACGGCCCGTTTGTGGGCGGCTGCGACACCTGCAGAGGGCTGTTGACCATCGACCTCACCGATCCGGAAAAGGCGGCCGTGAAGCCGGAGCTGGACTATTACGTTCTCGGGCAGGCAAGCAAGTTCCTGCTCCCAGGCGCGGTCCGCATCGCCTCGAATGAACCGGAGGGGACCCAGTTAAAGGACGTTGCCTTTCGCAACCCCGACGGCACGGTGGTGCTGTACACGCTGAACGCGGGGACCGGGAGCCAGGCGGTCCGCATTGGCTTCCGTGGAAAGATAGCCGCCACAACGCTCCCGGCGGGGGCGGTGGCCACGTTCCTCTGGAAGCCGTGAGCCTGATCCGCCGGCATGGGCGGCCCCTAGTGCTGCTGGGCCGGAGCAGGAACAGCGGGCGAGGGGCCACCGGCGGGATTTGGAGGACCGTGACCGGGGGGCGGCGGAATGATGAACTCCTCCGGGTCGAGATGTCCTCGATGGCAGGTGCCGCACTCGACAGGCTTCTCGGCATTTTCGATTTTGGAAATGTAGTTCTTGTTGATCTCCAAGGTCATGGTGTACATTAGGCGGGCAGCCGCCTTCTCGTCTTTGGAGTCATCGGGAAAGTTCAACTGGGGGCGGCCATCCGGGCCCAGTTTTGTGGGGTCCGCGGCGTGGCAGGTGTTGCAGTGAACTCCGAGAGATCCTGCCCACTTCATCATGATTTCGTGGACTTCGTCGCCGGTGAGGTTTTTAGGCAGCACCTTGAGATTGGTGGGGGCTGGATGCGGCATGCTGGCCCAGGGCTGTGCGCCGGGGGCAGACTGCTGGCCGGAGGGGGCTTGCGGGGTTTGGGCGGCGGCGCTGGATGCGAAGACAGCTATGGCGAGGAGGGCCGCTGCGGCGGCAATGGGGAACAGAGGGGTTTTCAAGATGGGGGTTCCTCTCAAAATGGGATCGGTTGTGTCGACAAGTGGATTCTACCGAAGCGGGATTCTTCTGGCGGCTGAGAACCTGGACCCCGAGACGCAGGGGTGGCCGGGAACAACAAAGCGGAGCGGCCAATCCACAGCCTCGTGAATGCCAATGCGCGGCGTGACCAGGGGCTCCGGGGGCGGGAAGCCGTCGTCGAGGAGCTGAAGAGGCGAGGCAGAGTCGACGAGATCGAGGCCGTTGTGCGCGAGCCTGGTAAGGCCGAGCGCCTGGCAGAGGCGGCTGGGACCTGAGGTGAGCTGGCGTGCCGGGGCGCTGGCCGGGAGGCCCCGGTTCAAAGCCATCCGGTCCCGGCCGGCGATCGGCTCCAGGGCGCGCAGCAGCACGCAGCCCGCCCGGCCTTCCAGTTCGCACGAGATGTTCATGCAGAAGTAGCGGCCATAGATGGCGTAGACATACGCATGGCCCGCGGAACCAAAGAGAACGGAGTTCCGCGGCGTGGGGCCGCGATAGGAGTGAGCGGCCGGATCGGGCGGTTCGTGGTGGGGGCCGAGGTAGGCTTCCACCTCGACGATCCTCCCGGCCAGCCACCCGCGCGCGGCTTTGCGCACCAGCAGCTTCCCAAGCAGGCGCGGAGCCACCAGCTCGGGCGACGCCTCAAAGAAGGCGCGCGGAAGCAACCGGCCGGACAGCCTGTGCGCGGGGCCGCCTACTTGTGCGCCTTCTTCCATTGCTCGATGAGGGCGAGCACCTCGTCCGCGTGCCCCTCCGGCTTGACCTTGGGGAAGACGTGCAGCAGGGTCTGGTCGGGACCGATCACGAACGTGGTCCGCTCGATTCCCCACACTTTCTTCCCATACATGTTCTTTTCCTTTAACACGCCAAACTGATTGCACACTTTCTCGTCTACATCAGCAAGGAGAGTATAGGGAAGGTCGTACTTGGCGCGGAATTTGGCCTGGTCTTTGGGTGTATCGCGGGAGATGCCCAGCACCACCGCGCCGGCCGCTTGGAGCTTTTTGAAGGTGTCGCGGAAGCCGCAGGCCTCGATTGTGCAGCCGGGAGTGTCCGCTCTGGGATAAAAGAAGAGTATGACCGGCTGGCCTGCATAGTCCGATAGGCTTGCGGCCTTGTCCTCGTCGGTTTGGAGAGTGAAGTCGGTGACTTTCTGGTTGAGTTCCATGGGGAAGCACCTCGTATGTTGATTGGAGAGCCGTTGGCGGCCATCAGGTTCGATTATTCCCGAGGCGGGCTGGAAATGTCATCGGTCAGGAAGGCTGGCATGTTGATCGGACGAACGGCCCTGGCGGCAGCCGGGCTCTTGGCCGCGCTTCCGGGGTGGGCGCAATACCCTGGCCAGGTAACGAAAGGCGGCAAGGAAAACGCCGAGTTGCGCTCGATCGGAGTCCTGGAATGGACCGGCGAGGCCGGCAACCCCAAGGCCAGCCGCCTGGTTCCCGTGACCGTGTTGGATGGTGGCAAATTGCAGGACGGCGGCATCTACCTTGCCCGCCCAGAGCCGCTCTCCCTGGCCGGAGATGTGGAATACGAACTCCAGCAGGACGGCAAGGCGGTGGGCCTGTTCGATATCCAGAAGGCCGGCCAGGAGCAGGGCTCGTGGGTGGGATATGGGAGCTGGAAGCCGCTCCCCGCGGTCCGGTCCAGGCCGTCCCCACAGCAACTGGCGCACACCCGGATTGACGAGGATCTCCAAAGCGACCAGCCGGTGCTGCGCCGCAAGCATCACAGCGACGACACACCTGCCGGAGGGACAGGGAGCGGAGGGAGTTCACAGCCGGCCGAACCGTCTCCAGCCACTGACCCCGACCGTCCGACGCTCCATAAGAAAGACTCCGGCGACAGCACGAGCGCTGGGAGCTCCTCGCCCGTAACCTCAGGGTCCGGCGCCGACTCGGACCGGCCAACGCTCCATAAGAAAGACTCCAGCGAAAGCTCGAGCAGCGCCGGCGCACCGGCCGACGATCCCGACCGGCCGGTGCTGAAGAAGAACAAGAACAAGCCCGAAGACATCGGTCACGTGGACTCGCTTCCGGAGGCCACCGATCCTGACCGTCCCCGGCTCAAGCGCGGCAAATTCAGCGGAAATGATCTTCCCCTGGTTCCCAGCCTCATGGGCCTTCCCGCGGAACTGCAACAGGCCGTGGCTGTTTCCGATGCCAGGAGCCGCCCCGACCACCCGTGGGACTATGCGTGGGCCAACCCCGGCGACGAGGCCAAAATGAAGGTGGCCCTCGAGGATATTGCCCGCGATGCTCTGGGATTGACTCCGCCGCCGCCGGCCGCCACGCCCGCGCCCAAAAGGACCACAACGCGGAGAACTGCGAAGCCTGCACCTCCACCACCGCCGCCCGCGCCGTTGGAGGGCGAGCAGTTTCGCGTCTTTGAGCTGGCTTACGGCTCCGGGGCCACCCTGGTGCTGAGCGCGCATACCGATGGCCCCGCCGGCAAGCAGAAGTTTGTGACCCTGGTGGCACAGCCCGATCTCTACGGAAACGTCTTGGTGCTGCTGAAGAATGTGACCGATGGCGCTCACCTGGACGAGGAGCCGAGGATGCGCTTGGTGGACGCCGTGGACGCGCTGGCCGACAATCGCGGCGAGCTGCTCTTTGAGCTGCGCGGCGCCACCCAGCGCCAGTTCGCTCTCTACCGCGTGCTGCGTGGACAGGCGGAGAAGCTGTTTGTCAGTGGCGGCGGGGAGTTGGGCGCGCAGTAGGCAACTGCGACAGGGAGTGTCTGGCGAATCGGCTGCAAGCGGGGATTGGTAGGCCGGGGCTTCAGCCCCGGCATCGAATCGCCCTGGGAATTGTAGCCTTTAGGCCCTGAGGTTTGCGTTCTATTCGCCAATCGACCCGCTTCCGGATTCGTCAGACACTGCCTTGGTGCGAATGAGCGACATGCCGCGTGAAGCTTACGCCCGGTGAAATGAGAAAGTAGAGTGCCATGCTCCCGTTGAGCATCAGGCTGAGCGGTACACTCCACCAGCACACCGCAAAACAGAGGGCGCTGAGCAAGGTGCCGGTCATGTAGTACCTGTAAATGGCGCTGATACTGGCAGGGTCGCAGTCCACCAGCTTGCGCCGGATGCTCACTTGCAGAAGCAGGTTGAATGCGATTGAGAGCGCAAGGTAGGAGCCGTTGTAGAAGATGGCGGCGGCGCGTATCTGCCCGGTGGCGACACTCTGCGCCATCAGGGACGTTGGATAGGGAATCCACACCACGCCCAGCAGCAGGAGCAGGTTAGCCGCCAGGAGCACTTCGTCCGAGCGGCGGATATGGGAAAAGAGCCGATGGTGGTTGATCCAGACGATCCCTATATAGAGAAAGCTGAGCAGGAAACTGGCATAGCCCGGCCACTGGTGAAGGACCCCCTGCCAAAACGGAAGGTCCGGCGCAGGCGGCTTCAATTCCAGCACCAGCAACGTGGCGGCAATGGAGAAGATGCCGTCGGAGTATGCCTCGATACGGCTGGTTTCGTTGGTCACTGTTTCTCCACCCCGCTCGATCTTGAGCAATACTGCTCACTTATCGCGGAATTCTCGTGACCTTGTCAAACAGCGACGCGCCGCGGCGCCCAGTTATGGTATTAGTTCCTATACAATCGGGATAAGGGTGGGCTCGTCGCTGCTCTCCAAGGGAATTCGTTCAGTATGGCATTCGGTACAATCGCCCCTTCCCCGGCAATCTCAACTCCAAGCCCAACCAAACTGAACCCGGAAGCTCCAGGCACCACCGGCCCGGCGCTGGCCCGCGCGATTCCCGCGCGGAGTCAGATTCGCATGGGCCGCGCAGCGACCGCCGGCGATGGAATCAACTGGCTCACCCTCATCGTGATCGTGGTCTTTCATGCCGGCGCACTGGCTGCATTTTTCTTCTTTTCCTGGCAGCGGCTCGCCGCCATGGCGGTCCTTTACTTCCTGGCCATCAACGTGGGCATAGGCATGTGCTACCACCGCCTGCTCACCCACCGCGGCTACCAGGTTCCCAAGTGGCTTGAGCGAGCCATGACCCTCTGCGCCACACTCTCGCTGGAGGGCGGGCCTATCTTCTGGGTCGCCACCCACCGCGTGCACCACCAGCTCAGCGACCACGAAGGCGATCCCCACACCCCTCGCGAGGGCGGATGGTGGGCGCACACCGGCTGGATGATCTGGGGCAATGCCCTCCATGCGCAGACGGAAGCCCTCTCCCGCTACGTTCCCGACCTTTCCCGCGACAGGTTCCACGTGTGGATCAGCAAATACCACTGGATTCCCATTACTTCCACCGGCATCGCTCTGTTCGTCCTCGGCTGGGCGCTTGGCGGCTGGAAGAACGCGGTGGGCATGGTCCTCTGGGGCGGCTTTCTGCGTGTCACACTCGGCCTGCACTCGACATGGCTCGTCAACTCCGCAACCCATCTGTGGGGAAGCCGGAGATTTGAGACCCGCGACGACTCTCGCAACAGTTGGTGGGTCGCTCTGCTTACTGGAGGCGAGGGCTGGCATAACAACCACCACGCGCATCCGGTCTCCGCGCGCCACGGCCTGGCCTGGTATGAGATCGACCCCAACTTCTGGGGAATCTGGCTGCTCTCGAAGGTTGGTCTTGCGAGCAAAATCAAGCTGGCCAAATACGACCGCGCCAATCCCAAGCCTGCCGGGCTGTGAGGCGGGTCTTCAGCGCTTCCATCAAGGCAGACTGCTGCCCTGCCGTTCGCTACGATGGCTGAGTGACTGATTCAGGCCCGCATTGATGTGAAAGACGCCTCAGGCGTGAACCGAAAATGCAGGATGATATGTCACCCTGCCGGGTGGCGTTCTATCGGTCATGGGGAGCGCCAAAAAGTACTCCTTTGGAATCCCTTCAAGAACCAGTTCGGGAACCTGGCGGAAGCCAAAGCGGGAATAGTATGCCGGCTCACCAACCAGCACACACCCCTGTGCGCCTTGTTGGTGAAGCACCTCAAGCCCGGCTTTGATGAGCCCCTCGCCTATGCTTTTTCGCTGGAAATCCGGCAGCACCCCTACTGGCCCGAGGATGAACCACCCGCGATCTTGGGCTTCAATCCAGGCTGGTGAAAACGCGACATGGCCGACAACATTCCCTTCGACTTCCGCAACCAGGGAGACACTTAGCATTTTCGCAGCGCGTAACGCCTCAACGATCGAGTGTTCTGTCTGCTTGCTGTAAGGATGAACCGCAAAGGCATCCATATGAACTTTGCGGATGGACGCATAATCTGCTTCGGCTTCAGGGCGGATTTGCATGAATGCCCCCCAAAAAGCGCCGCCTGAAATCTTGACCTACTTGTGCAGCTTGCCGCGCAGCCACAACGCGCCAAAGACCGGCAGCGCTACGACCAGCACCAGCAGCCCCGCCGGAAATCCTACGTAGCGATAACTGTCGGCATAGCTCACGGCGTGGTGGCCGATCAGGTTCCACGCAAGAAGAGAAAAGATGGCGATGCAGGTACACGCGAAGAAAGTGAAGAATGCCGCCGCCAAGGCAAGCAGCAGGCTGGTAAACAGTCCAAAGCCAGCCAGCGGGAAGCCCAGGATTGTGCCGCCCTCCGAGCGCTGCTCTTTTGCGGATTGGGTCATCTTCGTGGCTCCCGTCGTCTAGAATACAGGTTGATGTCGACCGGCGCGCAAATCGAACTTTGGCCCGCGGAAAAGGTCGCCGCTCATGCGGCGGTGACCGAGGCCGCCAACGGGATTCACTACGCTGCCTGGGGCGAGAACCGCATCTCCGATTCCGACCTCGATCGGCTGGTGTGCGCCGTGCCGGCCACGCTGGCTCCCGCGCTCGCTCGCCGCGCTTACTACTTTGTCCCACTGGCCATCGCCGACACAGGCGAAGTCATGATCGCGCCCGCCTACACCGTCGACCTTGGCGACCGCGCCATCTGCCACCGCAACGCGACCTTCGGGACCACCGAGGCGGTCTTTCTCTCCACGCGCCTGGTCGAGGACCGCTTCGGTCTGGCCTTCGAGTTTTTCATCAACGTGGCCCATAATTTCGTGGATGCCGCCGGTGCTCCGGAGAGTTTTTCCTCCCTGGTCTGGTCGCAGGCCGAGGCCCAGGTTCGCGGCGAAACCAGCCAGGATGCCTGGGAGACCCGCCGCCGGGCCCAGGATAGCCGCAACACGCAGAAGGGCATCGACGAGCGCTCCCGCTCGAGCTACTACGAGTCCGCCTTCTCCGATGCGTTGGCGGTCTACATGCTGTCGGTGGCTTTGGACTTCGACTACCACGATCTGCGCGAGCGCGATTACCCGCTGCTGGCCGCTCCGGCGCTCGCCGAGCGGCTTCGCCACGTTGCCGGTCTCTTCCCTGTCAACCCAGGCTACGAGTTTCAGATACTCTACCGGCGCAAAGGTTAGGGCCGCCTGGTTGCTTGCCGAACGGGCGACTTGTCGGAAGATTGGACCGTCCGAGGTGTAGATTGAGAAACGGGAAGATGGGCCGAGTCCAGTCCGGCCCATTCGTTGCATCCCTGCGTTGAGCCTCGCGGTCAAAGGCTTCACTCAAGCGATGAATTCAGGTTCAGTCATCGATCCGGAAGCGCCTTGAGGTCTGGTCACGCGTTGGTTGAACGGCGGTGTACGGTCGGAGCGCGGAAATGGAGGGCTGAGTTGGAAGACAGGCAAGAACGGAAGCTTCGCTCGCAGGCTTGGTTTGGCGGCAAGGACAAGGACGGCTTTATTCACCGCAGTTGGATGCGGAACCAGGGGTTTCCGGGCGATGTCTTCGAAGGGCGCCCAGTTATCGGCATCTGCAACACGTGGTCCGAGCTGACCCCCTGCAATGCGCACTTCCGCGAGCTTGCGCAGAAGGTCAAGAACGGGGTGTGGGAGGCAGGCGGGCTGCCGCTTGAGTTTCCCGTCACTTCCCTGGGCGAAACCAACATGCGCCCGACCGCGATGATGTTCCGCAACCTGGCCAGCATGGATGTCGAAGAGTCGATCCGGGCCAACCCCATCGACGCAGTTGTGCTTTTGTGCGGCTGCGACAAGACAACACCCTCTCTGGTGATGGGCGCGGCCAGTTGCGATGTGCCGGCCATCGTGCTCTCCGGCGGCCCCATGCTCAACGGCCGCTATCGCGGTGAAATCATCGGTTCCGGCACCGCCGTCTGGCGCTTCAGCGAAGCGGTCAAGGCCGGGACCATGAGTGAGCGGGAGTTCATGGATGCGGAGAGCTGCATGAGCCGCTCCCCTGGCCATTGCATGAGCATGGGCACGGCCTCGACCATGGCTTGCATGGTGGAGGCGCTGGGGTTGTCGCTGCCCGGCAATGCGGCCATTCCGGCGGTGGATTCGCGCCGCGCCGTCCTAGCCCATGAAACAGGCCGCCGCATCGTCGCCATGGCGAACGAAGACCTGCGGATTTCAAAGATCCTGACCCGAAAAGCCTTTCTGAACGCGATTCGCGCCAATGCGGCGATCGGCGGCTCGACCAACGCCGTGATTCACCTCATTGCCTTCGCGGGCCGGGTGGGCGTTCCGCTGACCCTCGACGACTGGGACCGCTACGGCCACGATGTGCGCACGATTGTCGATCTGCAACCCTCCGGACGCTTTCTGATGGAAGAGTTCTACTACGCCGGCGGGCTGCCCGCGGTGCTGCGGAGTCTGGCAGAGCACGGCCAACTGGATGGCGATGCGCTGACCGTGAATGGCCGGACGATCGGCGAAAACGTGAAGGACGCGCCCAATTGGAATTCGGAGGTGATTCGCGAGTTCGAGCGTCCACTGGTGGAGTCGGGAGGAATCGCTGTGTTGCGCGGCAACCTCTGCCCCGACGGCGCGGTGCTGAAGCCCTCGGCCGCTTCACCGAATCTGATGCGCCACCGCGGGCGGGCCGTGGTTTTTGAGAGTATCGAGGACTACAAGGCGCGCATTGACGATCCGGATCTGGCCGTGGACGAGAGCAGCGTGATGGTGCTCAAGAACTGCGGCCCGCGCGGCTATCCAGGAATGGCGGAGGTAGGCAACATGGGCTTGCCGCCGAAACTGCTGGAAAGCGGCGTGACCGATATGGTGCGCATCAGCGACGCGCGCATGAGCGGCACCGCCTACGGCACCGTGGTGTTGCACGTGTGCCCGGAGGCGGCGCTGGGCGGTCCGCTGGCGCTGGTCCGCGACGGCGACTGGATCGAGTTGGACGTGGAGGCACGGCGGCTGCACCTAGATGTGGTGGAGGGTGAACTTGCCCGTCGCCGCGCGGAGTGGATTGCCCCCAGGCCGGTATTCCAGAGCGGCTATCAGTCGCTCTATGTGCAGCATGTGCTGCAGGCGGACCGGGGCGCGGATTTCGATTTTCTGGTGGGATGCAGGGGTCATGATGTTCAGAGGGAATCGCACTGACCCTGTCAAAGCACACAGATGGTTCGGACTATCGCAACAGGAGAAAGCAGGAATGCAGGACGGCAATACAAACTTCGCCCGCTATCCCAGTCTGGGGGGCCGGGTGGTGCTTGTTACCGGCGGGGCGACGGGGATTGGCGAATCCATCGTCGTTCATTTTGCGCGCCAGGGCTCTCACGTCGTCTTGATCGATATCCAGGATGAGCCAGCCAACGAGCTAGCGGAGGCGCTTCG
>Ga0326727_10025622_pt1 | contig 11039 bp, 10 predicted proteins | sample MB2enrmetagenome_FD_207643 | JGI IMG/M metagenome (GOLD analysis project Ga0326727, IMG submission 207643) | Lab enriched peat soil microbial communities from McLean, Ithaca, NY, United States - MB29MY | ecosystem: Environmental > Terrestrial > Soil > Wetlands > Peat | place: USA: New York... | reverse complement strand
TGTCCGAAAACCCCAGCCCGGGCGGCAATTCCTCGGTCAAGACGACGTCGTTGGCGGCGACCGCTCCAGTATTGGTGACCTCGATCGCATATGGGATGATCTCATAGAGCCGTGTGTTCTCGGGTCCGATCGTCCGCACCCGCAAGTCCGGCTTCTGTACCCGGGTCTGAACGCGCTCGCCGTGCTCGAAGACGACGCGAGCATCGCATAAAATGTCCTCGACTGTCCCGGGTTCCACGTCGACCACAAATGTGATATCTATTTTCTGGCCGCCCTTGAGCGTTCCCAGATCCCAGGTCAGCTCGCCGCCGGCGGGGGGGCTGCTCGGCACCGGCTGCGCCGTCTTGTAGCGAACGTGCTTGGGCACGGGCACCCGCACCAAGACGTGGTTCGCATTCGCTTGCGAGAGGTTCCGTACTTCCACTCGATATTCGAGTTCTCTTCCAGCCGTTATCGTGGAAGGCACCGAGACCCGAATGGAAACGACAGGCGTCGTCGGGTGAGATGGCTCACGCTGCGCCGGTTGAAGATTCGGTACTTGCGGCTGAAATCCATCGGCCAGAGGGGGCTCCGGCCCCTGGAATTGGCACGCGCTCACTCGAGCCGGACAGTGCATTGCGATCGACGCCAGGGCGCCGGCTAGAAACAGTAGCGTTCGTCCGCTGATCCTCTGACCTCGCTTCATACGAACCTCCGGCTACAGACCTCGAGCCCGCGAGACTCGCTCGACCCAATTGTGCGCTCTTTCGACCCGCGTGGTCAGCACAGTTTACCGAGCCCCCGTCCCGGAAGCGCCGGCAAAGCGGTGCAGCCAGCGTCTTTGGCTCTCTCGATCTCATTGACACAAAAATGGACGTCACCTAGACTCCGAATTACCGGTAAGGATGGCGTGGATTTCGCCGATTGCGCCAAGGGTGCTGCCTACCGATCAATACCAGGAGATAACTATGCTGCGTCGCGTCCGCTTTCCGGCTCTCTTCGCCGTGGCGGTTTTGACAACATTCTCGAGCGCTCGTGCCGACGAAAAAAAGGAGACAACCGCTACCGTCGCGCACATCAAGCTGTCGGGCACTTTCGAGGACATCCCGTCGAATCCCGATCCGCTGTTCGGCAGCCTTACCGAGACGTTTAAGGCGAAGCTCGATCGAATCAAGAAGGCGCGCAACGATTCGTCGGTCAAAGCTCTATTCCTGTACATCGACGGTACCGCCCTCGGCTGGTCCCAGCTCGATGAGATGAGCAAAGTAATCGCCGATTTCCGCGCTTCCGGCAAAAAGGTCTTTGCGTTCGTCGAGGAAGGATCTGTCAAGGACTATTTGCTCGGTCTTGCCGCGGATGAAGTCTGCTTCCCGGAATCCGGTTGGTTGATGCTGAACGGGTTGCAGGCGGAGGTGATGTTCTACAAGGAGCTATTCGAGAAAATCGGCGTTCAGGCCGACATGCTGCAGATGGGCGACGCCAAAACCGCTGCGGAGCCGTTCACGCGCACGAAACTCAGCGATGCCAGCCGCAAACAGTTGCAAGGCGTGCTCGACGATCATTTCGACTACGGCATCATCGACCGCATTATCAAGACTCGACCAGCCAAGAAGTTCACCAAGGAACAGGTCGAAAAACTGATCGACCGCGGACCCTACACGGCCAGAGCCGCTCTGAAGGAGGGCTTGATTGACCGCGTCGCCTATGCTGATGAATTCGAGAACTCGTTCAAGCAAGCGTTGAAGGTCGACAAGGTATCAGTCACCAAGAACTACGGACAGGAAAAGCACGATGAGCTCGACCTGGCCAACCCCTTTGCGATTCTCAAGCTCCTGGCGCCGCCGAAACCGTTCTCGTCCATTCGGCCGAAAATCGCTGTGATTTACGCGAGCGGTCCGATCGTCACCGGCAAGGGCGGTTCGAGCTTCATGGGCGGAAACAATGTTGGTTCGACCACGATGATCGAAGCGATCCGTACCGCCGAAAACGACAAGACTGTAAAAGCGATCGTGCTTCGCGTCGACAGCCCCGGCGGCTCGGCGCTGGCGAGCGACCTCATCTGGAACGAGCTGGCCCGCTCGAAGAAACCGATCATCGCCAGCATGTCCGACGTCGCGGCGAGCGGTGGTTATTACATCAGCATGGCCTCGAACCGCATCTTTGCCGAGCCGGGCACGTTGACCGGATCGATCGGAGTTGTCGGCGGCAAGCTGGCGCTCGGCGGAGTCTACGCGAAGATTGGCCTGACCACCGATACGTTGACTCGCGGCGCCAATGCCGGCATCTTCTCCTCGTCGAGCCCGTTCTCGTCGACCGAGCGTGAAGCCATGCTCACGCTAATGCACGACGTTTACGACCAGTTCCTCGATAAAGCCATCCAGGGTCGGAAGAAGGCCGGCAAGCAGATGTCCAAGGAGGAGCTGATCAAGATCGCCGGCGGACGAGTCTGGACCGGACGCCAGGCGTTGGAAAACGGCCTGGTCGACGAACTCGGCTCACTCGACGATGCGATCAAGGCAGCTGCGAAACTCGGGAACTTGCCCGCAGGCCGGGAGCCGGAACTCATGATCCTGCCAAAGCCGAAGAACTTCCTCGACCTGCTCCTCGAGAAGGGCACCGACGCGTCCGATAGCGTGGCCCTTTCCTCCTTGCTTCGTTCCAAGGAATTCCCCGAGCTGAATCGCGTGCTCCGGGGTGCGGGCGCGATGCTGCAACTACGTGGCGAGCCGGTTTGGCTAACGCTGCCGTATCACGTCGAAGTGAAATAGCATCCGGTTCTGAGAGCTAGAAAACGGGGGCAACGGCGCTGCCGGCTGCCCCCGTTTTTCATGGAGTTACTTCATGGCACGCTGCGAACAAGGCTACCTCTGTGAAGTTTGCGGCGGCGACGTCGAGGAGATCGTCGATTCCGATCTTTATCTACGTTTTGTCCTCGGGGAAGTACCGGGTGAAGAGCTGCACCTGAGAGCCGAGCGTCACATACGCTGCAATCCCGAGCTCGCGCAGTACATCGTTGACCCGACCTTCGCGCCGGTCCGATGCGAAGGCTTTTTTCGCAAGGAATCGCTGGATCCGACATTTGTGACTGCCGAAGAAGCACGCGTCACGCGCGGTTGGCGGCGGCTCCGTGAGCTACCCGGGTCGGGTCTGCCCATCACGGAGTATCCGCTGCCCGAGGTGCGGGCAGCTGCAGAAGGACGTATTGATCCTTGAAATGGACGATGGCCTCATCCGGATTGAGATTGAATACCGCCTTGCCCGTCGAATGCCAGCGGCCGCGTTTGTAAAAGAAGACTGCGGACGCGTTTCGCAAGTTGCCGACCGCGGGCAAGCCTTCCATGTCGCTGCCCGGAGTGGCTTCGAATTGAATCGTCACGGGCAGCAACGCGACGATCTCACCATTCGCCCGATCTCGGGCGAACAACGCAGCGGGCCTTGCAGCGCCTTGTGTCCAATCAACCGATTTCCACCGTAAACCGCGTGGTTTTCCGCTCGCGCTGGCAGCGGCGAAAAACTCCTCGCAAAGCCGCTCGCGTTCGAGTGGAAACTGTTCCTGCGCCCGCCGGGGTATCGTCGCTCCGACGAGGTAGAACGCGATGAGAAGAGCGACCACAACGACGGCCGCAGTGATATAGCCGAGCAATTGACACCTGGAGCCGGCCTTGCCGACGACACGCGACGCTGACCTTGCTGCAAAACCAGTACGCGGTTGTCGAGGCGAGGAGTTCGGCCTCACTCCTTGCCGCGAATCTGCGCCTTCAAGACGTTTGTCAGCCGATCCTCGATCTTCTTGTGCGCTTTGTCGACCTCTTTGTCGGTAAGGGTCCGGTCGAGAGCCTGGTAGCTCAGTGCGTATGCCAGGCTCTTGTGTCCCGCGGCGATGCTGTCGCCGCGATACAAATCGAACAGTCGCAGTCCGGAAAGAAGATTTCGGACTCGACGCGTTCCGCTGACACCTCCTCGGCCACGATGACTGCGACGTCGCGCAGAGCGGCCGGGTACTGCGGCACGGCGCGAGCTCGGAACCGCACGGGTGACGCCGCACGCAATTGATCGAGATCGAACTCCGCGGCAAGAATCGTCCGACCTTCCATCTTCAGAGCTGTCGCTGCTTTTGGATGCAATTCGCCGAACGCCCCAACAACCACTCCACCAGTCACCAGCTCTGCGGAACGGCGTGGATGCAAGCCGGGCGCTGCGCTCGGTTGATATTTGATCTCACCTAGGTGAAGAGCCTCCGCCAAAGCCTCGACAACGCCCTTGATGTCGTAGAAATCGAGCACTTCCGGCACCGCCTTGCCGGCATCTGTCCACGACTCCGGACGCCGTCGACCGCTGAGCACAATGGCCAAGCGCTTCGGCTCGGCAGGCAATTTCTTACCGGCCCGAGGCAAGAAAACGCTGCCCGCCTCGAACAGGCGAATCGCGTCCGTGTGCCGCAGATTTCTTTCGGCAACTTCGAGAATACCGGGCAACAAGTACCGTCGCATCACGGAGCGATCGCTGCTGATCGGGTTGAACAGCCGCACCGAATCGCCCGCCGGTAAACCGAGTTCCGTCTCGCGTTCGACAGCCGTCAACGAATAGGTCACGACCTCCTGAAGCCCCAGCCCCGTCAATAGATCGCGGATTCGCTCTTCAAACGTCAACGACTCGTTGTTCGCCTGAGCAGGCAGTGCATCGGTCGGCAGCGTCGCAGGCAGCCGATCGTAACCGTGCAGGCGCGCGAGGTCTTCAATCAGGTCGGCAGCGCCTTCCTGAATGTCGGTGCGATGCATCGGAGCGACGACGCGCAGGCTGTCGGAACCCTTTCGATCGACTTCGAATTCCAGCGTCTTCAGGATTCGCGCACATTCGTCGATCGGCATGTCGATACCGAGGATGCGCTTGACCTCGGACATGGGCAAGTCGATGACGCGCCGCTTCGCCGGCACCGGGTAGACATCGACGACGCCTTTGCAGACGATAGCGCTCCCATATCGCTGCATCAACTCGGCGGCATGCTCGGCGGCCGCTGAGACAGTGTCGGGCGAGACCCCCTTGCTGAAGCGGATGCTCGCCTCGCTCGGCAGATTCAAAGACTTCATCGTCCGGCGCACGCTGAGGAAGTCGAAGCTAGCGGACTCAAGGAGCACATTCGTGGTCGAAGCGGAGACCTCAGTCTCAGAGCCGCCCATGACTCCGGCGAGAGCCACGGGGCCTGCCGTGTCCGCGATAATCAACATGTCCGGTGTAAGCTTGCGATCCTGTCCATCCAGCGTTTTGAGCGTTTCTCCTGAGCGAGCGCTGCGTACTGTGATGGTCGGCGCCATGCCGCCGGCTCGTTGGCGTAGTCTGTCGTAGTCGAAGGCGTGCAGCGGTTGGCCCCATTCGAGCATGACGTAGTTCGTCACATCGACGATATTGCTGATCGGCCGCATGCCTGCGTAGGTCAGTCGGCGTTGCATCCAGTTCGGGCTAGATCCGATTTTCACGCCTTTGAGCAGGGTCGCGCTGTAGCGCGGCGAAAGTGCCGTGTCTTCGATGGTGATCCGAACCTGACCCTCGATCGATTCGCCCGCCGGCTGCAGCGTGCGCTTTGGCAATATCAGCGAGTTCCCGGTCAGCGCGGCAACCTCACGAGCGATGCCGATCAGCGACAAGCACCGTGCCATATTCGGCAACACGTCGATCTCGAAGACGAGGTCTCCCATGTAATCGGCGAGCGGCTCTCCAACAGGCGCGTCATCATCCAGGATGATGATGCCTTCATGCTCCTCGTCGATGCCCAGCTCGAATGACGAGCACACCATCGCATCGCTGGTGATCCCGCGCAATACACCGGGTTGCAAGCGTTTCAATTGCTTGGGTGTGACGTGGCCGTCGAAATACTCGAAACCGCACAGTCCCAGGATCACTTTCTGTCCGGAATCGCCGACCTGGATATTGGGAGCGCCCGTCACGACCTGCTTGTGCTGGCCGGCCCCGTAGTCGAGTTGAACGAGCTTCAGCTTATCGGCATTCGGGTGCTTGGTGACTTCCACCACGCGAGCGGTAATGACTTTGTCGCGCTCCCACACCGGCCCGGCATCTTCCGCCTTGACGCGTAATCCTTCAGGCGGCGGCAGGCCGAATGATCGCACGCCCGATACTTCGAGTCCGGCCAGCGTCATGCGCTCGGCGAGCTCGGCCGGTGATATCGTCAGAGGTACGTATTCCGCGAGCCATTTCAGAGGGACTTTCATGCTTTGCTCTCAGCCTGCCGATACGGTCTACGCGGATGTTATAGGGAGCAAGGTTGGGACAGACGAAGGATACGTCGGGTTCGCTGAAACGCGAAGGCAGTGCTGCAGAGCGCAGCCCCTCGCGACGATTCGTGATGTGAGAGGTTCGGAGCTAACTATTGCTGTCCTTGGGCGTGGATCAGGGCCATGATGTACAGATTCACCTGGCCCGGAGTGACGCCGATGCGGTCGGCGACCTCGGTGGCGACCTCCTCGATGTTCCTGCCGGAGTTCAATAGATCGACGATCTTTCCAGTTTCCGGCTTGAGACGCGTCAACGCCTCTGGCGTCAGCTCCGGTGGCGCCGCGTCAGTCGGCACGGCGGGCATGAACACGCAGCCGGAATAGCGAACGAGGTTGTTCAGGATGAGAAACGGCGTGATGATAAAGGAAATAGTTCCCCACCAGCCGAGGAAGACGTTCGTCGTCGTGAATTGCCAGAAATAGCGGTGGATGCAGTTTTTGCACAGTTTGCCTTCGATCGACTTGTGAAAGCGCATCAACACAACGCCGATGTTCTGGTAGAACGCGACATACTTGGTGGGTGCCTCGATCCCACAGCTCTGGCAGATCATGAGCGCGCTCCTGAGCTTTGCGTTCGTATCCCCGAGGTAAATCGCACTAGAATTGTTGAGAGAATCGCAGATCGTTGGCCCAGAATTGCCGGATATCGTCGAGTGCATAGGTCAGCATCGCGATCCGTTCCGGGCCCATGCCGAGAGCGAAGCCGCTATGGACAGCCGGGTCGTAGCCTCCGTTGCGCAACACGACGGGGTGCACCATGCCCGCTCCCATGATCTCGAGCCAACCAGTGCGCTTGCACAGGCTGCAGCCCTTGCCGCCGCAAGTGATGCAGTCCATGTCGACTTCGATGCTCGGCTCGGTGAACGGGAAGTAGCTCGAGCGTATCCGCACCTTGCGATCCGCGCCGAATAAACGCCTGGCGAACGCGGTAATTGTCCCCTTCAGGTCGGCCATGGTGATGTTCGTGCCGATGGCCAGTCCTTCCACCTGGTTGAACTGGATCTCGCTTCGCGTCGTGATCGCCTCATAGCGGTAGCACATGCCCGGCAGAATGGCGCGAACGGGGTTCGGGCTGTTCTGCCGCATGACGTGGATCTGTCCCGGCGACGTGTGCGTGCGCAAGAGCACGCCGGGCGTCGTCGTATGAAACGTATCCCACATGTCGCGCGCCGGGTGATGCGGCGGCATGTTCAGTAAGCCGAAGTTCATCTCGTCCTCTTCGACTTCCGAAGTGCGATACACCTGGAAGCCGAGGTCGGCGAACACGGCATAAATGCGGCGGAGCGTCTGCGTGCTCAGGTGCAATCGACCGCGTGGACTCGGTCGTCCCGGCAGTGTTACGTCCAGTCCGGTTTCCGTCAGGCTACGCTCAAGAGCTCGCTCTTTTTCTTTGGCAAGGGCGTCGTCGTAGGCGCGTGTGAGCTCTTCTTTGACGCGGTTTGCCTGCTGGCCATACGCTTTGCGTTCGGCAGGCGGTACCGTGCCCACTCGCTTGACGGCTGCTGCAACCTCGCCCGATTTGCCGAAATAGCGAGTATTCCACGAGCGAAGGTCGGTTTCGCTCGCGCATGCGGCCAACTCGCCCAGAGCGCGATGTTCCAACGTTTCGAGATCGGACATGGCTATCTCGTGAAATCAGCCGCGTTTCGTCAAGCGCCCGAAGACTCGGGATTAGTCACATCATAAGGCGACGGCCGCGAGCTGACAGCCGTCCACGTCATGAAGAAATGAAATTAATCTCCGTGGATGCTTAACGCGGAAAACCGGCGATCAAACGCATACAGCCGTCAATCGCCGGATAGCAGACACGCGCGATGAACCGGTGGTTCTGGCTCGCGCTGTCCGAATCCCGACAATTGACGGCTGCAGGGCGGGTATGGGCTCGTTACTTGGCGTCTTCGGGCAGATTGCTCTTCGCCAGCTCGACGATCTTGGTGAACGCATCCGGATCGTGAACCGCGAGATCGGCCAGCGCTTTACGATCGAGTTCGACGCGGGCGCGTTGCAAGCCGGAGATGAACTGCCCGTAACGCAGACCACGCATGCGGCAAGCTGCGTTGATGCGCACGATCCACAGTTTGCGGAAGTTGCGCTTACGGACGCGGCGGTCGCGAAAGGCGTACACGCGCGATCGGATCAGCGTTACGACCGACTGGCGGAACAGGTGATGGCGGCTCAGACGGAAGCCCTTGGTCAGCTTCCGCATTCGCTTGCGGCCGCGAAGGACCGTCTTGCCGCTGCGTGCTCGGGTCATGGAAGGGAAACTCCTCGGGTCGTCACGCGGTGCGGCGAACTAGGCCTGACCGCCCATGATTTCCACATACTTCTTGGTGATCTTGCCGATTTCCACCAGCTTCTTGCGCAGATGGCGCTTACGCTTGCCGGTCTTGTGGCTATTCAAGTGCTTCTTGCCGGCCTGACTGCGCTTGAGCAAACCGGACGCAGTCACGCGGAAGCGTTTCTTCGACGCCTTGTGTGTCTTTTGCTTGGGCATAGTGATCTCTCCTCCACTCGCCGCCTCTGGAAAGCGAAGTGGAGCCCCACTCCCTTTCTCCCGACGCCCAAAAATAAAAGGAACCCCCGGACTGGACCGGGGGTCCCGGAATTTCTTGCTCCGGGCACTTGGATTCGTGCCGGGTATCTTAGCAATGCCCGTGCCCGTTGGGCAGGGGAAAATCGCACGGAATCAAGTACCGCCCTTGGGAGCAAGCATGGCAGTCATGCGCTTGCCTTCCATCGACGGCGCCTTCTCGACTTTGGCAACGTCGATGAGCTTTTCCAGGATGCCGTCGATGATGCGACGGCCTTCCTCGATGTGCTGCAATTCGCGACCGCGGAAGAGCACGTTGACCAGCACCTTGTCTTTGTGTTCCAGGAATTTTCGGGCTTGGTTGATCTTCGTATCCACGTCGTGTTCGCCGGTCTTGGGGCGGACGCGGATTTCTTTCAGCTTTTGTTGGTGAACCTTGGCGGTGTTCTTTTTCCGCGACTGTTGATAACGGAACTTGCCGTAATCGAGAATCTTGCAGACCGGCGGACGTTCGTTGGCCGCAACCTCGACCAGGTCGAGCTGCGCTTCGCGCGCCAGGTCGAGTGCCTGGGAAGTGGGGACAACTCCGAGCTGTTCGCCGTTCACTCCGATCAAGCGGACAGGACTGATACGAATCTGTTCGTTGATCCTTTGGCCCCTGTCTTGAGGCGGGTGGCCGTGTCGGTCGGGTGGTGGAATACTTGAATCTCCTTTGTTTGATGCCGCCGCCGCGGTAAACGCGGCAAGCCAAGTTAAGCGAAACGCCTGTATGGTCTATTCGGGCCAGTCCGGCCCCGGCGCGATCCTACCCTCCGTGAGCAGAATCGTCCCCATACCAACTGGAAATCTATCATTGTCTTCGGCAAGAGGGAAGAGTTTCCGCTCGATAACGCGGAAATACAGACCCAGACGGACCGTCAAGGTACCGCTTCGAGGTATTCAACCCCGGGCACGCGGCGGCGTAGCTCGTGTTCCATTTCCATGATCACCGCCCGGATCGTCGCCGGACAGCCGCTGCACGTTCCGCTTAAACGCACTTGCACGACGCCGTCTTCGACGCCAACTACCTGCACGCCGGCGCCATCCATCTGCAAAAGAGGCACAACTTCGTCGGCGACAGTACGGCTAACCTGCTCGAAGAGCAATGCATCCGAACCTGCGGCGGACATGGAAACCTCAAATATGTAGGATGTGCGGCGCGGCAATTTCGCGAGCCTGACGGATATCTTCCGTTAGCTGATTCACCAAATCTGACACGCTCGGGAAGGGTCGGGTATCTCGCAACCGGCGGATGAAATTAACCGCAAGCGAATGTCCATAGAGCGGGCCGCCGGCGAAGCCGATCAGATGAACCTCCACCTTCCGTGCATTCTCACCGAAAGTTGGGTTGGGGCCGATGTTTACGGCCGCCGCCCACAACTTTTGATCGAGAAGCGCCGTCGCCGCATAGACGCCGTTCCCCGGAATGAGCGTCGGACAGTCGATGAGGTTCGCTGTCGGAAAGCCTAGCGTTGCGCCGCGGCGCTGGCCGACCGTCGTAGTGCCATGCAGCCGATAAGGTCGGCCCACAAGCTCTGCGGCCGTCGAAACGTCTCCGGCGATCAATGCCGAGCGGATACGGCTGCTGGATACCTCGCTGCCGCCGATCAGAACGGGCTGCACGACGGTGAGCGCAATGCCGGCATCGGCGCAAAGCTTGCCCAGGGTGTCTACCGTCCCCGCCCTGCCGCGCCCGAAGCCGAAGTTCGGGCCTTCAACCATCGCCCGAGCGGCAAATCGATTGCAAATCACCTCCGAAAAGAATTGCTCCGCGCTTAGCTGCAGCATTTCCCGTGTCGTACGCAACGTAACGACCTGATCGGCTCCCAACTCGTGCAGGAATCGGTCGCGATCCTCGGGCGTAGTCAATGCTGGCGGGACCTGGTCCGGTCGAAGCAGGACCAACGGGTGCGGGTCGAATGTCAGTGCCACTGTTGGCGCGGAACGCGGCCGAGCGAGCGCGACGAGTGCCGACAGGAGCGAAGCGTGACCGCGGTGCACGCCATCAAAGTTTCCGACTGCCACCGCCCCACCGAGGCATTCGGGCGGCGGCGGCTCCCGCCAATCGATCGTATGGCTGCCCATCGCGTGTTCAGCCGGCCGTATCTGCCGGGCCTCCTCCGCTTTATGATGCGGAAACTTGAGACAAGAGGTAACCCCGATCGCCATCCCGCCGTCTTTATAATAGGTAGTCAGACTCCGCA
>Ga0326727_10025619_pt1 | contig 11039 bp, 10 predicted proteins | sample MB2enrmetagenome_FD_207643 | JGI IMG/M metagenome (GOLD analysis project Ga0326727, IMG submission 207643) | Lab enriched peat soil microbial communities from McLean, Ithaca, NY, United States - MB29MY | ecosystem: Environmental > Terrestrial > Soil > Wetlands > Peat | place: USA: New York... | reverse complement strand
CAGCTTTCCCCGGAAAGGGTGGAAAGAGCCAGAAAGAACGCGGAGACGGAAGTTTTGCAGCTTCGGCTTGCCGCCATGCGCAAGGATCTCGGCGTCCGTCAGGAAGACATCAAGGGGTTCTCCCAGGCGAGTATTTCCAAGATCGAAAAAAGAAAGGATATCAAGCTATCCACCCTGATCGAGTATATGGAAAGCCTCGGTATGGGATTGGAAATTCGGGCCTATCCCCACAAGATTCACAAGGAAAAGGATTCCTATACCCTTTTGAAAATTTAGGTTTGGGGCGTGAGCCCGTCATGTAGTCGAATTTCACCCCTGTAGCGTTCCAAATACCTCGTTTGTGGACAACTTGTCATGTCGGGGTGAAACAAGGGTGTGAGAATGGGGGATTTTATTCTGACTTAAAATTGCTTCGATCGGTAACATTTTAATGCTGAATTATCGCATTGAAAACACGGAAATTGGAAAATTCTTGCATGATTCCTGGAAAAGGGTGTAAAATAAGAAACCCCGAAAAAGACTGGCATCTTCTTCGGGGAGTACGGCGAAACCGGGAGTTGACTTCGGTTTCAAGAATATTCTACGGAATTCCTTGGAAAAAGTCAAGTCCTGGTCAACCGAAATAGGAGTTGACCGGTGAATAAAGAAAGCGTTGTCCGCGAACAACTGGAAGCCGCCCGAACCTATCACAACGACCACATCCAGCAATTGAACCTTCCGTATTCCAGTAAGCGTCCCGGCAAGGGGCAGAACTGGAAACATCTTACCGAAAAGCCGCAGACAGACGCGGATATTCTCGAAATGTTCGGGCATGATCCGAAAAACATAGCATGGCTTCACGGTCCTATTTCCGGGAACCTTCTGAGTCTTGATTTCGATTCCAAAAGCGCGTTCAATTCGATTTTTTCCAGCAGCCAACCCTTCCGCAGCCTTTGCGGCAAAACATCCATGACACGGACAGCACGAGGGATTCATGTTCCATTTCGGAACTACTATCCAGTCAGATCCAGACGGATTCCGGAATATGATTTGGATATCAAGGGTGTGCATTCCTACACCGTGGAGCCGCCGAGCGTAAATCCGAAAGGGGAGCTCTACCTTTTCGACAACAACTACAACGGCATTTATACCCTTTCTCCCGGTGAATTCCCTTTCCCGGAATGGCTGGAAGAGTGGAAACCAAAGGTGATCCAGATTAACCCCGACGATGAAACCCTATACCCGGACATGGACTTCTTCGGTCTTGGAGACAAGGCGCGGTTAATTATTTACGGAGATCCGGAGACGCTTTCCAAATTCCCAAGTCGAAATGAGGCTGAAATGACTGTAATCGTCCGGGCCGTTTCACTGGGCTGGACGATGGAACATGTGGTTCGCTTGTTCAAGGGAGCCTGGGCGGGATCGAAAGGACGGGAACGCGGCACGGATTGGCTTTGTGAACAATATGCCGCCGCTGTCGAATACTGGAAGCGGAAAGCGAATGGTTTTGACTCGAAGATAAACCGGATTATGGCGCGGATCGTTCAGCGGAACCCGTTCACCGGGCGCGGACGATTCTACACTGTATCGGTTGTTTTGGCTATCTTGCAGATTGCGCGAGAAGCCGGGCCGGGCCGGGCCGGTTGGCTCCACCTTGCGGAACGTCGGGTTGCTGAAATTGCCGGTGTTTACCAATCTACTGTAAACCGGATTTTCAAGGCATTACCAATCAGGTTGGTAATGCCTGCGCGAGACGAGTTTGCTACCGCCTGGGATATACACCCGATGCTGGAAGAACTTGGAAAAGGACTGGAAGAAGAAGTTATACTAGAAATCCAGCGCATAGACTGGGTTTCATCTGACGATCAGCGCTACGGAGCGACCGGAAAAGTTCCTATTCTTAGAACACTGGAACCAGGTGTTTCCCGTACAGCATATGAATGGGCCGAATGCTGGAATCTCAAATACAGAACAGCCAGCCGTCGTCTTTCGGCTCTTGAAGCTGTAGGATTGATTCGCTCCGAGAAAGAACAGAATCCAAAGCGCAAGCCCCGGATTTTCTACGAAGTCATTCGAAAACCAGTTGTTACCGACGTGAAGGCTCTCGCGGAATATTTCGGGACTCTCGGAGAAGGTTTACGGCAGAGGGACAGGCACGAGGAAGAACGCCGACTACAAGCGGCTTTTGTGGCAACAAAGCGGAATGGTTCCAGACATCATGTGGGATAATGAATATTTGCCAAACTACATCATATCATGACATTCTGGGGGTGCGGGGAGATCTTCGCGATATCGGTACAGCAGACCGGGGAATATTTGCCAAACAGCATCATGTCTGGCGATGCTGTTTGGAACGCTAGGGGTTTAGTTATAATAGCCCCTCTTTCCGGGCATAGTCGGTCAGCACCATGCGGCAGCCTGTCATGAGGCGTAGCCCGCGATGTGCGAAATGCTTTTCTAAAGCCTCTTTTACGTTCTGTGGGATGCCAACCGTCATAAGTTCATTCCGGTCTCTCTTTTTCTGAACTCGTGGAAGAGCTACCGGGATCGTTTCGTGAACTGGCTCACTTTTGAGCGCTTCTGGATGATCTTCTGTAAAGCCCCCGAGAATACTTGATCTTCTGTGTCCCATATTAAACTCCCAGTAAATCAGCCGCGAGGCGTTCAAATTCTGGAATATTTTTTGAGCGGATGTCCCATGCCGTTAGATGATCTTTTTGACCGTCGGCGAGCGGTCTTTCTTGTGCGATGGTGTAGATGTGATATTTTAAGCGCTTAATTTCCTCAGAAAACAACAAGTGCTGCGCGAAGGATCGGTTAAAGTTATTCAGTATAATCCGCTCATGCTTCACGTTGCCTTCTAAATTTTTGTTTATCCAAGACAACGTCTCAACGAAGGTAGTCAAACCATCCACAGAGAAAAATTCGGGCGTCAGTGGCGTTATTATCTCATCCAGCGCTGCGATAATCATTTTTTCGAGAGACGATGAACCGGGGCTCATATCGAATACAACGAAATCAAAGCCCAATGTTTCAATGTTTTTCACAAGCGCCCGGAAAGTAAATGGCCGCTGAAGCAGCTTCAATTCTGCGAAGTCCCTAAGCGTGGAACCATGCGCGAACGTTGGGAGAAGCGAAAGGTTTCCCGTCAGGGGTATGATAGCCTGTTCCAGCGTTGCGATTTCATTGAGGACGTCCGAAAGTTCATATTTAGGTGCGTGGATGGAAAGCCATGATGTCAAATTCCCTTGCGGGTCAGCATCGACAGCAAGCACTTTTTTACCCCGCAAAGACACACCCAGCGCGATATGGCCAGCACTTGTGGTTTTCCCGACACCGCCTTTAGCGATTTGAAAGCCGATTTTCCGCATAGATACCTCCCACCAAAAAGTAGTATAACATATCAATAATTGAATGTCAAGTTACAAACAAAATAGCTATAAATTGGATATAGATTACATTAAGTTAAATTAACATTACACGGTATCGGTGGCTTGAATTGGTTCAGCATTCTTTCAAGAGATCCTCTTGTGTAAAATAGAAGAGGTAGATAGTATCGTCGAACAATAGTATAACAGAGGCAGACCTTACAGATTGAATTGAATTAGTTCAAGTCGCAACGGATGACGCGGCATCAAACATGGTGAATCAAAAAATAAAATACCCGTGAATCCTTTGGGTATTCTTGACATGCGTTTGTAGTCCTTATGAATTAGTTACTTCCAGATATCCTATGACTATGGTCATGGGTATCACTTATGACCATTTTCCTATTGCAATCAGTCAGATTTTAAGGTAAAATTCTTACAGTTTTGTCTTGTGCGGTTTACATGAGGGAAAAATTTTATAAAAGTGCACTTTTTGTTTGAACTGGGGAATTATCCTGTAAGAAAAAGTGGTAAACTTTCCGCCGGAATGGGGGGGGGCAGATTTCACCAGAATATCCACCTGATAAAGTTCACTGAGTTACTGAAGCTAAAAGTACTTCAATTTACCAGAATTCTGTGGTTCTCCTACTTGCTTAACCGGAGCTGGCATGCTACTGAAACTTGAAAATTTTTAGGTAGTGTGTTAATATACTGGCATTATTGATCAATGCCGATGTTGCGATAGTGGATAACTTCAATAATACGGAAATCCGTATTTGCGGGTTTCCGTATTAAAATCAAAAATAATTTTCTAGGAATTGCACTTTTTTGTTCTTTGGCTGGTATTATAAGGGTAGTGTTTTCCAAGAGCGAATGAAATCTTGTGTTGGGGTATCTGTGGAAAAGAATAAATTGGTTTATTTTCAAACTACTAAAGAATATTCTATTATTATTTCAAATATCGGTGTGTTGAGTAACTGTTGGGTAACTAGCGGCGAATGTATTCGTTCATATAATAATATCTCAAGTGATAAGATACTCAATCGCGATTATTTATTATCTGCGACTAGCTCATCGCTGTTGTCTAATATGAATATTGAATATCTGTACAATGTTGTACGTACTGAGTGTTCTAAATTCAATAATACAATTTACAGCTTAAAGTTATATTTCTTAATAAAGGATGAATATGTAAATATCACTAATATAGATCTTGAATCTAGTGATGTACGCAACTCCATGCACTGTAGATTAATAGCTGTTATAAATAGGAAAACTGTGTATCGCGATATTGATGGTCTTAGATTATTATCGCTTGATGATGATCAAATCCATAATTACATCGACCAATTGATTGGAAATTTGATAATTTCTGTAAATAATGTTTCAAATTCTATGAATAATAGTGTTATAAAGAGAATGGATGTAATATTTTCTCCGTCAACTGCAGGATATTTTGTTCATGAGACAATTGGTCATCTTCTGGAAGGTGACATGGTAGTGAAAGGTAATTCTATTATAGGCAAGAATTGTAAAATAGGCGAACTGTTGAGCCATAATTGCTTGAATGTTGTAGATCAGGTTGAAGGGTACGAGAGGTATGTAGGGCTAAATAGAATCGATGACGAAGGAACGTTGCTAACAAGTATTCCGTTAGTTACTAAAGGAGAGCTAACTAATTATATATGTGATAATGAGACATCTAAATTACTGGGTGTATCTACTTGTTATGGAAATGCAAGATGCGAGAATTTTAAAAAAGTTATCCTTCCAAGAATGCGCGCAACAATAATTTCTAATAATCATGGAGGCGGAGACTTAATTTCTCATATCAGAAAATCAAAAGAATCGTTATTGATCAATAATATTGTGAATGGTTGTGTTGATTCAAATACTGGAACTTACCAATTATATTGTGACTTAGCGTCCGTTATAAGGAATGGTGAGGTGTTAACCAATGTAACTGGAATTACGATTACGGGGAATATATTTGATGCGTTGAAACATATTGATTCTATTGGTGATGATATGTCTGTTATACCATCGTATTGTATCAAAAGGTCGCAGAAAGTATCTGTATGTCTTGGTTCGCCGACTCTCTTGGTAAGAGACGTCCAAGTAATGGGTGGTTTAATGTGAATACTGATAAGATACTTATGCTAAAAATGTTAATGCAACGTTGCGCATGTTACAAACATGCTGAAGTAACTTATTTTAATTCCATAACATATAAAAGCGGATTTGAATTCGGTTCTAGTTATAATAAACGCACCGAGAATAACTATCTATATTTGAAAATCATTGATAATAATGTGTTATATCATGCTCATGTTTCAGCAGATATTAATAAGGATTCACTCAGCGACATTATTGATATTGCACTGATGAATCCGCAATTATTGTGTTCAATATTTGATATATCAACCTACGAATTGTGTAACGCATATGATAGAAGTATAATGAATGACAAATCTTACTACAATGTAAATGCTACCGATCTATCTAGCTGGGTGAACGATGTTAGATCTAAAATAATTTCAATGAATTATGGCGACTTACAACTAATGTCGTATGTATTAGAGATGCATCACTTGTATTACGCTAATAGTAAATGTGATGCAAAGGAAACTTCTGGGTCTTCATCGATTCTACAAGGGGCATTTTTAGTGAGGGGCTCGACAAACAACTACATTCCGTTTCATGCTTGTAACGTAGATCCGTTCAGTTCAGTTGTTGATCATCTTGATCTTCAGAACATTGATATGAGAACTGGTATTTATAATAATAACTATAGGCAGTTGTCTGGCATTATTTACATATCTGCCGATGTAATGTCTCGACTAACAGTGGGTTTTGTCAATGCGTTCAACGCGGCATGTGTTATTGACGGCTCATCATTCATTAGTTCTGATGATGTTTATAATAGTGTATTTGATAACAGAGTAAATTTATATGATAACCCATTATCCAAATACGGTTATGTTAGATATGGATTTGATCACGAGGGTTCAAATACAAAAATCAAGTGCTTATTAAAAAAAGGTGTTGTAAACGATCTACTTTCTGATTCATCTACAAGAATACATTATAGTAATATAACTTCTGGTAATTGTTTTAGAAATAACAGTGATATTGGATTTAGTATTATGTCAACCAATCCAATGCTAATAATTTCTGGATCTGAAAGTACGGTCTCGGATTCAGATTACAAAATCGACAGTTACTTAGATTCATTTACGTTCCAATCTATGTTTGATATTCAATCTGCAAAAATTAAGGGCGTTTCTTTTGGGAGGGCTGTAACTGATGTTGGTATTGAATACTGTAATTATTATATGGATTTAGATATTCGTGTATTATTTGAAAAGATAATCTGGATCGGGAAACATAAATGGTTAAATGGGGCGTATGCTCCTGAAGTAATTTGCAATCTATAATCAATCTATAATATTTATATTGGAGAATAAAATGGATCTTGTGACGCTCAATAGAGTTCATTTTAGATATAATAAAAAGACTGAAGTGTTAAATGACTTGGATCTCAATCTTAGAAAGGGTAGTTGTCATGGGTTCTTGGGACATAATGGAGCTGGGAAAACAACTACTTTAAGAATTATCATGGGGTTGTTAAAGCCTGAGAATGGCACAGTATCTTATTGCGATGGCTTCAATAAGCGCAATAACGTGATTAGTTATATGCCAGAGTATGGTGGAATATATGAACGCTTGAGTGTCGGCCAAAATATTGTATTCCGCGGTGAAATACAGGGGTTAACTAGATATACTATTGATAATAATATGGAAGATATGCTGAGTATTCTTGGATTACAAGAACGTTTAAATGAAAAAGCGGGATACCTTTCTCAGGGCTTAAAAAGAAGGTTATCGTTAGCTTGTGCAATGATTTCTAATCCTGAATTGTTAATCTTGGATGAGCCAACAAACGGCATAGATCCTGTAAGCCTAAAGGTAATCACAGATACGCTCAGGAACATTAATTCGAATGGGACAACAATTCTGATTAGCAGTCATAACTTGCATTTTATTTCTCAGATATGCGGAGAAATCTCGATTATTCAGAATGGAAAACGCATATATAATTCGACTAATATTGATGCAGCATCAATTGAAAATCTGTATATTGAAAAAACAAATGAGTCCGAAAGGTAGGAGTATATAATATGCTGAATATTATGATTTCAATGGTTAAAAAGGAAATAATGGAATTTCAATTACAATTGAAGACAATATTGATGCTTGTTGGATTATTGGCTATGCCTTTCATAATAATGTTAACAAAGCCGAGTGGCTCGATACTTCTAAAGCAAGAATCGTTTCCTCAGGCAATAATGATATTTGTTGCAATTATTTCTAGCTGTTCTTTAATATCGGAATCCATTATTTCTGAAAAGCGATATAAAACATTAGAAATGTTGCTATCGACAAAGATTACTACAACCGCAATAGTTCTTGCAAAAATATTTGTTCCATATGTTATTAGCATGATAATATCTGTACTTACATGTGTGATTATGATAATAATGAAATGGTTTCAAATGCAAATAGATGTAGTTCAGGCAATTAATTTTATGCTTTTTATTATCCTTTCAGATATAGTGATATGTATAACTACTCTTGTATTTTATGAGGATAAGGTGAACGGTTATGTGTTTATGACTGCAGTAGTGTCTATGTTTGGTTTGCTTGCTGCAATGAATGCGTTAGGGGTTAGCTTATTGACAATTGGAGCTATTCCTGTACTTCTATTGTTGATAGTTGTATCGTTATATATAAGTGGATTATTACTGTCTGATACAAAATTATTTACAAAAATATAGTATCGCCTAGTGAAATAACATGTTGCAACATGATAATAATCTAAAAAGGAGGAACGCAATGGAAACCCCGAAGTTTGAAGGCTCAAATGCGATTGGTTGTGCAATTTTTGCTAGCCCTGCGGTCGCTATGGTTTCGCTCATCTGGCTCTGTGAAGAAGTTGCTGCCGCTGTCTAAGTTGTGAAAAACTCCCGGGAGCCGTCGCTCCCGGGAGACTTATAAAATCAGTGTAAATATTATCTTTTACAGCAATATGGTGCGATCTATTTTATTATAAGGAGAATATAATGTATCCTGTGTTGCTAAATGTTAAGCTGTTAAAGCGGCAACCAGACATTTCGACAGTATCTATTGACGGATTATACAATATTCGGCAGCCAATTAATGAATCTGCTGTTTCAATACTTGAATTATGTAATGGGAATAACAGCGTTGATGAAATATCAAGCCAGCTATCTATGAAATATAACGATGATTATCATAAAGTATATGGAATGGTTAATGGTTTTTTAGCTGAATCGATAAAAGTTCGTTTAATTAAAATGTTAGATAAGCCGCTTCCTGATAAAATAGAAATCAATACTATTGGAAATAAAGAATATTGGATGCCTGACGCTTTAATTATTGAGCTTACTCATAATTGTCCTTTGGATTGTCGGCATTGTTATTTGGGAAAAAAACAAAACCACTCCATGGATTATGAGTTATTAATTAACCTTATCAATGATGCTGAAAAATGCGGAATTGAAAGTATTCAATTAACTGGAGGAGAACCTCTTATATACGAATATCTAGAAAATGTAATTAGTTATTTAGATCAAAAATCTATTAAAACAGTAATTACTACCAGCGGATATATATCAAATAAGAAATTAGATCAGATAATGCAGTATTTGAAATTAATCAACAATCAAAGAGGGTATGTTCAGGTTAGTATTGATGGGATTGAGGAATCTCATAATATACGAAGAGGAAACAGTCAATCATATTCTAAAGCTATTAATTTTATTAGAAAAATGGTAAAAAATGACATTACAGTTCATGTTGCGTCGACTATTACAAAAGATACGCTGCATGAGTTGTTTGAATTGTCGTTGCTGCTAAAAAATGAAGGAGTTCGAGTTCATCGTATTGGTGGAGTGACAGAAATGGGAAATGCAAAAGGAAATGATTATTATGATGATGAGTTCGATGATGATTTAAAAACTGAAATAGAGAATATCAAAACTCGCATTATGGATGATCGATATAGGATACAGGGGTTTGAAGAATCATACGCAGATCAAAAGATCAATTTGAAAAACTGTGGTGCTGGATATAGATTTTATAAAATATCACCAGGATTTGAAGTATATCCATGTCCAATGTATGATCAACATATTATATCTAATTATAATGGTTTAAACTTTAGTGAGATAATAAAAAAGGGGTCTTCAAAATATTCTGGTATCCGTTGGCCCGAAAAATCATTGTGTAATAGTTGTAGCATGTTATATAAGTGCAATCATTGCATGGCAGAAGGATTAAGAAATTCTAAGTGTGTATCTTCTTGCCAATGGTTGAATAAATATTATCAATATAAAATATCAAATAGTGAGGTTGTGTGATGAATAGATCTGTATCAATAAATGCTAAAATAGTTGATGTGTTTGTGTGGATAACTGGTGTAATTGCTGTCGTATTAAACGGGTATATTTTATCCAATATATCTAACATGTACGCCAATGCAATGCCAATCTCTAATGATTATAAAGAAATAATAAAAATGATGTCCGTTGCAGGATCATATATTGGATCTGTAATATTGTGGATTGTATTCTCAGGAATGCTTTATCTTGCAGGCCGAATAACTGAATCGGAACCAGTATTTCATAAATGTCTCAAATGGACATCTATTGGATTATTTATAATTATTGTGCAAAATATATTTTATTTGAAAGTGTTGCACAACATTATTAATAATATATCATCTTATGCGTCTGACTATGGAATACAAAATATAAAAAACTGCAGTGCTTTGTCTCGGTTGAGAATTGTGTGGATATCTGGATCTGCTGTTTACTCAGCGTGGAATTATATTATCATACGCAGAATGTATAAGATTAGTAGAATAAAATCATTGATAATATCTCTAATAATTCTTTTATTAATATTATGTTATCACATATATAACAAAAGATGATTCTTGTGTAATGCGGGTATTCGGATAATATATGACTTATTGGGAAAATCTGTCAGGATAGATTAAACTCTATCCTGACACTTCATAGCCCCAAAATCGTGTGCGGATAAGATCCAAAATCCCTTTTCTTTACACTACCCAGACAGCTTCTTAGAAGCTAAAAAGGGGCGCCGTCTATCTCAGGCCCAATTTCAAATTTGCCCTCTGTACGGCCTCCGTTACCTGTCGGTTGGAGAACTTTACATAAACGAGGGTAGAGGAAAGGCTACAGTGGCCCAGGAAGTCCTTTAAACGGATCACGTCCAACTCGCCGGATTCCAGAAGCTGGATGGCGCGGGTATGCCTCCAGGTATGGGGCTTGGCCTTGTCCATTTCAATCCCCAGCTCCCGACAATGACGCCCCATGGTTTGCCGGACCACCTGCCGGGAAATGGAACTCTCCCCCGGCCCGTTCGCCAGGATGTAATCCGTTGGGGAAAGCTGTTTGTCCAGACGGTGCATGAGGATCAGGGATTTCAGGCGGTCGGAAATGACCAGGACGCGGGACGCGGACTTCCGCTGCTTGAGCGTGACCACCCGGACTTTGTTCGTCTGGAAGTCGATGTCCCGTACCCGGATCTCCCGCGCCTCCTCGATCCGGCAACCGGTCTCGAAGAGCAGCAGATAGACGAGCT
>Ga0326727_10025616_pt1 | contig 11039 bp, 4 predicted proteins | sample MB2enrmetagenome_FD_207643 | JGI IMG/M metagenome (GOLD analysis project Ga0326727, IMG submission 207643) | Lab enriched peat soil microbial communities from McLean, Ithaca, NY, United States - MB29MY | ecosystem: Environmental > Terrestrial > Soil > Wetlands > Peat | place: USA: New York... | reverse complement strand
GCAGGGTGGGAAGCGTTCGCCACAGGATCTGGCGGCCGCTGAAATCCGCAACCGTATACGAGGTCTGCCATACGCCCAGGTCGACGCCCAGCACGAGCATCTTGTTGGGATTAATAGTTAGAAAGGTGGGGCGGCGCCCGCCGGTAGAAGTGCCTGTCGAGGCCTCGGAAATCATATCGTGAGCCAGCAGCCGCTTGACGATCATGGTCACGGTGCTGGCATTCAGTCCGGTCAGGCTCGAGATCTGAGTTCGAGAGATCGGCTGATGGCGACGGATGACATTCAACAGGCGAACTTCATTCACGATGCGAACGTCGCGCATCCCCAGGCTTTGAACTGGCAAGTCAGGCATATATCACGGCCTTTCGGCAGGCATTGTAGCAAACAGTTTGGGAAGAGTGGAAGAAACTTAATTCACGCCCTCAAAAAAGTCTTGACATTGGTTCCACCTCGTGGTTTCATAGGCGCCCGGGCGGGTCGCGTGCTTGGGTCACGACAAGCCTGAACTGAGGCTGCTTAAAGCCGGTGGGGAAAGGTTCAGGAGAGCACCGTTGCCAGAATGAAGCGAAAAAAGCCGTAAACCCCCGAAAGCTGGGGTGAAGTCTAAGTTTTCACGTTAATCTGCGTTTTTGCACAATTGACGGCCATCCGCGGTCGTTTGGATAGCCAGCGTCGGGTCCACAACTCAAGAGGAGATGTACTCTGACCGTTGAATGCGTCACCAGGTCTTGGAAATCTCGAAGAGAAGGGGAGTTTACTATGCGTGATCTTGCAAAGTTTTGCTTGGCGAGCTTTGCGATTTTGACACTGTCGGCAAGCATGCTTGCCCAGTCTTTTCTCGGTTCTATTAACGGTACCGTGAAGGACTCTACGGGCGCTGTGGTGCCTGACTCCAACGTAACGCTCACGGAAGTAGACACCGGGGTTCAACAAACCACGAAGAGCAACGCTGCGGGAGACTACTCGTTACCTGATCTGAAGCCCGGAACCTATATGGTTGCAGTTACCAAAGAAGGCTTCAAAGAGGTGCGCAGCAGTAACATCGTTCTGACCGCCAATCAGACGGCTCGCTTTGACGCTGTGCTGCAAGTGGGCAACGTAGCTCAAAGCGTCGAGGTCAAAGCTCTTGCTCCCACCATGAACACCGAGAACGGAGAAATCAGCGGTGTGCTCTCCAACAATGAGCTCAACATCTTGCCGGTTGTCGCCCGCAGCACCGTGGACATGATCATGCTTAACTCGAACAACTACCAAGGTGACGGGTCGAGCTACTCGCTGGGAGGTATTCGAGGCGTCGATACCAACTTCACGATCGATGGCGTCTCATCCAACTCGGCGGTGTTTGGCGCGCAGGTCGGACCCATGACGCAGGAGAGCATCGATTCCGTGGGTGAACTCAAGACCTTGGTCAGCAACAACTCTGCCGAATACCCATCCGTCGGAACCTTGATGATTGCCACCCGATCGGGCACCAACCGTCTTCACGGGGACCTGTTCGACATCGAGAACAACAATGCTCTGAATGCTCGCGGCTTTATCCCTGCTCCGCAGCCCAAGGGGCCCGTGGAGCACAACTTTGGAGCTGATGTCGGCGGACCTGTGATCATCCCGCACCTCTATGACGGCCGCAACAAGACCTTTTTCCATTTCACGTTTGAAGATGAAGACTATCCAGGCGAATACACCGGAACTGCGCAGGAGCCGACGCCGTTGATGCAACAAGGCAACTTCTCGGAACTCCTGCCCGCCTCGGGCTCCACCTCTGCGGGTTCCATCTGTGCCGCAAATTCCAACTACTGCCATGTGATCACAGACCCCACCACCGGACTGCCTTTCCCGGGAAATGTCATACCGTCGGGGCGGATCACCCAGGTGTCGACGAACTTGCAGGGGTTTGGATTTGTACCTCCCAACGCCCTGGATCAATTTGCGAATGGCTATGACTGGGTCGGGATTTTCCCCGTTGCCGGTCACGATACAAAATGGGTGGTGCGGATGGACCACCAAGCCTCGAGTAAAGACTCGATTTCCTTCCGCTCCAGTATTTACCTTGCCCCAGGACCGGTGAATTATTCCGCCAGCGTGCCCCAGTTCCGCTTCTTTGACAATCGCTCCACTCAGAACCTATTTCTTGGATGGACCCACTCGTTCAGTCCGAATATGATCAATGAGTTTCGCGTCGGTTTCTCCCGCGACGCGGCCAATATTGGTGATTCGCACGCCGACGGCATAGCCACTACCCAAGGGCTGGGAATCACGGGAATCGACTATTCGACGCGGGGAGGCTTGAGCGGGTTCCCGTTTGTCAGCTTCAACAATTTTTCGGGCTGGAGCACCCTCCCCAACTATTTTTGGAGGACGCAAACCTGGGAGTTCCTCGACAACCTCAGCTTAATCAAAGGCAAGCATAATCTGAAAGCCGGGATTCTCCTCCGCATGAACCAGATCAACATCTCCGGGTGCTGTAGTAGTGATTTTGGGAGTGTGAGCTTTGACGGTTTTGCCACCGGGTTAGACTACGCCGACTTCCTGCTCGGCCTTCCTCATTTCTCCAGTCTGTTCACGCGGACCATTCCCAGCACACCGCAATACGACGAGTGGGGCCTCTACGTGCAGGATAATTACCAAGTTTCCCAGAAACTCACCTTAAACCTCGGCTTGCGCTGGGATTATTTCCCTTCGCCGGTTGACAAACACGATCTGGTTTACAATTTCGACCTGAAGGACGGGGCAATCGTTTTGGCCAGCCAAAAATCCCAGCAATACGTAAGTCCTCTGTTTGCCGCGGCAGGTGTCGTGTCGCCCATCCCGTTTGAGACCGCCAGCGCGGCTGGAATGCCCGCACGCACGCTCATGAACAACGACACGAATAACCTCGGCCCCCGCATCGGATTCGCTTACCGGCTCTTTGGAGACAATCGCACTGTCGTCCGAGGCGGGTGGGGCTTGTACTACGTCCGCCTGGCCTACACCCGGCTGACGAACTTCGGCGGCGGGCCTTTCGTTTCGAACAACCAGTTTACCAACGCCCTCACCAATGGCGTGCCGGTGTTCCAGTTTCCCGACCCCTTTACGGGCGGAGGCAGTATCGGAACGCAGAGCGTCGTTCCTCTTTCACCCAACCTCAGAACTCCCGAGAACCAGCAATGGAACCTGACCCTCGAACATCAGTTCCCCCATTCGATCGTGACCAGCCTCACCTACCGGGGATTAAAAGGGACTCAGATTCCCTACTCGGGCGATGACAACAAACCACTCCCAAGTGGCACAACCGGGACTGGGACAGGTGAGAACTACTTCCGATATCCCAACTTCTATTCGGTAACCTTGTTTCAGGACGGCGCCATTCAGAACTTGAATGCCATGGATTTCGCTGTGGAACGTAAGTTCACCAATGGCCTGAGTTTCCATTCCGGCTGGACCTGGGCGCACAACCTGACGGATACCACCCCGGACGGTGAGGGCATCGACAGCTCGATCCAGAACCCTTATGACCGCGCCGTGGAATACGGCAACGTCGATTACATGCCCCGGCACCGCTGGGCGAGCTACGCGATCTACGACCTGCCATTCGGAAAAGGCAAGCATTTTGCCTCGGGGGTTTCCAACGGGCTGAACCAATTGGTCGGCGGGTGGCAGATGTCCGCAGTCGCTCTCTTTCAGTCCGGACAGTTCTTAACCCCGACCTTCGACACTCTGGACCCCTCAAACACTCGGACCTATGGGGGACGGGCCGATTGCGTGGGTGATCCGTACCCGGGAGTCCAGTCGCCTTCGGGTTGGTTTAACTCGAGCGCTTTTGCGGTTCCCCCCAATGGGCGCTTTGGCAATTGTGGAAATGGTGTCTTGGAAGGACCCGGATTGGCCAATTTTGATTTCGGGTTCTTCAAGTATTTCTACGTCAAAGAGGGCCTGAAAATCCAATTGCGCATGACCTCCAACAACATTCTGAACCGCGTCAACTTCGGTAACCCCAATACGGACAGCAGCAGCGGGGAATTTGGGACCATCACGGGTCAGGCAGGGGGAAAGCGGGACACGCTCGGCGGCGGTCCTCGCCAAGTCCTGCTGGGGTTACGGGTTGAGTTCTGAAGGCGGTTTCGATTGTAATCCTGCCACTGGGGTGCATCCGCGCGCCTTCGGCGGTTGCACCCCAACAATCTTTTTTAGCCGGGGCGGCCCCCACCTGTCTTGTTGGTTCCACAAAGCCGCCAGCTCCTGAGGACCGGCAAATTTGGATTGAGCGCCTGAGCAAGGATCGCCAGGAATAGAGGGATGCAAAAACTGAATCGACGTGAGTTTCTGAGCGGGGCGGCGTCGGCCGGAGCACTGGTGGCGGGGGGCCGCGGCGCGGTCCAGACACGGAAGGCAACCCAACCCGATCTGTCGCCGCGAAGGTTGGCGCTCAACTCCTTCGCAGACGCCCAGCCGACACCGCTTCCCAAGACGCGACTCGAGGCGCCTTATACGCTTTCTGTCGAGACGCCGCACGTCCCCTGGGCGCGCCCGCTGCCGGGCGGCCCGATCCGCTTGCTCGCCGTTCCGACGGTGCGGGAGGGGCGAACTCTTGTCGAACTGGCCCAGCGCCTCTCTCTCGATCTGACTACGGTTACGATCGATTCGTCCTGGGACCTGAACACCTGGACCATGTGCTTCGGCTCCGACTATGGCCGGCGCGCAGAAAAGGGCGACCTTCACCTCATCTACTCGTACTTGGAGGAAGAACTCACGGGGAAGAAGCAATTCGACGCCATCCTGCTGCCTATCAACCATGGCTGGAATCGTCTCACCCCCGCGTCGCGTACCGCGATCGAGCGCCGGGTGCGGGAAGGCTGTGGACTGGTGCTAGTGCGGCCTGACCGGGCGCCAGTCTCGCCGTTGACGCCTGAGGCCGGCGTGCCCTTCTTCGAAGACGAGCATGCCGAGCCCGCCATCCCCGGTGAGAAAGCCTGCGAGAGATCTCCCTGGCGCCGTGTCGGTGACCATTACATCACGCGAGCTATTCCGGTTGAGGCCTTCCCATTCGGCTATCTCGAGAACTACATCTACCACACCGAACCCGGCGCCACGGTTCTGGTAGCGTCGGCGACTGGCCATCCCATCCTTGCCACGGGCGAGTATGGCAAGGGGCGGGTGGTGGCGTTCGCGTATCGCAACAACGGGCTGAGCTGGGAGATGCCGATGAAAGTGCGCATTCAACCCGTCGACCTCAGTTGGGAGTACCTCTATGCCATGCTCTGTCGCAGCCTGATCTACGCTGCGGGGCGCGAGCCCTCGCAGCCGGCGGATTGGAACGCTGCCACAACTCTCTGGCGCGTCAAGTCTGAATCCGGGCAGCTGATGACGTCCGGCAACGGGCCGAGGCCCCCCGCGTGGGACCTTTCGCCGGGGCGATATTTCCTGGAACTCCAGGCGCCGTCGGACTGGCAGATCACGCCGATTGAGGTGCCCCAGACCGACAAAATCGAGCATCTGCGCTGCGCGCCCGAGGTGATTTCGGAGGGCGACGACGTCGAGGTGAATTGGAAGGCGCCACGGCCTGTGACGGTCGAGTTGATCGATGGCTTCGGACGCGTCATCGGACGTGATTCTGGATCGGGGAGATTAGTGTTGCGAGCCGGACGCCCGCTCACGCACTCCGGACAGCTTCGCGCAACGCTGGGTACCGCGGTGGAACGCCAGGCCGTGAGCTTCGCCACGAGTAGCCGTGCATGGACGGACTATGAGGTAATCTTACCCTGGATTGGCCCCTACAGTTACCAGCCCTGGGTCGCGGTTCTTGACGAGCAGTTTCGCCGCATCGGCGTCACCACGGTCGCCGAGCCCGACCGCAATTTCAAGCTCATGGTCGACGTGGATTTCCCGGGCTTTGGGCTCGCTTGGCGTGAGCGCGGCGAGTATTTGAAGCGCAAGGCCGCTTTCGCGCAAACGGGCGACACACGCTACCTCACGCGCGACGTCACACTCGAATCGGAGCAGTTCGAAATGGGCCTCGAGCGGCGGGTCAACACACGCGTTAAGCCTGTTGCCCGCCTGAAGCCATTCGCCTACTACATGGCAGATGAGTCATCGCTGACCGCCTTTGGCGATGCCTTCGACGTGGATTGGGCGCCTGAGGCACTGGCCGCCTTTCGAATGTGGCTGCGGCGCGAATACCGGACTCTGGATATGTTGAACGCTTCCTGGGGCACGGAATTCCGCGCCTGGGAACATGTGTTGCCCATGACCACCGCGCAGGCGCAGAAACATGGCAACTATGCGCCTTGGTCTGACCATCGTTTGTTCATGGAGCAGGATTACGGCAACGCCTGGACCCGCGCCAAAGCCCTCATACGGAAAGAGGATCCAGAAGCGCGCGTTTCCATCTCCGGCACGCAGGAGCCGTCCGCGCACAACGGCTGCAATTGGTATGAAATTGACCAGAGGCTCGACTATCTACAGCCCTATTCCGGAGGCGGCCAGGACTACATGCATCCCTTCTTCCATCCCGGGATGCCCATCACAGGATTCACCGGCTATGGCGGCACCGACGGGGAACTGCACTACGAGCAGTGGCAGCGGCTATTCGCAGGCCACACCGGCGCCTCGATTTTCTGGCATTACACGCTGCTCAACCCGGACCTGACACTAACACGACAAGGGGAGGCCCTGGCCGCCGTGTACGGGTATCTGCAGTCAGGTATCGGACGCCTCTTTATGAACTCTCGTCTGCACGAGGATGGGGTCGCGATCCATTTTTCGATGGCCAGCATTCGTGGAGCCTGGATTAGCGATGGCCGGATCTTGCCGGATCAACCTGACGAGTACGAATCTTCTCGGAACGCCACGGAACTCGGACGTCGGCGCGATGCCTGGGTAACGGCGCTCCTGCAGCAAGGCGTGCAGTTCCGCTTTCTGGCTACTCCTGAAATTGAGGCGGGCGCCCTGGACCGCTTTCGCGTGCTCATCATGCCTTATTCGATTTCTATTTCTGACAAGGAAGCGGACGAGATCCGGCGGTTTCTACGCCGGGGCGGAGTTGTTTACGCCGACGAGCACATGGGCCGCATGGACGAGCGCTGCCGCTGGCGCCCGAAGCCGACTTGGACTGGCACGATCGACGGGCTAAAGTCGGCAAGCAGTCCCGTAGATTTGCGCCTACCGCCTCCGCTCGGCATCCAAGGTGACTTCGTGCGCACGGTCCGGGACTTCGGGGAATCGCTGCTCATCGGCTTGCTTCCAAAGGAAGGCAGTACCACTCTGAAACTGCCACCCACAGCACGTGTGCGTTACGACTTGTTCCGGGGCGGTTTGGCGGATGATGTGCTCGAAACCTCCCCTGAGAAGCCAATCTTGTTGCTCGAGAGGCCCTCTCGGATTGCGAGCCTGGACCTGGATTCCCAATTTCACATTAAGCTGACTGACGAAAATGGGGAAGAAGTCGATCGCTCGGTGGTGCATGTCGATGTTTTTGACCCCGTCGGCAAACCCGTCCGGCACTATTCCGGAAACGCGGATGTCGTCAAGGGCACAGCGCAGTTTTCGGTCCCCTTCGCATGGAACGACACGTCTGGCCGCTGGCGGATCCGGGCGCGTGATGTGATCAGTGGTCTGGAGGCCGAGCGTGAGGTTTTGCTCACGGGGTTCAGCAGGACGGGAAGCGCAGACATATCGACTTGAAGACTATCGGGAAATGTTGTTCAAGGTCGCCCGGCACCAAGGGGACCTTACCCCTCTGGAATCAGGACGCGGCGACAGGGCGGCCGATCCAAACTCGAATGCCACGGTAACAATCGCCGGGATAGATCGCGAACGCCGTAGGGTAGCGGGCTGTTTTTCGGGCCTTGGGAGGCCGCGCACGGGCGAAGGCTTACAGCAATGCCCGGCTCCGGGCCTGGGGGAGACAAGGTGGGAGACCGACAACGCTGGGTCGGAAGGCGCGCGCACGACTGGAGAAACTGCTAGCCAGCGGCAAGAGCCAAGCACGGTGTGCGGCTATCCTGGGGGTATCTGTTCGCACCGTGGGCCGAGTGGTGGCCCGAATGAGGAGGAACGAGAACTGACTTTAGCGGAAGATGCAGCCCCTAAGACTTCTTCGATTGGTCTTCCATGATGGGGCACGGAAATCGTCTTTCTGTGATTGAAAGTGGGCATCATCGGGTTTCCACTTGGCACTGTCCCGCCTTTGCACCACCTACTTTCCGGTTTAGCCGTTTAACCGGCGGATTGCTTCGGAGGAACTTCCGCCTCCCTCTCGCCCGTTTTGAGGCCAGCCGCCCATTGCTCGCGCCTCTGCTATAACTGCCTGCTGCGTATCCCAACCTTGCGCGTTCGGAAATTGCGGGCGAGCCCCCGGAAGCGGGAAAAGCCGCCTGGATCTCGCTGCACGACCTAGGCCGAAGAGCGGGCCATGTGCAGATCTGGCCCGCCGGAAACCATCCCTTAGCCGTTATTTGATTGCGTCCTGAACTTCCTATCAGGGGGCTGCTTTTCTCTTCAAGAAAGCCGACCAAGCGGGAGGCCCAAGTTCCGGCCGGCTGATTTCCAGTCTAATCTCTCGAAGCCATTCCACGTCAAACAGGGTCAGGAAATCGGAACGGAGTTCGTCCTCCGTGACCCCCCAGGAACCTCCTGTTGGCACCTTTTCATGTCTGGCAGACAGGAGAAGAAAGTCGCTTCCGGGGTGGGAGAACCGCCGCACGGTTTCGAGGTAGGCCTTCAGGTTCTGATCTCTCACCACGTGGTAACAGGCACGATCATAGAGAAAATCAAAGGGTTCCAAATCCGGGGGTGCGAGAATATCTGCCAAGACCCATTGCACGGATACGTTGGCATCCTGTGCCTTCTGTTGTGCCTGGCTCAGCGCCGTAGGGGAAACATCGATGCCAGTAACATCAAATCCCTGGCGGGCAAGATAGATTGCATCCGAGCCCGTGCCGCAGCACAGGTCCACAACCCGGCAGCGTTTGACTTTGCCTCCTGCTACCACACTCTGAAGTTCGTCGGCGGGCCGCCCAATGTCCCAAGGCGCGGGGAGCCGGCCGCGATAAGCAGAATCCCAGTACTCCAACAAGCGATTCCCCTTCGGTCCGTGGGGTAGAACTCCAGATGGCAAGGGACGGCTGCCGACCAAGCTCTTGCCCTCTAAAGTGGCGATGGTGATTTCGCCGGCTCCCTCGGCGGGGGGCGGCAAGGTCAGCCGAAAAACACGGTCTGCAACCGTTACGGTCAACTTCCATTCGCGGGTCGTCGGGATCAATTCACATTGTAATGCTCCGCCCACCTGGACGGTCTTGCCGACATGCAATACCTGCAAAAATCGTCCCGTGGGGGAAGACTGCCGTTGCGTTGTTTCCAACACATAGTCTCCCGGTTTTTGTCCCCGTCCGGTTCGCTTGACTTGATAGGCTAAATTATCGGGGAACAGCATTTCCGAGGAAATCTCCCCTGAGGCTTCAACGATGCGCGCCTTGCGGCCGGAGACCTGCGGCACTGTCGCGGAGGCGAGGCACCCTACATGCATCTCGGGCGGGATCGGGCTGAGAACCTCGTCATCAACAACGAAGATCGATGGATTCAAAATGATCAAACGACGAATCCAACGGGAAATCGTTTCTGCCGGCCGCCCACCTGGTGTCTTGCTCTCGTGCGATAGCATCCTGGCCACGGCGTAAACAAATGACTTGTTCTCTTCAAATGCCGTGATGTGGACCGCCCCGCCCTGCTGAGTAGGAAAAGCTGCTTTGACCACCGAGGCGTAAGAGTCAGGGGGGCCGTCCGTTGAGGCAAGATCCCCTGCAAGCTTCAGTATTTGCGCCGTCTGCAGGCAGGGTGTGACAACCCGTCCTGTGTCGGCGCTCTGACCGTGTGCGAGCCAAGCCCCCGGCAGAAGGATCATCGTCGCCGCTGCAGGGATCAACTGCCTTGTGATGCGACGTGACGCCGCAGGCATGCAATCAGGCATTATCAGCCCTCTTTGAGTTGTCGAAAGGTGATTGAATGAGGGCTATCGGCCTGCCTCCGCCGAACCGCGCAAGGGGCGGAGGATAAGAAGCCTCGAAAGCGTATGGCAATTCACGAAACCGGACATGACGCAGCAAAATGAGAAACTCCTGTTCGCGCAAGTTAGAAAGTTCGGGCTAGCCGGAATTTTCGTTTTGACTCTTCAAGCAACTGGCAGGATACCCATCAACCGAAATTTCCACAATGGACTCTGACCCGACCAACAACATACCTCTGACCGCTCCTCAATGCAATGGCCAGTCGGGTTTTCACCAAGCCGGCCCGGGGCAAGCAGGGCGGGCGTCCGGTTTTACTGGACAGGAAGGCGCTTGCCCGCCTACAAAAGCTCCTGAGTGCTGGCAAGAGCCAAGCAGTGAGTGCCACTGTTTTGGGGGTCTCGGTCCGCACTGTGGGACGAGTCGTGGCGCGGATCAAGTTGAGCGACGACCACTTCTAACCCGCGTGATTTGTTTTCGCCGCCCCTCCGACTTCCCAGAACCCCGTTTGAACGAAGCCGCTGGGCGGCGGACGCTTCGCGTGATACTATTTGGCAGGGCAACTGCAATGTCGCCGATCTACAGTTGCGTAGCACCATTGCCCCAATAAGTAACACGATTCCGATTCAATACCCAATAAGCAATTGCCCTGCCAAAAAAAGGCTTCCTTCAAACGGCTTTATCGAAAGCGCGCCGGATCGCCGTGTTCAAGTACGCTACCTTCGTGGACGCGCGCTTCCGATAAAGCACTAACGTTTCCGGGGAGTTTGCATGATTGCTGACGGGAAGGGCGTTTCCCAGGCACAATCTGGCAGAGGTGCCCCGCAGGCCTGTTCTCCCTTGTGGCCATGCATGCCGGCCGGTTCCGCAACTGCTCATGTTCGGAACAGAACCGCATCGGAGGCACACGGAAGAAACGGGGACGCCAAATGCCGGGAGCAACCTTACAACCGGAATCTGTGCGCGCAGGAGGTCTTGCAAGCAGGGATCGGAGCGCGGGGACTATTTCAGCTTCTCGTACTCCGCCTTGGCCTCCTTCAGGATGGGAACATCCGGGTCGGC
>Ga0326727_10025613_pt1 | contig 11040 bp, 7 predicted proteins | sample MB2enrmetagenome_FD_207643 | JGI IMG/M metagenome (GOLD analysis project Ga0326727, IMG submission 207643) | Lab enriched peat soil microbial communities from McLean, Ithaca, NY, United States - MB29MY | ecosystem: Environmental > Terrestrial > Soil > Wetlands > Peat | place: USA: New York... | reverse complement strand
GTCGCGGATCAAGCGGCGGTTGACGAAGATGTAAATCGAATTGCGGTTGTTCTTCTGCACCTGCGGGCGGGAAACGAAACCGGTCAGGGTGTAAACGCGAACGGGTTCCTCGGGTTCGGCAACCTCGTGGGTGCGTTGTCCGAGGTCGATCAGATCTTCCAATATTTGACTGCCGAAGACCTGAAACACGCGCTCCCGGAGAGTCGCAACCGGGGTAACGTGCAGCAACCCTGCCGCCCCGTTGAGCAATTCGAAGGTCTTGTCAGGATGCGCCAGGCTGTAATGCGTGACCAGCGAAGCGATGTGCGCCAGTTCCGTCGGCTCCGATCGCAGAAACTTCTTGCGCGCCGGGACATTGAAGAAAAGATCGCGCACCGTAATCACCGTTCCCGGGCTCGCCGCAATCTCGTCGCAGCGCAGTATCTTCCCGCCGGCGACTTCGACTCTCGTGCCGGTGGTCTCATCCGCCGAGCGGGTCTCCAGCAACAGGCGGGACACCGATCCAATGGAAGGCAGAGCCTCGCCTCGAAAGCCCAGCGTTGCAATCTCGTCGAGGTCTTTCACGTCGTGCAGCTTGCTGGTGGCATGGCGTTCGAAAGCCAGCAGCGCATCGTCGCGCAGCATCCCGCAGCCGTTGTCGCGGATGCGGATAAGTCTCCGCCCCCCGTTCTCCACTTCGATGCGGAAATCATTCGCACCCGCATCCAGCGAGTTCTCAAGCAGTTCCTTGACAGCCGATGCGGGACGTTCGACTACTTCACCCGCGGCGATCTTATTGGCGACGATGTCGGGAAGAATGCGAATGCGGCCCATGATTGCCAGTCAGGCCACTCCCTGAGAAACTGGGGAAAAATATCCGGCCGCCGATGAACGCGGATGAACGCAGATAAAAAGAAAGGACCTATCGGCGTTCATCTGTGTTCATCGGCGGCCATAAATGAATCCTTCACAGCTTCTGACGGTCGCGGCTCAGAAGTGTCTGAACCCAAGTTTACTGTATCGTGATTCCGCGTTCTTCCAATAGTTCGCCGGTCTTACGCAAAAAATTCAGCATATTGCGCCGGTAGGTGATTTCGTTCTGCACCAGCGCCGAATCCGCGGCGACCAGCGCGTTCTGGGCTTGCAGGACGAAGAAAATGGTATCGGTGCCCAATTCGTACTTCTTCTCCTCGGCGTCCAGATACTTCTGCGAGAAGTCCTTGGCAATTTTGGCCAGCCGCACGCTATCTTTAGCTGCTTCGGTGGTGCTGATTGCGTTGAGTACATCCAGGCGCACCTGCTGCTCAATGCGTCTTGCCGTCAGTGAATCGGAGCGCTTGCTCACAATCTGGTCGGCATAGTTGGCCGAAGCTGAATGGTTGCGGATCGGCAGATTGAGCGTCAGACCAAAAGCATAAATCGGATAGCCAAAATGAAACATTTGCGAAAGCGCGTCGCCGAGGCCGCCTGGCAGTGTTGCGGCGCTGCCACTTGCGGTCGTGTAGTTGAAGATACCGCCGAGGCCTTGCAGCGTGTAACTGCCGGTGAGTTCCAGATCGGGGCGCAATACGTTGGCCGCCTGCTCAATCTGGAGATCGTCAACTTCCAGTGCCACTCGCTGCGCCGCAAGATCCGGCCGCATGCGCAGCGCCTTTTGAATCGCCAGCTCTCGATCGATTTTGCCCCGATCTTCTTCCGGCTCGACCGCTTCGGTCAGATTGATCGGCAAGTTACGAACGTCCGGATCGAGGTCCGCGGCGATCTTCTGACGCAGCGCGTTTTCCACCTGCTCCAAAGCGAAGCGTGCCTGAGATACCGAGATTTCGGCCGTCGCCTGCTGCTGCTGCGGATTGTAAATATCGAGCGGCGACATGGCGCCTAAGTCGAGTTCCTCCTGCGCGCGCTTAAGTGCTTCCTGCGCCAGTTTTAACGCCCCTTCCTGTACCCGCAGATTGGCATGCGCCAGCACCACGTCCCAGTACGCATTCTCCGCGTCTTGAACGTTCTGCAAGATCTTGTCGCGCAGTTGGAACTGCGTCTGCCGCAGATTTCCCCGGGCAATAACGATCGGCAACTTGTTCACGTAAGTGCCGCGATTGCGCAACAAGGGCTGCGAAAAACTCGCCGAGAACGATGTATTCAACGAAGGGTTGAAGGTCACCGAGCTGCTGTTGGTGTTGAGCTTGGAGGCGGAAAACGAAACGTTGTAGAGCGTCCCTTGGGGAAGCAACTGGCTCCAGGAAAAGTTGGCCGGCTGGCGCAGCGTATCGAGGGCGACCGTGGAGATCCCCGCGCTGCCAACCTGTCCCAGGTCTAGCAGGCTGGCGATGGGAGATTTGGATCGCGAAGTACTCCACGATGCGGAGCCCTTGGGATCGAACGGCGCAAATGACCGCGTGATGGCGTCCTCCGCGGTGACTACGTTCAGCCTTTCGACCGCGACATCAAGGTTGTTGGACATCACCAGCGACAGGTAATCGCGCAGCGACAACTCCAGCACCTTGCCGTCTTTGCGCTGTACCACGAAGTCCTTCAGCCGAACCGGTGGGGCAAGCTCAATATACGTTGCCGGGCGCTCAAATGCCTGGCGGAAATAATTCGGTTTGGGAAAAGAGTCGATCTGCGCCATCGCCGTGGCGGCCGATAACGTCAGCAGAAGCGTGAATTGGTAGCGGAGAACCATGTTTACTCGTAGCGGATCGCCTCGATGGGATCCAGTTTGGCCGCCTGCACGGCGGGATAGCTGCCGAACAGCAGCCCGATGAAAACCGAAACGCCGAACGCGATCGCGATAGACGATGCCGTCACTACCGTCGACCATCCGGCCGCCGTCGCGATGATGCGCGAAAGCGTAAAACCACACGCGATTCCAATTAATCCGCCGGCGATCGAAATCAACACGGCTTCAGTGAGAAACTGGCGCACGATATCGGATTGGCGCGCGCCAATTGCGCGGCGGATGCCGATCTCACGGGTCCGCTCCAGCACCGTCGCGAGCATAATATTCATGATGCCGATCCCTCCGACCAGCAGCGAAATGCCGGCAATGCAGATCATGACCACGCTGAAGATAAACTGCGTGCGGCGCCGCTCTTCCAGCAAGCCCGCGGGTACGATAACCGTGAAATCCCCTGCGTCCTTGTGCGTGGCATTCAGAATTGCGCGAACCACGTTCGAGGTCTCCACCGAATCGGTCGTCGGCGAGACCTTCATATAAATGCCGTCGATCTCATCTTTCAAATAGCTGTTGCTGTCCTCGAAACGCCGCATCACGGTATTGAGCGGGGCAATGATGGTGTTGTTGCGATTGAGCGCCTGAACATTTTCCGTATCGGTGTCCGCGCCTGCCTGCGGTGTCAACACGCCGATCACTTGCAGCCAGACCTCGTTCACTTTCACATATTTTCCGATGGCGTCGTCATAGCCCAGCAGATTCACCTTGGCCGTTTCGCCGAGTACGCAGACCGGGGCGGAGCGCAAATTATCATCATCGGTGAAGAACCGCCCCGCCACCAGTTTCAGACTGTTGATCTCGACGAAATTGGGCAGCACTCCGACCAGCGCGGGCAGTTCCAGAGCAGTCTTTGGCAGCACGCGGGTGGGCTTGAAACGTTTGCGCGGCGTAATGGCCTCGATCCCCGTGACGTTTTCCGTGATGGCGCGATAATCGCGGAAAGTCAGACCTGGCGATTTCGCGCGCACCTGCTGCAGCGTATTCCGATCCGTCGCCTCATGCGCTTCAATGATGATGTTGTTAACGCCCAACTCATCAATGAACGACATCATCTCTTTCTGCGCGCCAGCCGTAATGGAGAGCATCGCGACCACCGCGCCGACTCCGAAGATCATGCCGAGCATGGTGAGCATGCTGCGCAGTTTGTGCGCGAACAGGCTCGACAGCCCCATTTGTACTTCAGGCAGAATGCCGGAGAAATCCATTTACTTGGCGCCTCCGCCGGTGGGCGGCATGTTGACCGCGCCGTTCTTCTTGGAATTGGATCCGGAGTCATTCTTGCCGTAGGGATCGCCCAGTGAAACCACTTCGCCGGCCTTGAGATTCTCGGAGATGACCGTGACGGCCTCACTGCGGCGCGCGATCTTCACGAAGCGCGGCTCGAACTGCCCTTTTTCCTGCACATAAACAAATTGGCGGCCGTCCTTTTCGAGCACGGCCTGGTTCGGAACCGAAATCGCGTTGGGGATCTTCTCCACGAATATTTCAATATCGGACAGCAGACCTGGCCGCAGCAGCACCTTCAATTGCGAATCCTCTTCGGGCGGCGGCGGGAGCTTGGCCCGTGCGCGTTCTTCGTCCGTTCCGAAAACGTTGCTGGCATTCACGTATGCCGAAAGATCGTCGTCTTTGCCCTTCTTGCGCACCGGTGTGCCGGGCGGCGGAAGAGTGAACTCGGGCGTGGTCACCGGCGGATGAGCCGCATTGCGGGCCGCTGTCTCCATGGTCAACCGGATCTGTTCCGGTGTGGCGCCCAGCGTAGTCATCAACTGCTTCATGTCGATCGCGAACACCACGTCGAACTTTTTCGCCGGATCGCCGCTGAAGACGGCGGCATTGGCCATGCCGCTCATGGTCTTGATGGTGCCGCGAAATTTCTTATCAGGCAAAGCGTCGAGCGCGATGCTGACCTCTTGCCCTTCATGCAGATTAGCGCGGTCGAGTTCACCCACACGCGAGAGGATTTCGAGTTCGGAAAGATCTAGAATATCGGCGACCGGGATGCCTGGACGCAGCGTGTCGCCTTCGTGGATATCGGGAAGCTGCATGCCGGGGAAATAGAAATCCTGCGCCCGGTTTTGCCTCACTGCGACCAGTCCGGCCATGGGAGCGAGCATCTTCGATTGCGCGATGCGCTGCTTCTCGCGCAGTACGTCGATCAGGCTCCTGCGGCGCTGCTCTCGCATCGAATCGATTTGCGCTTCGGCTTGCTCCTGTCGCGATTTCACATCGCTCTGCAGTTGCACCAGCCGGCGCTTGGCTTCGTCCAGTGCGAGCAGGTTCTTCTTGCGGTCAATTTCCGATAGGATCGGATTGGTTTTGACGTCCAGCTCTGCGCGGCGTACCGCGTAACGCGCGTGCAGCAGATCGACCTGATCCTGATTATTACGGATCGCGAGATCGGATTCCGCCTGCTTAATGGACTCCTCCGTCTGTTGCACTTCGAGTTCGGTTTCGTCGAGCTGCGCGCGGCGTTCGGAATCGTCGAACTCGACCACCAGATCTTTCTCTCTCGCGAAACTGCCCATGGGAGCGATGCGCGTCACCTGCACGGTGGAGAACAGATTCGGCGCCACCAGCGTAACCGAACGGGCCGCACGCAATTCACCGCGCGCGTAAGCCTTGATGACGACGTCGCCGAATTTGGCCTTCGCGGTCGGGATCGCCTGCGCATGCTTGGGCAGCGAGTTGTACAGCGCATACCCGCCGTACCCAGCGCCGAGGAGAAAGGCAAGCCCGAGGAGCCGGATGAGGAATTTCTTCATTCGGCGGTACACCCCAAACGCATCCAGCCGCCGATGAGCACCCCAAACCATGAAAAGCGGTTTCCATTTGGGTACGAGCCGGCGGCAAAGCCGGGCCCTGAGGGCACCCCGCCGGACGGCATCCGGCTCGCAGGCAAAACTGCCTGCCTCACCAACCCAGAGCAGCACAGATGCGTTATCTGCGTTAATCGGCGTTCATCGGCGGCCCAAAATGATCTCACAGTTTTTTCCTCGCGCGTTTGGCGGCGTCGGCCGGCGATTCCAGGGTCACTAACTCACCCTCCTTCAGCCCTCCCGTGACGACAATATCTTCATCGCTGCGCCGTCCCACTTGAATATTTCTGGTGACGAAGCTTTGGCCGTTCTGAATGTAGACAGTCGGCTTGCCGTTGAGCAGGAAACTGGCCCTCGTCGGAATCAGCAACACGTTTGGCTGGCGCTCCACCACAATCCGCGCCGACGCGCTCATTCCCGGACGCAGCCGCGGATCCAGATTCTTCAGCGTGGCCCGCGCGGGGAAAAGCTTCTCCGGCGGATAGGTCCGGAATACCAGCGAGGCGATGGGGCTGATCCAGTCGAGGTTGGCATGAAACTCCTTTTCCGGTATGGCATCCACGCGGATGAGCATCGGTTGGCCAAGCTTGAGCTTGCCGCGATCCACCTCTTCCAGCATCAGCTCGATACGCATCTCGCTAAGGTCCGGGATCTCGGCGATAGCCGCGCCGGTCCACGCACGGTCGCCTTCCTTAAACGGCGGCGGCGATTGGCCAAACGATCCACCCGCGCGAAAATTCGGCAGGATATTGAAAATCCCATCGCTCGGCGCGCGCACCTTCATCAGCGTCATGTACTGCTGCGCGGTCTCCATGTCGCGTACGGTTTTGTCTTTTTTTTGGGCCAGACGCTCGTCATCGGCGGCGTGCGCCACCTGCCGCGCGTCCAGCGTTTTCCGCACGCGGCTCAAATCGCCCTTCGAAACATCGACATCGATGCGATCCTTGGCGCCCTCGATCTCCGAAAGAATCTCCGCTTTGCTGGCTTCGAGCGTAGCGCGCTCCACGTTGTACTGTGCCTGCAGCAGATTGATGCGGTCGGACTCGTCATCCATTTTCTGCGACGCCTTCAGTTGCACGATCTCGCTATCCACGCCCCGCACGCCGGTGGCTTTGTCGAGATAATTCTGCTCCTGCTGCACCGCGTCGAACTCGATGACAACCTCGCCCCTCTTCACCGGCCGGCCCGATTCGGCCAGCTTCACAATGTAGGGATCGGGCACTTGCGGCGCCACGATTGTCGCCGACCGCGTGCTGCGAATCTCGCCGCGCGCGTTGATGCTGATGACGAAATCGCCCTTCCTGACCCGCGCCACCGCGACATCTACCGGCGTGGTTCCAGTGTAATGCCAGAGCGCCCACGCGGCCCCGCTAAACGCGCCCAGCCCCAGCACCCACGCAATCGCCTTCTTGCGCGTGGACCATGGCGGCCGTCCGATTCGCTGCTTGGCTTTTAGATCCTTGGATGGCATCGTGTTATGGTTTCTCCGCCGGAACCGGTGGCGCGAGCGCGATCACATCGCCTGCCGCCAATCCGGAGCGGACCGTAGTTTGAATGTTGTTGCGAAGACCGAGCGTCACGTCGCGCCTGGTCCATCCGCCCGGCGTTTGCAGGTACACAAACGGCCGGTTTTCATCGTAAAAAATCGCGTTCAATGGAGCGATCACCTGATTCTCTTCCGAGCCCAGGATGACATCGGCGCTGCCTGAAATGTCGGGGATCACCTTGTCGTCGATCGCGTCGATTTTGATGCGCACATCGATGTCGCCCTTGAAGTTCGGACGGCGGTAGCTGGTTTTCGAGAGCGCATTGATCCCCGCGATATGCCCCGGGAACTCCATTCCGGGATACGCGTCGAGATGCACCCGGGCTTTCATTTCCAATCGGATGCGCTCGCCATCCACCTGATTGGCCGTGGCACTGAGCAGCATCGAGCGGGGATCGATCACCTCCATGAAAACCCGTCCCGAGTAAAGCTGATCGCCCTGTTGCGCCGGTCCCATGTCCCCGCCGCGGTAGATGCTCTGCAGCACCACCAGGCCGTCCATGGGAGCGCGCACCAGCATCAGTTCCACGTTGTGCTGCGCACGTTCCAGTTCCATCTTTCCCTGGTCGCGGTCAATCTGTGCCGCCTGTAGCTGTGCATTCTGCGACGCTTCGAGCAGCTTCACTTCTTTGAGCAACTGCTCGTAACGCGCTTTGGTCTCCTCTACATTGAGTTTCAACCCTTCGGCTTCATTGGCCGACCTCACTTCCGCGGTTTTCAAATCCAGCACCGCTTTATCGTAGTCGGATTTGGCCGAAAAGATGATGTGGTCGTGCGCCTTGCGAACGCTCTGCAAGTCCGAACGCATCTTTTCGATGTTGTCGTTGAGCTGTTTGACGGTATCGAGGTAATCGTCCTGGCGGAGAAGTTGCACTTGCCGGTCGAACTCGGCAATCACGTCACCCTGCTTGACATGCGTCCCGGGTTCAGCCAGCTTGAGGAGCGTCAGGTTGAAATCGCTGGCGCCGGCTCCGCGCAGGCTGGCTGTCGACACCAGGCTGTTGTAAACCGAACCCGCGGTGGAGGGCGGCGTGTAAGGCGTCGAGGGCGGCGGCGGTTCACCCTTACGGTCGCTGAAGCGGTTGCCCGAACCATTGAGAGCGGATCCGGTAACCGGCGTGAAAGTCGGAGAACTGGAGGGTGTGGAAGTCGTGCTCACGTTGCCGACGGTGGTCCCCGTTCCGCGAATGCCGCGCAGTTGCGGCGCCTGAATCAGTTGCAGATGCTCAGCGGTGATGCTGCCCCCCAGCCGCAAGGTTTCTTCGAGCGTACCCGTATAAACCGTTTGTGTGCGCACGTCGATGCGCTTTTCCCGCGCGGTGGAAGCGAGTGCCGTGATCTTGGGGGTCAGACGGGAATAAATGGCGAATCCGGCGATCAACAGGATCAGCAGAGAAGCATAAAGATATTTTCGTCTGCCGGACGGCACAGTCCGGCCCTCTGGTGAGGCACTACTCATGTAAATTTAAACCCAAAAACGCGATGAACCTCTCGTGCCCCGGGTGGTTTCGCTAAAGATTTCCTTAATACTGTAGTTTGACGGGCGAAACGGCCTAAGTCAAGGTTTTCAGCTCACCCTCTAATACCTTTTCCGAAACATAGGGATATCGCTACCCTTAGCCGTAGGGCAGACCATCGTTTTCCGTGGTCTGCCCGCCTGCGAAGCAGGCGTCGTCCATGTATGATAATCTCGATGTTCACCTACTCGGACTATGGAGATCGCGTAGCCGGCATCCTGGCGCTCGATGGCGCCGGTAGCCGGCTGATGCCGCTAGCCTGCGGGACCTGCTCTTCGCCCCAGGCGTATCAGCTATTGAAGAACTCCAGCTCTCGTCAACTGTTTCCCGCCTCTCGCGCGCCGGAGGCCGCCATGGCGGGACTCTGGCTGTATTTTTCGTGTCTCGACGAGGCGCATTCCGTGGCGCAATCCGTCGAAACCGCCGACGGCAGTTTCTGGCACGCGATCATGCATCGCCAGGAACCTGACGCCGGCAATGCCGGTTATTGGTTTCGCCGCGTCGGAAAACACGCCGTCTTTCCGGCCTTGCGAGAAGCCGCCCTGTTGCTAGGATACCGTTGCGGAACGGCATGGGACCCGTTCGCCTTCATCGATGATTGCGAGCAAGCCCGCCGCGAGCCCGGCTCGGAGCGTGAACTGTTGATGCAGCGGGTCCAACTTGCGGAATGGCAACTGCTCTTTCATCATTGCGCCCGCCCGGACGTACAATAGCCTTTCCATGCCACGCCCCCTCGCCGTTCTCCTTTTGATGCTTCCGCTTGCCAGCCAGGCCGCCATCAGAATCGCCCTCGTCGGCGACTCCACCGTGAATGACGAAGGCGGTTGGGGACCCGGTCTACGCGCATCTTTCGCCCCCAGCGTCGAAGTGATGAATTTCGCCTTGAACGGCCGCAGTTCCAAAAGTTTCCGCGACGAAAAGCACTGGGAGCCGGTGCTGGCCGCCAAGCCGGACTACATCCTCATCCAGTTCGGACATAACGACGCTCCAGGCAAAGGCCCGGAGCGGGAAACCGACCCCCAAACCACCTTTCGCGACAATCTGGCTCGCTATGTCGCAGAAGCGCGTGCTGCCGGCGCTCAGCCCGTCCTCATCACCTCCATCGTCCGCCGCAATTTCACGCTTGACGGCAAGATCAAGCCCGACTCCCTTGTTCCCTATGTAGCCGCGGTTCGTGCTCTGGCCGCCACGCAAAACGTTCCGCTCATGGACCTCTACTCGCTTACCCTACAGCAGTCCGAAGCGCTCGGACCGGCCGGCGCGGAAAGCCTGGGGCGGAGCGATCAAGACGGCAAACTCGATACCACCCATCTGGGTCCCCGCGGCCAGCAGGAGATCGGCGTGCTGGCGGCGCGCGAGTTAGTCCGGGCAGTGCCGGCCTTGAAGCCTTACTTGCATGAGTTGGTGCCATGGCGTGATGCCATGCGGCAGAAGTCCGCCTGGTATGGGAGCGCCGAAGCCATCCGCATAGCGGACAATCTGCTGCTCTATCAGCACGATAACGGCGGCTGGGAAAAAAACATTGACATGGCCGCCCCGCTCGGCTCCGCAACGTTGAGGCTGGTCACCGCCAACAAAAAAGAAGCGCACACCACCATTGATAACGACGCCACTTACACCCAGATGAATTTTCTGGCACGCGTGTACACCGCGACCAACCAGCGCCAATATAAAGACGCCTTCGAACGCGGCTTGACCTACCTGTTCGATGCGCAGTATCCTAACGGCGGATGGCCCCAGTTTTATCCCCTGCGCCACGGCTATTGGGACCACATTACGTACAATGACGACGCCATGCAGGGCGTTCTCGAGACCCTCCGCGCCATAGCCAACCGCAACCCGGACTACGCATTCTTGAGCGATGACGATCGCGCCAAAACCCGCGCCGCCATTCAAAGAGGCGTGGAATGCATTCTCAAAACCCAGGTGGTAGTGGACGGCAAGCCCACAGTCTGGTGCGCACAGCACGACGAGAATACCCTGCAGCCGGCCATGGCTCGTAGGTACGAACTGATCTCGCTCAGCGGAGCCGAAAGCGTAACGGTGGTGCGTTTTCTGATGGAACTCGACCACCCTTCACCGGAAGTGATCCGCGCCGTGGAAGGAGCAGTCGCGTGGTTCCAGGCCGCGCAACTCAAAGGACTGCGGGTCGAACGCAAGCCCGCGCCCGGAACGCCCAAAGGCTGGGACACGCTAGTGGTCGCGGACCAGAATGCGCCTCCGGTCTGGGCGCGCTTCTATGAAATCGGAACCAACCGCCCCATCTTCTCCGGCCGCGACAGCGTCAAGAAATACAGCCTGGCCGAAATCGAATACGAAAGGCGCAACGGCTACCGCTGGTACACCGACCGGCCAAGAAAACTATTGGAACAGGATTATCCGCGGTGGAGGGACAAAATCAAAAAATAAGGCCGCGAATGCACGCAAATACACGCGAATAAGCTC
>Ga0326727_10025612_pt1 | contig 11040 bp, 12 predicted proteins | sample MB2enrmetagenome_FD_207643 | JGI IMG/M metagenome (GOLD analysis project Ga0326727, IMG submission 207643) | Lab enriched peat soil microbial communities from McLean, Ithaca, NY, United States - MB29MY | ecosystem: Environmental > Terrestrial > Soil > Wetlands > Peat | place: USA: New York... | reverse complement strand
GAGCGCACGGACCTGGGGGGCGGGCTCTCGGTCAACGGCGAATGAGCAGAAATCCCAGACGGAGGCGGCACACATGAGACTCTTCACGGATGTGAAAATCGGTCACAGGATGGCGATCGGATTCGGTATCACCCTCGCCTTGACGGCGGTCATCGTACTCGCCAGCATGTACTATCTGAGTCGCGTGGACGGTGAGCTCGACCGGATAGCACGGGTCGACAACGTAAAGCTCAGGAACGTCAGCGATGTCCGAACCTCCCTGTCGGATATCACCTATCTCGTGGGACAAATGGCGACCAGTCAGGACAGCGGTGCGAGGGAAGAGGCCAGGAAGCGCATCGACGAGGCCAGGGCCAGCTACAATGCCTCCTTGGAAAGCTTGAAAAAAATGGAGCAGAACGACGAAGGGAAAAGGCTGCTCTCAGAGCTCACGGAGGCGATCACGAGAGGCAAGGAGGTAAACGATAACGTCGTCAGCCTCGCCTTGTCGGGAAACAGCAAAGAGGCCTCCGACAAGTATGGAGAGGTGGCGAAGAAGCTGGCCGGCCTCTATAACGAGGCAGCAGACAAGATCGTCAAGTACAACGAGGGCCGGATGGAGTCCGGGTTTGCGGAGGCGAGAGGAAGCATCTTTACCGCCCGGATCGTCTTCGCGGTGCTCGGCGTTCTCACCCTCGCGTTCGGTGCGTGGTTCTCGCGGACCACCACCCTGAGCATTACCATTCCCATCGCCCGTTCTGCGGCCCACATAGACCTCATGGCCAAGGGCGATTTTTCCATACCCGTGTCCCCGCATGCCCTCAAGAGGCGTGACGAGATGGGCATCTTCGCGAAATCCATGGAGGCGATGAACTCGAACCTCGGCCGGATGCTCAGGGAGGTCGCGTTGTCGGCGACCAATGTGGCTTCGGCGAGCACGCAGCTGAGCGTATCCGCGGAAAAGCTTTCAGGGGGGGCGAAAGAGCAGGTCGAGAGGGCGACCCAGGTGGCCACGGGCTCGACGGAGATGAGCCAGGCTTCCGAGGACATCGCAAAAAGCTCCAACCGCGTGGCCGGATCGGCGAGTGAGGCGGTGAGGGTTGCGAAGGGAGGGCAGGACGTGGTGGGCAAGGCAATAGAGGAAGTCAACGTGATCGCCGAAACCGTGGAGACCGCCCTGGGATTCGTAGGGGACCTGGGAACCCAGTCGGAGAAGATCGGGGACATCGTCACCGCAATCAATGAGATCGCCGACCAGACCAATCTCCTCGCCCTCAACGCGGCAATCGAGGCTGCCCGCGCAGGGGAGCATGGGAGAGGGTTCGCGGTCGTTGCCGATGAGGTGAGAAAGCTCGCGGAGAGGACCTCCGCCTCTACCACGGAAATAAGCGAGATGATAGACACCATCAGGGCAGGGGTGGAGAGGACCGTTGCGTCCATGGGCACGGCGAAGGATAAAGTGATCGCAGGGGTGCAATTCTCCTCCCAGGCGGCAACGGCCCTGGAGCAGATCATCGCGAGCATCGACAACCTCTACGGCGGAGTACAGCAAATAGCGACCGCCATTGAGGAGATGAGCGGCACGAGCGACGGGATCTCGAGGGATATCAACCAGATTTCCGCAGTGACCAGGGAGAACTTCTCTTCTTCGGAAGCGATATCGGGTGCAGCCGCGGGCCTCTCCGCCCTCGCGAGAACCCTGGAGCAGGACGTGCTCGGCTTCAAGGTCGCCCCCCAGGGCTAAAGACCGGTACGTCTATTGCCGCCCGGGGAGGGGCAGCGCGTGAGCTTCGGCGTCTTCCCCCGGGCGGTTTTTCGTTAAAGCCCACTCCCCTGCTTGTACTCGTAAACCTTTTGGGCCAGCAGGTGCGGAGACCTGACCATCCTGAAGCGGATCCTCCTGCCCCTCTTCCGTCTGATCGTTATTCTGCCGAAATCGAGAAACTTGCCGAGGGAGGGCTGGTAGACATCGACGGCCTCTATGTCGGTGAGGAACACCTCGTAAGACCGGCGCCAGGGAAAGCCGATACTCACGAGGAGCCTCTCCCGGTTCAGCAGGATTTCCGACCGCTCGAAGCTTATCGAGGCGAAAACCCCCCAGATCGTCGCAAAGGCGAGGACCAGGATCGCCGACCTCCCCTTTTCCGGAATGAGCAGGCCTGCAATGACCATCAGGGTGGCGGGACCGGCGATCATCACCCAGTGGAGCCTCACGCGATAGACCTCGCCCTCGCTCTTCTCGATACCTTCCTCCATCCCTCCGGCCGGCCTCTCCGGACCTCATCCGAGGGGCGCCCTCACAAGAGGTGACTTCCCGCCATGCTACCAGATGGCCCCGGTCTTGTCAATGATCGGGCGCGGGGCTTGCCGTTCACCTGCCCTCCGCTACCGTTTACTCCCCGATTGTCCGAAATAGTTCTGGCAATCTCCCGCTATTTTTTTCATAATGGGAGAGCAAGGAACGCCTTGCGGTCGCTCCACCGAAGGGGCTAGAAAGAAAAGAGGGAGGTTGACGCACATGGCAGAGAAGAGACCCAGACACATGACGCTCAATCGTTTTCTCGTCCAGCGCCAGAAGGAGCATCCTGGAGCCCGTGGAGAGCTGACGCGGGTGATGGATCAGGTGGGTACTGTCGGGAAAATCATCTCCAGCTACATGAGGCGTGCCGCGCTCGAAGCCATGACCGGCCTGACCGGCGAGGTCAATGTCCAGGGAGAGCAGGTCGAGAGACTCGATAAAGTGGGGAATGCCATCTTTATCGAGGCCTTCGAGTACGTCGACATTGTCGGCGCCATCGTTTCCGAGGAAATGGATCAACCCCTGATAATGCCGTCCAATGGAGCGTCGGGAAAATACGTCGTGCTCGTGGACCCCATCGACGGCTCATCCAACCTCGATGTGGACTGTGTCGTAGGCTCCGTCTTTTCGATACGAAACCTGAAGGGCTCCGTAAAAGCATCTGTTCTGGGGAAAGGGACGGAGCAGGTCCTCGCAGGCTACATTATGTACGGAACGTCGACGCTCCTTGTTTACAGTGCCGGGGAAGGTGTGCACAGCTTCGTTCTGGACGAGAAGATCGGGGAGTTCGTCCTGGATCATGACAACGTTCGCATGCCCGACCGGGGTAAGACGATGAGTTCCAACTTCGGCAATTACGGGGCATGGGGCGAGCCTGCCAGGCGGTTTGCCGATGCCCTTGCCGGAGAAGAAGAGGGCCTCTATTCACTGCGCTATTCCGGAGCGCTCGTTGCCGACCTCCATCAAATCCTCCACAGGGGAGGTATCTACTTCTACCCCGAGGACGACAAGCGTCCCAAGGGAAAACTCAGACTCCTCTATGAGTGTGCTCCTCTTGCCATGATCGCCGAACAGGCCGGAGGTGGAGCAACGACCGGGACGATGCGCATCCTCGATATACAGCCGGACAGCGTGCATGAGCGCATCCCCTTTGCCATCGGTAGCAGGTACGAAATCGAGAAATATGAAGAGTCCTACCGGGACAAAAACTGGGGAAGCTCCGGTTAAAAAAATCTCTTGACCGAAAGCGGTTCAAGGGGATAGAATGCAACTATTCTGTTTCAGGTCACAGGAATCCGGAAAAATGAGCATACAGAAAGGCCAGACTGGCACGAAGCCCTGGTACCGCCTCTGCGCCAGGTGCGGTAAGCAGACCTTCTCCGACCTCCTCGACAACGAGAACATGTGCGACTACTGCCGTGAGATCAAGTCGATGAAGGTGGTCGTCACCCGAAGCAAAAAGGAGCGGAAAGAGAGGCAATGAGCCGCCCCCATTCCGCTTCCTAAGCCTCTTCGATGAGGCTGTAGGCTGCCATCCGCCTGTTTGCCCTTATCGCGCATCCCCCGGCTGAAATAGCGATAATACCCGCCGCCATCTCAGGAGGGAAGAGGGCGAGTCCTTCGCTGCAGGCCGTTTCGGTCTCTTGTCCGCCCCGAATGAGGTCGTAGACCGTCTTGGAGAGCATCCTTCGTATGATCTCCTCTCCAATGCCCGTCACGGTCACCGCAGCCCCGCACCCTGCATAAAGACCCGATCCGACCAGCGCCGTGTCGCCGACCCTCCCCAGCATCATCGGAGAGGCCCCCCCTGTCGACGCGGCCGCTGCCGCGCCTCCCGACCTGTCGATGGCCACGGCACCCACGGTATCGGGGGGAAAGACCTCCCCAAAGGCCACCTCGAAATTCCAGAGGCGCCTTATGTCCGAGCCTTTCCATCGGCTGTCCCGCTCCTGAAGCCTCCCCTTCCTGAGGAGACGCTGGCTCAACAGGTACCGCTTGAGGACCCTCTCGGAGATCGGCAGCGATGGTGCGAGGCCTCTCTGCCGGGCAAACAAGGTTGCCCCCAGTCCCGCGAGCGCCACGTGGGGCGTCTCCATCACCGCCCGTGCAGCCAGGATCGGGTTTCTCACATCCCTCAGGGCCATGACCATGCCGATCCTTCCCGCGGAGTCCATCACGCCCGCGTCCATCTCCACCGTCCTGCCGTCGAGGCGCAGGCACGAGCCACTTCCCGCATTGAACCTGCCGTCATCCTCGAGGAGACGGACTGCCTCGGTCGCTGCCTCCAGCGCAGGCCCTCCCTGTTTCAGCATGCAAAACGCCCTCTCGCAGATAGTTTTGCAGGCAGAGGTCAGCCTTGTGGGTGAGCCAACGCCTCCATGAACCACGATACCGCAGGAGATCATCGCGCCCTTGCCCCTCACTCCCTCTTCCTTACCTCATAGCCCCGGGCCACCATATCCCGGAGGATATCTTCCAGGTGCTCCGGCCTCCGCGTCTCTACGATGAAGATCACCCGCGTCTTCCCGAGGGGCAGGTCTGCCTGGAGCCGGTCATGGACCACATTGAGGATATTTCCCCGGCGTTCGGCGATAATGGTCGCAAGGGCCTGGAGGGTGCCCGGCACGTCATCCGCCGTAACCTCGAATACCACCACCCGGCCCGTGGTGAGCAGGCCTTTATAGATCATCCTGTCGATAAGGGTCAGATCGATGTTGCCTCCGCTCGCCACCAGGACCACCCGCTTTCCGCTGAAACGCTCCTCGTCCTCTATGAGGGCGGCCAGCGGCACCGCGCCCGCCCCCTCCACGACGAACTTGTTCCGCTCCATAAAGAGGAGAATGGCCGTGGCGATGGTCTCCTCCCGGACCGTCACTATCCCGTCCACGTACTTTTTTATCAAGGGGAAGGCGCACTCGCCCACCCTGTTGACCGCGATGCCGTCTGCGAGGGTATGACGGGGGGTCACGGGTATGACCGACCCCTCCTTGAGGGAGAGGAAGGCTGAGGGGGCTTCCTTCGCCTGCACGCCTATGATTTGGACGCGGGGGGAGACCTCCTTTATCGCCTTCGCAGCCCCCGCGATAAGGCCTCCTCCGCCCACAGGGACCAGTACTGCATCGATCCCGTCGAGCCCCTCCACGATCTCGAGGCCGAGCGTGCCCTGGCCCGCAATGACCCCTTCGTCGTCGTAGGCGTGTATGAAGGTGTAATCCTCGAGGGAAAGGGCGTAATCGAGGGCGTCCTGAAAGGTCTCTCCCCGGAGCTCCACTACCGCGCCGTAGCCCCTCGCCGCCTCCTCCTTGACTATGGCAACGGCCTTCGGCATGATGACCAGCGCCTCCATCCCGAGGGCTCTCGCAGCGAAGGCCACGGCTTGGCCGTGGTTCCCCATCGAGGCCGCCGCGACCCGGCCCCCCTTGAGGGGGACCATCCTGTTGAAAGCGCCTCTCACCTTGAAGGAACCCGTCTTCTGGAGGTTCTCAGCCTTGATGTAGACCTCGGCCCCGGTAATCTCCGAGAGGGAGGAGGAATAGAGGAGCGGGGTCTTGTCGAGGAAAGGCCCGATCACGGCCTGGGCCTCCCTTATGCGGTCGAGGGTGACCATGTACTCTACAGTATAACCCTTATTTCCGCACCGGCAACCCCAGAGGGCGAGGCCCACCCGCCCGGAGAAAGGGAGCCGGGGTTACCGGCTTTCTCACTTTCTTCCGCCCCGACCTTCCCGGGGACGGATGGCCCCTTCGGCGAGGCGGGGCAGCAAGAGGAACCTGAGCAGGAGCCCCACGACGAGCATGATGAAGCTCAGGAGTTGGCCCATGGTGAAGAGGCCGAGGACATAGCCTACCTGCGCGTCGGGCTCCCTGAAGCACTCGCAGAAGATGCGGAAGACGGCGTAGCCCACGAGGAAGACCGCGAAGACCTCCCCCTCGTATCTTTTTCTCGTCCTGTACCACCACAGGAAGGCGAAAAGGACGAGACCCTCGAGCAGAGCCTCGTAGAGCTGGGAAGGGTGCCTGGCGAGAGGGCCGCCGTCGGGGAAGACCATGGCCCAGGGCACGTGTGTTGGTTTCCCGTAGAGCTCGCCGTTGATGAAATTTCCCATCCTGCCGAAGAATATCCCGATCGGGGCGGTGGGGATGATGAGGTCGGCCGTCTTCAGGAAGGCGAGGCCCCTCCGTCTCACGGCCCACCAGCCCAGGATAAACGTGCCGAGAGCCCCGCCGTGAAAAGACATGCCCCCATGCCACAGGACGAATACTTCAAGGGGGTGCGTCAGGTAGAAGGACAGGTTGTAAAAGAGGACATAGCCCAGACGGGCGCCCGCGAGCAGCCCCAGGACGAGGTAGAAATAGATGTCGTCGATCTGCGCCCTGGTGAACCCCGTGTCCGAATTTTTGAGCTGGTAGAGTACCAGAAAATAGGATGAGGCAAAGCCGAGGACGTACATCATGCCGTACCAGCGAACGGCGAATGGGCCGATGCGGAATATCTCGGGATCTATATGGGGGTAGGGTAGTATCACAGGAGGTCGACCTCGAGGGCCTTCCACAGATCCTCCGCCTCTCTGAAGACGAGCCCCTTCATGCCCATGCCCCTGGCACGCTCCACATACTCCTCCACGTCGTCGATATAGAAGACCTGATCCCTCCTCACGTCGGTCTTCTCGAATATGGCGTCGTAGATGCGCTTCTTCGGTTTTTTCGCGCCCACCTCGAAGGAGAGTATCCATTCGTCCATGAGGTGGACGATGGGATAGCGCTCTATGATATGGGTGAAGTGGAGCTCATTGGTATTGCTGAGGAGGAACAGGGGAACGCAGCGCGCCTTGAGGTAGACGATTATTTCGTTCACCTCAAAGTTCTCCCGGAAGATGTTGTTCCATATCTCCCTGAATTCCTCAAATTCCAGCCGCAGTTTGTAGCGGTCCCTCACATCGAGAAAGAACTCCATGGATGAGGAGAGGCCCTCCTCGTAGCCGTTGATGGAACCGCACCGAAGATCGAAGAGATAGCTGAAGATATCGGCAGGGGAGACGCCCTTCATGACCGACCGGGCGTGGAGTTTCTCCGCGATCTGGCGGTTATCGAAGGGCAGGATGACGTTGCCCAGGTCAAACACGAAGAGCTTGGTCATGGATGAGGACCTTTCTCGGGGAGAGGCTGGTATAGAGACCGAAGGGGTCGGGCAGGTGCTGCCAACCGCAGATGTGGACAAAGAGGGATGGGCGGTAAAGTCGCATCAGCTGCGAGATCCGGAGCCTCATATGGCGGTCTCGGAGGCGCATTTCCTGCGTGTAGGAAAAGGTCTTTACGCCTTTTTCAAAGAAAAGCCGCGCCAGGGCCTTTTGGCGGAGCCCCTCATGCCGGCCGGGCCCCGAGAGGAGCTGCACGAGGTTTTCCTTCGAGAGGAGGTCGCTGATCCGTCCGAGCTTGCGCGCGGAGAAGCGGTCCATATCGATGAGAAAAAGCGGTTTTTCATGCCTCGTGCAGTAACCCGAGGCCACGGTATACTCCCAGGGAAGGTCGATATAGGAGAGGACGGAGCCGAGGGCATCGCCATCGACAGGGAGACCTTCCTCCCGGAGGCCCTCCACCACCTCACAGGTCCGCCGCCTGAGCTCCCTGCCCTTCGACCGCCTGAAATCGAGCCCATAAGGGGAGAATTCAAGGGTTACCACGCCGGGTCCGGCCGATTCGAGCCAGTCCCCGAGCAGGACCTCACCCGGGCCGTCTCCGTGGATGACGCCGAGCATGGCGAAGGTGCTCTCTCCCTGCGCTTCCGTGGCCTCTCTCATAGCGAGGTGCTAGAGTAACATGAGATCCGGGGCCTGTCAAACGGCGGCGGGAGGCACATGCCCCGGATGGCGCGAGCCCGGGCCACGGTCCGGGCGAAGAGTGAAGCTCCCCGCCACAACCCACCTCGGCAACGATAGCGGGCACCGTGCGTCCACAGCACGGTCGCAACCGGCACACGTTTGCGGAGCGCTCCCGGTCACCGTGACCGGGAGCCGGCGTGCCCCAGGAGCGCCCCTAGGACTTATACTCTCTAAATGAACCATCGATATGCCTGTATGGAGGTGGACGGATGGACGGCCGGATTATGAGTCGCTGGGACCTGGAGGCCATTCTCAACAGGGAGCTCCGCAAACACGCGCAGTGCGCACCCTGCCGGTTTGTCGGCTTCGACACCTGGGACGGGGAAACGGATATTTTCGATTACCTCTCCGTCGAGGGCAACGGCGTTCCTGCACGTGTCTATGAGCCGATCGCGGAGCGGATCATCGCCGAAGCCAGGTGTACCTATGAGGATGTGGCTGTGGAATGACCGGGCCGCCTTCCCTCACTTGTGCGATTATCGGCGTTGCCCAGGAGGAAGTTAAGGCTCCACGCAATCCTTGACAGGGCCGGCTGAATCATTTAGAATGCAGAAAATCGGTCGGCCCGCGGGCTCCAGGGATGGGTGTGGGTTTCTGCCGCGGAGCCGGCCGAGGGCAGGGTGTGGGAAGGGCACCGGATGTATTTGAGGAACTCATCGCAGAGACCGGAAAAGTGAGGTACGTCCCACGCTGGAATTGGCTCAATATATCTTGAACGGCGTGGCCCAGGCATGCGTCTACATCCTGCTCGCCTCGGGGCTCACCCTGGTCTTCGGCATATTGAACGTGCCCAATTTCGCCCAGGGCCACCTCTACATGGTGGGCGCCTACATCGGCTTCTACCTCGTCATGTCGTCGCTGCTCGACTACTGGCTCGCCCTCGTCCTCGCCACGGTCGCCCTGGGGGTAGCGGGCCTCATCATCTACTTCTGCGTCTTCTACCCCCTGCGGAACGCCCCGGAAGTCAACCTCTTCGTCGCGGCCATGGCGCTCCTCATGATCCTGGAGGGCATAGCCCTCTACTTCTTCGGCACCGAGGCGAAGTGGTTCATCACGCCCCTTTCGCGGCGGGTGCTCTCCTTCTGCGGCCTTGCCCTGCAGGTGCAGCGCCTGGTGGTCATCGCGGGGACGGCGGTGGTCATGGCGACCCTGCAGCTCTTCATCAAGGGGACGACCCTCGGCGCCGCCCTCGAGGCGACGGCGCAGCAGAGACAGGGCGCCATGCTGTGCGGCATCAGGGTGAGCCGCATGTCCGCCCTCACCTTCCTCATCGGCACGGCCCTTGCCGGCGTCGCGGGCGTGCTCATCGGACCCGCCGTGCTCCTCACGCCGACCATGGGGATGGGCCCTCTGCTCGTGGCCTTCTCCGCCATTATCTTCGGCGGCCTCGGCAGCATACCGGGCGCGGTCTTGGGCGCCCTTGTGCTCGGCCTCGTCGAGAGCCTCGCCTCGGGGTACGTGAAGGCCGCCTACAGCCTCACCTTTGTCTTCGGCATCATGATCCTCACGCTGCTCTTCCGCCCGAGCGGCCTGCTCCGCAAGGAGGTCTGGAGACCGTGAGGACTCCTGGGTCTCCCTCAGCCTTCGCATGGGCGGCAGCGCTCGCCCTTGCCGTAATCATCCCCTTTTTTACCGGTGACTATGTGACCAGCATCCTTACCCTGATCTGCATCTGGTCCATCATGGCCATGAGCCTCAACCTCATATACGGCTACACGGGGCAACTCTCCCTCGGCCACTCCGCCTTTCTCGGCATAGGGGCCTATGCCCTCGGCCTCATGGCGGTGAAGCTCCACCTCGGGTTCTGGCCCGCCTTCTTCACGGCCTCGGGGCTGAGCGCCCTCTTTGGATTTCTCATCGGCATCCCTGCCCTGAGGCTCCGAGGCCCCTACTTTGTGCTCGTCACCCTCGGCTTCGCCTGCATCATCGGCGTGATCGTCCTGGCCTGGGTCGATTTCACGGGAGGCGCCAACGGGTTGGCCGGGATGCCGAGGCCCAACCCCCTGCCTCTACCCTGGGGAGGCCGCTTCGCCTTCGACACGGTACGCCACATGTACTACTTCGTGCTTTTTTTCCTCGTCCTGATTGCCTTCCTCTGCCACAGGATCATCCACTCCCTCCTGGGCAGAACCTTCATTGCCATATCCCAGGACGAGAACCTGGCCGAATCGCTCGGCATCAACACCATGGGGAAGAAACTGATGAGCTTCACGGTGAGCGCCGCTTTTGCGGGGGTCGCCGGCGCCCTCTATGCCTCCTACAACGTGGTGATAAGCCCCGACGTAGCCTACTTCACGCGCGGCATGGATGTCGTGGCCTGTCTCGTTGTGGGAGGGGCGGGCACCCAAGCGGGACCCATCGTGGGGACATTGGTGCTCATGAGCATCCCCGAGGCCCTCCAGATTGCTTCCCACCTGAAGACCTTGATCATCGGCGTCATATTGCTCCTCTTCGTCATATTCCTCCCGTCGGGCATAGCGGGCGGGTTCAAGGCGGTTTTTGGCCGCTCCCGCAGCATTACGGGTCCGGGGTGAAGACCGTGGCCCTTCTTGGGGTCTCAGCCCTTTCAAAAAGCTTCGGGGGTCTCATGGCCGTCTCCGACCTCACCTTTGAGGTGAGGGAGGGCGAGATCGTGAGCATCATCGGCCCCAACGGGGCCGGAAAAACAACCCTCTTCAATCTCATCACCGGCATCTACCGGCCTACGTCGGGGCGGGTCACCTTCGCGGGTGCGGAGATCACGGGGTGCAGGCGCTTTCAGGCCGCGCGGCTCGGTATCGGCCGCACTTTCCAGGCCACGACCATTTTCAAGGAGGCCACGCTCCTCGACAACCTGATCGTGGCCCAGTCGCTCCATACGCGCACCGGGCTGCTTGGGGCCATC
>Ga0326727_10025611_pt1 | contig 11041 bp, 8 predicted proteins | sample MB2enrmetagenome_FD_207643 | JGI IMG/M metagenome (GOLD analysis project Ga0326727, IMG submission 207643) | Lab enriched peat soil microbial communities from McLean, Ithaca, NY, United States - MB29MY | ecosystem: Environmental > Terrestrial > Soil > Wetlands > Peat | place: USA: New York... | reverse complement strand
GGACGCCAGCGTGAACTGGAGCCAGTTTGAGCCGCTGGTGGGTATTCCCGCCGTCGACCCGCGCGACGTGACTCCCTACGCCCAGCACTGGATGGCCAGCGTGGAACGGCAGTTGGGCGCGGCCACGCTGGCCACGCTCAGCTATGTCGGCACCTCGTCGCATCATCTGCTGGTGCTGGAGGAAGCCAACCCAGCCGATCCCGCCCTGTGCCTGAGCCTGGGCGCCGCCGTCTGCGGACCGTTCAACGAGCAGGCAGCGCGCACCCAGTTCGGGCCGGCCTTTGGCAGCGTGGAATTGCAGCGCACCATCGCCAACGCCAACTACAACGCGCTTGAGGCGACGCTGAATCACCGCGGCCACGGCCTGGAGATGCTGGCCAGCTACACGTACTCGAAGTCCATCGACCAGTCCGCTGGCCTGCCGGAACCGGTGAATCCGGTGAACCCTTCCATCAGCCGCGGGCTTTCCTCGTTTGACCTGCGCCACAACCTGGTCGCCAGCTTCCACTACGATGTCCCGCGGCTGCGGGATGGCAACCGGCTCAACTGGCTCGCCAACGGCTGGGCGCTGGCCGGCATTGCCCGCTTCACCTCCGGCCTGCCGGTGACGCTGCTCAACAACAACGACACGTCGCTGCTGGGCACCATTCCCAACGGCATCAACAACAATGGCGTGGATACGCCGGAGTGGAACGGGAGATCGCTCAACCTGCACACCAATCCCCGCGGCGGCGTGGCCATCTTCGACGCCTCGCAGCTTACGTTGCCCGCACTGGGCTCCATCGGCAACGCGCGGCGGCGTTTCTTCTCCGGTCCCGGTCTGGAAAACCTGGACGCAACGCTTTCCCGCACCGTTCGCCTCGAAGGTCGCGACGCCCTCGAGTTTCGCGCCGAGGCGTTCAACCTGCTCAACCATGCACAGTTCTTCGGAGCGGCCGCTGTCGAGGGCAACATCTCCAGCGGCACCTTCGGCCAGGCCGTCAGCGCCATGCCGCCGCGCCTGATGCAACTCGCCCTGCGCTACCGCTTCTAAAGCCCAATCAATCCACGCCTCAATGCCCCACGCCCGCTTCCGCCATGGTCATAAAGACGTTGCTCATGCTCTCGGTCCCGCCGTCAGCCCGCTGAACCAGCATGATGGAGATGAGACCGGCCTTGGGGTCGATCCAGCCCTGGGTGCCAAACGCGCCACCATGGCCGAAGGCGCCGATGTTGTGGCCGGCCAGTTCGCCGAGCGGCTCGGTGACCACTTCCCACGCCAGACCGTAATCCGCGCCTCGCATCCAGCCCACCGGGCGAATATCCGAAGTATGCGGCTCCGTCATCAGATGAACCGAGAACTCCGAAAGATAGCGATGCCCCTCATAAACGCCGCCCTGGAGCATCATGCGATAGAGATGGAGCAGGTCCTCGGCTGTGGAGTAAAGTCCCCAGCCCGGCGCTGAAAAGACAGCTCCCTGGCGGTGCTTGGCCGGGTCGCCGCCCAGGATAGTCGCCGGCGCGCGGGCCAGCTTGCCATCTTTCACCACGTAAACCATAGAGATGCGATCGACCTTATCGGACGGCGGAAAAAAGAAGCTGTCTTTCATCTTCAGCGGGCGCAAAATCCGCTCGGTGACGAAGTCCTCATATTCCTCGCCGGAACAAACCTCGATGATGCGCCCCAGCACTTCGATCCCTGCGCTTGAGTAGCTCCACTCGGTACCGGGCTGAAAGAGCAACCGTTCTTTAGCGAGCTGCCGCACCACCTCCGCCAGCGGCACATTCATCAACTGCCGGTAATCCTTGATTTCGTCTGGGACTCCATCGCCTATTCCAGCCGTGTGCGTCAGCAGATCGCGGATGGTGATGGCGTGATCGGGGATGCTCAGGCGCGCGGCGTCGGGCCCCTGGTTGGCCACCACGCGCAGATTCGTGAACTCGGGCAGATACCGCTCCACCGGATCGCGCAGCGCCAGTTTGCCCTCCTCGGCCAGCATCATGATGGCGATGGCCGTAACCGGCTTGGTCATGGACATGATCTGGACGATGGTGTCCTTTCGCATCGGTCGATTGGCTTCGATGTCCGCCATGCCCTCGGCGTCGAATTCGATCACGTCGTTGCCATGGGCCACCAGCGTCACCACGCCCGCGACCGTCTTGTCATCAACGAATTGCTGCATGCGCGCAGGAATTCGGGCGATGGGATCACCGGCCGGTCGCGTCTGGGGGGCCGACTGGCCGAGTGCGGCGAGTGATGTTCCAAGGACGAGTACGAATGCCAATTGAAGGGAAACACCCTGCATGATTTCACTCCTTAGGTTGAATCCTGCTCCGTGCGGGAACCCGGAATTATAGCGCCGTCAGAGGGTCGGCCGGCTTGGAGGCGGCTACGACCGGCAGCATCTTCGCCGCCACGCGCCCAACGCCGCGCAGCATCGCCTTCACCGGCCAGCGGCCTTCGTCGTCGGGGAAGAAGATCTCGCCGGCGCGACGGGCCTCGGAGCGGTAGTACCAGCGCTTGAGCAGCGCGAGATGGCCCTGGCGGATGGTCGCCGTCGGCGGCCCAGGCTCGGCCAATGTAGTCAGCACGGCCTCCATGCGGCTTTCCAACACGCCGCGCGCCAGGCGCACCGGAGCATCCAAGGCCGCCTCGGGCACCGGCTCGATAGCCATGGGATGAGCAAAGAGGGAACTCGATCCCGACTGCTCATTCTGGATTCTCATGCCCAGCGTCGAAAAACCCGCCGGCCCACGCAACCGGTTGTTTTCATAAAGAAAGACGGCCACCTGGTCAGGATCGGCTGATGCCTGCAAGATCACAGCGCGCAAACGGCTCATCGGCCGCACCAGCTCGGAAGCGAGCGAGCGCACTGTCTCCACGCGTTGTACCTGGGCATGCAGCGCGGCGGCCGACTCAAACTCAAGCCGCGCCGAGGCCTCGTCCCGCTCGCCGCGCAGCACTACGAGCCGACTCTCGCCGCGCGTGGCCAGAAAGCTCTGAACGGCAGCGGCCTCTTGAGCATAGCGTTCGTCCGTGCATCCCTGGTAGCAGGGCGCCAGGCACATCTTCATCTCCGAATACACACAGCCCGGATGGCCGGGATTGGGATCGAGGTCGTCAGTGCAGCGGCGCAGCAGGAACAGCTTGAGCGCCTCTTCTGCATAGCGCTCGGCGGCCGCGCGTGACTGGAACGGCCCATAGGACCAGTCCGCCTCGCGCTGGCTGGGCCGGTTGGTGACGGTGATGCGTGGATAGGGATTGCCGCCCAGGAAGCGAACAAACGCAGGATGGCCAAGGTGCATGCGGTCCAGGGCTTTGGCGCCAAAGACCTGCTCAAGGAGGGAGAATTGCGCAAGCAGCGATTCAAAATCGGAGCCGGTGAGCTGCCACGCGATGCGCCGCACGCGGCCGGCCAGTTGTAAACGCCGCGGATGTTTGGCCGAGGGCTGGAGCAGCCGCTCAAGCCGCGCCTTCAGGTTGGGTGTGCGGCCGATGTAGGGCTCGGCGTGGGCCTCGGCGCCATAAAGCGCAAAGACCGCCGGGCTGTGCGGCAGTTGGGCCAGGGAGGCCCCGGCGTCGGCCGGATCGAAGGGCAGCGTCTGTGTCAGCGCGTCACTTGGCACGGCCACTCCGCTCAGGCTCCCGCGATGGTCATGCCGTCGATCCGCAGAGTCGGCGAGGCCACCGAGCCGCGGAAGACCAGGTCGTTGCCGATGGCGGTGATGTTGCGAAGCATCTCGGCCAGGTTGCCAGCCACGGTGATCTCCTCCACTGCATAGGTCAACTGGCCATTCTCGATCCACAGGCCGGTTGCGCCGCGAGAATAATCGCCGGTGACCACGTTGACGCCAAAGCCCATCAGGCCGGTGACGTAAAGTCCCGCCGGCACGCTGGCGATGATCTCCTCCGGTGTCAGCGTGCCCGGCTCGACATACAGGTTGCCGCAGCCAATCCCCGGCGTCCCTGCCAGCCCGCGCGATGCGTTGTGCGTGGACTTCATGCCTAGCTTGCGCGCGGCGTAGGTATTCAGCAAATACGTTTGGAGCACGCCGCCTTCGACCACGACGGTGCGCAGCGAGGGCAATCCCTCGCCATCGAAAGGGGACGTGCCGAAGCCGCCCACGCCGGTGGGAAGCAGCATGGCATTGTCATCGACCACTGTGAAACCGGGGACGGCGATGGGTTCGCCCAGCTTGCCCGCCAGAAACGAAGCATGACGCCAGATCGAGTCGCCCGAGGCCGCCTCAAAGATCGAGCCGATCAGAGAGCGCGCCACCTCCGCCGCAAATACAATCGGTACGCGCTGCGTGGGCACGCGCCGCGCTCCGAGCCGTCGCAAAGTCCGCCGCGCCGCTTCTTTACCAATCGACTCAGGCGATTCGAGATCGCCGAGCCTGCGCGCGCTTGACCACCAGCCGTCGCGCTGCATGTGGCCGTTTTCGTCCATGGCCAACGGCGCTGCGGAGACGCCCGCATAGCTGGTTCGGTAGCCGCCCACGAAGCCACGCGAGTTGGCCAGCACCTTGCGCCCGGTGGCCGCTTCAAAGCTGCCGCCGTCAGAGTTGGTGATGCGTGGATCGGCCTCCCGCGCCGCCGCCTCGGCCCGCCGCGCCCAATCAATGCGTTCGGCGCCCGAGAGCGAGTACACATCCTCGTGATAGAGGTGCAGATCCTGCGCCAGCGAGCCGAACTCAGCCGTATCAGGCAGGCCGCTGAAAGGGTCTTCTTCGGTAACTTGGGCCAGTGCCATGGCGCCCTCGACAAGCTGGCGAATTCCGTCCGCGGTGAGGTCGCTAGTGGAGGACGAAGCCGACCGCGTGCCCCGGAAGACGCGCAGGCCGAGACCACGCGAGCCAGATTCCTTGAGCGTCTCCACTTCGCCCAGCCGCACGTTGACGCTGAACTCGTCGCCCTCGCGGACCACGGCTTCCGCGTCGCTGGCGCCGGCCTTCAAAGCCAGCGCCACCACATCGGCAGCCAGGGATTCAAGATCGAGACCGGTTAATTCGGGCGGGGCGACGGCTTCGGGCATAGGTCAAGGCTATCAAAGGAGGGAGAGCCGCTTACTTGCGCAGCAATTTGCGGTAGTATCGGAGGCCAAATTCATCGTCGGATTCGAACCACGGGCTGTTGTAGCACTGCGCGCCGTCGCGCCCCCAGGCATAGGTATTATTCCAGGCGCATTCGAGGCGATGGGGAGCTAGGAAATCCACGTAGTCGGCGCAGGTTTTCAGCGCGAGATTCTGTTCGCGGCGGACACCGCAGTGGGCCATTTGCTTGTCCCACTTTGCGCTAGCAAGGTCCGTGATCGCCGCGAAAGGGCGGCGGTAGGAACGGCTCATTTCGAACTCCAGGTCGCAGGTGCGTACCTAAGTCATGGCGTTGTCCTCCTCCGCTTAATTGTAGCGCTCCTTCCTGGCAGTTGCCTTGTCGCGGAGAAATGACTGTACTACTCTTCCATCTGTATGAGCGACATCCTTGAATATCAGAGGGAACTGTTCTCTCTGCTCGACGAGTTCTTTCGGAGAGCTACTGGCAAGACGGCGCAGGAGTTTGCGAGCCTGGACCGGTTCTCTGAGACAGTTCCAAGCCTGGCCGCGAGGGCGTCTCTAGTCGGAAATGCCTGGGAGTGGGCCATTCCGCGTCTCCGTGACCTCTACGTGCGCAACGGGTCAGATCCATTCGCCGCAGCAAGAATGACAGGAGGAATTAAGGTCGTACTTGGCGGAAGTAGCCGATTCGGCAGAACACATTTGAATGCCGTTAGGCGCCTCGCGCTCTACGCCGACACCGTTCTTATCCCGGACCCCGTCTTCGCGTGGCTCGAAACTGAGCGCCCCGAAGAGAGATTTCGACATGTGCAGGTTCTGGAAGCGATGTTTTTCCTCCTCCGCCTGAAACCTTTCGTGGATTCGACTTTTGGATATCCTCCAATATTGGTGTTTCCAAGCTTCGATCGCCTTTTGTCAAAACACGATCCGGCAACACAAGCTTCCCAGAGCAGATTCCTGGGTGCCACGCTATCGTCTCTTCTGGAGCAGAGATTCTCGTCAGCGGAGGAAGTCGCGAATTACGTGACAAACAATGGCCCGGAATTCCTAGACTTGGTCTCACGGAAAGGACTATTCGTTGACCCCGGAGGTCCGGTTGGCGAGCCACTTGACTTAGCTGTAGAGCGATATCGCCAGGAGATTCGATCCTGGCGCAGTCCCGATCACATCCGACAGATCGAAGGTCTCTCGAAATCTCAATTCGTTTGCAACGCAATTTTTGAGAGGCTAGAGCCGCAATTCCACCTGATCGAGAATGCAAATGAACTCAGGGCACAGCCCCTGCTTTCGGTTGAGCAACAGGCCTACTACTTCAGGCTCTGTGCGTCCGCCGCCGAAGATCTGCTTGAGGCTCAGGACGCAATCACGCCATCGACCAGAGCCTCTATCGAGGCGCTGAGTAGGAGAGAATTCGAGTGGTTATCCCATGCTGGAATCGACGCGCTCGTCGAGATGAGGCAAAACAACGAGAACGAGCGTTTTCGGAAGCAACTGTCAGAATCCATCTCGCCCCTTAGCGAAGCAAGTTTGGCGGATTTGGACCGAGTCGCCTCGGAAGTCTCGAGGAGCGTCGGAAGCCTGCTAAACGAATACCGAAAGGGGGCGCGCGAAATCGAGGATAAGTTCAGGCTCAAGTATCGGGGTCTTGCGGCTGGCGGATGGTTGACGGTTGGGGCACTCCTGATTCCGCACCTTGCCCCACTTATTGCATCTTTTCCAGCGATCGCGCTTGGGGGAGCCTATGCTCACGCCAAAACTGAGGAACTCCGAGAAAGGCGGGAATTGGCATCCTCCCTCGTGGGAATTGTCGCGCATGCCAAGGATTCCGCTGACGACTGCGAATGACTCTCCCGGCGAAACGGGAAGTTCCGTGCTCTTAAATCCCCGGTCCTGGAGGAAGAAGCTTTCAACCACCCGCAAAAACGGCTACCGCCCCGTCCCGCCCACGGTCATCTTATCCAGTTTGACGGTCGGCATACCGACGCCTACCGGCACGCTTTGGCCGTCCTTGCCGCAGGTGCCGATGCCTTCGTCGAGCTTCAGGTCGTGGCCGACCATGGAGACATACTTCAGGGCTTCGGGGCCGTTGCCGATCAGCGTGGCGTCGCGGACGGGCGCGGTGATCTTGCCGTCTTCGATGAGGTAGGCTTCCGACGCGGAAAAGACGAATTTGCCGTTGGTAATGTCGACCGAGCCGCCGCCGAAGTTCACCGCATAGAGCCCGCGCTTGACGCTGCGGACGATGTCCTGCGGCGAGTCGTCGCCGGCCAGCATGTAGGTGTTGGTCATGCGCGGCATGGGGATCGACTGGTAGCTCTCGCGGCGGCCCGAGCCTGTATTGGCCGCGCCCGTCAGCCGCGCAGAGAGCTTGTCGGTCAAATAACCCTTGAGCACGCCGCCCTCGATGAGCACCGTCTCCTGGGTCGCCGAGCCCTCGTCGTCCACGTTGAGTGAGCCGCGCCGCCCGGCCATGGTCCCGTTGTCCACCACTGTGACTTTGGAGCTGGCCACCTTTTGCCCGATCAGCCCCGCAAACGCCGAAGTCTTCTTGCGGTTGAAATCGGCCTCCAGCCCGTGGCCCACCGCCTCATGCAGCAGGATGCCCGGCCAGCCTGGACCTAGGACCACTTCCATCTCGCCGGCCGGAGCAGCCACCGCGCCAAGCTGCAAGATTGCACCCCGCGCAGCCTCGCTGGCCAGGGTTTCCGGGCTTTTCGATCCCGTGAATTGTTCCAGCCCCGCGCGTCCGCCGCCGCCCGCCGCGCCCTTGGTCGTCGTAGCTCCCTCTTTGGCGATCGTAAAGACATTCAGCCGGCAAAGGGGCTGCGTGTCGCTGGCAAAGGCCCCATCCGATGCGGCAATGAGGATGCGCCGCAGTTCCTCGGAGTAGCCGGCCCTGACCTGCACGATACGCGGGTCATAACCGCGAGCCGCGCGATCCGCCCTCAAGATCAGCTCGAGGCGCGCGGCCAAACCCAGGTCAAAGCCGCCCAGCGGAACCGGATAAAGGTCCGCATTTGGCGCTTCGGTGAATCCCTGCACAAGCTGTTTCGCAGGCCCTGACGCGATCAGCGCGGCGGTGCGCGCGGCATGGAGCAGCCGTTCCGGGCTCAGATTGTCGGTATACGCATAGCCCGTGCGTTCGCCCGAAAGCACGCGGATGCCGCATCCGGCGCTGGTGCCCTGGCTGGCCGACTTGACGATCTGCTCGTCCACTCCCAGCGCCGTGGCGGTCACTGACTCGAAGTAAAGATCGGCATAGTCGCCGCCTGCGGCAAGGGCTTCACCCAGGCAGCGCTCCAGTAGCCGCTCAGTGATGCCAAATTTATCAAAAAAATAGCGTTTGTGATTCGGGCGTGGGGAAGAAGCCGGATTGGTCATCGTATTTTCAAGTTTACGCTGGATTTAGCGCTCGCGCCGCACCCGCGCAACGCAGCGCACCAGTTTGCTCTCTTGATACGGGCGCGTGAATCGTGATCTGCGCCTCTACCTCGCAAATCGGCATCGTGCTACGATTCCGGCTATGAAGAAGCTATTTGCCGCTGCCCTGCTTTTGATGGTGTTTGCCAGCCCGGCCTTCGCTGCCGGAAGGCGCCATCACCACCACAACCATCACGCTCGCCACGCCCACGCCGTCCACCACCCCGCCTAACACCGATCCCGGCCCTGAAGCGGTGCGTTCGCCGGGGCCGGGTCTCACTCGTGGGGTTTGATCGGTCTCCTGCCGGCCCGCGCCGCGCATCGAAACATGGTAAGGTTCGTCCATGGCAGATTTGGACGACCTCCGTTATCCGATTGGCCGCTTCAGCCCTCCCGCCAGCAGCATACCCGGGATTCGCGCCGCGCATATTCAAACGCTGCGGATGTTGCCAGAGCGCCTGCACGCGGCGGTGAGGGGCCTCAACGACGCCCAGCTCGACACCCCCTACCGCGAAGGCGGCTGGACGGTGCGCCAGCTGATCCATCATGTGGCCGACAGCCATGCAAATTCCTACGTCCGCTTCAAGCTCGCCCTCACCGAAGATTGGCCCACAATCAAGGGCTATGACGAGGCTGCCTGGGCCGAGCTGGCCGACTCCCGCCTGCTGCCCATCGACGTCTCGCTCAAGTGGATTGAGGCCCTGCATGCGCGCTGGGTGGCGCTGCTGGAATCGCTTTCGCCTGAGGATTTCCGCAAGGGCTTCGTCCATCCCGAGTTAGGCCGCCAAAACCTGGCCACGTCCCTGGCGCTTTATGAATGGCACTCCCGCCACCACACCGCGCACATCACCGCTCTGCGCGCCCGCCAAGGCTGGTAGCCAATGCCCACGGCCGCTCCCGAGGCCGCGCCGTCTCCCCATCAGCTTGCGCAAAGCATCGAAACCTATCTCATTGAGCACCCGGCCGCCGCGCTGCTTGAGGATGGCCGCGCCTTGTTCGACATGCGCAGCGCCCGTTACTCGGTGACCGAATCGCATGGCCGCTGCCTGCTGCAGTTCTGGAGCGAGGAGCGCAACCTGCTGCGTACCGTGGTGGCTGTGCAGAAGCGCGCGCAATGCCTGCGCCTGACCACCCGCCAGATGGGCATGGGCAAACCCCAGGCCCTGGAACTCGTCCCCACCAGCGATCGCCGCACGCCGACTACGCGCGATGCCGGCCGCCGCACCTACCAGCGGCTTCTGGAACGGGTGATGGCGCGCAGCTTCCCCGGCTCCAAGATCGACGGCATGCGTTCCGCGATGGATCTGGAACACAGCTTTGGGCCGGCCTATGTGCGCGGTCGCCTTTTGCACGGCGTTGTCGCCGAGGCAGTGATCGGCGTGGGGGCGGAGGAGTCGGCGGCCATGGTGGACGGCATTCTCACCCTGGGGATCCTGTGGCTCGATTACTGCCGGCAGAAAGGCGACGGACGCCGACACTTTGGCGGGCTAAAAGTGATTGTCCCCGCGGGCGCGTGGCGGACCACTGCGGAGCGCATGGCCTGGCTGAATCACGCTTCCGCCGACTTCCAGCTTTTTACGCTGGACGAACGCAGCGAGGAGCTGGCTGCGGTGGATTTTCGCGACACGGGCAACCTCGAATCGCGGCTGGTGCATGCCTTCTCCGCCGCGTCGGCCATCGAGCGCTGTCAGGACGGATTGGAGCGGATCCTCTGCCTGGTCCCGCCGGCCGCGAAGACCCGCGTCGAGATACGCGCCCGGTCGGCTGCCGAAGTGGCGCTCTTGCTGCACGGGCTCGAATTCGGGCGCGTCCGCCAGGGCGTGGCGGCCCATTCGTTCACCCGGGCGGACGAGGTGACCTTCGGCGCAGGCGCTAACGAGACTCCGCTGACGCTGGAGAACGAAGGCCTTTGCCGCGAGCTGTTTGCCCGCCTGTTTTCGAGCCGCCATCCTGACGGCTCGCGCACCGACCCTCTCTTTCGCCTGCAGCCGGAGCGATGGCTGGAGTCGAGGCTCCGCGACGGCATTGCCAAACTGCTGCCGGCATTGCGCGGCGACCTGCTGTACTCGCAGGTACCCGCGCTTTCAAGCGGCGACCGCGGCATGCTGGACCTGCTGACGCTGGACCGCGCCGGGCGGCTGGCCGTGGTCGAACTCAAGGCCGACGAAGACCTGCACCTGCCTCTGCAGGCGCTGGACTACTGGATTCGAGTGCGCGCGCTGAACGACGATCGCCAGCCGGGCGTGGGCAGCGGGGGCGGGCGGCCACTGTCTGCCTTCGAGCGCCAAGGATATTTTGCCGGCGCCGAAGTTTCTCCTCTTGCGCCGCGCCTGCTGCTTGCCGCTCCTGCTTTGCGCATCCACCCCGCCAACGAGCCGGTCCTGCGCTACTTCTCTCCGCAAGTCGACTGGGAACTAATCGCGCTCAGCGAGCATTGGCGCCGGGAGTTGAAGGTTGTATTCAGGAAGAGGCCCCGGGAAGGGTCGCACTGAGGCCTTGAATCGCCTGGCCCGGCAGTAACCTGCCGATTTGCGGGTAACCTGGGAGTGAGCGGTCTTGGCGGTCTATTTATCATTTAAATAGACTT
>Ga0326727_10025610_pt1 | contig 11041 bp, 10 predicted proteins | sample MB2enrmetagenome_FD_207643 | JGI IMG/M metagenome (GOLD analysis project Ga0326727, IMG submission 207643) | Lab enriched peat soil microbial communities from McLean, Ithaca, NY, United States - MB29MY | ecosystem: Environmental > Terrestrial > Soil > Wetlands > Peat | place: USA: New York... | reverse complement strand
AGGATCACCGGCAACTGGCGGTAGACGTTTTCGCCCTTCATCATGGCCACGACATCCAGGCCGGTCATGTCCGGCAGGTCGTGATCCACGATCAAGAGGTCCGGCAGATCGTTAAAAAGGACCTCCATGCCGTCCCTGCCCCGGGAGAAGTGCGTGAGCTGCATCTGCTCCGTGGGCCACAGAGAGGCCAGGGTGGCCTTGAGGCCCTCATCGGCCGAGAACAGGTATACCCGCTGGGCGCGCGCGAAGCGGCAGAAGTCCAGGTCCCGAGCCATGGGCTACACAAAGCTCAGATCGGCGATTTCCACGAATTGCTCGCAAAGCTGGTCCAAAATGGTCTCCAGAACGTCCGGCTTGATCTTGAGGCTCTTCAGGGCCTCGGGTTCCAGATAGGGCACGTTGTCGTCGCCCCCGGAGCCGTATTCGAAGACCCGCACCATAAAATCGCCCAGATGCACGCAGGCGGCCACTTGCGGGTACAGATCGGCCAGTTGGGGCTTGTGGTGCCGGCTCATGCCCTCCTTGATGTTGGGGGGCAGTTTCCAGTAGTCGGCCAGCCAGGCGTTCACCCGATCGTGGCCGAAGCCCATGATCTGGCGTTCCGCTTCCAGGTAAGTGAGGTCGTTCTCCTTGACCAGACTCTCCACGGAGGCCTTGATCTCCGGCAACTGCACCGCGGTGACCACCTTGCCCAGATCGTGCAGCAGCCCGGCCACGGACACGTCCTCCACGTCCTTGACCCCGCACTGGCGGGCCACGGCCGAGCTGGCCAGGGCGCAGCCCACGCTGTGTTCCCACAGACCCACCATGTTCTTGCTCATGATGTCGAAAACAGAGGTGCTCACGATGACCCCGCGCAGCACATTGAAGCCCAAAAGCACCAGGGCGTGGTGGATTGAGCTTATCCGGCCGGGAAAACCGTAGATCGGGGAGTTGACCATCTTTAAGACCTTGGCCGAGAGCACCTGGTCCATGGCGATCAATTTGGCGATCTGTTCGGTGGAGGAGTCCGGATCCTTGACCAGCCGGGAAACCTCGTCCAGGACCTTGGGTAAGGTCGGCAGGTCCTTCACGGCCAATATCTGGTCCTTGCGTTCTAGCTTCAGATCATCGGCCATTGGGAAGACTCCTAGCCGGCGCTCTTGCCGGCCACTTTCCTTTTGAAATAATCCACGAGCATGGCCTTGACCTGGACCATCCAAGGATCAGCCGCGTGCTTGCGGAACAGATGATCGAGGCGTTGCAGGCGCAGGTCGTAATTGGTGCCAGAGACCACGCCGTCCATCTGAACCGGGGCGCCCTCGACCACCACGTTGTCCACCCCCATCATGTCCAGCTTGTCCAGCAGGGCTTCGGTGATGGCGATGCCCTGCGGGGCCACCACCATGCCGTCGGCCCGGGATACCGGTTTGGCCAGGACATAGCCGGGCTTGGCCAGATTCAGGGGTATTTTCTGCATGCGGGCTTGTCTCCTCGTGCACTAGGCCAGGCGATAGTACATGCCCGGCAACCTGCGGACAACCCCCTTCATCTCCAGGAGCACCAGCACCCCGCTCAACTCCCCGGCCTGGCGCTCCAAGGCCCGGCACAGCACGTCCAGATGAACCGTGCCCGCGGCCGCCAGATGCTCGGCCACGGACTTCTCCAGGGACTGGTCCAGTTCGGGAAAGGATGAGTCCACGGGCGTTGGGGCCGAGGGCGGAGCCTTGGCCGGGGACCTGGGCCGGCTTGGCGGGCCGGCAAAGGCCCGGGTTTTCGTCTGCGGCTCCAGAAGCCCGGGCCGGGCCTGGCCTGGCCTGGTCCGGGGCGGGACCTTGACCCGGGCCGCCTGGCCCAGAAAGGCTTGCAGCTGCGGGGCCAGCTCCACCAGGATGTCCTCGGCGTTATGCACCAGCTTGGCCCCCTGGTTGATCAGGCCGTGGCAGCCCCGGTAGCTGGGCAGGCTGACCGGCCCGGGCACCGCGAACACCTCCCGACCTTGCTCCATGGCCAGCCTGGCCGTGATCAGGCTGCCGGACTTGCTTTTGGCCTCGACCACCAGGACGCCCAGGGACAGGGCGCTGATGATGCGGTTGCGCTGGGGAAAGTTGTGGCCCAAGGGTTTGGTGCCCGGGCCGAACTCGGTCAATATGAGGCCCTTATCGCTTAGTTCCCGCCATAAATCCCGGTTGCAGGCCGGATAGACCAGGTCCAAACCTGTGCCCAGCACGGCTATGGAGCCGCCCGGACCGGCCAGCCCGCCCAAGTGGGCCTCCCGGTCTATGCCGTAGGCCATGCCGGAGATGACCGTGATCCCCTGCTGGGCCAGATCCACGGCGATGCGGTGCGCCAGCTCCATGCCGTAGCGCGAGCATTCGCGCGCCCCCACCATGGCCAGGCCGGGACTGTCCAGCAGGGACAGGTCCCCAGAGTGATAAAGCAGCACCGGCGGGTCCGGGATCTCGCGCAGGCCTTGGGGATAGCGGGCGTCGGACCAGGTAAGCACGGCCAGGCCCTGCTCCTCGGCCATGGCCAGTTCTCGTTCGGCTCCCTCGCGCCATGATTCGCCGAGAAACGCGGATACCTGGTCGGAATTGGCCAGGCCTTGTTCCAGCCAGGCCTTGGGCCTGGCCACGGCCAGGCTGGCCAGGCCGTATCGCTCCAGGATTTTTTTGCGCAGGCGCGCCGAACCCAGGCCGTGCTTCAAGGCCAAGCAGGACCAAAACTCCAGGCGTTCGGCGTCGCTCATGAAACTATTGGCCAAGTTGTTTCAATTTCTGCTTGGCCTTGCCCACCAGATCGGAGTTGGCATGCTCGTCCACCAGGAGCTTCAGGTGAAACGCGGCGTTTTGTTTATCCCCCAGATACTCGTAGGCCTCGGCGATTCTGTACAGGGCCTCCGGCACCTTGAAGTTCTGGGGAAAGCGGGTGGTGACTTCCTTGAAGGACAGGATGGCCTGGTTGTAGCTCTTGTCGTTCATGAAGCTCTCGCCGATCCAGAACAGGGCCAGGGGGGCCTTGGCCGAACTGGGATACTTGGCCAAAAGCTCGTTGAACTTGCGCCGGCCGTCGTCGTTCTTTCCGGAGGTCACGGCGCGCATGGCCTCGGTATAGAGCTTTTCCTCGTCCAGGTTCCCGGCCTGGTCCTGGGCCGGGGCCGGAGTCTCGGCCGGGCTCGGCCCGGCCTGGGCCCGGATCGCCGGTTTGGCCTTGGGCGAAGCCGCCCCCGGTTCCAGGGGCACGGGTTTGCGGGTGCCGGCCGGAGCGGCCGGGGCCGGGACAGGCTGGGCGGGCTGCATTTGCCCTACCGGAGCTGGCTGAGCCGGCTGAATGGAGCTGTCCAGGGACACCACCGGCGGCCGCAAGGCCGGCAAGGCCGCCGGGGCTGGAGCCTGGGCAGGCGGCGCGGCGGGAGCGGAGGACACTGGGGCTTGGGTTCCAGGCCCGGCCGGACCCATGGGCGGAACCGGGGTCACGGCCGGGGCAGCCCCTGAGAGTTGGGCGTAGGGTATGACCTGCCCGGCCGAGGGGGCGTTGCGGGAAAGTCTGGGCTGAACCTGGCTTTCGGCCGGGGCCGGCTTGGCTCCCTTGGCCTGGGCCGAAGGCTGGCCCACGCCCAGGGTATCCAGTCTTTGGGATATGCCCCGAAGCTTGGAATCGATATCGGCGTCCCTGGCCCGGCGTTCCTCTTCGGCCTGGCGTTCCTGATCCTGAAAACGTCCAAAGCTGGCTTCCAGGTTCTGCAAACGGTAGGCGCTGCTGGCCTCCTGCACGTTCTTGCCTCCGGTCTGGGCGCAGCCGACACAGAGGAGCAAGAGAATCACCGCTGACCGATTTGCTGATTTCACGCAACCTCCCGCCAGGTAAAAGGCATTTGGTGCAGGGTTAAGCGAGCTTTGCGGTTTAATCAAGTATTCGCGCCGGGCCGGTCCGCATAATCCGCAGATTTCCCAGTGATTGCCTTACCGGGCCATTTAAGGCAATAAAACCCCGGCCGTGTCCTGGCCCGGCCCAATACGCACAGGAGCGCGAACAGAGGTGAACGATAAACTCCTCTTCCTGATTTCCCTGGCCGTGATCTGCCTGCCCCTGGCCCTGGCCCTGGGCGCAGCCGGCCTGCCCATGAGCACGGCCTCGCTGGCCATGAATCCTCCCAAACGGGTCAAGGTGCTGCGGGACAAGTTCGGGCAGCATGGGGCCACTCTGGCCATTTTCTTGGGTCTGGCCAGTGTTTTGTTCCTGGGCCTGGCCGGATTCATCATGCGCTTGAAATTTCCGGACTGGGCCTCTTTCTGGCTGGGCTGGCCCCTGCCCCTTTTTCCCCTGCTCGTCTGCCTGGGCCTGGCCGGGATGTTCCTGTGCCTTTACCGGGCCGCCTGGCAGGCCCTGCGCGACCATACTCGATTGCGGGCCTGCCTGGGTCTGGCGGCCACGGCCATGGGTTGGCTTTTCAGCTTCTTCACCCTGACGGCCTTCCGGCATTTCGTGGTCTACCCCACCCAACCCACGGCCGGGACGGATTTTTTCCTGCCCCCCCTGTCTTCCGCCGTCTGGCTGATTCTGCCCCAAACCATAGCCCTGAGCCTCAGCCTAGCCGGGAGTTCGGTGGCCCTGTATCTCATCCACCGCCGGGAAAAGGACGATTTCGGCCGGGACTATTACAATTACGGCCTGAAACTGGCCTCAAAGTGGGCCTTTCTGTCCTTGCTGGCCACCATGGTCCTGCAATTGATCCTGGGGGCCATGCTCTGGCCCCAGGTTAAGGACTCGCCGGTAAGGGGATTGTTTTTCTGGGGGCAGGCCGTTTCGCTGTGCGCCTCCAGCCTGGCCTGCCTGCTCTGGGTGATAGTGATCCGCAGCCAGACCCCGTTGCGGCTCAAGGGGCACCTGGCCACGGCCTGGCTCATGGTCTGGATAGGACTCAGTGCCCTTTGCGCGGCCTATGCCAGGCTGTTCCTGGGCTGATCCGGCCTAGAACGTACCCGCCCGCTGCTGCACGGTGGACATCAAATAAATCTCGTGCGGATCGAGTATCAGGACCACCGAGCCGTCACCCATGATGGTGGCCCCGGAAATGCCCCGCATGTCGAACTCGGATAGATAGGTCCCCAAAGGCTTGATGACTATCTCCTGGCGTTCCAGGAGCTTGTCCACCACCACCCCCAGGCGCCGTTCGTTATCGTGCAGGATGACCACCGAGGCGATCTCCTTGGGCCCGTCGTTGTCCGGGGCGATATCCAGCACCTCCCGCAGCTCGATTATGCCCAGCACCTCGCCGCGCAGGGTCACGGCCTTGCGCTTGTTGACCTCGGTCATGCGCTTGACCTCGAGCTTGGTGGTTTCGGACACGGCGTCCAGGGGTATGGCGTAGGTCTGATTGCCCACCATGACCATCAAGGCGTCGATGATGGCCAGGGTCAGGGGCAGGGTCAGGGTGAATTTGCTGCCCTTGCCCACCTCGCTGGTCACGCTCACCGTGCCCTTCAAGTTTTTGATGTTGGTGCGCACCACGTCCATGCCCACCCCGCGCCCGGATATGTCCGTGATCTTTTCCGCGGAGGAGAATCCGGGCATGAAGATCAGCTCCATGGCGTCGCGGTCGTCAAGGACCTTGGCCTCCTCGGCGCTGATGACCCCCTTGCGCACGGCCACCTCGCGCATGGTGGCCGGGTCGATGCCCTTGCCGTCGTCCTCCACCTCTATGGCCACGGAGTTGCCCCGGTGGTAGGCCCTAAGCCACACCCGGCCCGTGGAAGGCTTGCCGGCCGCCAAACGCTTGTCCTCCGGTTCCAGGCCGTGGTCCACGCTATTACGGATAAGGTGCACCAGGGGGTCGCCGATGACCTCCACCACGGACTTGTCCAGCTCGGTCTCCTCGCCCTCGGTGATGAGTTCCACCTCCTTGCCGGATTTACGGGAAAGATCGCGGACCAAGCGGGGAAAGCGGGAAAAAACCGAGGAAACCGGGACCATGCGCACCTTCATGATGGTGTCTTGCAGATCGTCGGAGATGCGGGCCATGGCGTAGGTGGTTTCCGTGAGCTGCTGGGCGATGTCCTGGACCTTGATCTTGCCCTCTTCCAGGGACCGGGCCAAAAGCGAATAGCGGTTGCGGTTGATGATCAGCTCGCCGATCAGGTTCATGAGATGGTCCAGCTTCTCATGATCCACCCGGATGGTGGAGGAGACCTTGGCCGCGCCCTGGGCGGCCGGAGCTTGGGCGGCCGGAGCCGGCCCGGCCTGGGGCGCGGCGGCTGGGGCCGGGGCGGGCTGGGCCGCGGCCTTCACCGGAGCCGGCTGGGGCTTGGCTTCAGGCTTGGCCGCCGGGGGGGAAACCGCCTCTGGAACCGGTTCCGGCTCCGGGGCCGGGGCCGGTGAAGCCGACTCCGGGGCCGGCCTCTCCTCGAGCGCGGACCCGTCCGCGGCGGGTTGAGCCGCCGACCGAGGCAAGCCCTCCAAGACCTTGTGGACCATGTCCTCCAGGATGGAGCACTCCTGGCGCAGGATATCCAGCATCAGATCGAAGGACAGGCCGGACTTGCGGGCCTGGTCCACCATGCCGGCCGTGCGCTCGGCATAGAGCTTCAGGTCGGAAAAACCCATGTATCCTGCAGAGTTGCGCAGGGAGTCCAGGGAGCGGAACAAGCCGTCGATCAGATCCTTGTTTTCCGGTTCCTTTTCCAGGCCGTTGAGGGCGTAGTGGATGTTCTCGAACTGCTGAGTCACCGTGGCCATGAATATGTCCACGTCCTCGGGATCCATGTCCGAGTCCTGGGCCGCGGCTGGGGAACAGGCCTGCTCCTTGGCGGGGGCCGCCTCGGCCTTGAGCGCGGCCGGCCGGGGCGTGGGCGTGACATCGCCGGTCTCCGCGGCCTGCCGCAACTTCTCGACCAGGAAAACGATGTCCAGGGGCGTGGCCTGGTTGGTCTTGCTGTCGATGCGGTTGGTCAGGGACTCCATCATGTCCACTGTGCTTAGCAAAAGGTCGATCATGGGCCTGGTCACGGACATCTCGCCCTTGCGCACCTTGTTGAGCAGAGTCTCGGCCTCGTGGGTCAGGCCGTTCAGCTCTTTGTGGCCGATGATGCCGGAATTGCCCTTGAGATTGTGGAAGTAGCGGAAAATGTCGTTGACCAGCTCGCCGGTGACCGTGGGGTCTTTTTCCAGTTCCAGGAGCGAAGCGTTGAGATTGGCGATTATCTCCCGGGCTTCCTCAAGGAAATCGGTGAGATGTCCCTCGCCGATGGCCTGCAGGCCATACGGCGGACCGGATTCGGTGAGTTCGGGCATGTAAAATCCCCTGCCCTCACCGGCCTCGCCCACCATGGACTCTGGTTCGGCCGCGGTTCCCGGCTCCGCCGGGGAAGCGTCATCCGGGGCGGGGCACGGCGCGGCCGAAGCCTGAGGCATGGCCGTGCCGGCCAGCAGGGCCTCGATGTGGACGATGATCGGCCCGGTGTCCACGTCGCCCTCGGTGCCCGCGCTCTCCAGGGAATCAATCATGGTACGCAGGGCGTCGGTGGCCGAGAGGATCATGTCCATGATCTCGGCCGTGGCCGCGATCTTGCCCTTGCGCAGTTCGTCCAGGATGTTCTCGGCCTTGTGGGCCAAGCCGTTGATGGCGTTTAGGCCCAGAAAACCGGAGGCACCCTTGAGCGAGTGCATGGGCCTGAATATCTCGTTGAGCAGGCCAAGATTGGCGGGATTTTTTTCCAGCTCAAGAAGATTGGGCTCGATGGTCTCCAAGTGCTCCTTGGCTTCAACGATGAAGTCCGAGAAGAGTTCGGGATCGTTGAACTCCTGGGTCATGCTTACCTCGTGCTAGCGCCTTGTCTGGCTAGCCCAACAGCATCTTAATGTTTTTGACCATCTTTTCCGGCTGGGCCGGCTTGACCATGTACATGTTGGCCCCGATGGACAGTCCGGCCTGAATGTCCTTTTCCTGGCCCTCGGTGGACAGGACCACGATGGGGATGTCCCGATAGGCTTCCTGTTCCCGCACGGTTTTGATGAAGGTGAATCCATCCATGCGGGGCATGTTGATATCGGAAACGATCAAGTCGACAGACTCCGAGGAATAGAGCTTTTCCAAGCCATCCAGTCCGTCTTCGGCGGTCAGCACCTTGAAGCCTTCCTTCTTCATGATGAAGGCCACCAAGTTGCGTACCGTCTTGGAGTCGTCAACTATTAATATGGTCTTGGACATGACTCCTCCCTTAACTCTTGAGCACCTGTTGAAATAGCCGGCTTATGGACAGTATTTTTATCAAACGGTCCCCGACCTTGAGCAGGCCGGCTATCAACCCGGCGTTCACGCCAACCTGAGCCTCTATGTCCCATTCTATGTTCTCTTGAAGGGCTTTGTGCATGGTTTCTATGGAACGCACCATAAGACCCAGTTGCGATCCCCGATAACGGCAGACGATGAGGAAATTATCCGCCCTTTCCTGGGACCCATCCAAGCCGAACAGTACCGACAAATCCACCAGCGGAGTCACCCGGCCGCGCAGATTGGTGATGCCGGCCATGAAATCAGGGGCCCCGGGCAGTTTCGTGGCCGGGACGGACTTCAAGACCTCCTGCACCAGCATGATGGGCACGGCGTACACCTGGCCCTGCACCTGAAAGCTGACCAGCCGCAGTTCCGGCTCTTTCATGAGCCCGGCTTCCGGGTCCTCCTGCTCTTGCTGGGCCGCGACCGCCTTGTCTTCCACGGCCACGGCCATGACCGTCTCGGCCGTCACCGGCTTGTCCAGGCCCTTGGCGGCCAAGGACTTGCGCCAGTCCAGGCCAAGATATTTTTCCAGGAACGCCTGTTCGGAGTCCTTCAGGTTGTCCTGGCCGGCCTGGGAATCCGGCGGGGACAGGGTGTTCTCGAAATATTCTTCCAGATTGCTCACAGGGCCACGATTTCCTTGGCCAGCTCCATGTATTCCCTGGCCCCGCGGGAATGCGGGGATGTCTGGTAAATCACCCGTCCCATGGCGCTGGCCTCGCGGAACTGGGTATCCAAGCCTATGACCGTCTCGAACATCCGGCCGGACATCTTTTTGCGCAACATGGCCAATACACGGCGGCAGGCCCCGGCCCGCCTGTCGAACATGGTGGCCAGGGTCTTGTAGGCCACCGGCCTGGGCAGCACCCGGTTGAGCATGCGGATGGTGTCGAAAATCAACCTCATGCCGTGCAGGGCCAGAAAGTCGGTCTGGATGGGAATTATCAGCAGATTTGAGGCCACCAGAGCGTTCACCAGGAGTACCCCCAGATTCGGCGGACAGTCCAGGATGACGAAGTCATAATCAGCCGCTCCCTTGGCCAGCATGTCCCGCAAGATAACACCCTTGTTTTCCCTACCCTTCAAATCCATGTCCAGTTCCGTAAGCCGGACATGGCTGGGTATAATGTCCAATCCGCCATCTACCCCCGCGACCACCGTCCTGGTCCAGGCCTGGGGTTCGAATCCCTCGGCCAAAAACAGGTCGCGCACCGACCAGGAAATATTCTCAGGATACAACCCCAAATGCACCGAAGCGCAGCCGTGAGGGTCCAGGTCCAAGACCAGCACCCTTTTGCCCAAGAGGACCAGAGCCGCCCCCAGGCTCAGGGCCGTGGTGGTCTTGCCCACTCCGCCCTTTTGATTGGCCACCGCCAGAACCTTGGCGCTCAATACCCGCTAGGCCTCCTTGATGTAGATGATGGCCCCGGGATAATGCTTCGGCCTGAAAGCCCGGGATATATTGTGCAGAGATTCGGAATGCCCGATCAGCAGATATCCCCCCGGCAGCAGGTTGTCGTAAAAGGAGCCGATCACGTTCCTTTTCATCTCATCGTCGAAATAGATAATCACGTTGCGGCAAAAAAGAATCTGGGAGCGGTCCACCCGTTTAAGTTGGGCCCGGTCGCTCAGGTTGATCTGGCCGAAGGACACCAGGCGCTTGACCTCCGGCTTGATCTTGAACTTGTCCTCTTCCTGCGTGAAATACTTGGCCACCAACTCCTTGGGCGTGGTGCGCAGGGTGTAGTCGTTGTAGACCCCCCGCCTGGCCGAGGCCAGCACCGCCTCAGAAAGATCGTTGGCCGTGATCTTTATGTCCCAGGTGGCTATTTCGGCCTTGAGCACTTCGTGCAGTATGATGCCCAAGGTGTAGGGTTCCTCGCCGGTGGAACATCCGGCCGACCAGATGCGCAGCTTCCTCACCCCCAGCTTGCGCTGCTTGTCTATCACGTCCTGGAGCACGTAGTTCTGGAAGACTTGCAGTTGCGGAGGATTGCGGTAGAAGCTGGTTTCGTTGGTGGTGACCACCTCGAACAGGCGATTTTGTTCCTGATGCTTGCTGGGATCGTATTGCAGGAAGTTGTAGTATTCGGCGAAATTCTTGAGGTTCAGTTCCTTGAGGCGGTTGATCAGCCTGTTTTCCAGCAGATACTTCCGATTCTCGGCTATGTATATGCCGCTTATCTTGTATATGTAGTCTCTTAGCTGCACAAATTCCGCATCGGAGATCTTCAGCTCCTTGTGCAGGGTGATGGTCTTGGAAAAAAGGGAAGACATTTAACGGTCTACTCCTTGCTCGCCTTGAATCTTGGCTATGGCTTCTTCGGCCGCGGCCGTGAGGTCGTGGTCTTCGCCGCCGAGCAAGTCCAGCAAGGCCCGGAAGGCGGTGTTTCCGCCGATGGCGCCCAGGGTTTCCACCACTTTGAGGGCCAGGAGCTTGTTGCTGGTGACCAAGAGATCCATGAGCTTGGGGATGGCCTCCTGGGCCTGGCGCTGGCCCAGGGCTTCCATGGCCCGGATGCGCACCCAGTCGTCCGGGTCGTCCAAGGCCTGCATGAGGTATTCAACCCCCTCGGGCATGGCACTGCGCCCTATCTGCTCCACCACGGCCAAGCGCACCTCGCGGGATTCGTCCGACAGCTTGGACACCAGAAGCCCCATGGCCTCACCGTTTTGGCCCAGCAGGCCGGCCACGGCCTCCAGGGCGATTTTCCTGATGTCCGGGACTTCGTCCTCCAGGGCCTCTTTGATTTCCTTGATGTTGTCTTCGGGTTCGATCTTGCCCAG
>Ga0326727_10025609_pt1 | contig 11042 bp, 8 predicted proteins | sample MB2enrmetagenome_FD_207643 | JGI IMG/M metagenome (GOLD analysis project Ga0326727, IMG submission 207643) | Lab enriched peat soil microbial communities from McLean, Ithaca, NY, United States - MB29MY | ecosystem: Environmental > Terrestrial > Soil > Wetlands > Peat | place: USA: New York... | reverse complement strand
CTGATGCCCTTTGCCGTTCGCCGAAAATTCGACTGGCGACTTCGCACGCGCAGCCTCGCGCTTGGCACGCGCACGCTGATCATGGGCATCCTGAACGCAACACCCGACTCCTTCTCCGACGGCGGCCAGTATCTCGATCCGTGCGCCGCGCTCACCCACGCGCTCCAGATGCTTGACGAAGGCGCGGACATTCTGGATATTGGCGGCGAATCCACGCGCCCCAACTCCACGCCTATCACTCCGGCCGAAGAGCAGTCCCGCGTCCTTCCCATCCTGCGCGCAATTCTAGCGGCACGGCCAAAGGCCGTCGTCTCCATCGACACCTATCACTCGGAGACCGCGCGCCTCGCCATCGACTTCGGCGCGGAGATCGTCAACGATGTCAGCGGATTTCTCTGGGACGATGCGATGGCCGCAACCTGCGCAGAACTCAAATGCGGAGTAATCCTGATGCACACCCGCGGCCGCCCGCAGCAGTGGCGCACGCTACCAGCTCTCGCGCCTGCCGAAGTTACACCGCTCATTCTGCGCGAATTGAACGACCGCGCACTGGCCGCGTTGGCAGCCGGCATCGCTCGCGAGACAATTGTCCTTGATCCCGGCTTCGGCTTCGGCAAGATTCTCGACGAGAACTTCCCGCTGCTCGCACACTTCGACCGGCTCCACGCCCTCGGCTTCCCGCTGTTGGCTGGCCTCTCGCGCAAGGGCTTTCTGCGCCGCACACTGATACCAGCGGATCAGCCGCAATCACAACCCGCAAGCACTCAACACACGCAACTTTTAGACACGCCGCATTCGTTCCATGCGCAAGATTCAGTTCATGAAACTGATTCACTTCACGCTGTTCAAAACGCGATCACCGCCGCCAACACAGCGGTCATCCTCTCCGGAGCCCACATCCTCCGCATCCATGATGTCCGCCCCGCCCGCGAAGCCGCCGCAATCGCCGACCAGATCCTGGCCGCCGGCGGTGACTAGTCGCCTTCTTCGTTTGCCAAATTGACATCCTCGCCAGAAGCCGCCAAGGACAACGCACTATCCGTCTTCCAATCTTCAGCCTGTAATGGTTGCATTTCTAGAAGGAGTTCATTTGTTTCCTTCAAATCGGCGCTTCCAATCCCGTACTTTCGCAGTCGCCTTCCCAGTGAAAAGACTCCTCCCCGCCCTTCCATTTGCACGCGAGTCTTCTCCCAAGCTTTGGCAGTACTTTTGAGTCGCTCGCCAATGGTTGCGAAAGAGTCGTACAGGCTTGCAACCTTGTCATACAAGCTAATCGCAGTGTCCTTGATTGTTTGCGCATCTCTCGCCATTTCGACCTGTTGCCAACCGTAGGCAACGGCTTTAAGAAGTGCGATGAGTGTTGTCGGAGTCGCCAAAATGACTTTTCCAGTTCCGTAGTCAATGAGCGATGGGTCTGCTTCCAATGCTGCACTGAACAGGGCCTCTTTAGGTAGGAAACAAACGACAAAGTCGGGGGACTCACGAAACTGCTTCCAGTATGCTTTCGTATCCAGGTCATCTAAGTGCGCACGAACTTGGTCTGCATGCTTTTGTAGTAATCCCTTGCGCTCGTCTATATCAGACATGCTGATGGCGTCGAGAAATGCGTCCATCGGCGTCTTCGCATCCACTATGACAGTTCTCTTGTTCGGTAGATATAGCACACAATCTGGTCTTTGAGATTCGCCGGACTCAAGTCGGACAAACTTCTCAAGCTCGAAGGAGCAGTATTGGACCATCCCGGCGAACTCGATGCAGCGCTTGAGTTGAAGCCCGCCCCAGGCCCCGCGCGTGCCAGAGTCGCGCAGTGCGGAGACCAACTGGTTGGTCTCTCCGCGCAGCAGCTCATGCGTCTGCTTAATGTTTCCGATCTCCGTCAGAACGGTCGCGTAGGCGTGTTCTCGCTTCAGTTCCAGCGCGGTTGTTTCATCACCCAGCTTATCCAGAGAGGCCTTCACGGGCTGCAATAACGCCTCCACCGCCTGCTTGCGCATCTCAAGCTCGGTCGTCGCGTCCTTCTGCTGTTCCCCCAGCTTCTCTTTTGCTAGGTCGACAAAGATGCTGTTGTTGCTATGCAACGCGTCCGCAGCGAGAGCAGCGAAAGCATCCTTAAGCGTCTGTTCGTCTTCGAGTCGCTTCTTCGCCGACTCTTTAGCTGCTTCTACCTGAGCCTTCAACGCGGCATTTTCTTTGCCAATAACGTCGATAGCCGCTGTTTTCTGTTCCAGTGATGCATCCTGTTTGGCCGCAGACTCTTGCAGAGCCTGCAACTCACGCTCATGCGCAGACATCCGTTCTCGTGCTATGCCGCGTTCGCTCGCTAATCGGGCGTTGCCGATCAGCCACACCACCAATGCTCCAGCCACGAATCCAGCGACGAATCCAACCACGAGCCAGACGAACATTATTGTTTGCATTCCTCAAATCTACGCCAGTTGTTCGCCAAATCCCATGTCGAAGTTTCCACAACGGCGAATGCAGAGGCCAGGACTTCGCTTCCGCGAGTCGAACCTTGCACCCAAATCGCCCGCATTGCTTTACACTCGGCTAGGCGCTCGGTATCCTTGAGACTTGCGCAACTATTCCGGCGCATCCATGCAACACACTGCCCGGCTCTCGTCCGGATTGAAACCGCCCACATCGGATTTTGCAACGCCGCACCGCTTTAAGAAACGAAAGACACACAGGAGAACGAAATGGCAGCAGCAGAAGAAAAGGTAAAACAGATCATCGTCGAGCAGCTTCAGGTGGATGAGGCCGAAGTCACCCCAGGCGCCAGTTTCCAGGAGGACCTCGGCGCCGACTCGCTCGACGTTGTCGAACTCGTCATGCAGTTTGAAGAGGCCTTCGACATCCAGATCCCCGACGAGGACGCCGAGAAGATCAAGACCGTCAAGGACGCAGTGGATTACATCGAGAAGAACCAAAAGGCGGCCAAGTAAGAATGGAAGCCACGCTCCCGTTGCAGCAACCGTGGCGGCGCAGAGTCGTCGTTACCGGAATCGGCCTTGTATGCGGGGTCGGCAAAACCGTGCCTGAAGTCTGGGAGGGCCTGCTCGCGGGCCGCAGCGGAATTGCGGAGATCAAGGCATTCGACCTCACCGGACATCCCGTGCGCATCGCCGCAGAGGTCAAGGACTTCGATCCGCTTCTCTTCATAGAGAAGAAGGAAGCCCGCAAGATGGGCCGCTTCATTCATTTTGCGATTGCCGCGGCGCAGGAGGCGATGGACCAGTCAGGCCTCAAGATCGACGAGTCGATCCGTGACCGCGTCGGTGTCCATATAGGCTCTGGAATCGGCGGCTTCGACGTCATCGAGCGCGAACACGCAAACATGATGGCCGGAGGTCCGCGCAAGATTTCGCCCTTCTTCATCCCCGGAGCCATTGTCAACCTCGCCGCCGGACACGTCTCCATCCGCTTTGGCGCGCGCGGCCCCAACGAGGCCACCGCAACCGCATGTGCCTCTTCGGCCCACTCCATCGGCGATGCCTTTCGCATCATCGAGCGAGGCGATGCAGACGCCATGATCGCCGGCGGCACCGAGGCCGCCATCACCCCCTTAAGCGTCGGAGGCTTCGCCGCCATGAAGGCCCTCTCCACCCGCAACGACGACCCTACCCACGCCTGCCGCCCCTGGGACAAGGATCGCGACGGCTTTGTATGCGGCGAGGGGGCCGGAATCCTGATCCTCGAAGAGCTCGAACTCGCCCGTGCGCGCGGCGCCCACATCCTGGCCGAGATTGTAGGTTACGGCATGTCCTCCGACGCCTACCACATGACGGGCATGGCGCCCGAGGGCGAAGGTTGCCGGCGCGCCATGAATGCAGCTCTCCAGACAGCGGGCATCTCACCGGACAAGATCGACTACGTAAACGCCCACGCCACCGGGACTCCGCTGGGCGACGCGCTGGAGTCCAAGGCCATCGAGAACGTCTTCGGCGAGCGCGCTCTCAACCACACTCTGCTGGTCAGCTCCACGAAGTCCATGACCGGGCACCTGCTAGGCGGTGCCGGAGGTCTGGAGGCAGGCATCACCATTATGGCCATGCTCAACCAGATCGCCCCGCCCACCATGAACCTCGACGAGGTCGATCCAACCTGCCACTTGAACTACGTCCCCAACAAGCCTCAACCGGCCAAGATCGACTACGCGCTCTCCAATTCCTTCGGCTTTGGCGGTACCAACGGATCGCTAGTCTTTCGCCGCTGGACGGAGTAGGGCTGACCGCAGTCAAGGCCCGACCCTTGTGGCGCTGTCGTTCGCGGGACGTGCCTAGCTGAACGCAGCCGTCGCGGCCACGCTAACCAGCACGATCAGCAGCCACCAGCCAACCACCACCGCGGCCGCCTGGCTCTTCTTCACTTTGGCCACAATCGCTCCGCCGATCACCAGCAGCACCAGCGCCCAGATTGCGGCCAGATCGAGCGAATTCAGCAGTGTCCGCAACCATGGCGACGCATCGGGAAAGTAATAGCCGAGGCTGGTGCCTGCCGGCACTTTGAGGTCGAAGCTCTCCGCGTTCCCCCCGAAGCAGAGCCTAACCACCGTCACCAGGTCCACCAGCAGGTGGGGCAGGGAACAGTACATCCACAGGCAGAAGATCTGCCCATAGGTCGTTCTCGCTCCCAGTCCGAAGTTGAACGACGCCCAAAACAGCAGCGCCGCCAGGGCCGAGATCGCCAGAACCAGCAGCGGCGACGCGTACGCCGTAATCTGATAGCCAAGTACCATCCCATGTATCTGCGCTGCCTGCTGCGCGGGTGTCAGAAGGGCCATCTGGCTCTGCTGGCTTGGATTCATCTGGATCTGCGTCTGCACCACTTGCTGCCAGCCCACATGGCCTTGGATCGTAAACGCCACTCCCAGTGCCGACAGCGACAGCAGCACAAACGGAAGCCACCACGCTGTGCTGCGCAGGATGTCCTGGAACGCCGCCGATGGCGCGACAAAGGTGTTGATCACCCGCTCCACCTGGCCCAGGCCGCGCTGCTCAGTACCACCAACCCCAATCTCGTCCATTGCGTCCCTCCCTCGCGATCTGGCGCAATCGGATTGTAGTCCCCAGGCAGGCCGCAAGCGAGGGGGAATTATGCTTCACCGGCAGAAACAGAAAAGCCTCCCGGATTTTGCCGGGAGGCTTTTCCTGCAGCTTGAAGGCAACGAGTCTACATGGTGACGCCGCCGCCCAATTTCTTTTCCTTGATCAGTTCATTCGTCTTGCGCGCCCCCATGGCCTTCTGCACCCACTCGTCTGCCAACGCCAGGTCCGCCTTGCGCTCTGCGTCGTTGGGGCAATCCAGATTGGCCTTGCTGCGGTAAGTCAACTGCAGGTAGGTCATTGCGTCGTCGTAATTGGGGTTCAGATCGATGGCCTTGGACAGGTACTTCATGGCTTCGTTCACCAGGTCCGTATTGGCCGCCTTCATCTTCGCGCAGGCGCCCTTGGTCATCTTTTTATTGCCCTCGCCGTCGTCCACCAGACCATCCGCCGCAAGGATGGGAACGGTATTCTTGTAATGCTCCAGGTTCCAGTCGATGCTGCCGACGATGTAGTAGGCCTCGGGATCGTTGGGCGTGGCCGCGATCACCTTCAACTCGTACTCCTTGGCCAGATCGAACTTCCCGATGTTGCGATCGATCGAGGCAACCTCCTTCAGTGCTGTCAGGTCGTTCGGATCCTTCGCCAGCACTTGATTGAATCCGTCCAGCGCCTTTTGCGCAATCGCCAGGTTCTCCGGCGACGTCAGGCCCGGCACTACCTGGTAGGCATACGAGGTGGCCAGGTACAGCTTGGCGCTATCCGAGGTCGGATCCAGCTTGACCGCGGTCTGGAAGTTGTTTACCGCCGCCTCATACTGGGCGTTCTTGAAAGCCGCAACGCCCTTGTTAATCTGGTCTCGCGACTTCAACTTGTCGCAGCCGGTCGATGCTCCTAGCAACACAAGCAGTGCTAATGAAACCGGAATTCGTGCTGTGAATTTCATGGCGCGGTGAGTCTCCTTCGATGAAGCGCGTAGTTCAGATCAAAAACGCGGAATAGGCTTTTTCCTTATCCCCTTGATTGTAATGGTTACGTGCCTGCCCTGACCAGTGACAGAGGTCACGCTCTTCATGAAACCTTGCGCTTGCACTACATCTGAGGCAAATGAAACCGCCTGCAAACGCTGCGAGCGCCAAGCTCAAGGGCGCCCTCAACGGAGACCTCGCTGGCAATTGATTCTCCATTGCGGTCAATCTATACCTAGACGAAAGATGGGCCCAATAGGACTCGCGCCAAACCAAAATAACCAGTGGATCGCGGGTGCTTTGCAGGAGTTGGAAGGGCCGCTGCAGATTTTTTCATCCTGTGGCGCAAATCACCCTCTGCCCGGCATAAGCAGAGGTGTCTGGAGGCGCGGTTTGACGGTTCCATCCTAGCGCTTATACTCCGGCAGGACCTGGTAGCCGGTGTGCAGAAGCTGTTCGGCCTTGTGGCTGGCCGGCGTGCCCAGAAACTCGTCGTAGAGCTGCTTGATGTACGGGTTGTGGTGGGAGCAGCGCAACTGGTCGCCATGGTCCTCGCTGTAGAGTCCAGCGGCCCGCTTGACGCGCAGTTCGTTAGTGGCTCCGTAGGGCTGGCCGCCTCCGCCGACGCACCCGCCGGGGCAGGCCATCACTTCGACGAAGTGATAGGGAGGCTCCTCGCCCGCCGCCTTGGCTTCGCGTATCTTGTCAATCACCTGTTCGACATTGGCAAGGCCGTGGGCCACGGCGATACGGATCGTCTTGCCGGCCACTACGATGGAGGCTTCCTTGACCCCCTTCAACCCGCGCGTCGCCTGGAACTCGACCCGGGGAGCGTCCGCTCCGGTGACATAGAAGTACGCGGTGCGTAGGGCTGCTTCCATCACTCCGCCGGTGGCTCCGAAGATGGTTGCCGCGCCGGTGTACATGCCCAGCAGGTGGTCGCACGGCTCGTCGGGGATGGTCACGAAGTCAATGCCCGACTGCTTGATCATGCGCGCAAACTCGCGCGTGGTGATCGAGACATCCACATCCTGGTAGCCGGAGGAGTACATCTCCTTGCTGCGGATGATCTCGGACTTCTTGGCCGTGCATGGCATGATCGAGACCATGTAGATCTTGGCCGGATCGATTCCCTGCTTCTGCGCGTAGTAGGTCTTGGAGAGCGCGCCAACCATGGCGTGCGGAGACTTGCAACTGGAGAAGTGCGGGATCATATCGCTGTGGAACTTCCCCATGAAGTTGACCCAGCCGGGGCAGCAGCTGGTGATCAGCGGCAGAACTCCCTTGCCTTCCAGCAGGCGCGATTTGAACTCAGTGGCCTCTTCAATGATGGTCAGATCGGCTCCGAAGTTGGTGTCGAAGACCGCCTTGAAGCCCATGCGGCGAAGCGCTGCGTAGATCTTCGGAGTCAGGTTGGAGCCCACTGGGAAGCCGAAAGCCTCGCCCACGGCTACCCGCACCGCGGGTGCGATCTGAGCCACGCAGTACGCATCCGGGTCGGCAAGCTTGTCCCACACCTTGGTCGTTTCGTCGTACTCGGTGATCGCTCCCGTGGGGCAGTGTGCCGAGCACTGGCCGCAACGCACGCAGGGTGAGTCCCACAGGGGAATGTCTCCCGCGGCGGCGATGCGCGTTTCAAATCCGCGGTTGAGGAAGCTGAGCGCCCAAACATTCTGGTCCTGCTGGCACACCTGGATGCATCGGCCGCAGGTGATGCATTTGCGCGAATCCAGCACGATGCTGTGGGTCGAGTCGTCGATGGGGTGTTCAGGAACGATGCTATCCAGTCCCGTTCTGGTCAGCTCGAAGTCGGCGGCCAGGCTCTGCAGCTCACAGTTCTGGTTGCGCAGGCAGGTCAGACACTCGTTGGGGTGTCGGGAGAGGATGAGTTCCAGCACCGAACGCCGCACCTCTACAATCTCCGGCGTCTCCGTCAGGATGTCCATCTTGTCTTCTACGGCCGTACAGCAGGCGCGCAGCATCTTGCCCGTGTTCTTGATCTGTACGATGCATATTCCGCAGGCCGCCGTGGCGTCTAGGTCGGGGTGCTTGCACAGTGTGGGAATGCGCACATGCACCTGGCGCGCGGCGTCCAGAATGCTGGTGCCCTTGGCTACATCGACCGGCAACCCATTGATCGTGGCGTGAATTGTAATGCTCATAGCAGCTTTTCTCGATCCCTAGTGGTCAGGCTTTAGTGGGTGCGGCCGGCAGCAGCCGCTCGGTGAACTCATGCTCAAAATGACGAATGGCGGAGAGCGTCGGATTGGGTGCGGTTTGCCCCAGGGCGCAGAGCGATGCCTTCTGCATCGCCTTGGCAACCTTGCGGATGGTTTTGATGTCCTGCTCCGTTCCCTTGCCATCGACGATCTTGTTCAGCAGATGCAGCATCTGCGTCCCCCCAATCCGGCAGGGTGCGCACTTGCCGCACGACTCATCGACGCAGAAGTCCAGATAGAACTGGGCCAGTTCCACAACGCTGTCGTTCTCGTCGATCACGATCATGCCGCCGGAGCCCATCATGGATCCAAGCTGCTGCAGGTTCTCGTAACTCACCGGGGTATCGAACTGATGCTCGGGAATCATGCCGCCCGATGGCCCTCCGGTCTGGATGGCCTTGATCTTGAGGCCGCTGTCCGTTCCGCCGCCGATCTTTTCAATTACATCGCGCAGCGTCATGCCCATCGGAACCTCGACCAGGCCGTTGTTCTTGCTCTTGCCGGTCAGCGCAAACAGCTTGGTTCCCTTGGATTTTTCCGTGCCGCGTGAGGCAAACCACTTCGCGCCCTTGAGCAGGATGGCAGGCACATTGGCCAGGGTCTCCACGTTGTTGATGCAACTGGGCTGGTCCCACAGGCCCTTGACCGCGGGAAACGGCGGACGAGGACGCGGCGTGCCGCGTTTGCCCTCGATGGATGCGATCAGGGCCGTCTCTTCACCGCACACAAACGCTCCCGCGCCCAGGCGAATCTCAAAGTCGAAGGCCCATCCGGAATCCAGCACGTTCTTGCCCACCAGGCCGGCGGCGCGCGCCTGGCGCAGCGCCTTCTCCACCCGCTCCACGGCCAGCGGATACTCGGCGCGGATATAGAAGACGCCATGGGTCGCGTTCATGGCGCGGGCTGCAATCAACATGCCCTCAATCACCGCGTGCGGATCGCCCTCCAGCACCGATCCATCCATAAACGCTCCGGGATCGCCCTCGTCGCCGTTGCATATGATGTATTTGATCTCCGACTGCACCTTGCGCGTCAGGTCCCACTTGAGGCCGGTGGGGAATCCCGCGCCGCCGCGGCCTCGCAGGCCGCTGGCCTGCATCTCCTTGCATATCTCCTCGGCGCTCATGCTAAGCGCCTTGCGCAGGGCCTTGTAGCCATCGCGAGCGATGTAGTCGTCCAGCTTCTCCGGGTCCATCTTGCCGTTGTTCTCCAGCACCGAGTACACCTGCATGGCGAAGAAAGGATCGTTCAGGTCCAGCGTGTGGCGTTCCAAGTCGCCGCCCGGCTTCTCAATCTTCTTGCCCTCCAGCACTGGAACCACCACCTGCTCGACGATCATGGAGGCCATCTCCGGCTTGATCTCGGAGAAGAGAACGTCCTTCTGCGTCTTCGCGGTCATGCGAACCAGGGGCCCCTTGCTGCACAACCCCATGCATCCACTGCCGTTGACCTGCACCTTGCCTTCGAGCTGCCTGGCCTTAATCTCCGCCTTGAGCCCGGTGATGACGCCCAGGGCCTCGGACGATTGACAGCCTCTGCTCGAGCATGTGAACAGACGGACATCGAAGGCCTGCTGCTTGGCAAGCTCCGCGGCTGCTTTTATTTCCAGTTCTTCGGGTTTCATATTGTTCCTGTAGTTCGGTTCGTTCGATTGCAAGCTCCCGCGCGCGGGCGTTTTAATCGGCGAGAGCTTCCTGATCGGCTTCGGCCATGGGCTTGTCGATCTGGATGCGCTCGATCACATTGTGGCTGTCAGTGGTTTTCAACTTGGCGTACACCTTGCCGTTGACCGAAACCAGGGGTGCCAGACCGCAGCAGCCCAGGCAGCGCACGGCCTGTAGGTGATACTCATTGTCCGGAGTGCTCTGGCCCTCCCGTACCTTCAGTTCCTTCTCCATCCCGGCAAGCAGATCGGCCGAACCCTTGATATGACACGCCGTGCCCAGACACACCGAGATGACGTACTTGCCCGGAGCTTCCAACTTGAAATAGTTGTAAAAGGTGACCACTTCATAGATGCGCGCCAAGGGCACGCCCATCTGGCGTCCCAGCTTCATGGCCGACTCGCGCGGCACATAGCCAACCCTGCTTTGCAGGTCGTGCAGCGCCATAATCAGGCTGCCCCGCTTCATCTTCCACTTGTTGGCAATCAGGGTGATCTCGTCTTTGGGTTCTGCCGTGGCCATGGACGCCACGGCTTTCACGGACGTTGCAACATCGATTGGTGTGCTCATCGTTCCTCGTCCGCCGCGCTTTCCTGGCCTCGCGCCCCAGGGGAGGCCTCATCGATGCGGCGACCCTGTCGAAACATAGGAACCATTGCGGGACGGAGCGGCACTTCATCTGCTCATTCCCGAGATGGTTCTACGGCGACTACAGGCACCACCCCTGTTGGAAACAGCTAGCGACTGCGCAATACTTTATTCACCAAGGATGTGCGTGTATGTGATGGCCGTCATACTTCCCATTTAAAGTTGTGTGTTACAGAATGCGCGGAAACCCGTAATTTGCCGCGAAATTCTCTTGTTTCACAGAGATACTACCCACCGATGCTCGATAATCGGCCCTCGCTCAGTCTCCGCATCGGCGCAGTTAATGCGCCCCGTTTCCAGCCAGGGCCCGATAACCGGCCAGAGCCATTGGAAACGGCTGCAGCGCGCGGGCAAAGATGCCCAGGCTGTAGGCAATTGTCAATCCATAGTTCGTAATGGCGACCCCAGCGTGCTGGCATTGCAGGATGCGGCTGAGCATCTGCCGCCGGTTCCACATGCACGCCCCGCAATGCACCACCAGTTTGTAGCCAGCCAGGTCCT
>Ga0326727_10025607_pt1 | contig 11042 bp, 17 predicted proteins | sample MB2enrmetagenome_FD_207643 | JGI IMG/M metagenome (GOLD analysis project Ga0326727, IMG submission 207643) | Lab enriched peat soil microbial communities from McLean, Ithaca, NY, United States - MB29MY | ecosystem: Environmental > Terrestrial > Soil > Wetlands > Peat | place: USA: New York... | reverse complement strand
TCACGGGTGATCGCGGAAGAGACACGATCGGTATCCTCAGGATCGATCCAAACTTTACTGGCTCCAACCTTGAGGAGTCTTGCCGCTAAGCGCCTCTGACCAACTACGCTCATGGCTTCTTCTCCTCTGTCTCTTCGTCGACGGCTTCAGGCACCTCGGCCTTCTCAGCTTCGGCGGAATCCACTTTAATCCCCTCTTCCTCGGCTTTAGCTTCTTCAGCTTGTCGTTTCACTCCGGGGTTGAGGATTCTGAGAGTCTTCTTCTTCGCTTCTTCAATTATCTTATTGCGCTTATTTTCGCCAACGGTATGCCCAATTCTTACAACAGTGGTTGATGGGTTAATTCCCTCCAGGTCTTCTGGTCGCCAGATCAGGACCTCTCTTAACCCCGACGGATGGAGATTCCGAGTAGCTTTGGCTCTAGAATACCCAATCTTAACTACCGGAGGCCAGCCTTCCTTGCTTCGTCTTACACGACTGGTCTTTCCACTAGGGCTTCGCCATGATTCCTTGACTCGTTTGTACCGCCAGCTTTCTTCTCGAACAAAAGTTGGTCTTCGATATGTCTTAGGCAAGTCATGAGCCCTCTGTCTTTTCGAATATGTAGATGCCGTCTAGGAAGACCCGCTGATCCTTATCTCTTATCCTGGTACCCTGCTGTATGTTTGAAGCAGTTTGGCTCACGTCTCTTAGATTCGTGCCTTGGACGTGAATTTCGTCACCTGCGACCTTCACTTTTGCGGAACCAACTATTTTGATTACGCGTGGTGTTTTTTCGCCTGTAAAATTTTCGATTGTAAGCTTTCGTTCCTTTTCTTGAACTTTCACGGTAACCGGAAAGTGCGCGTAAACGATCTTCAATTTATAGGTATAACCTGATGTGACGCCACGAATCATATTCTTAACGTGAGCTAGTGCGGTTCCAACAAGGGCTACCTCACGCTTTCGTGCCCACTGGCTATACACTCGCAAGGAACCGCCTTCGAGGATGAAACTAACTGGTAGGTGAGCGAAGCTTTCTTCGAGAGTTCCCTTTGGTCCGGTGACCTTAATGTTCCTTACATCCACAGCCAATTGGACGCCTTCCGGAATTTGGAGGCTTCTTTGGGCGAGTTCAACGAGGACCATAGTTCATCTACATTCTACATGTATTTCTTGAATCCGAGACTTGGAGCGAGTTCTCGGAAACATTGTCGACAGACGTTCAAATCATATTTGCGAATTACTGGTCCGTATTGACCACATCTACGGCATGGTCTGCTTCCCTTTCCATACTTCCGAACTTTTTTCGGCTTAATCTTTGCCACCGAATTACGCCTCTTTTATCTGCACTCCGAATTTCTCAACAACGAATTTGATCGCTTCCTCTTTGGTTATCTGATGGGATTTCCCGATTGGAGACGAACGTATTCTTCGTCGCTTAACGCAATATCCGGGGCGTTCTAGGGTGCCGACGACGTCCATTCCGATTATTCCGAGGGCAGGATCATATTTTGTTCCAGGAATCTCGATGTGCTCCTTAATTCCGAACGCGAAGTTTCCACGATTGTCGAAGCTTGAAGCTCTCAAGGTGTTTCCGACTGCTTCCAAGCCGCGCTTCAAGAATGCGTTCGCATCTTCACCTCGGAGAGTTGTTAGACATGCTATGGGCTCACCTTCACGTATCCCGAAGTCTTTCACCGTCTGCTTCGCCTGTTTCGTGCAGGGCTTACGGCCCGTAATTTCGCCGAGTACTTTTCTTGCCTTCTCTAGCATTTCTCCTGAACTCCCGACGCCTATGTGAACGGTTACCTTGGCAAGAATGATAGTCCGCATAGGATTCTCGGTTGGCGTCTGGGAGACGGTTTCCATTAGTCTAGCTTGCCTCCAATTTAATTGTCGCTTTGTCTGTTCCGATGGCGAACGTGTAATCCATAATTGTATCGATCCGTTTTCCTTCGCTGTCTTCAATCGTGACCATTGCAGGTCGCGTGGCAGTTCCGTTCTGAATTTCTATGATTTTTCCGCTCTTTCCTTGATTTTTTCCTGCCACGACAAGAGCAATATTACCTTTGGCGAACGGAATATGATTTAGGATACGTTGATTCGGCAAGCTAATTCTGAGGGTATCACTCGTGGCGTAGGAAGTGCTTTCTTCTTTCGGAAGAAGAATGGTCCTTCCGTCATGTAGCCCAAGCTGAATAATGCCATCTGGAGCTACTGTTTTGTCCATTACCTTGCAAAGTTTGAATTTTGCCTCGTCCTTTGGAATGCGAACGATTGACAACCCGCGTCGTTCGATCGGAATAACTCTGTATGAGAGGTTAGCGTCAGGGAACTCAACAACGTCCATGAGTCCCACAGGATAATTCACATCAATTCTCGCCCTGCCGTCGATTTTTACTCTACCCGCAGAAAGAATTCGGGTGACTTCACGACGAGTTCTGGCGGAGTTCAGTTCATCTCGAATAATGAGTCCCAGTGGCAGACATGAATTGGATCCATGCGCACCAGGATGCGGCTTCGGCGCCCAAGTGAATTCTTTACGGTGTAGCGGCCAGAACGCCGGGGTGGCGAGTCGTTTTAGATGTTTAACTCCACTTTTATGTCCCATTTACTCTTCCGCCTTTTCAGTTTTGGTTCCAGCAGAAATCTTGACAGATTCTGCTCGCCATTTGTCATCAAGATTAAGCTTCGTGATCATGACTTTTGAACTGTGAACGGATACGTTTGTTGAGGTGCCAGCCACCTTTTCTCTTGAAACTCCTTCAACAAAGAGGCGTTGTCTTCTGGTGTCAACCGTTGCAACCTTTCCTTCGATACCTGCGAAATCTCCGCGCACAATCTTCACGGTGTCACCCCTACGAACAGGATAAGAACGTCTTCCTTGCGCGGTTCGCAATTCTTCGGATAAGGGAGCGGATAAGAGTTTACGAACGCGATGTGCCGCTGCTTGGTACAAATATTTTCTTTGCTTGGAAGGTTTTGTCGTGAGCGTTCGCATCTAAATCCACTTCAAATAATTATACTAGCTAGGTTTGCCACTCTCGGCCATCGTTCAGCGGCTTCTTTCGCGACAGGTCCACGAATTTCGGTTCCCTTCATTTCCCCTTCTGGAGTCATGATGACCCCCGCGTTATCGTGAAAAGATAATCTTGTTCCGTCAGGCCGTTTGAACGTATTCCGTTGGCGCACGACAACTGCTGGGAACATTTGTCTCCTAAGATCTGGTGAGCCTTTTGAAACTGAGATCATGATCATGTCACCTACGCATGCAGATGGTACGCGTCTTAGTCGAGTGTGTGTTCCTAGAACTTGGATGACTTTAAGCTCCTTGGCACCCGTGTTGTCGGCACAAGTAATCCTGCTCCCGTTAGGAAGCCCTCTGGAAATACGAGGGCGATATTCTACCATACCCTTCGCGCTTACTGCTCGAGTCTTTGGGGCAGGCATGTGAACTCACGTAAGAAGCTGCAGATTGTGGCTGCAACAGATTAAGATTATGTTAGCTTCAGGCTGCTGTTTCGGCGATTAGTTTCTCGACAACAACAAAAGCTACTTCCTTGCTGAGTGGTCTACATTCAGCGATTCTTACCCTGTCGCCTTCGCTCAATTCCAGACACGGGGGACTGTGAGCCATAATTCTGCTTCGTCTTTTTTCATATCGGGTGTATTTTTTCACATATTCAAGGTAGTCTCTTTCAACGGTGACAGTCTTTGTCATTTTGGCACTAACGACTTTGCCGTCGAGGAATTTCCTTCTGACAGATAAGTGTCCGTGAAACGGACAGTTTCTGTCGTCGCATGGTTTCTTCGGAGATTTAACGTCTAAACCTATGTTTGACATTACCAGCGTCGCACCTTCGATTTCAATCGAGTTTCTGGACGTCCCAATATTCGGTATCCGTCCACTTGAACTAATGTTCCGTCTTTCAGCGTGAACTTGAATGTGGCTGCATCTTTCGGAATCATGATTCTTCTATCACGGTAGGATAATGTCAGCATGTTCTTAGATTCATCGATTACAGTTCCTTTGAGCCCGCACATGGCGTCATTGGTGGAGCTTGAAACCTTCACCGTGAGCCCTATGAGTTCGTGGCGAATAATCGCGTTAGGGTTCATGGTTCAGGTTCCTTCACAGGCGTCTGATGCATAATCGTCATAATCCGTGCTATGGTACGTTTGAGTTCTCGTATTCTTCCCACGTTTTCAACGTTTCCCCCTGACTTTACAGTAGTTCTCAGCTTCACTAGCTCAGTTCTGAATTCAGTTAGTCTCTTCTCGCGTTCTTCCGGGAGAAGTTGTTTCAGTTCACGCTTTCTTAGTATCGGCAATCTCTGCTACCTCCTGGACCTCAGCGGCTGGTTCAACTGACACAACCTCTTCAATGACGGGTTTCGGAATGGTTGGAGCCTGCTCAATCTCCTTTATAGTTGGTCTGTCAGGCAACGTGACATTTGGCGGCATCAGTTTCACGCTGATGCCGAATAATCCTTGTTTGAGCTGAGTGTCAACTACTGCTGTTCGAAGGATTCTACTTATCGCTTCGCCTACTGCAGGCAGATACCCAGCGCGATATTTTTCATAGCGAGCCCTATCAGTCGTTAGCTTTCCTCGGATACATATCTCGACGCCTAACGCTCCAGCTTCGATTGTCCTCTGGAGCGCCCAATACGCAGCTCTTCTGAAATGGATACCTCGCTGCAACGCCATAGCGATTTGAGAAGCCACAACCTTCGGATCAAGTTCAGGTACCTCAACTGTTGCCACTGAGATCTGGGGGTTTTCGACACTGAATTTTTCTTCGAGGATTTTTGTTAAATCTCGAATACTTTGACCCCGTCGGCCTATGACCAATCCGGGCTTAGCGGCATATATCACTACACGGGTACCTAGGGGAGTCTTAGTCATCTCGACTTTACTATAGCCAGCCCGCTTGAGTTCTTGCGCTAAATATTCATCGATCTCGGCTCGTCGCGCGTTTTCCTTTACAAAGTAGGTGTGGATAGGCAATTATTCGGCTACCTCATATCCCATGAGCTCAATGTGCACTAGAGTATTATGGTATGCTGTCGCTCTTCCCATCGCGCGTGAAATAATTCGTTGCGATTTCATGCCTCGCTGCGAGGCTGCATGAACAATACGTAATCTGTCGACATCAAGTCCCTTGTATTCAGCGTTGGACTCTAGCTCTTCAAGCAAGAACAGAAAGGTTTTCGCGGCCTTTACAGGATAGCGCCCCGCGTACCAGCCTTCATCGAGGCTACGGTGTGGAACCTCTTTCTTGTATCGTCTATATGCTATAGCACGTTTCTTCTGCTGCACCGCTTCTAGTAACTGCTTGGCTTGTTCCAATCTCATTCCTCGGAGCTTTCTGCATATCTCTGTGGCTGCTTTTGGGGAGATCTTCAATTCTCTTCCCGAACATCTTACAGCTCGATCAGGATCGAATGCTTTGACCGAGTATCCCCAATTGGGCATCTATTACACCGTTCGGCCGTGCATGTGCGCAGTAGCACTAAAAAACGTTGTTTGAGCGGGCGCGTTTCGGCAACTTGGTCAATGTGTGAGTAAAAACCATGATTTGAGGTCGTTCGAAAATCTAGCTCTGCTGAAGCCGCCATACTGGACGCGCACTAACTGCCGGTGATCGTCGCCCTTTTCTTGTTACGAGAACACGGATTGCTTGGCCTACTTTAGCGGCACATACATGGAGCTTCTCGAAGCTCCGATTCCAGGCGTTCCGTGCTGCACCTTCTTGTTAGTTATGACGAATTCTCCCAAGTAATGGCCTATCATTTCCGGTTTAACTTCAATTGAAGTGAACTCTTTTCCGCTGTGGATAAGGAGCGTTAGTCCAACCATTTCTGGAATAATTACCATGTCACGACAATGGGTCTTGATCGGCTTTGCACTCTTGGTTTTGCTTCTGCTGTAGGTTCGCATGAGTTCCATAAGTATTCTCTGATCAGCAGTGAGCCCTCTTGTCAGTGACCTGCGCTGTCTGGAAGGCAATATTCTGATGAATTCATCCATTGACATCTGTTGGAGCTCGTCGATTGAATGGCCCCGGTATGAGAACTGTCGTGGCATTGCTCAGCACGTGTTGATTTGCTTCACACTTTTCGCTAATTAACGTTTGCCAAGTATCTACAGCAGTCCCAATTTAACGGCGAGGTCGGCTGCTTTGAAGTCAGGTGTCAGCTTGACAAAAGCCTTCTTTTCGCCCTCCGGGGTTATGAGAGTTGTTACTCGTTGTACTCTGACTTCGTACAGCTCTTCGATCGCTCTCTTAACGTCCCGTTTGTCAGCCTGAAGACTTACAATGAACGTTATCTTGTTCTCGGCTTCAAGTAGTGTGACGGCGTCTTCAGACAGTAGAGGATACTTCACGATTTCGATGGAAGCCAATTTCCCTACCACTATGCAGGGCCTCCAAATCTTCCTTGAATCGATCCTATCGCTGATTTAGACCACACGGTCAGACGGCCCGGGTGAGTTCCCGGTGCGAGATCAGTTACGTTGAGGCTTGAGACGTCTACTACTTTCACTCCCGGGAAGTTGCGAAATGCTCTCTCAGCACCGCTTTTCTTCCCCACCACAAACAGCACGCTTACGGAAGATTTTGACGGTCGTCCGCGAGTACTACCTCTTCCTGCTCTTGATCCTCGATGTGACGCTCTAAGAACATCTTCCCAGACATCGATACTTTTCAGAACTTTACCAGCCTCAGAGCTTTTCACCACTTGTTCGATGTCATCAGATATTACAATGGGTACCTCACGATCTTCCTTTATCCTATGTCCCCTCGCTTTGACCAAATCAATTGAACATGTGGCTGCGAGTGCAGACAGCGTCGCGAGCTTCAACTCTTTCTTGTTGATTCTCTTAACGAGAATTCTATCGGGAGTTGGCGGAAAAGTCAACCGTCCCTTAACTGTACTGGGCGCGAAGGCAGCCAAATTTGCTCTTGGATACCGATCACCCTTAACGCGTGGAACACGAGCCATCGCACGGCCTACCCCTAGCGATTGGGCGGTAGTGCGTTTTCCGGCCATAGGATCCCTGCCTTGCGGCTGAAAGGACGCGCTCTGCATTGCAACAACCGCACGCCTGATCAGATCAAATCGAATTGGGCCTTCGAAACATTCGGGAAGTTCAACTTTACCGACGGACTTCCCTTCAAGGTCATAGACGCTCACGTTTTTCGCCAAATTTATCACTTGTTTAATCTCGCTAAGTTGAGAACCCCTAAAGTTATCATTACGGCTTCCTCAGTTCGTACTGTTGAAACATTTTGTCCGGGAATTGTGTTGACGTAATAATCGAACAATTCCTTCGGCGTCTTCCCCTCCGATGCGAGTATGTTTTGGATACCCTGTTTTGGGGAACCGAACACTATCAAGACCGATCCACTCTTCCTAATTGATTCAACAATATTAGACCAGCAATCCATAAAATTCGAGCCAAAATGCGAAGTGCCGATCTTCAGGTCATACCTCTCTTGAAGCAATGTTCCTAGCTTTAATTTTCGCGCATTAACCTGATAGCCCCAATATATGTCTATTTGGGATCTGTCGACGAGATCACATTGAAGACTAGCTCCGAGTTTCGACATTCTAACGGTTAACCGACTTCCATTCGGCAGATCCCCTCTGCATAGAGCAGGTCTACCGAGGCCTAGATCAATTCGAAGATATTGGCCTTCACGCCCTATTACAACGCCCTCCCTTAGGTCACCAACATTTACGCCTCCATTTGATTGGCGGACATTATGAGATGGGATTTGGAGAGGCGGCAGTATTCCTGTGAAACGCAACAATGGATTGATACCGAACAATCGCTTCCTCAAATATTGAGGAGTTTCCATAAACCGTAAGATCAACTCGCACAGCACGAATTCACTTTGCTGTGCCGCTGCACCTTGGTCGGCATAAAGTACGATTTCGTTGACAGCGAAAATAGAACATGCTCGAGCGATCATACCCAACTTCGCAGTCTTCTCTCGGAGATGCGGAGTATCTGAGACGATCGAAGCTGGCAAAGCAATCGCATACTTGACTCGGTCCAAAGATACGTTGACCATTCAAATCCACCAAAAGATTGATGCATGATCATCTACAAGTCCAAGATGAATCTGACCGTCGTCGACGAAATATCATGAATGACCTCCATCTTGTGGTACGTCACTGCTTTAACTTCCACCTTCGCACTGTGCTTTTGTTTGTTGTATTGTTCTCCCGAAATCGTTGCAGTAGCGACTATTTTCTCATCCCTCACAATAATTCGATTTACATTGAACTTTGAATACACCTTACCCTCGAGTTCAAATTTAAGGAGTAGCGTTTCGAGCCATGAAAAGAGAAGGTTCACTTCGTCGTCACCTTTCACTTCTATTGCTTCAGTCAAATGTGGCGAGATTGCGATTGCATCACAAAGCGTATCAAACAGCCCAACAGCCGCTAGTTCTAGGGCCTCACCAAAGGTCGCTCCGGTTGCCTCAATATAGGCGTCGGTTGTATGTGGTAAAATCGTGTAACCTAACGCCACGAGAAGCTTCTACGCCTCTTTTGCGAACGATGCTATATGGGAACTTAAATAGGAATCGGCTTAGGCAAATATCCAGCCGGGATGGCCGAGCGGATTAACGTGATAAATGGTCCAAAGGCGCAGGCCTTGAGTGTTAACGGCAATGTAAGCCTGTGGCCCTTATGGGCCTCGGGGGTTCGAATCCCTCTCCCGGCGCCAAACACTCGAAGAAAATTTGAGGGAATGAATTGAACAAGCTGATACCACTCATCGGCTTATCATTCCTTCTCCTCCTAATCGTTTGCCCGACTCCAGTCAGGGCTGCACCTAGTTTGAAAACAATACAACCGCTGTACACGCTAAGAGATTCGCAGGTAATGTTGGCCGGATCGGGCTTGACAAGTCAAGTTTACTATATCTGGGTGAAAACACCTACTGAAAACAATACATCATATTCAGGATTGAACTTCCTCCCCATCACCGGCGGGGTTATGCCGCCCACCGTCGGATTGCCAATAACAGCTAATGCGATTTTAGGGACATATCTCGTTAGTATATCGACCTCGGCAACATCAGACAATGCGCAAGCAGTTGCACATTTTGGCATTTGGGGAACCTCGAAACCGTTATACCAACGAACTGAGTCGGTGCAAATAATTGGCGGTGGACTTTTTCCTGGAACAATTTTCAAGCTGAGTTTGCGTGATCCGTCAGGAAACTATGTGGCGACTCCCACAATCGTGGCTGCTGCCAGCGGATCATTCAATTATTCATGGCGTATCCCAGTAAACGGAATTACTGAAACATATAACGTTCTGATCGATGGAACGGGAACTTTTGACAACGCCCAACAGGATTACGTTTCCGAAGCCAGATTCAGCGTTACGGCGGCCACACTAGGGATTACCATGATCACACAACCTAATCCGACATACGAACGAACCCAATCAGCAACGGCCTCATATTCTATAACCTATCCAGACGGAACCCCCGTGACTACAGAAAAGACGTCAATTCAACCCGCACTCTTGATGCAGAACCAGTCTACTGTCGCATTCTCCTCTCTGACGCTCGTCGATCAAGCCAATGGCGTTTGGCAGGCTCAAGTTAGACTGCCGACGAACGCGACTCCGAGCAAAACCTACAGATTCGACCTGCCGGCTTCGTCTTTCGACGACGGATTTGGTAACATCGGCGCTTCAACAGATACTTTATCGACTTATTTTCAAGTTGAAAACGCGAGTTTAGTAATTTCGAGTTCAATTAACGGAACGCAGATACAAGTCCCATTTGGCCAAGTCAGTGTGATATCCAAGATAGACTATCCAGACGGAACACCCGTAACCAATGGAACGGTCATGGTGTCCGTTTCGGGTAGCTCATTGTCAGGGGCGATGATTCAATTGACTTACGACCCAACAATCGGTGCATGGCGTGCATCATACACAAGCGCGTTCACTGACATTTGGCATATTGGTACATGGACGTTACATGTTGATGCATACGATATGTTCGGCAATTCTGGTTCCGCGACTTACGAAGTAAGTGCCCAACCGTACTTGTTCATCTCATTAGTTGGGATAGTAGTAATAGTGGTAGTGTTCGGCAGATGGATAATGTCCAGATTTGGTAGAAGATTATACTTCCGCGTTAGGAAGACACTACGCCGTTTTCGTGGAGAAGGTTCAGTAAATTATTGAAGCATTGCCCCGGTATAACCGTGCAAAGAAACTTCCTTCACACGTTCCTTCCATTTGAATCTAAAAGTATACGCAGGCATTAGAAACTCAATTAATTCAGTCACTTGAAAGCGGTTAGTAAGAATCCTGGAAAAGGAGCCTGGAGGTTTCACGGTGACTTCATGCAAACGGCGCACCAGATCCTCTTTGGTAATTGAACCGGACACTATCTCCGCGGTTGGATACGATTTCGATAGTTCTTCTTGAGTGATTCGTTTAATTGGGAGATTTCCTTCAAAGAAGGCTTCAGCTTCAAGATCCTCTTTACCATCCGCGTTGACGAAGATCGACTTATCCTTGTACAAGTACGCTAGTTCAGTAACCTCATTGAGGTGAATAGATTTCGGATACGAGTCCCTTTTCCCCAGCAGCCGGCGCGGAAAAGTTTTCAATTTCTGTGATTCAGTGAGTTCCTGTCCGAGTAGATCTCGCACTTTACCCTCAACTTCGACGGCGATTACGTCGTCGCCAAGATTAATTTTGTATGAGTTTCCTCTAAAATAGAAGCATTCATGGAATCCTCGTATTCTCCAGAACGGAATAAGCCTGAGACGCGGCTCGTCCGATAATGAAACATCATTTTCTTTCGGTTTCAAAATTGAGATTCGGCTGGCGAAGAGCCAGCGTTTGCGCGACTCGGCTATCTTTTGTAGATCGCTCAGCGGTTTCGGTTCAAGGAATCTAATTTCTGAGGTGACTTGCTCGGGCGCCCACCCGTTGCCTACTCGTGTATCTTCGAAACCGCCTGCCGACTGGAATAAAGATTGAAACTCATTTATTGTCGAATCTAGAAGGC
>Ga0326727_10025606_pt1 | contig 11042 bp, 12 predicted proteins | sample MB2enrmetagenome_FD_207643 | JGI IMG/M metagenome (GOLD analysis project Ga0326727, IMG submission 207643) | Lab enriched peat soil microbial communities from McLean, Ithaca, NY, United States - MB29MY | ecosystem: Environmental > Terrestrial > Soil > Wetlands > Peat | place: USA: New York... | reverse complement strand
GTGCTGTCCAGATTAAAGATCGTTTCTTTCCTTGTAGTCAGTAATTGACTTACTGGGATTGTGTTAACAATCTAAAGTCAATCTAAATTATGGATCATTCGATGAAGGTTACAAGTGGTAATCGATTGATTCTATTGCTGATGGTTTCATTTGATTGTAGGAGAATCTGTTTAAAATAAGGCCGTTATTTTCAGTTGGCTTCATACCGCCAGAGGGCAGACCCGTTGTTCATCTTGTTTTAATTAACAGGCATCCTACCTGCCGGTTCGATGGCATCGCCGATGGGTTTGATGAAATGATGCCCATCCATCATTCCTTTAATTGTCCTTTCAGAAAGCTCTCCATGGCTCGCCAGTAGGTGTCGAATTGTTGTACTTGGGGTAGATGTCCCGCGCCTTCAATTTCTACAAGCTGACATGTAGGAATTGCTGCCTTGGTCAAACGTCCCAGTTCGGGATAGTTGCCCATTTTTTCTCTCACCATTGGAGGAGCCCAATTCTTGCCTAACGCCGTCCTATCCGCTTGTCCAATGATCAAGAGAACAGGCATCTTCAGGTCCCCGAATTCATAAAGCACTGGTTGGGTGAAGGCCATGTCAGTCGTGAGGGCAGACAGCCAGGCCATCCGGAGCCGGTCGGGACCTCTGATCCAGCCAGCTTGTATCTCTACAAGGCTCTCAAATTCCGGTTTCCACGTTCCGCCAAAGTAGTTTTCCTTCATGTATGTACGAACGGTTTCCGGGGTGGATTTGAGTTCACTGGCATAAAGTTCGTCTATCGTCTTGTAGGGGACCAACCTCTTCCAGTCCTCTAAGCCAATTGGATTCACAAGAACGAGCCGTTCAACTCGCTCAGGAAACATCAAGGCGAACCTCGTTGCCAGCATACCGCCAATGGAGTGACCCACCACGGAGACCTTTGGAACATGGAGGCTATCCAGCAGAGCTTCTGTCTCCCTAGCAAGCTGTTGAAAGGTAAACTGGAAGTGGTGCGGCTTCGACGACTTTCCAAAGCCGATTTGATCCGGTACTATGACCCGATATCCCCTGGATATCAGAGCTCGGATGGTGGGTTCCCAATAGGCACCACAGAAATTTTTGCCGTGAATAAGGAGAACCACTTGACCATTTGCCTTCTCGGGAGCGACATCCATATATGCCATTCGTAGAGGCTGCCCCTGCGAGGAGAATGAAAAGCTCTTGACCTCAAAGGGATAGGTGTAACCCGATAGAGAAGCATCATAGACAGGGCTTTGGTCAGTGGCGTTGCCCTGCCAACATGGCAAGAGTAACGTTGCCAAGACTATCATAATAGATAGATGAGCGAACTTTTTCACGGAAGACCTCCTGCATTTCAGCAAGTCTGTATCTTAGCTCTCATCTCTTATCGGCCGAACAGTATTTTTTATGTTTATTCCATGAAATATTAAAGAAATGTCTATGTCAAGGCTTGATCATATCGCTTACGTGCTGGCCGGTTCTTCTGTGCTTGACATTTACAGGCGCAACCCATAATAAAATTAAGTGTATTGATCGATATTTTCAAGAAACGCCACCACGATTTCATATAATACTTGACATCTAATATCAAAACACGTAAATAAATTACGTGTTACGCTGATAAACGTCAAGAGCGATCCGATGAAACTCGAACATTTTTTCAACAGACATCCAGTCTTTACGGGTGATGAGCTCGCTGCCTTCCTTACCTCCGAAGGCCCGCGCAATTCCCGGACGCAGGAGGCCCTCCTACTCTATCATGTGAAGTCGGGCCGGTTGACCCGGGTGCGCCGAGGTCTCTATGCCGTTGTTCCTCCCGGGGTGTCTGCCGCGTCCTATCCCGTCGATCCCTTCCTGCTGGCCTCCCGGCTGACGAAGGATGCCGTGCTGGCCTACCACACGGCCATGGAGTTCCACGGTAAAGCCTATTCGGTATACGAGCACTTCACCTATCTTTCCGCCGCCCCTGCGCGGCCCGTCAGCTTCCGGTCCCACCAGTTCAAGGGGGTCCGCTTTCCTCGGGCTCTGCCTCCCCAGGTCGCTATCTCCTTCGACGTGGTCAAAGCCGATCGGGGGGGTCTCGAGGTCCGGGTGACGGGTCTGGAAAGGACCTTCGTGGATGTCCTCCACCGGCCCGATCTGGCTGGGAGCTGGGAGGAGATATGGCGCTCCCTTGAGTCCGTGGAGTTCTTCGATCTCGACAAGGTGGCTGCCTACGTGCAGCACCTGGGCAACGCCACGACCGCGGCCAAGGTCGGCTTCTTCTTGGAGCAGCACCGGGAAGGCCTGATGGTCGACGAGGCGCACCTGAACGCTCTCAGTGACCTTCGGCCACAGCGACCCCATTACCTGGAACGCAGCCGGCGGAAAGCGGGCCGCTTCGTGGCCGCCTGGAACCTCGTCGTTCCCCAAGAGGTCTACGAAAGATCGTGGGAGGAACCCTCATGAAGATCTCTTCTGAAACGCTCACCACCCAGGCGGAGGCCACCGGTTTTCGCCCGGATATGCTGGAAAAGGTCGCGCTGCTGCTGCAACTGCTCGATGCCATCCGCAGCCATCCCTTCCTGAAGGAAAGACTGGTCCTCAAGGGCGGCACAGCCCTGAATCTCTTCATCTTCGACGTTCCCCGCCTCTCGGTGGACATCGATCTCAATTATGTGGGTGCGGCGGACGGGGAGACCATGCTCGGAGAACGGCCCAGGGTTGAGGAAGCCCTGCAGGCCGTCTTTGCCCGGGAAGGATATACGGTGAGACGTGTACCAACGGAGCATGCGGGTGGCAAATGGCAGCTCCGTTATCCCAGCGTTGGTGGCCAGGGAGGCAACCTGGAGGTGGATGTCAATTTCATGTTCCGGATCCCCCTGTGGCCCGTGCAGTGGATCGATTCACGACCGGTCGGCATCTGGCATGCCGCAGGCATCCCAGTGGTGGACGTCCACGAACTCGCGGCGGGCAAACTCTCGGCATTGCTCTCGCGGCGGCAGGCACGGGATCTGTTCGATTGCAGCAATTTCTTCCGTCTGGGAGGCCTTGATCGGGAACGGCTGCGCCTGGCCTTTGTCGTCTACGGCGCCATGAGCCGCAAGGACTGGCGAACCATAGCGCCGGAGGACGTGGATATCGATACCGCCGATCTGGAACAAAAGCTCATCCCCACGCTCAGGTCCGCAGGGAGCGAAAAGATCCGGAAGAATCAGTTTGGGAAGGGCCTTGTCGAAGACTGCTGCAGTCTTCTTTCCAGCCTGCTGCCGTTCACCGCGCCGGAGCAGGGATTTCTCGATCGGATTCTGGACAGGGGCGAGATAGCCCCCGAGCTGCTGACCAGCGATGAGGCCCTGCAGAACCGCATCCGGCGCCATCCGCTTCTGGAGTGGAAAGCTGTGAATGTAAGAGGCCACAAGAAGGGTCGCTGAAAATCCATTCCTATCCAATCAAAGGCTTTGCGTCTCGCTTTACCTACCATCTTCATTTTTTTGGTCAACACTTGGTCAACACTTTACTAGAAATAACCCCCCATTTCCTTATGTTTCCCTGTATATCCTTATTGAGGGATTTTCAGGATAATCTTTTAAAATCATTATATCTCTGGCTATCCTTATCTATCCTTAAATATCCCAGATTACGAAGTAATTATTCGACCGAATTTATCACGCCAAGAAGCGGGGTGCGGGGAACGTGGTTTCTCGTACCTCGTTTTTTTTATTAGGTTTTGCTTTTAAAAAGCTCCATATGAAAATAAAGGAATCGAGCCCTTACCCCTTTCAGGAAGTAGTCAATACCAGACTCGACAGCCACTGTCAGATCGAGTTCTGTCCATGGCAATTTAATATGATGATTTCCAATAGAAATCATGTTGTTACATCTTAAGATAATTTCCTTGACTTCAGAAATTATGGGCGTATTTTTTATTTGTAAAGTAAATGACTTTATTTAGAAACTGAATATTCTCACTTCCCTCTATAGAGAGGTAAAACCCAAGACATACAACCCTGTCTCTCAAATAAGATGGGGGGCCTCCTCTTCCTGCCGCCTGATGTAATCGCGGATTGTTTCCTCATCCGCACCAACTGTAGACACAAAGTAACCGCGAGCCCAAAAATGTTGACCCGTAAAATTCTTTTTGCGTTCCATGTACGTTCTGGCTATCTGAATGGCACTTTTGCCTTTCAAATAACCTATGATTTGAGAAACCGAATACTTCGGTGGTATCGATATCAGTATATGGATATGGTCGGGCAAAAGATGCCCCTCCATAACTCGACCCTCTTTCTGAGTAGCGAGGTTATTGAAAGTTGAACCCAAATACTTTCGCAATTCCAAATACAACGACTGCTTCCGATACTTTGGTATCCATACTACATGATCCTTGCATTCCCATTTTGTATGGTTTAGGCTCCTTACATCTTCCACTATTTGTCTCCTATGCTGTAAACTTTGAGCGGTTCACGGCTGGGAGGCTTTCTTATATTCCCGGAATTGTCAAACCCTATGAGTCCCCCCGGCAAAGCCGGGGGATTACTCAGGGGAATTTATTTATTCATATCTATTATTACGTATACAATGTCCCATAATGTGGTTGTAATTTGGGAACCTATATGCTATTGATTTTAAAAATAAATACTATCAGAATTCTAACTTAACATGTGGCAAATGAAGTCAATAAGAATTCAGGTATCACTTCATATTCCTAAATTTCGTTACCCAAAGCATTGCAGTAATTTGATCAAATAAGATATTCTTAACCAAGAGCTTTTACATGATCGATCTGCAACTCCTCAGATGGTGTTGCCCTAAACAGAGCTCGACCTGATGGTAAGTGTCAATTCTGGCATTTCTTTCTTCCTGAAACTCTCATGGACAAACTAGGGCATTCGTGCAACACTTCCATTGAAAATTTTTACTGGCCCAAGTAGTCTGAATGCCCATGCGCTTCCGCCTATACTTCATACGAATTTGATAAGGATTACAACTTTGGTAGTTATATTATCAATCTGGAATTGAGTGCTAGATTTTAGCTTACTGAATAGTAATTATCAAAAAGAGGAGGAATATTATGTTTAGATTGTTTATTTTTCTAAAATCGGTTGCTATCATTATGATAATGATAGCAACTATGGGCATTCTCGCAAATTGTTCTTCTGGCTTTCAAACAATTATGCCCCAGCCTCCCACCAAATATGAAAAATTGGGGCATGCAAGCGGGAGTGCTGCTGGCTCTATGCTTTGGCTCCCAACATTTTTATATTTTGACTTCGATTTTGTTCCAATTATGTTAAATTCTCGTGTTGAGCGAGCCTATGCAAACGCTGTAGAAAGCGTACCCGGCGCAACAGGGCTTATTGATGTGACTATACAAGAATCTTGGTATTGGTGGCTACTAGGAACGTCTCGCGTTGTCAGTATTGAGGGCGAAGCCATAAAGGAGGTGAAATAATGAAATCATCAGTCGTTATTGAGGTCGTTTTAATTGTGATTATCTCAATATTGCTCATCAATTGTTCGGGGGCACCAATAAAATTTGGAGGAATCCCCCAATTTGCTAATTCTGAGTATGTCGATTTCACTAAAGGTAGATCCATTACCGCTTCGGGAGTTGGTTTTCAACTATTTGGTTTTATTCCAATTTCTATAAATGATCGACATCAACGTGCCTATGATGAACTCATTAAGCAGGCACATAATGATTACCTTACTAACATCCAGATCAACGATTCATGGGTGTTTGCATATTATGGTGTTATTTATCGTACTACCATTATGGCTACTGCTTATCCTCGAGTAAAAAATTGAATATTATGGAGGTGTCCCCTGATGAGAAGCCTGTTATAACAACGCCAGAATAATAATTATTCACGAAACGCGGAAAAGTTGTGATTGTTGAAGAATGAAGCTGATTATTTTGCATTCAGTATTGTTTGATAAACTCTTGTAATAGTAAACTGAAAAATATCTTCCTGCAATGTTTTTTCCTGATTCAACTTTTCTATGCGGCATTACAATCCTTAAACATTAAACGCAAAGGCATGGTGACGGCAACAATGGGAAATCCATTTTTATCAATACCATTACCAATTTGATAGGAAAGGAAAATACCCGCAATGTCAGTTTTAATCGTCTCTCAGATGAAAAGTATGTACTGGAGCTTCTCAGTGTTTATTTACAATTGTAACATTGTCTGCATGGGTTGAATTTGAAAAACAATGTTACAGGAAGGAAGAGATTATTTAGTTCTCCTACTACTAAATAATTTTAGAGCAATGATTGATTAACGATTACCAATCTAAATATGGAAGGAAAACCTATGCCTTTTAATTTGTCCGAGACTCATAAGACCGATACTTGTGCCACACGTTATTGTACAAATCCCTTTTTAAGACCCATCATATTACATGTTTTTTGATCCTGTTCCTCGCAGACAGCACCATATTGACCAACGATCCAACGTTGCTCGGCTATCCAATAATCATCACGGATCGCATTTTCAAAAACCTTGTTAGCAGCCAATGTCAGCATGACGGCTCGATGCTTTTGCTGATTGAAGATGTTCATGGGTACACCAGCCCAGTCGACAATCGTATCCAGCGCATTTCCATTTGCGTCGAGCCTGTAAGGCTCGTAGAAACCCAAGTCCTCTTTTGTGAAAGTTTTAACCGCAGTATGATCATATTTGTCAATAACTCTGATCGTGTCATGTGGTCTATAAACAACTGCTACGAGAATGTAACCTTTTGGGATTTCTGTATTAATACTTGTCAAAATATAATTTCTAGCGTCAGGTAACTTCTTCTCTTTCAAAAGCTCCTGGCAGCGATATGTTCCATCCTTCATTGAAATGAACTTATACCCTGTGTCACCGCTAGCCCCTACCTCCTTCAGACTTTTTCCGTAAACTATTCTATATGTATCAGCCAGATTCACTTTACTACCTGCCTTGATAAAAGCATCATTAATACTCTTGAGGCTTGCATGCGTTGCAGCAAAGTAAGACACTGAGCTCATCCCCTGGCTAGCACCTTTTTCAATAATATAACCTCCTTCAATAATCTCTACAGGATAAAAACATGAATACAAAGAAGAAACAAAAAGTAGGCAAAAGAATAAAAGCCTTTTTTTCATGTCCGCACCGCTTTTTATTTTTATGAAGGTGATATTACGTTCAATACTCATTACGGGGTCTCAATAATCAGTCCATAAGACCCTCATTGGGGGTTGAAGAACTGGAGTCTTTATTTGGATTGCCATGTGTCTATATTTTTTAAATCACAATTTTCATTAGAAATCTACTATAAAAATGAAATTTGTTTGCTAAACGCTTACAGGAAGAAGCATTTTGCAGACTACTACTAAACAAACTCCCTCTTCATTACATCCGAGAGTTACCTATTCGGGATATGCGAGCACATCTCTTCCGGTCATACCAAAGCGGGGAAGACTTGCTCGCTTTTTTTGGGCCGCCGAATTAAATGACGTGCCCCTTATGGCTAACGGCACGGTATGTGCCATGGATAATGGCCATGACGCCGGGAAACAAGACAAGCCAGCCGTACCCCCCCCCCTCTAGGAGGTCACAGAATAGGGGCGCTCCGGATTCAGTTTCACTATTTGCCGAACACGGTCTTCAGGAGATCCGTCACCCTCGCTGCAGGATTGGTCCGTATCTTTTTCTCTTCCTGTCCTACCATAAGAAAGAGGCCGTCAAGAGCTTTGTTGGTCACATAGTCATCAAGATCCACCGACTCCTTTGGTACAAGGGGGAGGGATTCATAAGGGGCCATCATATCCTTGTAAGCCTTCGTTACCCCCACCTTGTTCATATTCGACACAACCACTGGCTTGAATGCATCATAGAGTTTTTTCGACGTCTTGTTCTTAAAATACTGAGTTGCCGCAGTATCTCCTCCCTGAAGGATCCCCCGGGCGTCGTCGATTGACATGGCCTTGATGGCGTCTACGAAAAGGTCGGTGGCAATAGGCGCAGCAGCCTCGGCTGCACGATTCATACTGAGGATTAAACTATCGACCTGTTCCTGAAAACCCATTTTAGCAACCACATCGGCAACCTTCTGTATTTTGTCGGGAAGAAGAATCTTCACCATTTGGTTACTGAAATAGCCATCCGTTTTTGACACCGATTTAACGGCATTCTCTGTGCCGATAGAAAGGGCTTCCTTCAAGCCCGAAACGGTCGTCTCCTGGTCCGGACCGGACTGAGACACGACTCTCTTAGCCCCGGGAAGCTCCTTCTCGATCTCGTCAAAGAGGCCGGCTTCGGCCAAACCGACAAAAATCATCACCCAGAACAGCAGGAAAACCCATAGTATCTTTCTCATCTTTCCTCCCTCCTCACACGGCTTAGTAATCCATCGTAAAAAACTGAATAAGTAATTTTACTTCATCCCTCCTACCATGCCGCACAATTCATATTTTGAATATTGAAAGTATCTGGATGAAAGGTGTAATAATACTGATTGTGCTTATGCTGGCCGCTCAATCTTAAGATAATTTGCCTTGGACCTATTGCAAATGGTGCATGGAAAGTGAGGGGCCCCGTTAATAGTAGCTCCGCATACCTTGCAAACATAAAAATCAAGATTCTGCCCTTCTATATTGCTCGATACAGACCCAAAAAAGAAGCCTGAATATTTCGCAATTTCCTTTACTTTTTCTTCATGCTGCTGATGAGATTTCCAGGAATACATGCAGTCAATGATGGCCTCTACGTATGCTTCAGGTTCCAATTCTTTTAAAAAACCAGGATACGTTGTTTTTATCTTCTTTAATTCATTCTGAGCAGCTTTCCGTAGGTTTGTCTTGGTATCTCGAACATCGATACCAATCTGAATACTTCTTACTTCCTGCCCTAATATAGACAAAATCCGTTTGTAATTATCCGCATGGATGTTTTCAGAATATGAAAAGGTATGGAACAAATAAGCGATATTCGGATATTTTTCTTTCATAGCCTTTGCAGTGTACCCAATGTAGGTCTTGCAGGCTATAATCTCAACCTTGCTAGCCTCCTGTAAGACTAATATGGTGTGTGGATAGCTGATAGTAGATGCGTCGCCCTTACTTTGCGTTGCGAAGACAGGGAATTGGAATACGAAGGGTGAAACGGTTGAAAGATATAAAAAGGTTCTTCTTGAGATTTTGATCATCTTTGGTTCCTCATTACTCGAAGTACTCGATTCGTCTAGGTTAAAGACTGGTCAATGAGATTATATAACAAAAACGTCAAAATTTGCGATGAAATTCGCGTAATGCATGGGAATCGAAACTACTTGACTCAGAAGAATTGCCCTCTTCGGAGCTAGTTTGATAACGATTTTCGTTTGAAACCCACATGACGGCCAGCCGTCACAAAAAAGAATGAAAATAGCCTTGTCGACACTTTTTTGGTGAGTGTAATAATATCAATCTATTAGGCTTCTATTTACAGGAGAAATCTACTATGAAAGTGAAATTTGTCTGGTTACCGATTTCAGGAAAAACTCGTTTGCCTTAACACAGTCCTAAATTTTAAAAATGCCTTATCGGCAAAATTGCGAACTCCTATAAGTCCTTCGCCGTGAAGTAAAGAGGATGGTGCTGATTATGATAAGTAATGATGAACAAAAAGGGGTAAGGAAAAACGCCTTACCCCTTTTAGCAGCGTGTTGTAAGCCCGTTACGGAGTAATTCCGCCATTGGCATCCACCGTGTAGGTGGTGTCGCCGGGCCCGGCCGTCTCCTGGGTCTGCATGCCGAGACTGCCAATCGTCCCCTTGTTGACCGTGAGGGCTACATTTACTGTCGGTTTATAGCCGTAACTGGTCAGAATGGTCGTCGTCACCGTTCCCCCCGGGGTGTCGCTGAAGAATGCCTGGGCAGCTGTATAAGCATTCTTAATGTCCGACTTGGCCTGGGCGTTGTAACCGCGCTTCCGGTACTGGACGAACTGCGGGATGGCAATGGCGGCCAAAATACCGATGATGGCGATAACAATCATCAGTTCGATCAATGTGAAACCCCTCTGTCCTCTCTTCTTGCATAACTGAGGACCATGTGTTCTTACCAAAATCCCATAGTCCAGTGTGGTTTCCTATATAGGTGATGTCCATCCCTATATTTCTCGTGAGCAGAAAGCCATAGTACTGGGGCAGGTTGAGGATTGTCTTAGTTCTGGCAAAAGCTTCCGGGTATCGTTCCATCACATAATAAAGTCCCTTGGCCATGCAACCAAGGCCCAGTATGGATGGCGTGAAGGTCTGCTGATGAATGACCAGTGGATCGCTAAAGCGTGCGGCGAAGTTATTATGAAAGTCATCACCTGGATCAGTTGTATAGGAAAGCACTGGCAGCGCTAACCCTCCATTCTCGTCTATGCATACAAATGTGGCCCCATGGGCGGATACGGAGATGGCCTGTATTGAATGCCGCCGCGCCATATCGGACAGAGCATTTAAGAACCATTCGGCAGTCTCGGCTATACGCTCGAGTTTCTCAGATCCTTCTGCCACCTCATCGAACTAAGCATACATGGAATCAACAATATTGAGATCGCTATCATAGATTAATACTTTCTTATTTGTTTTACCTACATCGAAAACTGCAATACAGCCAACATGTGACTGCTGATTTGTTTTCATTATGGCAGGGTTTCCTTTTACTATAATTCTCACTCATCTCAAGATGCTATTTTCTTAGAAATTGTAAATTTTGTAAAGAGCGTATACTGTTTGTTTCAGAAAGAACTCATTCGCCTTAACACAATCCTAAATTTTCAAAATGCTTATCAGCAAAATTGCGGACTTCTCCTTGTGTTTTAAAAAGCATACCGAAAGTTATAAGATAGCCTAGGACGTGGGGGTAAATGGGGAGAGTGAATCTGTACTTCTCCTGATGCCTGAGAGCATGGTTTGTAGATTAGATCCTCTCCCCCCCTGCTTTGTTCCGTAACTCGTACGGTATCAGAAACCTTCCCTCATGGGAATGAGTTTGTACTGGCAAGGTTGATTCGAACAGAGCTTTTACCGATCAGACGTACATCATTGAAAGGGGGATT